>Ga0247803_1001785_pt1 | contig 11120 bp, 10 predicted proteins | sample UWRJL014104B1_FD_180928 | JGI IMG/M metagenome (GOLD analysis project Ga0247803, IMG submission 180928) | Plant litter microbial communities from Arlington Agricultural Research Station in Wisconsin, United States - UWRJ-L014-104B-1 | ecosystem: Environmental > Terrestrial > Plant litter >...
CCCATCCACAACCCACCACCATGTCCGACTCTATTTCCCGAATTGCTCGCGATGAGCCCATCGACGAGTACATGACGATGGCCTACCAGTTCCGCCGCGCCGCCGACGAGTACCGGGAGGCCGGCGGCAACGACCCCGTCTACCTCGAGTACCTCAATGGGGAGTGGGCGGTATACTTCCAGCGCGCCATCGACGAGCTGGGTCGGATGAGGCGTCAGAATGAGGAGGATAGAAGGCGTGGTCCCCGCCTTACGGCTGTAAGTAACAAGTTGCCTATCTCTTCCATTGGAATAACACTATTATGGTGAACTGCCGTCTATTCATGCGTAGTTGCTAACACTTTCCTGCAGGCCATACGTCGGCTCGACCAGCAAATAGCGGAACAGCGTGTCCGGGACCGTGTCGCGTACTCCCAGCAGCTCCTCGACCGCGTCCTGGAGCGTCGTGCGCGAGAGAGGAGAGCACGTCGCCGCTTCGCCCTAGCCCTTGAAGCTCGACTGTTCCCGGCCCGCGCGTTACTACGCGAAGCGGTTCGCCGATTGAACGTCGAGACCGTTCGCCGACGCCGTCGGACGACGTGGCAACGTCGCAACTAGGTTGCATCGCCAACGCTGTTCAAAGCATGAACGGCAGCTTGATCGTCAACCCGTGGCACACCGAAGAGCTCGCAGCCGCGGTCACTAGCATTTTCTTTTGTTTGTAGCATAGCAATGCCGCTTCGGCACAGAATGGATCGTGCTGATCATTTGGATCACTTTTTGCAAAACTGGCTTGAACAATGATGAAGTGATGGTCGAGGGAACATAGGACGTTGAAAAAGACATGTCTTTGCCAAGCGATAAGATGTTCGCACGGAATTCGGGGATGATGACGCCACGGTAAGCGGTACCCCCGATTCGTCTTATCCCCGCGTCAGCCGTTAAGCTCAAGCTCCCAGGTAGCTTGCTCTTCCTCCTTCCTTCTTCCTCCTTCGAATGCCATTCCCCGTACTCGACCATCATTTCTCCCCATATGCAGCGCAATGAGAAGTCCAGCATGGCGGACGAAACCACCCCATTGATCGCCATCGTGCCAACGCGCCCGCACCGCGATCGCTACCCGCACCACCGCCTCCGCTTCGTGTGCACGCTCCTCCTCTCCGTGTCGCTCTTCTTCGGCATCCTAGCCGCGGTCCTTATCCTCAACTTCGCCCCACTCGACGACGATTCTCGATCCGAATGGCCGCTCTCCGTCTACAACCCGTTCCACGCGCACAATATCCCAGAAGCCTGGCCGCAATCGAGTGGATTGGACTTTGACGACTTGGTGACGATACTGAAAGATACGCCTGATTCGGAAAAGGCGAGGGAGTGGAGTTCTTACTACACGAGCGGGCCTCATCTTGCGGGCAAGAACTTGAGCCAGGCTATCTGGACGAAAGAGAAGTGGCAGGAGTTCGGCGTGGAGAGTACGATCGTCGATTACGATATCTACGTCAACTACCCACGGGGGCACCGACTTGCGCTTCTAGAGAAGAAGGATGGCGACAAGGAAGAGTATGACGTAGACTGGGCCATCAAGTACGAAGCCAGCCTCGAAGAAGACGTGCTCGATGAAGACGGGACCAGTGGGCTTGATAATCGGATCCCTACCTTCCACGGATACAGCGCTTCGGGCAACGTAACTGCGTCATACGTCTACGTCAACTATGGGACATACAAGGACTACGAGGAGCTCCAAGCCGCCGACGTTGATCTCAAGGGCAAGATTGCCCTAGCCAAGTACGGCGGCGTCTTCCGTGGACTCAAGGTCAAGCGCGCGCAAGAGCTAGGCATGGTGGGTGTCGTCATGTATAGTGATCCCGGGGATGATGGCGAAATCACCGAAGAGAATGGCAATGCTACGTATCCAAACGGCCCGGCGCGCAATCCAAGCAGTGTGCAGAGAGGAAGCTGTCAGTTCTTGAGTAAGTCCACTCTTTGCTCCCTCTCATCCCTCTCATCCCTCTCATACTGATCGTCCAAGGCTTTGCTCCCGGAGATCCAACTACACCAGGCTACCCCTCCAAGCCCGGTGCTCCCCGCCAGCCCGTCGACCACGCCATCCCCTCCATCCCATCGATTCCAATCTCCTATGCCGACGCGCTTCCTATTCTCAAAGCCCTCAACGGCCACGGACCCAAGGCCTCAACCTTCAACAAGTTCTGGCAAGGCGGCGGTCTCGGCTACAAGGGCGTTGAGTACAATATTGGTCCTTCTCCCGACACTCTGGCACTCAATCTCTTCAACGACCAAGAGTACGTTACGACGCCCATGTGGAATGTCATTGGCATCATCAACGGCACCATCCCTGATGAAGTCGTCGTTCTCGGCAACCATCGAGATGCTTGGATCGCGGGCGGTGCTGGAGATCCCAACAGTGGGTCTGCTGCACTCAATGAGGTGATTCGCAGTTTTGGAGCTGCACTCCAGGCGGGATGGAAACCTCTTCGGACTATTGTCTTTGCGAGCTGGGACGGCGAAGAGTATGGGCTCCTTGGGTCGACTGAGTGGGTGGAAGAATATCTGCCTTGGCTGTCCGCTTCTACCATTGCGTACCTAAACGTCGACGTTGGAACGAATGGGCCTCACCTACGCGTCTCCGCCGCACCGCTCTTGAACAAGGTCCTCATAGAGACTCGTACGTCTCCTCTAATCCCAGTATGTTGTATAGAAAAGCTAATACATGTATAGTTGAACTCGTACAATCGCCCAACCAAACATCCCCCGGCCAAACCGTCGGCGCCGTCTGGGACAAGCGCATCTCCACGATGGGCTCCGGCAGCGACTTTACCGCCTTCCAAGACTTCGCCGGCATTCCCTCGCTCGATATGGGCTTCGGCTTCGACTCAAAGTCGGCCGTGTACCACTACCACTCCAACTACGACTCTTTCGACTGGATGGAGAAATATGGAGACCCTGGTTTCGAGTATCACGCCACGATTTCAACACTGTGGGCGCTTGTGGCAGCCAGACTCGTAGAAACACCGGTGGTGCAATTGAATGCTACCGAGTATGCTGTGGGCTTGAGGCGGTATGTCAACTCGGTCAAAGACAAGGCCAAGAAAGCTCCAAAGACTATCAACAAGAACAAGCTAGAAGACGCACTCAAAACCCTCGATGCCGCACTCTCTCACTTCGACTTCGCCGCCACTCTCCAGGACGGCGTAGCCGCACAACTCCTCTACGATGTCTACCACAATGACATTCCCTGGTGGAAATGGTGGGAAAAGGTCAAATTATACTACGCCGTCCGCCGCGTAAACACGAAGTACAAGCTACTCGAACGGCAGTTCTTGTATCCCGAGGGATTGGATGGAAGGCCGTGGTTCAAGCACGTTGTTTTTGCGCCGGGGAAGTGGACGGGGTATAGTGGGGCGACGTTTCCGGGGATTGTGGAGGCGATTGAAGAAGGGAATGAAGAGGCGGCTTTGAAGTGGATTGGTATTGCTAGAGGGGTAGTTGAAGTGGCGGCGGATTCGCTAGAGGAGGAGTAGCGTGGTGGTGATTTGGCGCTGTCACTTAAGCTTAGGCATGGCATTGCGAATAGATACCCTTTGCACGTCTAGAAAGAAAATAATTCTTTTCGTACTATTGTAGAGTCCACTTATTGGTGCCGGTTCTCCCCCCTCCCTCTCATAGCTATGGGCACCCGCCACACCCTCATCGATATATCTATTCGACACCCGAAGACCGTACAGCCCAATTAGGCACCTGCAATGGCCGAAGTCCAAACAGTTCCCTCTCTCAAAATCCCATCCCTTCCTCCTTCATCATTCACAACATTGTATGGTATGAGGCTTGTTGAACCCCCTTCCCCCTTTAACCACCGACAAATTTCGGCACTCTCTTGACTGTCTTCATGCTATCAAACACTCCTCCGCAAAGACCCACAGCTGCACTTGGGCCATGTTGAACCGCACCGGCGCCGCATTCTTCGCGACCAGCACGCGTACGCCTCGAGGAGTTCCACCATAACGAAGGTGGCGGCGAGGCGTTCCGTGCTCTTTTGTTGGCGCTGGTGCTGCTGTCATTGGGCGGGGGTCTAGCAGGTGGCCAGGCCCTTGCGGTCGGATACGTCTCCACATCACTGCGAACATTCTCTAGTACAATTCAAGTCAAAGACACGAAATGTCATTCGAAACAACCCTTTTAGAGTCCAAGGTCCCTAGACCAGAAGTATAGATACAAAAGATGCTATATATGCACAAAAGAAGAGAAGAAGAAGAAGAGAACCACACACATCGCTGTTTCATCTCAGCCACAAACCCCCAACAAATCTACAAAAAGTGACGAGCATGACGACGAGCATTCCCGCCAGCCTTCTCAAGCATCGCCACAATCTCACCAACAGTGTACTCCTTACCCGCCTCCGTGTTGGCCACCAACCACTTCTCGAGCTCGTCAATGGTGAACTCGCCCGAGAGACCAGTAGCTGGGGATCCAGTGGAGCTAGGAGCCGGCACATCAGCAACCTGGGTCGGGGTCGGTGTAGGAGTAGCAGAGGCAACGGGAGCGGTCGGGTTGGCCGGAGCGGTCGTAGTAGGCGGTGTGCCAGATCCCGAGCCAGCACCGTCCAGAAGCTTAGGCCCGGGAACTGGGTAATTCGTATTGTCAGTCCCGTAGACGTTCCAAACGATACCCTCCTCATCAGCAGTATACAGTTCCGTTCCGACGACGCCATCAGGTGTAGCCGTTCCGCTGCCAGTGACATCGATGTTAAGGCAGAAGGGGTAGTTTTGTGCGCCACCAACGGTGCCAGCGCTGTGAAGCGCAATCGTCTCGTGGCGGAAGACGTAGCTTCCAGCGGCGAGGGTCTCAGGTACTTTAACGGACCAGGTGTTGTTGTTCGCAATCATAGAAAGAGCAGCCCATTCGCCATCCACGAAACCCGCTTCCTCGATCTTCGCCCACTTAAGAGAGGTCTTGTCGGCAGTAGCACAGGAGTCGCCATCGCACTTTGCGACGTAGGTGATCATGGGACCGACGTGAGAATCGGGCCAGGTTGTCCATTGGAAGTCGAGAGAGCCGCCTGCAGCAACGGTAGCAGCACTGGCAGCGGGTTTGGCGTTGATGTGGCAGATGACATCTGGGCTAGAGAGCTCGGTGCGGTCACCGCCGACATAGCCGTTGTCAAGGCCCTCGGATGACCAGCCGACGACGCCGTCGGGGACGGAGCCGGAGTAGTAGTAGTCGTTCTTCCAGCCGGGGAAGTATTTTCCGTCGGCGACGACACCACTGACGGTGCCGTGGGCGAGGGCAGTGCCCAAGAAGGCGGCAACAGCGAGGATAGTTGACATATTGATGATCGAGGCAAGTTTCGTTGTGGGAGAGTTGAAAATTTGTTCGTTGAAGTGAATGTTTGGAAGCGTGTGATAAAAGAGAGTCTGGCCTGCTTCACACAGTGAAGTGACTTGAAAGGAAGAGAAAGAATGTGGAGAAAGAACGGTGTAAGACCAAAAGACTGAAGCCTGCGATGAGGATGCCCTTCCACAACAGCAGCTCCCTTCGGTATTTATCTGCTCCCACTCACGGCCTCCAAGCGCCCATGACGCACATACCCACCTTCAAAATGAAGGCCTAGAATGGTGGAAACACTTCGATAGCGGCATCGAATCGACCGTATCCTTGGCAGCGTGGCTCGTTTCAAACATCGCGAGATTGTAAGGGTTTCGTGGACGCTCCGTGTCCGGCGTTTACAGCAAGCGAGAAACATCATGCCTTGATGCGGGACGAGACGTACAGCTGGGTGGTACGATATACGCGCACCGATGGCTCCCATGTGGTTGGCAAAGCGCTGGCTAGCCGTGCAGGGGTGTTTTGAAACATGCATTGCGAGCCCCTAGTGGAAATTGGTAACGAAGAAATATCAGCGGCCAAGATACCTCGTTGTTTCTGACAGATGAACATAAGATCGTGGCGCCTGTCAGATGTTGGTATTAGCGCTTTCTGGTGGTGGGCAAGTCGAGCCATGGTGGGGTCGAGGCGTAGGAGAGTCGTTCATGCCTCGGCTTGCGATGCGCTATGTTCAGACAGTCGTAGCTGTGGATTATGTCCTGCTTGGACCAACTTGCAAGAAAGGTCTGTAACGAACACACTGTCGAGGTGTGCACAACGTGTCGGCATTCGAATGCGTGCGCGTTGGAATGGGTGCAGTTGATATCCTAAGCCTAGCTTACACAATCCCAAAGGAGCCGCTAGCTTGCAATATAATTGGCGCAAAAATTAAAACCCACGACATGAAACGAGCCTCACGGCCAGGTCCCGCACCCAGCATCCGGGTTACCCACCCCATGTCCGGTCCCGCTGTCTTGCATTTGGCAATATATCGCACGTTTTACGAGACCGAACCCACACGACGGAACTTACAAGCGCTACGTCTATGCATGGGCGCTAGTAAGCATACCCACTGGCATCTACGATGAGCACCACCGGCGGAGGATTGGCATGTTATGCGCGCGGATATCGGCCATGCAATAAGATGTGCCGAACGCTTGGTCTTGATCAATCTCCACTGTGGTGGCGGTGATGAGAAGTCGAGAAATTCCGGTGCCTAAATCGAACCCCGTCCGGCGGAGAGAGAGCGTCCGGGATCGAGTCGTTCCCAACAAGAAACGATTGTCTCTGTCGCCTGCTGGAAGAAAAACTGCTTGAGCTCGACACAGATACCCAAATAGTAACACCTTAAGCCGATCCACCCGTACACTTGCGACGATTCCAGCGAGGTTGAGTTCTTGAAGCATCGAGATCCAAAGCCGACGATCGCAGTAAGCCATGTTCTTCCACTTGTCGTACCCGGAGCCGCGATGAAAGACTGCGTCTAGGGGTTGCAACAGCATCGTTAGTCCTCAGTCCTCAGTCTAGCCATGCTTGCAAACTACCCAGCACCAAACCCGCAAGAGTGACGACCCACCCAGCAACCCCAAACGCTCCTTGAACATCGCCCTTCTTGACAGTCCATAGAATCGCGAATACGCAACTTCCAATACCAAAGAACGCCATAACGACAGCCCACACCGTCTGCGCCAGAAACCCTTCCACGAGATTGATACCCCACCCCATACCCGTCTCCAACCGCGCACGACGCTTCGGCGAACGCAGATAGGTTATCTGTTCACCATCATAATCTTCCGGGTGCTTGAAGAGGTGCAAAAGATACGCAGATCCAACGGGAGGGACAAGATCTACGGACTCGAAGGTGTAAGGGTGTTGGGAAGGCGCCTTTTCGTTGTCAGAAGACGAGACTGGAGGCATAGAAGGCGTTGCGCGTATATCGGCGAAACGGTTACGATGGACTTCAAACTGGACAAACTCGATGGTCGACAGGCCCCGTAATCTTGCCCAACTGAACCATCGTCGGTTAAGCCGCTCGTAGTGGTCCCGCAAGACTAGAGCCAGGTCCTTGTCGCATTTGATCCTCCCCTCATTGACGTCGAGGTGGACGATCTTTGGTGTGAAGCGGCCTTCGTTTGCGCAGGTCAATAGCCACGATTCATCTGCCATTCGAATGAAGCTCGGGTTGCCACCCTGCGCGCGTGCAGGACTGTATTTGGAAGTTCCGTCATTTCTGTTCCAAGAAGAAGGCCCGCCGTACGTCGAAGCTGGTGTAGTGAGCGTGGAAGCTCTGCTTGTAGAGTCAAAAACGGATGACATCGAAGTAGAAGTGCTGCTCCTGCTGTTCGAGGGACTTGTCGGCGTATGAGCACGTGGGCGATTAAGGTACGATTCCAGCCAACGAGCCGCGCCCGATTGTTGCTCGATAAAGTCATCGTAAAGTGCTTCGCCGCACGACTGAGACTCGTTAGTACTGTAGCAACGGAGGCGGAAATAAACTTACGCAGGTCCATCGCACTCGAACATGGTCTGGTGGAACAGGACGCTCGCTTCCATATGTGTCACGAAGGACTTTGATGCTTTCGAAAGCTTTTTCTGACAGCGCACTCAACACCATGCCCCAGAATTTCATCACTGAACTTCCCCCGGCAGAACGCTCTGTCCGTATTTCAAATTCAGGGGGCAACGAGAAATCCAAAGCCTTTTCTTCACCCATAGGCTCTTCGATCCTTGGGATACTTCTTGATTCCTCGTTCTGTACCGACATGTTGTTATTTGTCACGCGACTAAATGCCTCTTTGACGGCGTCACGGAGGCGGGCGTTACTCATCTCATCAGATTCGTCGACCTCGGACCAGACGGACGGAGCATCGGCATATTGCAACTGGTTTTCAAAGCTGACGGATGGTACCATCAATGCTTGTTTTTGGGTGCGAGGCGAGCGCTTCCGCCTTGTCACGGGTGATGTGTTCGCAGAAGTTGGGCGAGGTACGTCCGTTTGTAGTCGTAGTCGGGACTTCGATTTCGTGGTTTGAGTCAATTCTTCTGCCGAAGACCTACGTTTCGCTTTGGAATGTGAATTCTGCGACGATCTGTTCGGGTGTTGCCAGGTCTTGTAGTCGTTCGACCCTGGGTCATCAGAAGACTCGGAATGGTCAAGAGGGCTGAAAAGCGAGGTCTCTCGAAACGCCGATGGCCTATGAACACCACTTCCGATGGCGCCCATCGTAGGAAGGTCTGAGGCCGACGTATGTGGAGACCGACGCTTCATGGATTTGTGTGCACCAGAGCGGTTGAGATCCGAGCGCGCGGTCTTGCCTTTGACTCGCACACGGTTGTTCTTCTCGATCTTTCTCACGGGTCCCACCACCGAGAGACCCCGAGTCGGAGTCTTGACTATACTCAGAACTGAACCAGATCTCGTTGGAAGAACCGAACTATCTCGCGAAAACGGCTCGATATCTGTGGGATCATCTAGGCGGTCGCCAATGGAACGAACGTCCGCTAATAAGGTCTCAGCATCACTGAAGCCTTCTTCTGATATAGAAAACCTCCCAGTGCTGGTCTGATTCAGCCAGTGAGGTACCGAGGGTATGCGCGTGGCAAACGATGGGGGTGCAGTCCGCTGGATGCCCGCCTCACTAGAGGTTCCGATTTCGAACACCTCGTTAAACGTGGGGTTGGTGCTACTTTGGTCGTTGGAGGAAGCGGCGTTGCAGTTGGCACCATCAAGCTCGACTCGTGGTTGGTATGAGTCAAGCTCATGGATGGTTGGCTCACTGCCGGTACTCGGGACGTTCTGCCCTAGAGGAACATCGACAACCTCGTTACTTTCAGTGTTGGAGCCTTTCAAAAGTCTCACGACGAACCCTTTTCCACTCTTCTTGATTCGCGCTTTAATGTCCGCCAGTTTTTTGGATTGCGAGGATGCTGTCGAATCGCTTCGTGAGAAGGTAATCTTCCAATCTGGCACGACTTTATGGAGAAACTCCGGAGGAATGGCATCAAGATCAGACCAACCTTGCGAATCCTCTTTGGGACTTGAAGACGGGGTCGATTTGAGTGTTTGGTAAAGCTGAGATACGTCAAAGCCCAAGCTTGGGACTTCCTTGAGGTTTGCGATCAATTTTTTCGACGCAGCCGGCTTGGGAGGGGTACCGTCGGGTGCTTTTTGATGCTTGGGGTCGATGTTGACTACCAACTGGAACTGACCGGGGTTCTCCTTCTCCTCCTGGAGGGTGAGGGTAAACGGCACGGATTGCGTCTTCTCGTACTGCGGTAGAGGTGTGCCGCGACCTTCTTCAGGTGGTTGTAGGCTTGCGGTGTCCTTTGGCAGGGACCGATTGCGGGGCTGCGAGCGCGGCATGGGCGAAGCTATGGTGGAAGCCTAACAGGCAGTTGTGAGCACATATACCCCCGCTTGCAGCCTTGCGACTCGAGAAGGCTGTGCCAGCTGATGGCTGCTGAGAGTGGACGGGCAACTCACCATCTTGTAGACATGCGCATGCGACAGAAGCAGAGGTGCCTGAGCCGTACGGAATCAAGCGAGTTGAGCGCGGTCATCCTGCTTATAGGACAGCCAGGCTGCAGTCAGCTGCGGAGAGTGATGTGCAGTGCAGCATCGAGGCTGAGGCGTTTTTGTGCACTGCCACGGAGTCCTGCAAAGTGGGATGAATGTGGCGGCTGGGTGCATCATCGGACAGATAGATGATTGGTTGATATTTTACGAGAACGCTGCGCGAACTCTTAGGATAAATTGCGGCCGTTCTGCATCTGAGGCGGACAAGTGCTTTCATTCAATACTGATCATGTTCCATGCTCCTTGCTCCTCACGAATAGGACTCTAGTGCGACGAGGACGTGAAGGCGTCGCTTTGCCTCTCGACTTGCTCCGCCTTCTGTCCTTGCCCTACACATGGCACGCGAGCATGCAAACGGTCGCTGGCTAGGTCGACGTGGACAGTGGAACGAGGACATGGTACTGCGGGAAGAGTCTGTGTGACGAGCCATAGAACAGCGATGCCAAAGTGCAATCTTGCAATGCAGAGCCATGACATGTCATCCGTGAGGATTTGCGTCGACTGAAGGTATCGTCGTCGACGCGTGCGCCAGAGAGCAGAAATGGGGTCGGAATAAAGTTCAGAGCTCGACCGCAGCACTGGCAGGTGCGGCGCCTCTCCACGGCTCCTTCCCACACTTGCATGTGCGCATCAACATCCACCACACGTCATCCGAGGCCCGCTGCGATTCTCCACTCTCCAAGTCCTCTAGATCGAGTCTGCACGTCACGCACCCTCTTGAATAGTCCCTGCTCCGTTACTACTGAAGTCACCATCCAGTTTCCACCTATCACCAACCTCGGCTCGGGTCAAATGGAATGGCCACCCCAGCCGGAAAAAGTCATCTCGACCTACTTTAGCACCTATTTCGGTGTCGTCCAATGACTCTGGTCCCCGCATTGCAGTATACCCAATTTCTCCGCCGCTACTGAGCCCCGCAAGCATCTGCGGAAATCCGGGGTCGGCTCACAGAGACGGGCCTGCGACCCAGGAACAGAAGGAGATACGCAATATGCGCATATGGAATTCATTTGGGGCTATTTAAAAGACAGGCCTTTGCCCCGGATCTTTTAGCTCATACCGCATTGCAACTTCTGTGCTCCTTCGCTACCATGAAGCTCACTACATTCCTCTCCGCGCTCCCTTTCATCGCGCCATTGGTCTCTGCACAAGTCGCCCCGACAACCTTCTCCAGACGCGTAGTCTACACT
>Ga0247803_1001787_pt1 | contig 11109 bp, 10 predicted proteins | sample UWRJL014104B1_FD_180928 | JGI IMG/M metagenome (GOLD analysis project Ga0247803, IMG submission 180928) | Plant litter microbial communities from Arlington Agricultural Research Station in Wisconsin, United States - UWRJ-L014-104B-1 | ecosystem: Environmental > Terrestrial > Plant litter >...
TGTTTGCCAGACGCTACAGCGATCACTCTTGCGCCCTTCCATTTCGCTATTTGCACAGCAAAGTGCCCCACGCCACCTGCAGCACCGTTTACAAGGACCGTCTTACCAGCAAGCAGCACCGGCTCATGCTGATAAGCTTGCAGCGGATTCGGTTCATTGTGCCCCAGCTCAATCAGGAACTGCCAGGCGGTAAGAAGCGACATTGGTGCGCCGGCAGCATGCACATGATCTATACTTGCGGGCTTGTGCGCAAGTTCTGACGCGGGCACGCTAACGTACTGGGCATACCCCTTGCTTTCACCCATCATTCCTGTAGGAAAGCGCACCATTGAATACACCTCATCACCAACGGCAAATCCAGTCACATCATCCGCTACCGCATCTACAATGCCCGAAATGTCCGTTCCCAGAATTATAGGAAAACTCACCTTGGGCTGCCATTCGGGTGGAAGGGACTGATAGCCATCCCGCAAGTACCAGTCGGGCGGATTAAGGCTCACTGCATGTACCCGAACCCGTACCTCGCCAGAATTAAGGTCAGGAATCGGAGCATCTTCATAAACCAGGACTTCAGGACCGCCAAATTTGTGCTGCCTGATAGCTTTCATAAAATTCGGATTTTTATTATTATTTGCTTCGTTTTCAATAGTTTCCATTTAATCGCAATTTATCTTGTGAATATTTATTTAGGAATGGTTCTTTGGGAGAACGGATATAAGCCATCAGCTTTACCATTGCAATGATCATTTGATCTTTACCAGAGAACCTCCTTCTTTCCGATAACAAAGTTCAGTACTTTGGTAAATCCAAAATTAGCCTGGACTGTAAAAAGTGTATCCAAAAGCACCATGATCCTTATTACTTTGCCAGCTTTTACGGTCAGATACATTCTATGGTGTACTTAATTTGGAGTTAATCAACAAAATCGATAAACTGCCATTGGAAATTAAAATGAATTGGTGTGCTGGATAAAATAATAACCTACAAGTGTTTTTTATTACTTTACAGGGCTGTAATTAACATATTTTAGCGGTATCTTCGCCAGAATAATAACTTTTTTGCTATTTTATAATTAGAAACATACACAATTATATGTCATTATCAGATTTGTCACAGCGTGTTGCCTTAGGAATAGATGTTGGAGGAACCAATACTAAGTTTGGAGTAGTAAACCATCGGGGCCAGGTTCTCGAAAAAGGAAAGATAAAAACGGATGAATATGAAAAAGTTGAAGATTTCATTGATGCGTTATACGATGTAGCACAGCCGCTAATTGAAAAATACGGTACAAAGGAAAATTTTGACGGAATAGGGGTGGGCATGCCGAATGGAAACTACTACAAAGGTACTATTGAACACGCTGCTAATTTACCCTGGAAGGGTGTGATACCCTTTGGGTCGATGATAAAAGATAAATTCGATTTGCCCTGTATTGTGACTAACGATGCAAATGCTGCTGCCCTTGGCGAAATGCTGTTCGGCGCTGCCCGTGGAATGAAAAATTTTATCATGATTACTTTAGGTACAGGTGTTGGAAGCGGAATTGTTGCCAACGGGAGCTTAATTTACGGTCATGACGGATTTGCCGGAGAGCTGGGGCACACGATTGTAAAACCTGGCGGCAGAAAGCACTGGAGCACCGGGTCGGAAGGAAGTTTAGAATCCTATGCTTCTGCTACGGGTATAACTATTACGGCAAAGAAAATGAGGGCAGAATTTCCACAATCTTTACTTAACCTATATCCTGAATCGGAAATCAATTCTAAAAAAGTTCATGAGTGCGCTTTACAAGGAGACCCGATTGCAATTGAGGTATTTAGATATACCGGACAAAAATTGGGTGAAGCTTTAGCTAACTACGTGATGTTCTCTTCTCCTGAAGCAATTTTGCTGTTTGGAGGCGTAATCAAGGCTGGGGAATTCATTTTAAAACCGACTAAACTTCATATGGAAAGGAATTTGTTTCCGATCTTCAGAGATAAAGTTAAATTAGTTTTCAGTGAACTAGACGAGGCAGACGCTGCAATTCTTGGTGCAAGTGCCCTGGTTTGGGAAAAATAGATCAAAAAAAAGGCTGATAACCCTATGGAGTTATTAGCCTTTTTTTATGCGGGGTTAATGCATGTGCAGGCAATAAATGAAAATTACCTGCACATGCTATGTTATACTATACAGGCGAATTATAGGCCAGATAGCCTCCGATTAACATGGATACTACAAAAATCCAAAAAGCAAATTTGATTACGTTCTTTTTATTAGTTATTAAATCCATAGTAATATATGTTAGTGTTTAATTTAAAAATCAATTAACGCTCGTTTATTAATCAAAGTATACGTTAGTTAACTCATATTACTGTTAAAGGTAATAATTAAAATATAATTACTCTTTAAAAATTATAAAATTACACCATACTAATCTTCAATTGGTATTCTCCTTTAATTTCTTCTATTGCTTTTAGTTTCTTTTACTCTTTCACAGCTGTGGCATTGCCTGTGTTTTTAACAATTAAATCGACTGAAGTTTTCCTGAATTTATACTGGAAAGTTCAAAAGGAGAACAATTTAACAGCACTAACATTTCCAGCAAACTTACGCTAATTGATTTCTGGGCAACATGGTGAGCCCCCTGTAGAAAAGAAACGCCAAATGTGGTCCAGGCTTACAAAAAATTCCATGATCAGGGATTTCAGGTTATTACGATCTCCATAGATGAGGTTAAAGATAAGTGGACTGATGCATTAAAGCAGGATGGCATGTTAGATTTCGTTAACTTGTTTAATGGCGGTGACCTATCTGGTTTGGCAACTACATTAAAGATTGTTACTATTCCCACAAATTACTTAATAGACGATCAGGGGAAAATTATTGCGATGAACCTAAGAGGGGAGGCCTTAACGAATTTTTTGTCTGATCGGCATTAGATAATAATAATCCAGACATTTTTTTCTGTATCATCTTCCATTGTGTAAAATTTTCAACGAAAATGAAAATTTATCTGGCTTTATTTTAACTTAGTCATAAGTCAATTTAAAAGAATTAAACATGCGCGTTACACTTTGTCTATTATTTCTATCTATTTTTTCAATCCAGCGGAGCACAGCGCAAGTAAAAACATCGGCTGGTCCTTTAAAACAGTCCGTTTCACTATATGGGTCTCCTCACATTGCCGGTAAGGTGACCATCAATAGAAAAGCAGGTACCATTCAGGCCGACTTAACGCTGTCTAATTTGCCGGCCCTTGATACCGCTTTTAGAATACGTTTAAATCATGGTATGAATATCAAATTTCTGGCGGATAGCACTGGATTTGTTAGGTTTAACAGTAAAACATTTGGAGATATCATGGACTACAGGCCTTATCGTGGTCAAAAGTATGTTGTTTCACCGACTAAACTTCGGGTTAGTTATGTAGGTGCTTTCCCAGTTTATACAGACACCATGAATTTGGTGGACTATAAATCTATTATTGCATTTAATGGAGAAACGATGAGGGCCACAGAGGAGAGTAAGTGGTATCCAGTAATATTTGATACCAGGAATGACAGGGAAATAGAGAAAGTTACCTATGATATTAGTGTAGATTGTGAGGACTGCAAGACGATTTATATCAACGGATCTACAGCAAAACCGGGCCCGTCTGCAATATTTAAAAGTACAACGCCATATGCTTTGCTCCTTTTTGCAGGGAATTATAGTAAGCAGGAATTTCCGGGTAGTGATTTTCTGAACGCCAAAATGCAGGACAATGTTGCTACTGCATTTGATCTTCAAATAACGGGCATAAAAACTTTTTATGAACAGAAGTTAAAAGTTCCCTACAAAGAAAAAATCGTTTTTCTAGAGCATAAAGCCATTCAGGATTATGGCCCTAATCAATCCTGGGGTTTCGTTACTTTTCCTACTATTGCAGTGGCAGGCTTACCTTTTAGCAAAACCATAGACACTAAAACGGGGAAGCTTAATCATTTTGTGAGATATTCGTTTTACGCTCACGAACTAGCACATTATTATTTTGGGAGTGTATTTGTTCCCAATTCTACTTTAAGAGACTTCTTTATTGAATCTACAGCAGAATATCTTTCTGTTAAAGCTGCAGCGCATGAATATGGTAAAGATTCTACCACAAGTACTATAAAGTTTAAAAAGGGTTTGGTTGGAGAAAACAGGATCATTCCTTTGTCGAAGTTTACTGATAAAGATGAAATGAGTGATGTTTACCGGTATGCTTACGGTCCTTTATTGCTTTTAGCTTTAGAAAAAAGAGTAGGGGAAGATAAAGTATATCTGCTACTGCAGAATGCCTTGAAATATAAACAAGAAAACTCTGATTATGCGTTTTTAGTAAAGATCGTTAAAGCGGCAGGAATCCCGGCAGCTGTATGGAATGCATTTGAAGCAAATGTTATCAACGAACCTAATCCTGCCATTGCCTTTCGAAATCTATAGCTATTTATGCGAAAATGTTGTTTACAGCGATACGTTTTAATCATGTATCGGTTTTTAGCAATTATTGTATATTCGTTACATTATTAATTTAGGAGAATTTAATTAGGAATCATATGAAATACCAGGTAGATATTAAATCAATTTTAATTGGCTTTTTAAGCGCGGCATTGTTAATCACTACCATTAGTTTTAAGAATAATGGTAACGAACAAGATGGCCGGTATAACACCGTAATTGGAGAAAAGGGGGTGGTTATTCTTGATACACAAACTGGCGCTTATATCCTTTCGCCTTACATCCAAAGTTCAGGAAAAATGGAATGGATCAAAGGTGACTTTTACAACACGCATAAAGTAAGCAAAGACAACAAAAAGGAAGAGACCAAATAATTAATTCCTATCCGCACAGCAGCTAGTACTATCGTTATTGGTTCACAGCACATTAATTTTATCTTTCCGGATGATGTGGCCCTTATTGTCTACAATTTGGACGAAATATTGACCTGGTTCTAAAGCTGCCGCATATTTTATTGAGCTTTTTCTAATGATAAACTGGTCTAACGGAATATCATTTGCAGGGTCTGTTGATTTGATCTGTAACAGTTTTCCAATGTGATGTTTGTTGACTTTGACCAGATGTAAATGCGTTCCATTTTTTGATAACATATAATCTTTACGTCCGTATTTTTCTTGTGCAGATGGCCACGCCACTAACAGGTCGTAGTCACCTTCCTGATCACCATTAGACACTTTTGGTTTGTTATCTTTAGTTAAAACAACATATGAAAGAGGTGTCTGTTTGTACTGTAACACGCTATCCAGCTTCTCTTTAAATTCATCCATGCTGTTGATAGACTGGTTAATTGTCAGTGGATTGATGCCTGACAGTAGCTTAAAATATTCGGCCATAAAAATAATATTGCCGCCTTTTTCCCAAATATGGCCATGACCGGCATGGACAATAATTTTTGCCTTCGGATCTTTTTTTAGAATATCATTTAAGTTTCTTGCTTGATTTACCTCGCGGATATTATCCAGGTAAGATTCACTCTTACCGTTATACGTGGTTGTGTCCTTACTTTCATAAGAAACTAGTTTGAAACCCAATTTAATTGCCTTTTTAAGTAGATTTCCCATGTTTGGCTCCGCTGTATAAAAGCCTGATTTAATTTGAGGATATCCCAAATTAACAATAGAAGAGTCATTTTCAAGCGCTTCAACTGCCAGATATCTATAACCCAAACGGTAAAATTCTTCGAGTAAATTATAAGTGAAGACTCTATGTTTAGGCGTGTTGTGATCTTCATTAATCATAACGACCTGTTTATCTTTAGCAGCATTGATGATATATGGTATAGCAGGCATAAAATAAACCTGGTCGTTTTTATTGGCTCGTACTTTACTCTTTTTCCAATTTAAGGTGTACGTTTCCCCCACCAAAGATTCGAAAAAGGCTAGTGCCTGATCTTCTAATGTCGGTGATCCAGTATCGTCTTTACGATGATGTGCCAGATCAGCAGCAGTTTTAATTTTAAAGACGGTATCGCGTGCGCCTAAATAATTCCCGTTATTAATTAATTTGGCACCTATTTTAAATGGATCGCTGACCTGTTGTGAGAATGTATAAAGAGGGAAAATTACAATAAAATAAAAAAGTATCCTGCGCATAACTATTTTTTTAGTTGAAGATACTGTTTTATAATCATTTTATCGGTGCAGGTGTGTTTATAGTACATTTATTTTTTTTTACTAAGAACAAGATGGCAGCCTGTGATTATCAATGAAACATTACCTTTAACCAATTACAACTCAAAAAAATATTACATTAAGTATTTAAACACGCAACCTGAAGATGAAGAAATTGGCTACCTTATTTTTATTATTGATCCTTTCAGTTCCTATATTCGCTATTAATCCTGTACGAACGTATCAAGTACTACCAGAACAGCTTGGCTTAAAGTATCAAGGCAAGAAAATTAAAGTTAACGGTACTATTGAGCTGAACTCCTGGCTTTTCCTGCAAGACAACAAAAACAAACCATTTATAATTGTCTCTAATTCTGATTCCGGAAATATGTCTAACTGTTTAGGGCAGGCCAGTGAATTTTTGAAAGCAGGATACAACGTTATACTGTACGACTACAGGGGATTTGGAGAAAGTTCAGACTTTGAGATTAATCGCGAAATGATGTATTATGAAGAATTTGAGGAGGACCTCCGCGCTGTTTTGCATTACGTGAAAAAGGAATATACGCCTAAGAAGGTAATTCTATATGGGTTGTCTATGGGGACCATTATTTCGAAAACCGTTTTAAATACTGATAAGGCTGTTAGTGGAGCAATACTAGATTCATTCGTGATCGACCCAAATCTGGTTGTTGATAGGATCAAAGAAATAAAAAATAAGCGGGTATTACTTCCTGTAGGAGCACAGGGTTATACTGAATCAAATAAAAAAGAAACTTTAACCCCGATTTTGCTATTTTCTGGTTTACAGGATATAGTAACTAAGTCTACCGATTATTCGGCTTTTATGATGTTAAATACAAAATCTAAATTGATCACTTGGGATTGTAACCATCTGGAATGTTTTTATAAAATGACCAAAGATAGTGACAGTGACCTGTATATGGCTGCCGTTAATAGCTACATTAATAGTTTAAAGTAGCAAGCTTGGCCAGGCTTATTAAAAACAACACAGCCTCTTCCCGGATAGGGAAAAGGCTGTGTTTATAATTTTTCTGCAAGACTATTCTCCACGTTTCCGCTGATTGTCCTTATTAGAAGTCTGGTCGGAACGCTGTCCGCCACCATTAGTTATTCCTTGTTGTTTTTTGTCGTTTTTCACATCATGGTGTGCGCGGTCGGATGTTGGATTACCTTGCCCGTTTCCTGATTGCTTTGAATCTTGTTGATTTTTCATAACTGTAATTTTTGTTAATGTAATGAACCAAGTGTCAATAGATGCTCTAACAACAGGTTGCCTGGATTTATGTTTTAAAAAATTAGCGATGTAAGCAGTTTATCGCTGTTTTAGTCATACTGATCGATGTTTATGTATTACTCTTGTATGGCAGGGATTGGTTTTGATCAGTGTCCATCTTACAATTTTTTTTGTGATTTGGCGGATTAATCACTTGGTCTTGTGGATATATAGTCATGTTAGTCGTACCTTCAAAGGCTGACCGACAGTATGAAAAATCGTATATCAATCTTATTACTTCTCTCGCTTATAGCAAATAGTTGCTCTTTCACTGCGCAATCAAAGATTGACGATGCAGCATATCCGAAGGTCCTAAATACTGCATTGCAGTATATTTTCAAGAACTATAAAATGCCTGAAGAATACTATAACCAGCCTTTGCAGATTCTTGAAAATAAAAAATATCCTCTAAAAGAGCGAATGATGATCAATGGTAATTATTGTTTGATATTACCTGCGGGGACTGATATAAATAAAATCATCTCTGTGATGGATATTTATCAACCTGTTCCACTCGTAGAAACAGTAAAATTTACTAATAAAGGACAGAACGCGGAACTCGATCTTGTATTCAGAGCTACAGGCCATAACTTTTTAATTACCCTGGAGAAGACCAGGAGTGAATCTTATAAAATAATAAAAATAGTAGAGCGAACGATTTGATGATCAGCATATCAATTTACAAGGTATTCTAAATTAGTAAATTGAAGATGAATTTGGTCGGTCTACTGGAATTAGTATAGCTGATATATCCATTTTGAAATAAGTTATACTGTATAACAAAGAGGCAAAGTATTTCCTGTTAAAAATCTCAATTTTAGTAGGTGCCAGATAAACCGCAATAATATAAAATGAGCTGAGAAACCCCCTTTCAGTTTGTACGGCTTCGAAGAATAAATTGATAATTTTTTTGTTCAAAATTTAAAATTGATGCAACATTCTTAATGTTTTGCAGTCTTGTTGTCAAATGATGATAAATATTTTTAGACGATACAGGTAACGTGAAAATACTAAATCCTTTTAATTGACCTGCGATTATCGTATAAATACTAATAAAATGCCGGGGTTTTCAACAAAGAATAATTTGCAACAGGCAACGGTAATAAATTAAAAATGATACAACCTATAAACCAATAAATACTACTGATAACAAACATATTCTGATGATAAAAAACTACCATTTCGTAAGCTGCCTATTGTGCCTGTTACTATTTTTTTCTTTGTCTTCTACAGCACAAGTTGCTACAAAGAGTATAAAAGGAATTGTTGTAGATTCGACCACAAACACACCGCTCGAATTTATCACGGTTGCGCTTAAAAAAGACAATGTTGTATTAAAAACCGTTGTTACAGCAGGTTCTGGTGATTTCGTTTTTAAAGTTGCACCTGGTAAATATATGATCACCGTTATTGCTGTAGGCTACAATGCGAAGACCACAGCTGCGGAAACTGATCCAGAGAGTGAAACAACAGATTTAGGGAAGTTGTTGATTACTGCCCAAACTAATAAACTAAATGAAGTTTCCATTACTGCAGATCGCCCTTTGGTTAAACAAGAAATAGACAGGATAAGTTACGATACCCAGGCCGATCCGGAAAATACAGTACTCACGGCGCTGGATATGATGCGTAAAGTCCCCCTGTTATCACTTGATGCCGATGATAATATTAAACTGAAAGGAAGTGGAAACTTCAAGATATTAATTAATGGAAAACCATCGGGGATGATGGTCAGAAGTCCAAAAGATGTATTGCGAAGTATGCCCGCTTCATCTATTCAGAAGATTGAAGTAATTACAACGCCACCTGCAAAATACGATAGTGAAGGCCTGGCCGGGATCATCAACATTATTACCACAAAAAAAGTAGATAATGGCTACAACGGGAGTATTAACATCCGGGAGCGATTGCCATTTGGTCCTGGAATGGGGGCCAATTTCACAGCAAAGTTCAATAAGTTTGGGATCAATGCTTATGGAGGGTACGGGACATATAAACTTCCTGAAACCTCAATCTTAAGCAGGCGGACAACAACCGGAGAACTACCTTCTTCTTTAGTTAATGATGGAACGCGTAAAAACAAGAATGTAAATGGTTACGGTGGTGTAGAATTTAGTTATGAAATCGATACATTAAATTTGCTGACGCTTGAAGTTAATCCTTATGCAGGCTCTTTTAAGGGTTTAAATACGCAATTATTTAGCCTGTCTGACGGTATGAACAATACGAGCTATGATGTGCTGACGAATATCAAGTACGATTGGAGCGGTTTTGAATCTACGCTAAATTATCAGCGCGGTTTTAAGAGTAATAAAGATCGTTTGCTTACACTGTCGTACAAGTTCAGTAATAATATCAATCCGCAATTCAATGAACTGCTTTTCTCTAACAGGCAAAATTATACTGATCCAAATTACAGGCAGCAAAATGATACACGTTCCAAAGAACAGACCATACAGCTTGATTATGTGCACCCGCTTAAAAAGCTGACTATAGAAGGTGGATTAAAAGGTATTTTGAGGGACAATAGTAGTAATTTCGAAACCCGGTATTTTAATGAAGCAACGGGGGATTATATACTGGACGCAACTAAAACAAATCAATTTAACAACAACCAGGATATTTTTGGTGCCTATAATTCTTACGCATACAATCTTAAAAGCTGGGGTTTTAAAGGAGGGGTGAGGCTGGAAGGAACTTTTGTAAATGCCGATTTTATCAGCACGGGGTCTAACGTAAAGACAGATTATTTCAATGTAATACCAACAATTTCAATTAACCATAAATTCAAAAATACCAGTAGCCTAAATCTGGGGTTTACGCAAAGAATTGAAAGGCCGGGAATATATAATTTGAACCCTTTCGTAGACCGTTCAAATCCTAATTTTGAATCTACAGGAAATCCAGACCTGGAAGCCGTATTAAGTAATAACTTTAATTTATCATTTAATACGTTCAAAAAGGGTAATATCAACATTGGTTTAAGCTATAGTTTTGCAAATAATACCATTCAAAATGTTTCAGTTTATGATCCCGCAACGCAAATTACACGATCTACCTATCTGAATATAGGGAAGGATAAATCATTAAGTACCAACTTAAATGTTTCTTACCCGATCACGTCAAAATGGAATAGCTCTATAAATGGAAATATCGGCTATACCAGGATCCAGGGTTCAATTGATGGTTCGCTGGCTAAAAACGATGGTTTGTTGGGATACTTTTCTTTAAGCACGGGTTACAAGTTTGAGCACAACTGGAGAATCACCGGAAATTTCAATTATTCTGCTGCAGAAGTGATGCTGCAAGGCAGTTCAAGTTCTTATATCTATGTCGGTATAAGTGGGAGCAAAGATATTATTAAAGATAAGTTAAGTATTTCTGCATCAGTAAGTAACCCGTTCAGCAAATACCGGTACTATACTCTAGAAACCCAAGGTGCAAATTTTGTACAAACCTATCGAGGACAAAATTATAACCGTGCCTTTTCCGCAAGTTTAAACTGGAAATTTGGTAGGTTAAAGGATGCAGTTGTTAAGAGCAAGCGTAGCATCAGCAATGACGACCAAAAAGGGGGCGGAAAATCGGGCGGGTAACCGCGGATGCTTACAACAAGTATATATTACACCTTTGGGTTGTGATATATACTGCTTATACGATTTAAATGCGTAAAAACCGCAT
>Ga0247803_1001788_pt1 | contig 11109 bp, 10 predicted proteins | sample UWRJL014104B1_FD_180928 | JGI IMG/M metagenome (GOLD analysis project Ga0247803, IMG submission 180928) | Plant litter microbial communities from Arlington Agricultural Research Station in Wisconsin, United States - UWRJ-L014-104B-1 | ecosystem: Environmental > Terrestrial > Plant litter >...
TTATTGCCTATTGCTTAATGCCAAATCATTTCCATTTTTTGATTGAACCAAAAGAAAAATCTCAGGAGAACGAAATTAACAAGGCATTTCAAATTATTTTAAGCTCGTATTCGCAAGCTATTAATAAACAAGAAAACAGAACTGGTTCGTTATTTCAACAACATACAAAAGCCAAATCTCTGGAACATTACGGTTTATACGCTGAAACTTGTTTTCATTATATTCACCAAAATCCATTAAAAGCCGGTTTGGTTAAAGAAATTGAGAGGTGGGAATTTAGTTCTGTAAAAGAGTATACACTAACAAGGAATGAAAAGTTATGTAATCATGAAAAAGCTCACTTGGTACTTAACATTCCAAAGGATAGGTCCGAATTTTTAAAACTTTCAAAACAGGTTCTATCAGAGAAAATGAAAGAGTTTATATTTTAATAGATTGTAATTTATACTCGAACTGCAAAATAGTTTTCATTACCGGTCCGACGGTAAAAAAAACCGTTGGACCGGTCGCACATAAAAATTTTGATCGAGCGACCCGGTCGGACGGCTTTTCGCCATCCGACCGGTAAAAAAGTCCGAGTGATGAAAAAGATATCAAATCACCTGACTGACAATAAAACCAACCCCACTAAAATCATGAGCACCCAACTATTTAATAATCAAGTTGCTATTGTCACCGGCGCAGGACAAGGAATAGGATTTGAGATTGCAAAACAATTAGCTGTTAAGGGAGCTGGAGTAATTTTGAACGATGCCGACGCAGATCTCGCATCTCAGGCTGCCAAAACAATACGCGGACTAGGTGGCGAATGCATCGCATTTGGTGGCGATGCATCGCAATCCGAAATAATCGATGGAATGGTTGAGGAAGCAGTCAGCTGTTTTGGAAAATTGACTATTGCTGTGGCAAATGCTGGAATTACCCTTTTTGGAGATTTTTTTGAATACCCGAAAGAGAATTTACAAAAAGTTCTCGAAGTCAATTTAATGGGATCTTTCCTATTAACCCAGGCAGCGGCAAGGCAAATCCGGTCACAGAAGTCGGGCGGGAGGATTTTACTAATGTCCTCTGTTGTTGGACACCAGTCCCACCAATTTCTTGGCGCTTATGCGATGACAAAAGCCGGGTTGGAAATGCTAGCCAAAAATCTTGTTCTGGAATTATCTCCGCATGGAATTACAATTAACGCAGTGGCGCCCGGCGCAACTTTAACCGAAAGAACATTGGCCACCGATCCGACTTATCCGAAAACGTGGTCATCTATTACGCCGATGGGAAGACCGGCGATTTGTGAAGATATCGCCAATGCCGCATTATTTTTGCTCTCTCCGCATTCAGGACATATTACCGGTCAAAGTTTGATCGTAGATGGAGGCTGGACCTCCGTCAGCCCTTTGCCCGACTTGAGTAATCTGGATGTATAAAAGTAAATTTTATTCTCCTTCACCCAAACCTTCCGCAAATAACTGAGCTTCCAGATCGTCGATATTTCCTTCTTTTGAAATAAAGAGTTCTCTCGGTTTTGCGGAGGATGCCGGCTTGACCGTCATGAAATTTCTATATTGTTCATCCGAGATAATCCTCAATTGAAGTGCCCTTTTCAATACCATCGGGAATGGCACTTTAAAAAAGTTAGCAATATCAGATGCCAAAAATCCAGGAATTTTTGAGATATCATCTCTAAAAAAACTTTCCACATCCTTGTATGGAAGCAATGCATCGAAAATCAACTGCTCGGAACGATTAGCCAGCGACACCGGATTTGCATAAGAGCTGTGCAATCCAAGGGAAACAGTAAGCAGGTGAATATGATAATTCCGTTCGTTAATTTCAGAAGCCGCATTTACAAAAACCCAGCCTTTTTGGTGATACATCGATGAGAATCCCTTGAAGATCGGATCAATGTTGTGGAGCTGCGCAATCTTGATTCCTTCGGGATAGGGCAATTTGTGCCCGATCTGATGTACAATATCCTGTGCATACGAAACATCTGCAACTTCTCCGGCCGGTTCAATAATCCAATCTCCATCTACCAATCCTTCGAAAAGTTCGTTGGCAGCACGCTGACTTTCCATTTGCCCCAAATGCAGAATGATTCTGTTTCCGCGGACTGAAAAATCGAGCGGGAGCTGATTTTTGATTTGCTTTCTGGCCATTTTTTGAGAAGTGTTAAGTATTGATTTCAAAGATACATCCTAATGCTTTTCACTACAACAGTCTGAGATACTTTATCTCCACTGCAGAGTATTGAGAAGATGGATCATATCTTTCTGTATAAAATTAATAACGGGCGTTAAAGAATCGTTTTTAGTCGCCGTTGAAAAGTAGATAGCGCCACGCAAAAAGTGCTTTGTGCTATCAGTCGTATAAAACTGATAAGGGCTTGGAACGTCGCCTTCTATTTTAAAAAGCATCGCAGTTAGATTATGGTCTGTCAATAATCGTTGCTCCTGAATAGATGAAGCCCTCACCTGGTGTTTTCCGGTTAGCCTGAAAGAATCATTGATATAGTCTTTCAAAAGCGTCTGGCTATTTTTTACAGGTTTATAAGTAAGCTGAATATTCGCATTAAATTGCGGGTAATAGATATATATCCAGTCTTTTCCGGCGAGTGCAAAAGTATCGGGAAGGATTCTGGCCGACTTGGAATATTCAAAAGAATAAGGGTGATCTTCCGTTAATTTCTGATAAAGCTGCGGCGGTAATTCGATTCGGTTAAAACCTTTTGGTTTGGGAACGTAAGTTTGATCATCTTTTCCACAAGAGAAAAGCAGGATTGATAAAACAGTAAAAAATAAGAATGCAGAGAAATGGTTTCGCATTGATCAGATTAATTCTTTCGACAGAAATTTTGCCTGCAAAGCTAACGAAATCTGCTCTATATTATTTTTACTTATTGATTAATCGAAGTCAGCTTAAGCAAATAAGAAACCAACGCCACAAGGACGGGTTTCTTATTTATATTTGAGATGAGAAATAAATAATTCTATTCAACCGTCACCGATTTTGCAAGATTTCTTGGCTGGTCCACGTTTCGGCCACGCATTACCGCGATATAGTAGGAAAGTAATTGCAAGGGAATAACTGAGACCAAGGGTGTAAGTATTTCATGTACTTTGGGCACTTCAATAACAAAGTCGACCATTCCAGGAATTAAGCTATCACCTTCGGTAACAATAGCAATTACGCGTCCCTTCCTCGCCTTGACCTCCTGAATATTAGATACGATTTTCTCGTACGAGCTGTCTTTGGTTGCCAGAAAAACCACCGGCATATCTTCATCGATCAGGGCGATCGGCCCATGCTTCATCTCAGCTGCGGGATAACCTTCTGCATGTATGTAAGAAATTTCCTTCAATTTTAACGCACCTTCCAATGCAACCGGAAAATTAAGACCCCTTCCTAAGTATATAAAATTTCTCGCATAGGTGAAGATGAAGGCTATTTCCTTGATCTTAGAAGCGTTTTCAAATACCTGCTCCACTTTTGCCGGAATTGTTTCCAGCTCAACCAAAAGCTGACGATATGTTTCCTCAGAAATCGTCCCTTTCCTTTTTGCAGTTGCGATAGCAATCAATGTCAAAACCGTCACTTGTGCTGTAAATGCTTTGGTACTTGCCACTCCAATTTCCGGACCTGCGTGGGTGTATGCACCAGCATGTGAAGCACGTGCAATAGAAGAACCTACCACGTTACAAACGCCAAATATCGTTGCACCTTTTGATTTGGCCAGCTCAATGGCAGCCAGCGTATCGGCCGTCTCACCAGATTGTGAGATAGCGATGACGATATCATTTTCCTTAATAACCGGATTTCTATATCTGAACTCGGAAGCATATTCGACTTCCACATTGATTCTCGCCAGTTCTTCAAAAAGATACTCGGCCACCAGACCAGCATGCCAGGAAGTACCGCAGCCGACAATCACAATCCGTTCTGATGCAGCCAATTTATCTATATAACCAGCTAAGCCCCCGAGCTGCAAATGTGCTTCTTCTGCCCTTAAACGCCCACGCATACTGTCAGCAATAGAACGTGGCTGTTCAAAAATTTCTTTGATCATGAAATGGTCATACCCCCCTTTTTCGATGGTTTCGAGTTCCATTTCCAGCTTCTGGATGTAAGGGACTTTTTGTGTGTTATCCAGATTTTGAATACTAAGCTGCCCATCACGGATAACGGCAACCTCATAATCATCCAGGTACACAACGTCTTTTGTGTATTCTATAATCGGTGTAGCGTCGGAAGCAAAGAAAAATTCATTTTCACCGACGCCTATAACCAAAGGACTCCCTTTTCTCGCAGCAATCAGCTGATCAGGAAAATCGACCGACATCACAACAATGGCATAAGCTCCGACAACTTCAAGCAAGGCAAGTCTTACTGCCTCTTCCAGTGAAGTGCCTGTTTCTTTTTGAATATCTTCAATGAAATGGATTAAAACTTCTGTGTCGGTTGCACTCTGAAAAATGTGGCCTTTGCCGATCAGGTTTTGTTTAATTGAAGCGTAGTTTTCAATTATTCCATTATGAATAATTGCCAGCTTGTGATCGTTCGAAAAATGTGGATGTGCATTGACATCATTAGGTTCTCCATGTGTTGCCCAACGCGTATGACCAATGCCAATTTTCGCATTCAGTTTTTTATCAGCAAGCTGATTTTCCAGATCTGAGACCTTTCCCTTTTTCTTATAAATATTCAATTCTGAATTTTCCAGCAATGCAACGCCGGAACTATCATACCCACGGTATTCCAGCCTTTTCAGTCCTTTAATAATTAGTGGATAGGCATCCCTATTCCCAATATAAGCAACAATTCCGCACATATTTTTTTGCAATTAAAATTTAAATGTGTGTATAATATTGAATGCAAATAAATGTCAATAAGTAATCGATAACAAATAAAATACTGAAAATTATCCAATTTCACCAGAGTGTTCGAACACACACTAGTATATTCATTATGAAGGATTTACATCTTAAAAAATATTAAAAATTCGAGATTGGATAATTTCGTGATGATCTAAAAATTTACCTTTATTGCCATTCAAGAAAATACTGGATAAAAAAAAGCGGCGACCAGATTATGGCCGCCGCTCTAATTGTATTTTATTTCTGATTAACTCATCAAATCAGTATACAGATTATAATATGATTCTGAGAATTTTTCTTCCTCTTCGTCAAGCTCTACCCGTTTCGGTGCATCATTGAAAATCTGGTTTAAACTTTCGCTGCAATGTTCCTCCGCTTTAACCACCGCATCAGCATATGCACACCCAATTTTAACAAAACCTTCAAAATCTGCTGAATGAAGGTGAGACAAGGCTTCATCACTCACATCAATCGCTTTTGCCTTGCTCATCAAGTCTGCGTCGAATTTATAATCAAATGCATTATTGTGCACTGTAAATACACTTTTCGTATCCTTAAACATAGGATCATTACGATAAGTAGTTTTAAGATACATCGGAATCAAAGCGGTCATCCAATCGTTGCAATGCACAACATCAGGTGCCCATCCCAATTTCTTAACTGTTTCTAAAACACCTTTGCAAAAGAAAATCGCACGTTCATCATTATCATCGTAGAAATTATTCTCCTTGTCGAAGAATACAGATTTACGGTGAAAATAATCATCGTTATCTATAAAATAAACCTGAAGCTTTGCGTTTGGGATAGAAGCAACCTTGATAATAAGTGGTTTTTCTTCATCACCAACCGTAATATTAATTCCTGACAATCGAACTACTTCGTGAAGCCTGTTTTTACGCTCATTGATTAGACCAAATCGAGGTACCAAAATTCTTATCTCTGCCCCGCGCTCCTGCATTGCTTGCGGAAGTCTTCTTACATAATCGGCAACATCTGTGGTCTGGAGAAAAGGATTGATTTCACTGGCTACATACAAAATTCGTAGTTTGTCCATAGATATTTAAAGCAGTTTGTGAAAAAAAGTTTTGCAAAATTACATAAAAAAATCTGCATTTTCAATAGAAATTCAAAACTAATTGTAATATTGCGCAGAGTTTGGGCTTATCTATGCCAAATATTTCAGAAACCCCCTGCGAACAAGCCGGATTAACCACTTTTTCACATTTAGGAAAAACAGGTTCAGTTTGTAATTAATCCTGCACCTTCCCTACTTATAATTCTTTTCATGGAAGTTTTTACTTCAATACCCAGTCTAAAAAATTTTCTTCTTCAACAACGCCTCCAAAATAAAAGTATTGGATTGATCCCGACGATGGGTGCGCTGCATGAAGGTCATATTTCGCTGATAGACACTGCAAAAATACAAAATGATATTGTTGTTTGCAGCATTTTCGTTAACCCAACCCAGTTCAATAATCCGGAAGACCTTGCCAAATATCCAAGGACATTGGAAGAGGATTGTGTGATGCTTGAAAATGCGGGATGTTCTGCGGTGTTCGCTCCTTCGGTTGAGGAAATGTATCCTGAAAAACCGATGCTGACGATTAATTTCGGTTTGCTTGAAACGGTGATGGAAGGCGCTTCAAGGCCAGGACATTTTAATGGTGTAGGTATTGTAGTATCGAAGCTATTCAATATTGTTGAACCGCACCGGGCTTATTTTGGACAAAAAGACTTGCAGCAGGTAATGATAGTAAAAAGAATGGTTGAAGATCTTTCTTTCAATCTTGAACTTATCATTTGTCCCACAATCAGAGAAACGGATGGACTGGCGATGTCTTCCAGAAACAGACGTCTTGGTGAGGAAGAAAGAGCTCATGCTCCGATTATTTATAAAATACTTCTCGACGCAAAGGATAAGATACAGAACGGCGACGACATCGAAGAGGTAAAAGAATCGGTACAACTGGAATTTCACGTACTGGCTGGATTTGAACTTGATTATTTCGAGGTTGTCAACACCAAAACTTTGCAGCCAATACATACCATCGGAGAAGCAGGTACCACAGCACTTTGTATTGCAACTTTCCTCGGCCCTGTCCGGTTGATTGATAATATTATTTTCTAGAAATTTAATAGCAACAAAAAAGGCCTCGAATGAGGCCTTTTTTGTTGCTATTAAATTTTATGATTCCAACTTCCAATCACCACGATACGTGCGTTTCACAAACTGATTCGCTTCATCGAAGTTTGTAATTTTCATATTATTGCCATCCCAAAGCAGTTTCTTGCGTCCAGGGTAGTCAAAACCTTTTCCATCCGCTCTTGCCTGGCGAAGGTTGTAGCTGCGGATACCAAGATTACCCATAATAACAGTTTCAGTCAAAGGACCAGCATAATCAAACGATGATGTCAGCGCTTTGTGTTCTTTGCTTTGGTAACCAGCTTTACAAGCGTCAGACCAGGAAACGTGATGACCGAATTCAGGCATTACTGTATATTTATTACCAAAATCACCATCCTTATATTCAAGTTTGGTTCCGTTTTTTAGATATACTTTTGGATCCTTACCGTACGTTCCGCAAGTCATAACTCCTTTTTCGCCGATCAATAAAACACCATTACTACTGTCTGGCTCTCCGAGAGGGTCGTTTGCAGGAATCAAATCCGGGTGGAAAGGACGCAAACCACCATCATGCCAGGTCAGTGTTACTTCCGACTTGTTAATTTTGTTTGCAGGGAATTTCAACTGAACGCGTGACGATGGCGGACAACCTTCAGGAATATATTCCGGTGTCCAGTCCTTGATAAAAACTGAACCTGCACTGCATTCCAATTCTGTCGGGTAACCCAAACCTAATGTTCTGAAAGCAGGGTCAATCAGGTGACATCCCATATCGCCCAAAGCTCCCGTTCCGAAATTCCACCAGCCACGCCATTTAAATGGATGCCATGCCGGATTATAATCTACCCATTCAGCAGAACCCACCCAAAGATCCCAATCCAATCCTTCCGGAGTCGGCATTTTTCCAACAGGAACGGGAATTCCCTGCGGCCAAACCGGACGGTTTGTCCACACGTGCGCCTCATGCACATTACCGATCAGTCCTTTTTTAAACCATTCCTTCATCTGAGTTTGAGCAGGGTTAGAAGCACCCTGATTTCCCATCTGCGTTACGACTTTATATTTTCTCGCAGCTTCCGTAAGCATACGCGCTTCGTATATATCATGTGTTAGTGGTTTTTGAACATACACGTGTTTTCCTCTCTGCATGGCGGCCATTGCAATAATAGCGTGCATATGATCCGTAGTAGAAACGGTAACCGCATCTATATCTTTCCCCATTTCATCAAACATGCGTCTGAAATCTTTGTATTTCTTTGCAGTAGGATGTAATTCAAAATTCTTTTGAGCCTGGTTCCAGTCTACGTCGCAAAGCGCCACCAGATTTTCAGCACCCTTATTCCATGCATTATTGGTATCCGAAAATCCCTTTCCTCCCACACCGATACCGGCAATATTCAACTTGTCACTCGGTGCGATAAATCCTTTCCCAAGAACGTTTCTGGGAACAATAAAAAAACTTCCCACTGCCGCCACGGTAGTTTTCTGCAGAAAGTCACGACGGGTGACACCTTTTGGTTTATTCTCTGTACTCATCGGGTTTGGTCTAAAAAAAAGATTAATAATAGTCAAAAGCGTTGTTTCATCCATTCATACTGAATTGAATTAATCAGAGCTTAAATATAATGATGTTCGGATATATGTTCACGCCATATTCCATTAATTCATAATTAAGATTTAAACATGGATTTGAAGCATCAATCTTTACCTCACATTACACTGATTAACAATCACTTAATCTGAATAAAAATCTCACAATTATCCGCATTTTTAAAATTGGAACTACGCCTGATAGCCCGATGTTTTGAAGGGTGTGTATTATTCCCGTAACTTTGCCGGAATGATATGCATAAATATTAATATTCACTCATCTAGCTGAGTAATGCAAATAACCATAATGAAATCGAAGATTCACCGTGTGAAGGTGACTCAGGCAGAATTGAATTACGTAGGAAGTATCACAATTGACGAAGATTTGATGGACGCTGCCGGTTTAATTGAAAACGAGCAGGTTCATATTGTAAACAATAACAATGGCGAGCGGTTTGTTACGTATGTCATTAAAGGAGAACGAAAAACCGGGATGATTTGTCTGAATGGTGCAGCAGCCAGGAAAGTGCAAATTGGCGATATTATCATTATCATTGCATATGCGAGCATGACGCCGGAGGAAGCCAAAACTTTCAAACCGATGGTTGTTTTTCCTGATCAGAATAACGAAATTATCAGTGTTACAGCCCGAGGTTAAAACAAACTTACTACTCATCATCACGATTTAATTTTATGAAAAGCGCTCTTCGCTATATCATCTCGCTTGGACTGGCGGGTGGTCTGATTTGGTTTGTATTCAAGGATATCAATCTAGCCGATATGCTTTACAGATTTAGTCAGGCTGATTGGCGCTGGATGGCAATTTCATGCTTTTTATTGCTATGTGCGCATGTTACAAGAGCATGGCGCTGGGCGATGCTGATGGAACCACTTGGATATAAACCGGGAATTGTCAATAGCTCAATTTCTGTATTAACAGGTTATTTTGCGAACTATATTGTTCCGAGAATGGGCGAGGTTACCCGATGCGGAACATTGTACAGACTGGAAAGAATTCCGGTAAACCTCAGCTTTGGTACGGTTGTAGCAGAACGCATTTTCGATGTTATCATTCTTCTGGGATTAATAGGTCTCAACTTCATTCTTGAATTTGACCGTTTAAGCAGCTTTTTTACTGAAATTTTTCAGAGTAAAATACAGGGTAACGGACAGCCAGGTACTGGCCCGAGTCCGATACTGATTATTTTAGGCATCGGTTTTATTGCTGTAATCATTGGTGCAATCATTATTTTCCGCAGTGCTTCCTTACGTAACAAATTAATGGAAAATGCGATTGTTCAAAAAATAGCCACTTTTTTACAAGGCATGCTGGAAGGCTTGCTGAGCGTCAGAAAGCTTAAAAATCCAGGAATGTTCTTTTTGAGCACTGCAATGATCTGGGTATTTTACTATCTGGTTTCATATGTTCTGTTTTTCTGTATTCCGGAAACTTCTCAGCTTGGTTTATTGGCTGGTTTGACCTTACTCGTTGTTGGATCCATCGGAATGACTGCGCCTACCCAGGGCGGAATCGGCGCTTACCATTTATTGGTTGGAAGCGTAATGGTATTATATGGTTTGACCCAGAAAGACGGTATCACACTGGCCACATTCATACATGGCACACAAATGTTATTCATGTTAGTCGTCGGAGCACTTGCATTTTTGTATGTTTTAATCCAGAATAAAACAGAAGAAGAACCGGCAGTCGTTACTCAGAATAACTAAATCCGTCATAGAACCTGAAACCGTTTTGAAGAATGAACTCAACAGAAAGTAAAATTTTACGTATCGAAGAAGCCAAAGAAATAATTGCAGACTGGCAGAGAGCCGGCCAGAAGGTTGTATTTACGAATGGCTGTTTTGATATTGTACATTTAGGTCATATCGATTACCTTGAAAAAGCGCACGCCTTGGGCGGGCGTTTGGTTTTAGGATTGAATACAGACGCATCGGTCAGCCGCTTGAAAGGGCCACTTCGTCCGGTAGTTAATGAATATGCACGGGCGCGTCTGATGGCAGCTTTGTCCTTCGTGGATGCTGTCATTTTGTTCGATGAGCAGACCCCAAGTCAGTTAATTGAGGCGTTAAAACCTGACATTTTGGTAAAGGTGACGATTATACAGTCGAAACAATCGCTGGCGCAGATTTTGTTCTAAGTAATGGAGGCGAGGTAAAAACAATAGCTCTGGTAAAAGGTTATTCAACTTCGGCACTTATTGAAAAGATTAAAGAAGGATATTAGGAAAGAGGATTTCTTGAATGTCAAGTGCCGATATTTCCTCTCATTTTATTTTAAAATTTAATTTTTCGTAACAAAACTAAAAAGAGAAATATGGCTGGTTCATATGTAATTATTATACTCGTCATGGCTATCAGCATGTATGTGCAATGGCGTTTGAAAAGTAAGTTTGAAGAGTATTCGCAAGTTGGCCTGAGCAACGGGATGAGTGGTCGTGAGATTGCTGAAAAAATGCTTCGGGATAGTAATATTTATGATGTAAGAGTGGTGTCTGTGGAAGG
>Ga0247803_1001789_pt1 | contig 11108 bp, 11 predicted proteins | sample UWRJL014104B1_FD_180928 | JGI IMG/M metagenome (GOLD analysis project Ga0247803, IMG submission 180928) | Plant litter microbial communities from Arlington Agricultural Research Station in Wisconsin, United States - UWRJ-L014-104B-1 | ecosystem: Environmental > Terrestrial > Plant litter >...
AGTTTGGTCCTTGTACAAGCATCTGTGGCAGATACCGCGGGACTCGCCGGTCTTGTTTCGGAGCATAGGGTTACCTGCGAGCATGCGGAATCCCTTTCGCAAGGTCAGTGATGGAAACCAATACGATCAGAGTAAACTAACCGGCGTGAAAGCAGTGACGTTGCTAACACCATCATAAGGCGGGATGTAGTACACCGTCATACCGCCGTCTTGATGCAAACCGCCATTTGAAACTTGCGGGACGCGCTTGAACGTTCCGTTGCGGGCACGGAAATAGAGGGCTGCGGTCCAGTAGTTGCTACATTACGGTGAGCCAAGCACGATCAGCGAATCATTGAGTCATCCTCTTTGATTTCGCGCATTGTTGGACAAGTGGCAAACAAGCTACACTTGAAGAGCGGTGGGACATACCTGAAGTCCTCACTAAACGTACAACTGGTGCAAGTACTCCTATTCACCATATCATACTCCACCGGTGTCATTTCTGGTTGGAACGAGTTTCCTCCGACAATCTGATGTGTATGAGGCGTGCCAACCAAACCCGGATTGACGAGCGGATCCAGACGTTCCACCGTAAGCTGTGAACAAGCGAAGCGCATCATGTGCGCGACTTGCGCGCTCGCAGCGCCGCTCAAGGCGAGGAGCTTGAACAAAGGAGCGTGCATTTTCGTGATCGGTGTGAGATGGCGTTAAACGTGGGGGTTGGAATGGTGTCGGACAGCGCAAGTAATAAGTACAGTGCGGTTGCTGCACGTATCAACCAGTCCGATCTTGGCCATAGAAACGTTGATGATTTGAGTGGGGCAAGATGAAGTGCCGTTGCGCCGAGACGCCTGAGTTCATATCAATGTCGATCGTTGTTACCTGGAACGTTGACAAAGGCTTTATACAATTAATATATGTAGCGCACAGTGTGGTGGTTGATTGGGCGACAGGGATCGGCGACTACGTGAGTGGGAGAATAGGCGAGTGTGCAGAGTACGAGCGTTTCAACGTTGAGGGAGGTGCTATAGAAGATAGGATTGATGTATAGAATGCCTGGGCGCGATAATGCAGGGCGGACGCAATACGCAGGCATACGTGCAATGAACAAAGCGAGCACCTTGTAATGGAAGATGGAGGCCAATTAGGAGCGGGGCTGCAGTACGAGGAATTTCGTCAAAGATAGGAAAAGTAGAAACCCCTTCCCTGCATGAATCAATACCATCCAAGGAACCAAAAACGGGACCAAAATTTGAATCTTCGTACCAACCCTGGACCGTTGAACATATCGAATGCTTACCAGAGGCGCTCAAATGAATCCAGTTCTTCTAGCCTTCCTTCTAGAAGTAAGTAAGATGTGTAATTCAACGATAGACGCAAACGTGCAACGAACAATTAGCCGGTCAGCAATAATTCTCGGTGAGCAATGCCGACCGGGGTATCTCTAGACGTCTGCTGGGCCGTGTTGGCGCGGTCGGACGCAGACATCTTGTTAAACATCGCACTTTCGCGTTCACAATGTTCGCGCTCCACACGCTCCTTTGGATCTTCGGAAGCGATATATAGCTCTCGTCGCGACTTGAGAGGCCGCACATCTCGTGCTACATGCTCCATGGTATCCTCGCGACAGCCAGTCGAAAGATGCGAGCCGAACGGCGTCGTCTCACGTTCCACGGACTGGTGAACACTCTCCATAGATTCTTCGCGTACGTTGGTCGATGACCTCACCGGGTTTCGCCTTTGCAAATTATCGCGACGTGTAGATGTAGGAGCCTGTGTGGATAGTGCCACGGGCTTGTGCAGGCAGAGCAAGTCCTCTGTGCAGTCGTTGTGGTAAGTATCGCAGAAAGCGGCTTCATAAACCGATACGTCTTTTAGAAAAGAATTGGGATGGGACAGTCGCTCAATGAACTCTTCAGAGCCCTTAGTGCCGTTATAGTGGCGTGGTGGATTGTGTTCCCACCCGCGGAACAGCCAGTTGCCCCAGATTATGCTTTCGAAAGAGTCCTTGTACTGGATGTATTGAGCTTCGGCTTCGATCATGTCTCCAGAAAAGGCGGCTTCTTCAGGCGATTCATGAATCATGTCCAAGATACCGACTAAACCGCTCTGATTGGGCTCATTGGCTGCTCTCTGTTGTTGCTGAGCAATAGCCTGTGGAAAGGTGTCGATACTGTGGTTCTTCTGTATGGCATCTATGCGTTGGTTTCTGTCCGCAATTTTCCTGTCCCAGGCCATCGTGTTCTTGCGCCCAGAAACATCGAAGTCGCGTCGATGTATATGTATATCCCGTGCGCGGATAAGTTGTGCCAGTTCGTTAAACTCTCGCGTCACCCAGTACTGGAGAAACTCGGGATCGTACTCCGCTTCTCGTTCCTGAATTTTGCTCCGGCCATACTGAGCCTTGTCGCTGATAATATCTAGGAGCAGAAGACGAATCGGGTCATCGGGACTGGTGTTTTGGTACACGTAATTCAGATCCTCCGGTTCGAATTCGAGGGTGCTGAAGCGGGAGACAGAAATTTTCTCACATGGTTTACTAGAGCGTCGTGGCTCGGCGAGTGCTTGTTCCGCTTTGACAGTGACTAACAAATCGTTCAAAAGCGTGTCGCTGACGGCCGGGCACTGCAAGACCTGTGCGCAGCAGTATGCCTTCAAGATGTCGCCTAGTGTGTAATCATCACCTGCGGCCTCATAAACCGCCGCCTCGTTGGGACGCTCCGGGTCTCGTTGCGACAGGCGGAGGAGTTGCTCTGGTACTCCATTCCCCAGGCCAAGCACGATGCAGCTGGTGAAGAGGTCGAACGCTTTAGGCTCGACGCGAAGTAGAGTAACCTCTTCGAATTTTCGTTGGGAGACCTTCTCGAGCAAGCGTGTGCCCACGTAACGAAGTTTGAGTGGCTCGTGTGCGGTATTGGGGCAACCGAAGGGTGCTCCTTTCTTCTTCAAAGATTTCTGGTACTTGTAGGGCGAATGCGCCTCCCTAGTAACAGTGGGATGATGCTTGCAGGGGCACTTGCACGCAATTTGTCCACAATCTGGATTCAGACAACTGTCCCGGCGGCCGCCGTCTGAACTGCACTTCTTGCAGAGCCACTCATCGAAGCAGCACTGGTCACAGCAATCGTCTTCGACGCAACCCTGATCATAGCAAGCTCCTTCTTCGCAGCACTTTAAGCATCGATCAGTGTAAAGTGGGGTAGGAGGCTGCAATATGAACGCGTAGGTCTGTGCCGATGGGTGCTTGTTCTCCTCGTTGGTGAGGATTGTGTATTCATCGATACGCATGCGTGGGTTCTGGTCGGCATTGGGCGTTTTGTTCAACTTTGGCCTGTTCTTGCGCGCCAGCAGGCTGTACTCCTTGTCGACGCCTAGGACATTGTTCTCGAAGTAAACACCAGTGGCCTGGAACACACGGATGTTCGCGACTCTGAATCGCTTGCGAATTGCTTCCTCGACGCTGACAGTCATATCCCCAGCGACATTCACTTCCTTCAACACAGCGCTAAAAGACTTCTGGTACTCCTCCGGGTTCCAAGGTGCGCGCCGAACGTAGGATTGAATATGGGTGTCGTTCAGGCCTTTCGTACGGGTTTGAATGTAGTCCCAATCAAAGGGACATGGTTGCGGAGTTGCAAACGGTTCAGTAGGTGCAAGCCGATCTTCGTTCCAGTCCGCGACCTTGGGCGGCATTTCTTGGTTGAGAGCTGCTTTGATTAGCTTGAAAAAAGTGCTATACCGTATGCTCAACTTACCTTCTGGAGGGGGCTTAGAAGGAATTGATGCTATTGGAGTCTTGCCCTTTTCTTTCCTCTTTCGCGCGCTAGAGGGTGTAGTATGGCCGTTCGATGAGTATTGGACATCTGTGCGCTCAAAATCCGCACCTGCGTCCGTGTCGTCCGATCCAGGTGCTTCAACGGATGGAATTAGATCAAGAAAAGCGAATTCTCGGTCATTTGCCATGAATCCGTGGTCACCAGCGGCGGCAGGAAAGGCAATGACAGTATCATCTGCGACTACGTGGTGTGCAGCACTGGTCTCCGTAACTGTGTCAACTAACGCAGCTTTCTTACATGATTTCGCAGGCGCCTTAGGTTTCTTCGGTGTGGTCATCTTCCGGACTTCATCGCCAGTTTTCTTCTGGCGCTTCGGCGGCTTAATCGCCGCGGAGGACGCACCAAAAACTATCTGGTGGTCGGTATTGGCATGGCTGTATGAAGGCTCAATCTCAGCCTTGCGCTTCAGAGGTCCGATCGGTTTTGGTGCGGTCATATCGGTGAGCCTCTGCTTGGAGCTCTCAGGAGGTGGGCACTCCGTGGTCAAAGGCGGTCGTGAGAAGTGGGGGTTTCGATGTGAGAATTTGTACAGCCGCGAAGAATGCAAATACTAGAGTGTGGTGATTTGGAAACTTTGAGCTTTATGTGCTTCAAAATTAGGGTGTGGACGCGGTGGGAAAGAGTCTGAGCCGGAAGGGCGTGGCAGGGCGTGGCGAGCTTTTGTAGGTCGTGAACGGCGTTGCTCCTATCGTAGCCGAAAGGAAAGTGAACCAAAAAACTCTAGTCTTATTGTGCAAAGTAGAATGTGCATCGCCTGGCGGTGCGGTGAAGGTTCGCGAGCGGGTGGCTGCGCGGTCTCTTTCATTAGGTTGGGCAGCGTCTGAACTCGCAGAGACGTACAATACACACAGTGATTGTGAAGAACAGACATAATAGGTAACTACTCGACTCGCGCGCAATGAGAAAGGGAACGATCTAGGGTTGAGGTGACGTCAGAGATGGTTCAAGAGACCTCATCATGTTGGAAGCGAGCAAGGACCCGTGAAGAAGGCCACACAAGTAGCGAGCAGTGAATGTGGTCGCCAACTATGCTATGACATGTGCACTTCCGCGGCATATGACTGTTCCATTCACCACCGCGAAGCACCGCCCCGCACAACGAATACCGATGTTCGGCCGAACCAGTTGCTCCAAACCTGTGTCATTGGGGACGCGCAGCGAAAGCTGCCGGACAGAGCTATATCTATGGTGCCGCGGCGCTGTTGATGATTCTATTGAGCCGAAAGCTTCGAAGCGAATTAGCCCTCGCCTATCGTGCCCAGCGAAGACGGTAGGGGCCGGCACGGCAATGCGATCCCTTTGATCTGCGCAGTCCACCATGTCCGCGGCTTTTCATCGCGAGAATCGTGATGTGTACGTGATTGGTGGGTATGGGCTAGTACGGTTGAGACTTGTGCTCAGATGGCACCTGATTCTTCGATCACTCTGCGGACGACTTCCTCGGGGGCTGTTGTCCAGACCTCTAGCAACCAGAGCTATATCAGTTTCCGGCTGGCAGATACTGGCGAACGATCGGGTTAGCCGCCACGCAGCATGCTGCCTCGGGGTACCAGAAGCATCTAAGGCAGTGAAGAATCTTCTGAACCTTCCGTGCCCTGCTCTTCTTGAGCAGCCCGATTCTTGAAACCTTAGTGTCACTTACAAGTCCCTTCCCCCCTCTCCCAATTTAATACAGGTGCCGATGTGGCCTCCACCTCGAGCTGACGCGATTCTCTTTCTTTTGGTCCGGCTTTGCGACATAGCAGCATACTCGTGGAAGAGACCGCCCCATTTGGGGTTCCTTTGGCTGGCAGCCGACAGCTTCAGGTAAGCAGCGTTCACTTCGTAGGCGGAAGAGGTTATGATGATGATTGGGGCAAGGCCGACGACGCAAACATGGCAGGTTTGGCAATCCAGGTGGCTAGGGTCGGCTCAAAAGCCGACGTTGGTGTGTCGTTGCCCGGGATTGCAAATCTAATACTGTATCAGACGACGCTAACTCGATTAGGCATAGCGCTCTCTAAACACGCGACAACGAGATCTGAAGCGTGAAACACAATCCTCTACCCAACACCAGCGGCGGGCCGAACGCGTGACATACATCACAACGCGTCCATCGCATCCACAACGTGCAGTTCTATACAAAGCATGCTGCTGAAAGACTTGAAACTATGCTTCGCCTCCACGATGGCGATCCTGTGAGCCCTAAGGCGCGCTGAGTAACCGCAGGGCAAGCCGGACGCCGAAAGGCGCTCATCACTACCATGCTCATTGTACCAGGCTCAATTCTCCTATTGGCTGTGTGTTCGTATAGACCCTTTCTTAGACGTCTGACGCGCATCCTTGCTCGGCGACCGAGATGTTTTACTAGCCGCTTACAGCCTCGTCTCACCACCAACTCGGATCCACCAATCCTCACGACGTCCACGATCATCGAGATGTCATCATCTACGCAGGGCTGATACGATCTCGGGTACCTACCTTAGCTTCTCGGGAAATAGGTTACGGAACCAACCGCACCGCGATATATGGCTGGATGCCCTCTTGCTCACCAACACTTCACCTCTCAATTCATTTCGTCAGAGGTACCTGGTTTCGCAAATCAGTTCATCCGAATCACAATGCCAGTAATAAGTCTACGCGCAACGTCAAACCTGGATCTAGGGCGGGAAACGACGGCTATTCCTGCGGACCTCATCGCGACGGCATCAATATGTCTCTTCTTGACCATCGCGTCGGTATGCGCGCGGGTATTCACAAAGGCCTTCGACTTGAAGCGGATGCAGATCGATGATTGTAAGTCTCAAGATGGATCTTTAGAGTATCTGCTAACAAATCTAGACATCATAGTTGCAGTAGGAGTATGTTCAGAGCCCTTGATCAATATTCATCAATAGCTGAACTAAAAATCTTTCAGGCTGGCTTCATAGCATTCGCCGCAGTCCTCTTCGTCGGAGCAAACTCTGGTCTGGGCTCCCACATGTGGATCGTCTCAGCATCAGCTCTCAAACGCGCTTTACTGTACTCCAACACTCTCGACATCATGTACACGCCGATCATGCTCGCTGCAAAGCTCGCAATCCTTATCCAAATCGATCGCCTATTTTCAGGCACGAAAAAGCAGATCATCTACTGGGGGGTACGAGTCTTGGCAGTACTCAACGTTCTTTGCTACACGGCCATGTTCTTCGTCCATGTTTTTGCATGCACACCCAGAGCAAAGATCTTCGACGCATCTGTAACTGGAAAGTGCATTTCTCAGGATACCACCATCATCGCGTCTAGTTCCATCAACGTCGCCTCGGACGTCGGTATCTTGCTCTTCGCAATCTGGGGCGTGGGCAGGCTCCGGATATCAGGAAAGCGACAACTGCTCGTTGCTTTGGTTTTTGCCATTGGAAGTTTCGCCTGTGTCGCCAGTATTTGCAGACTAGTGTACGGTGTCAGGGTCGATGGCAGCCGCGACTTTTCTTCTGCTATCTGGCCAGTCCACCTTTGGTCGTAAGTGGCTTGAGTTACAGTTTTGCTTACTTCTGTGCTGACATGCGATAGCCTTGCCGAACTCACTTCCGTCATCTACGTTGCCTGCTGTCCGACGTTCCCTCGACTTGTCCAGTACATTCAAGGCGTGCCGTCTTCTCGATCACCAAACCGTACCGGATGGGCTTCTACCACTTCGACCCGCATCGGAAGCGATGTAGAAAAGTCGAAAGACGTGAAAGCGTTTCCCACAATCAGGGTCCTCGGCCCGACCCCGGACTCATCGCCAAACCTATCCGCCTCGCCAAACCTATCTGCATCGCCATACCCAGCAAAACCACTTCCTCGAGCGCCCGTCCCGCATCCTCTACTGCGACCATCCGCTTCCCCAATTCCGACTCACCAGCTCCCCATATCCGCGCACTCTCCCCTCGGACGAGAGCGAGCTCCCTCATACTTTGCCCCTTCGGAGCGCCCAATTTCGCATCTCTCCTATGAATCGCGCGCAACAAATGCCATCGACGAAATTCTCAACAGTTACGATAGCGGTGTACCCGCGACGCCGTTGTCACCGAATATGCCTGTGTCGCCCACGACGCCGTACTCTCCCACCACACCCGGTCGTTTCTCCCGATTCTCGAGGTTCACGACCATTTTTGAGGATGTTGTCCATATGAAAGTCATGCCAGTGTACTTTGCGAAAGGGGCAGTGACGAAGACCGCGGCGTGAGCGGGCAAGACAATCCTTGTGTGAGCCGCACGGCTTTCACTCGTAGAGAGTTCTCGTACCACTTCTCGTCTGGACAACTCACGAAAGGCGAAACCACGTGGGAACGGCTCGTTCGGTAGGACCGTGCACTAACGGTCGGGTCCCCGAACTTTGACCATGTCTCACAGGGGCCCCGGACCCCACCATCCCGGAAATTATCGTCGGGATCACCACCAACATTGTTTCGCTTATTACAACGAGGGTCTGCCATGCGCAGGGCGATGAAAAGATTCTCGACATCTAACAACGCTGGATCGACGCCACGCGACAGTACCATGCTATCGTCGGCTGAAGCAATGAGCCCAGTCGCTACTTCATTTCTTAGTGTACATTCGTTCTAGTATTGCCTTCTTTCGCAAGATACCCATCATACAGAAGACCTACGCACGCTCGTCGTTTCATCCTTGTCTTACTATACTACTACTATTTCTGTATTGTATGTCCTCATGGGCTTCTGCGCCCAGTGGTTCGGCATTATACCCTTTTCATTCGTCGATTGATCAAAATCTGTTCATTTCATTTCAAGGACATGTAGTATTATTGTACATTAAAGAGAAGAAGTGTCCGCACCTGTATCAGTGTTCAATTACCGACACAAGGCAGCACAGCCAAAATAGTAATTAAGAAGAAATGTATTCATCAACATAGCATATCCCTCCCTGCCGCTGTACAATGCATCGAGGCACTGTTGCATACATGTAAAACAAACTTGAAATACCTGAAACAGAGCTGCAGGAGAGAATGTAGCTCAGTGTCCATAGTGAGACAGTGTATGTTTGCATCGCCCAGAAACATGCATGCCATCCAACGTCATCTTCCACGTTTTTGTGATATAAGCCGGCGCATTCCTCGTTTTATCGCCCAGATTGGGTTAGTAGCGTGGCTGGTTGATAGAAAGTGACTGCCGCTTACTAGATATGCTGATCCTATCTCTACGGGAGCTATCTTGCATGGTCGAGTCAGCGAATCACTGGCTTTTATTTCCAATTCTTGTAACAGCTTCACACCATTGTCCCTTCTGACATCTTCCCTCTGCACTTTGAATCAAGCAAGATGTGCTTCGAAGTCGCCCAGGTTTTCGGCGGACATGAGTCCAAGTTGCAGGAGGTCTGTGTTTGGCCTCACCGAGATGCTTGTTCTTGAGTAATTGTTTGGCGGCCAAGTATGTGCCCATTGCCGTGACTAAATTGGGTGGCAGGCTGCGCGGAGATGATTCAAGAAGAGCCGTCGGAGCGGTTGTGTTAGAGGCGGACGGTGGCGGGCGGTGGCGGGCGACACACGTTCAGTGTGCACGATGCATGTGTGAATGGGTCCAGAGCGCTAGCGCTGGTTTGGTCAGCGTGCTTAGCTTTTACGGGGAGAATACGAGGAATTTCCACTTCACCAAAGCATCAACCTCCTGCAGTACCTCTTGCACCTACATCACCAATTTTACGCCCGCTGCTACCTAGTCGTAGGAGTCATCAAGTGTATACGCAGTGACGTAAATAAATAGGCAATTGAAGTTGTCTAGGAACAACATCAATAATATATAGTCTAGACCTTTCTTTTTTGTTAAGTGTATCTCTAGATATGGCAAAATGTGACGTGCGGTTCGTTACTCCAGCAAAGTTCTTCCGATACGCACATTCGGGGACTTGGCCTGTACCTTGAACGCTGGTCCGCACTTTCACCGTTTTCCAATCCCTGTCATATATAAACCCGGTCAAACCACACGGGTAAGACCACCACACGCACGCATCACACCACACCGGTCACTCAACCCCAATATGCAACACGAGCAACCACCGGAAATCACCGGCTCGGCACCCGCTCCCTCCTCCGTCGACGACTACATCGTCATCTCGTCCTCAGGCGTGCAGCCTGACATGAGCAATCCGTCCTCGGCCCGTGACCTGAAACTGCAGCCGCAGCTCGAGTCCAATGCTAACTTGAACGACTCCAACTCGATACGGCCACCGACCCACGTCGTCTCGCTCGAAGCATTATCCGAGTCGGAACGCCTGAGGAAGCAGCAACGCCAAACGGACAGGCAGAAGGCAAAGATCAAGGGTCAAGGTGAGCAAGTTCAAAAGATGGATGGAAGTTTGATTTTGCTGAATGACGTAGACGCAGTGCGGACTTCTGCCAAGAAGGATGAGAGCTATTCGCGGAAACGACATAGCTTGTTCACGCCTCACCGAACGGCCCCGAAAGATGCCTTGCCCTTGGATACACTTACATCTCTCCGTGACCATCGTGAACTCTATCCCGAGTTTGCGCGACCCGACAAACGCAAGAGCACCGACGAGGTGTCCATGCATGGGCAGGATGACAACATAGTCCCCAAGCGAGTTCGACCTGCGAAGCTGGTAAGCAAACACTTCAAGCTCCTCGTACTTCACATGAGCTAACTGTTCCAGAACCGCAACACACAAGCAGAGTTGCGTGGTCCCCGTATCTTCGGTGCAGTGATCCTTGTGCTCCTTGTGTTGCATGGCTTTGGCGTTTTCGGATATACCTACCAGCTGCTTTTCCCTGAGGCGGCAGTCGAGACCCCGCTCGCAGCCTCGTCGTCCGAGGAAGCTATGCTACCGCCGACTGTTACGGTGACGGTGATCAAGGAAGTTATGCAGACGCTGGCGGCACAGATGCAAAACTCCCGTTCTCATCCTCACATGGTCCACCAGGAGTGGAGGCAGGAGGTCACTCGCGCAATCTTTGGCTTCACGCTTCCCCTCGTCCTGCTCGGCTTCTTGCTCGGCTGCATCTTCAAACCTCTCTGGACATTGGTCTTCACGCATCCCGCTACAGACCACTAGACTCAGTCTTGTGTAAGCTTAGGCATGATGGTGACACGACACGCAACGGGACATCTCCATGAAAGGGATATGGAAAAGGATTGCGCTTACACGGAATGGTCACGGACTGGATATTAGAGTTTCCTTTTCAGGACGGCAAGATTAGCATGTGCTGGCGTTGAATAGCTATCTTCGTATAATAGGAATCACGAAGCTGCAAATTTCCTTACAAAAACCCATGTATCGAAGCCGTCATTTAGCTAAATCTCATCCATTCCACTC
>Ga0247803_1001790_pt1 | contig 11107 bp, 12 predicted proteins | sample UWRJL014104B1_FD_180928 | JGI IMG/M metagenome (GOLD analysis project Ga0247803, IMG submission 180928) | Plant litter microbial communities from Arlington Agricultural Research Station in Wisconsin, United States - UWRJ-L014-104B-1 | ecosystem: Environmental > Terrestrial > Plant litter >...
TCAGCGAAATCTGTAAAATGGGTAAAAGAAAATATTCAGAATTATGGTGGAAACCCTGACAGAATCTTCATTTCAGGCCATTCAGCAGGCGGACATCTGGCAGCGCTCATTTCAATGGATGATCAATATTTTCAGAAATTAGACATGGCAAATCCTATCAAAGGATTAATTTTAATTGATGCGGCCGGCCTGGATATGTATGGTTATTTAATAGAAGAAAATTTTTCTAATGACAACACGTATCTTAAAACTTTCACACCCGATCAGAAAAACTGGAAAAACGCTTCGCCACTTTATCATCTGCACAAAGGCATGCCGCCTATGACCATTTTCAGGGGTGGAAAAACTTATCCTTCCATCGTTTCGAGTAATGAAAAATTCATAAAGGCAATGCAGGAATTTGCTCCTGAAACACCTTATGAAATCTTGGAAAGCAAAAAACATATCCCGATGATTACACAGTTTTTCAATCCCTGGAATAAACGCTATAATCAAATTCATCGCTTCATGGAAAGTGTTGGAAATAAAGAAATTATTGTCAAAAAATGATAATGATATTTTTCCGTTGAATAAATTTTTTTGACTTAAAGTTCGTTTCAGTATCAAATTTTTACTATATTTGTGATACTAATAGTATCATCAACAAACGTTAGAACATCGATATGTCGGAAAGACTTCATGAGAAGCTTGAAATTCTTGCTGATGCGGCCAAGTACGACGTATCATGTTCATCCAGTGGAAGCAAGCGTAAAAACCACAACAAAGGATTAGGCGAAGCGACGGGAAGCGGAATTTGCCATACCTACACGGAAGATGGGCGCTGCGTTTCTCTTTTGAAAATCCTGCTCACCAATCATTGCATTTTCGACTGTGCCTATTGCGTTACAAGAAAAAGCAATGATATCAAACGAGCCGCCTTCACGGTCCAGGAAGTGGTAGACCTGACCATGAATTTCTACCGCAGAAATTATATTGAAGGACTTTTCCTGAGTTCCGGTATTTTTAAAAATGCCGATTACACAATGGAAAGGCTGGTCTCTGTTGCTAAAAAATTGCGTACAGAAAATAAATTCAATGGTTATATCCATCTTAAAACAATCCCTGGCGCAAGTGATGAACTTATGCATGAAGCGGGTTTGTGGGCTGACAGGCTCAGCGTAAATATTGAAATTCCGACTGAAAGTGGACTAAAACTGCTGGCGCCGGATAAGAATATCAAAGATATGATCGAGCCGATGACCTATCTGAAAAAGGAGATCATCCGGACAAAAGAAGAATCGAAAATATTTAAGTCTGCACCGCTCTTTGCTCCCGCCGGACAAAGCACACAAATGATCATCGGGGCCAGTGGTGAATCAGACAAAGACATCATGCATACGGCAAATAAATTCTATAAAGGATTCAATCTGAAAAGGGTTTATTATTCCGGTTATGTGCCCATCAGCAATGATAACCGATTGCCGGGTTTAGGAAGTGCGGTTCCGGTTTTGAGGGAAAATCGCTTATACCAGACAGACTGGCTGATGCGGTTTTACGGATTTCATGTACAGGAATTGCTGAATGATCAATTCCCAAATCTTGATCCCGAAATCGACCCAAAACTTAGCTGGGCGTTAAGAAATATGGCATTTTTCCCGGTTGATGTTAATACTGCCGACTTACAGTTAATTCTTCGCGTTCCCGGAATTGGCGTACAATCAGCACAGAAAATTGTAGGCGCCCGAAGATTTAATAAATTAGGATGGGATCATCTTAAAAAAATTGGTATTGCGCTGAACAGAGCGAAATATTTTATAACCTGCAACAGTCCGATAACCGATCGGAAGGATTACACGGAATCCAAAATCCGTCAATTTATCCTCAACGAATCCCGAAGTAAATTCCTTACTAATGGAGGTCAGCAATACAATCTTTTCGGATAAGCCCGTTATCGTTTCATACGATGGAACCTGGTATGGCTTATTGACTGCGGTTTTTGACGCCTATTCAAAAAAGTGGAATGTTTCCGGTTTTTCAGTCATTGATCGCGAAAGCCAGTCTGATTTTTTTGCAGAAAAAGTTGTCGTCGTGACCGATGAGGCAAAGGCACAAAGAGTGTGGCTTGGACTTAAAAAGAAAGTCCCGAAAGAAAACTGCATTCAACTTTATCGTTGCTATCTCTCCGAAATCGCAGGAATAGAACTAACCATTTTTTCCTGTATCAAATTTTATTTCTCCGGTTTTGATTCGCCTCATCTGGCCTACGGAAATCCGGATGTTCTGAAAGTAAATCAGACGTCAAAAATGGTTTATAGGGAAAAACACAGAATGGAAGCCTTTGTGAGATTTCAGCGCACGGCGGATGATTTATATTATGCCGGAATTGAGCCGGATTTCAATGTTATTCCTCTTTTGAACGAACATTTCGCTGAACGTTACGCCGACCAGAATTGGCTGATTTATGATATAAAACGGAAGTATGGAATTTATTATGACCAGAATAAAGTGGAAGAAATCACACTCGATTTTTCCAATGATGCGGGAGCAAAAACATCGGTAAAAGATGTCTTCCACGATTCGGAAACATTATATCAGGAATTATGGCAGAATTATTTCAAAAATGTAAATATTCCATCACGCCGAAATATCAAGTTGCATGTACAGCATGTACCGAAGAGATATTGGAAACATTTGATTGAGAAGAAGTGAGTAGTTGGCGCAAAAATATATCGCGTTGATATTCATATGCCACCCTTTCAGGGTTCTGTTGGTCGCTTTTACCAATGTTTTTCTATAATAATGTCAACCCTTCGGGTTTGTTTCCCAAATCAGGATCATGAATAGATAATATTATTATAGAAGTAGATTTCAATTTCCAAAACCCGAACGGATAACATTATTATTGAATCAAATTCTGATCACCCGGAACCAAAATCCCGAAGGGATGACATTATTGTAGAAATAGCGAAATGACATTCAGGCGAAAACCCAGAACGGGTGACATAATTATTTATCAATGTCATTTATCGCCCAACCGCAAAAACCCGCTCCTCAGTCAGCATATAAATCTTTCTCCCCGCAACCAAATCAACCCCAAATCCACCCGTAAAAACACCAAAACTTGGTAGTATAGCCTGATTTTTATCCACAACAAAACATGGTAAACGAAAACTCTGTCTCCCTCTTCCATACGAGGTGAATACCGGATGAATATGCCCTGCAAAAACAAATTTCAATGGATCCAATTCCACTTTTGGATGGTGTGTAAAAATGAAATTATCTTCCTCAAAATCATTTTTATAAACCTCAATGTTATTTTCCAAAAATAAACTGATTGGTAAAACATCATGATTTCCGATCACAATGATCATTTCAACAAAATGATATTTTTTTCTCCATTCCGAGAAAGTTTCCCATTCCGAATTGTATTTGCTATGAAAAAGATCACCCAGAAAAATAATGCGTGCGCAGTTTGTATTTTCCAGTAGCTGATCAAGTCGGTCGAAGTTATTGCCTGCTGCAATTTGAGGAATTGCGATTCCTTCTTTTCTGAACTGTGTTATTTTTCCTAAATGCAGATCACCAATGAGAAGTGTTTGTTTTTCCTGCCAAAAAATCGCCTTTTGTGTTAATAAATCAAAGTGGTTATTACGTATTTCAATCTGCATCACTATACTGTTTGAGCATTTTTTGTATCCGGTCTTCCAGTTTTTCCGAGGTCAGTTGTTCTCTCAGCCGGTCTACCATAATAGGAAACGAAAAAGGCGTCGGCTTTTTCGTTTTTTTGATAATAATTTTTTGTGTAGCAATCCGTTCCAGGGCATTCCGCATCCTGACTTCCTCCAATTGATAAGTCAAAACTTCCTGATAAGCCTGATTGACAAGTAGATTGTTATTTTCATATTTGGTCATCACCGTAAACAACAACGAACTTGACGCCTGCACTTGTTTGGTTTTCATATATTTACCGGGATATCCCTGAAACATCAACCCGGCAATAGCGGCAATTTCCCTGAATTTCCGTTTTGCCATTTCCGTCGCATTCACGCTTTGATAAATATCGTCAACCAAATGAGCCGTGGAAAATAAATCAATTTCCTTCATGATTTTCTCCATGTCAACATACTGATCACTTAACAATTCAAAGCCATAATCATTCATCGCAACAGAAAAAGTGATCGGCGATAATTTGCTGATCCGGTATGCCAGAATAATCGACATTCCCTCATGCACCAGTCTGCCTTCAAAAGGAAAAATAAAGATATGATGGCCTTCCCGCGTTTCACATTGTTCAATCAACAATTCGCCGGTATTAGGGATCATCGACCTTTCCTGCTGTAATTCCAGCAGCGGTTTTAATTTGGACAATTCTTTTTCCTTGTGCGGATTTTCAATGGCATCTGATAATCTGTCGCGTATAAAAGCCGATAATTGGGATGATAACGGCATTCTTCCCCCCGCCCATCTTACCAGAAATCCTCTTTTGCCTTCCGCTTTTTTAACTGTGACAGTCATTTCATGGATTCTCACAAATTCTACGCTCATCCCGGCAAAGACAAAAACATCACCCGCTTTCATTCTGGTTACAAAGGATTCTTCGACCGAACCCAGATATCGTCCATGCTGAAATTTAACTTTGAGAGAGGTTTCGGAAACGATCGTCCCCATACTCAGCATATGACGATGCGCAATCCGGCGGCTGGTTACTTTATAAAGTCCATCAATTCTTTCAACCTTTTTATATTCGTCATAAACCAGCAGCGACGGACTTCCGGTTGTGATATAACCCAAGAGCCATTCCCATTCTTCACGGTTTATGAACTGATAGCCATAACAATTCCTGACTTCATCAAACAGCTGTTTTTCATCAAAACCTTCGCCGACGGCAAGCGTGATCATCCATTGCGCCAAAACATCAAAAGCATGAATAACAGGCGGACGATCCTCAATGATTTGTTTTTCAACACCATCCCGTAAAGACACAGCTTCGATCAGTTCCAGTGCATTCGTCGGACAAAAATATATTTTACTGGCAACGCCCGGCTGATGCCCGCTTCGGCCTGCACGCTGAATAAACCGGGCAATACTTTTCGGACTTCCCACCTGAATGACTGTATCGACAGGACGAAAATCCACGCCCAGGTCCAAACTCGCCGTGCAAATCACCAGTTTTAATTTTTCAGCATGCAAGGATTCTTCCACCCAATCCCGGATTTCCCGGTCAAGGGAAGCATGGTGAAGTGCCATAATTCCGGCAAATTCAGGATATTTTTCAATAATGATCCGGTACCAGATCTCCGTTTGTGAACGTGTATTAGTGAAAAGCAAAGTGGTCTTGCTTTTCCTGACGATATCAACGACATAATCGATCAGTCTCGTTCCCATGTAACCGGCCCAGGGAAGCGTCTCCACTTTTTCCGGCAGAATGCTCTCAACCAGAATTTTTTTCTGCGTCTTTGCTTTGATAATCACCGTATCCTCCTCTGCGGAATCCATCCCGACAATAACCTGTTTTGCTTCTTCCAGATTTCCGATGGTCGCCGAAATCCCCCACGTTTGCAAATCCGGGTTAATCTTTCTTAACCGGGCTATTGCCAGTTCGGTTTGCGTACCACGCTTGCTTCCCATAAGCTCATGCCATTCGTCAACGACAATGGTATGCAGGTTTTTAAAAGTTTCAGAGCTTCCTTTTTGGGCAAATAGAAGGTGCAGACTTTCCGGTGTGATCAGTAAAGCTTCGGGCATTTGCTTTTTCTGACTGGCTCTTTCTTTTGTACTGGTATCGCCGGAACGAACGCCAATCCTTAATGTCAGATTCATTTCCAGCGCGGCCATTTCCATATTCCGAAAAAGGTCTTTGGAAAGGGCACGCAAAGGTGTCACCCATAATATCTGTAATCCTTTACTCCTTTTCCCAGGATTTTTAGGCAGTGAATTAATATATCGTATCAAAAAAGGAATCCACAAGGAGTAAGTTTTGCCGCTCCCGGTTGGCGCATTGACCAAACCACTTTTCCCCGAAAGATAAGCTGCGGAAGCCTCCTTTTGAAAAGCTGCCCATTTCCAGTTTTTATATTTAAACCACTGCTCAACAGCGATATGTCCGCGGGATTTTGTCAAAGGAGTAAGTCTGGATTGAAATTCAATTAAAATGTAAGGATTAATTTACAAATTTCATTCCATTCATAATTTTATACTCACAAGACAATTGTTTCGATAGAAGTTTGGTAGGCAATTATCATTTTTGAGTCATATAAATGGCTGATAATTGAATCCCAATTTTTGATAAAATAGATATGAAGATCGCGAATGAGTAGATTCCCTAATTTTAAATAAATAACCTTTACATCATCCTGATTCAAGAGGGAACGATGATAAAAGTCCGAATCTTTTGTAACTATGACCAGTTTGTTTTGTCTGGCATACTCCCAAATATCCTTGTCAGGCCATTTGCCATTGATGTCAATAACAAATTCAAAATCATCGGAATTAAAAAAGGCAAAGTTCTTAGGAAGGTTCACATCAATTAGAAATCGAAATGATTCCATCAAGCAGCTGATGTTAGTGAATGATGCTCGCTGTCCATTGCCCGCGCAGCAAATTGAATGCAAGCGGTGATATCAGCTTTCTCTAAAAAAGGATAAGCGTCCAGAATATTATCATGCGTTTCTCCGGCTGCTAAATATTCCAAAATTGTTTTGACAGTAATTCTGTATCCGCGAATGATTGGTTTTCCGTTACAAATTGTCTCGTTAATGACAATGCGATCTAAGTTATTTTCCATATCAAACAATTTCAATGCTTTACAAAAATAGGAATCATTTAGATAAACATAACAAAATAGTCAAAACGCGATTAAGAATGGGGCACAAGTCTGCGAATCGCTGTTTATTTAAGAATACTCATTTTCAGGATATCATTTCTTTATCAAATTATATCCTTGAATATCTAACTATTCCTGATTTCCTAAATTATCAATTAATCTTCTAAAAAAGTATATTTGTGAAGGACTAAACGACAGAGTAATGCTAAGGACTATTGAAGGTGTTTACGAAAACGGTCAGGTGATTTTGACAGAAAATCCTCCCCAGAAAAGTAAAACAAAAGTCTTAATAACTTTCATGGAAGAAATCAAGCCAAATACAACCTCGACAAAACGCTCACTGGAACAATGAAAGGTATGGTCCAAATGTCGGAAGACTTCAACGATTCCATGGATGACTAAAAAGATTACATGTAATGGCATATTTGCTTGACACGCGCATAGTACTTAGGGGTATTGATAAAAACGATAAACTCTCTACAAAAGCTAATCGATCATTTCAGACCCAAGCCTAAATACTTTTAAAAAGTATCTAACTCTGCATTTTTAACATTAAATGTTACATTTGCAGAGATGATAATTATTTATTTAAATTTTATATTGAAATAATCACTTATACATCTCCAAAATCCCCTTCAAACTTTCCAAAGTATCCGCCTCCGCTGCCTTTTTATCCTTTCTCCACCTCAAAATCCGTGGAAACCTTACGGCGATTCCGGATTTATGTCGTGTAGATTCATTTATTCCTTCAAACCCAATTTCAAAAACCAGCTCTGGTTTTACCGTCCTGACCGGGCCAAATTTTTCCAGAATATTGCGTTTGATAAAATAATCAACCTGACCAATTTCTACATCCGTTAAACCTGAATAAGCTTTTGCAAAAGGAATCAGCTTTCCATCTTCACCCCAGACTGCAAACGTATAATCGGTAAAAAGTTCAGCTCTCCGACCTGATCCTTTTTGTGCGTAAATCAAGACGGCGTCAACACTCAGCGGATCAATTTTCCACTTCCACCAGTCGCCCTTTTTCCGTCCGACCTGGTAGGTACTACTCTTTCTTTTGATCATAAAACCTTCCGCAATATTTTCGCGGGAAGTCGGATGCAGATCATGTAATTCACTCCATTCCTTGAATTCAACCAATGGCGATAGGTTGAAAATAGATTGGACAGGCATGTTTTTATGAATTTCTTCCAATTGCGCTCTTCGCTGCATCTGGCTTAAATTCCTGATGTCAACGCCGTTTGCTTCCATAATATCATAAGCGATAAAAGCCACAGGTGCTTCTTCCAATACTTTTTTTGACAGGTTTTTTCGGCCAATACGTGTTTGTAAGACATTGAAAGGCATTGGCTTGTTGTCAAAATAACTTACAATTTCACCATCCAGCACTGTACCATTTGGCAGGACAGTACTCAAAAAATGCAATTCGGGAAATTTGTCTGTTGATAATTCTTCACCTCTTGTCCAAATGAATAATTCGTTATTTCGGTAAATGATCTGGGAACGAATACCATCCCATTTCCACTCCACAAACCAGTCTTCCGGTGTTCCCAAATTTGAAACATTACCCTCAATCGGATAAGCAAGGAAAAATGGATAAGGCCTCGAAGCATTATCGTTTTCACCTTCATCCAGAATAAGTTTTTCAAATGTAGTTTCCAAAGGATCCCATTGCCCCATAACACGATGGGCAATCACATTGGAATCCGTAGCAGTTGCCTCTGCCAAAGCCCGGACTACCAGCGTCTGAGAAACGCCAATCCGGAAACTGCCCATCAATAACTTATTAAAAACGAAAGTTTCGTGCTGAGACAATTGCGACCAGGCCTGAAGAATATGATCATGTTTTTCTTCGTCAGTCATTTTGGGCAATAATCCCAGATAGTAAAACCATTCCGAAAGAGATTTATCAGAATCATCAGATCCGTTTCTTGGTAAGATCAACGAAATCGTTTCACCCAGATCTCCGACACTCTGATAACTTTCCTGGAAAAGCCACATCGGAATATTTGCCTCCGCAGCTGCCCATTCTTTAACCTGTGTTCTATTTACTTTAAACGATGGCCGGCGACCCGTGAATAACGTCAGCGCCCACATTTTATCTTCATCGGACGCGGACAAAAAATAATTCTTCATCAACTCAACCTTTGCATTGGTTTTGTTGGTCCGGTCCAGATTCATGAAAAGTTCAGCGAATTGTTTCATTTTTAGCGATTGGCTTTTAACGGTTAGGGATTAGCTTAGTTTCAGGTCGGGATCGTCGGGGATTGGGGATAACGCTTTGTTATTCTCAATCCCTCTGCTTCCGGCCCCTCACCTGTCGCCCTGTCCTCCGTTTCCTCTTCATTTCCATACATCGTAGTCACCTCCCCCGCTTCAATCCCGTTCTCATTCAGCCAACGTGAAAAAATACTGGTATAGCCGTGCGTAACATATACTTTTTCAGCTCCGGATTCTATAACCGCAGTGTTCAAATCAGGCCAATCGACATGGTCACTCAGAATAAAGCCCTGATCGACTGCGCGGCGGTTTTTTGCGCCACGCAATGCCATCCAGCCCGAACAATATCCAAGCGAATAAGGGTTGAATTTCCGTATCCAGGTACTGCTGTCAACGGATGGAGGCGCTAACACCAGCGATCCTCGAAAGAGCTTTTTGTCTGTCTCCTTGGTGACCAGGGTAAGTTCGGGCAAATCATGCCCGGCTTGTCTCAACCTCTCGTTTAAAGTATAAATGGCGCCATGCGCATAAATCACTTCGTCTTTTAACTCAATACCTTTCAGGATTCGCTGCATTTTCCCCAACGAATAACCCATCAGAATACTGGCTTTATCCTGTTCTTTATTTTGCGCCCACCAGTTATCAATTTCTGAAAAAATCTCCTGTTGCGGCTGCCACTTGTAAATCGGCAACCCAAAGGTAGATTCAGTAATAAAAACGTTACATTTCACGGGTTCGAAAGGCACACAAAAGTTGTCGTCTTCCAGTTTATAATCCCCGCTGGCTACCCACACTTCACCTTTATATTCAACCCGAACCTGTGCAGAACCGATAATATGCCCGGCTGGATGTAAGGAAAAAACAACACCATTGATCACAAATTTTTCACCGTATTCAACCGTCTGCAACGAAATGTCGGGCCCCAGACGAAGCCTTAAAATGGCCTCACTATCCTTATGAGCCAGATAATGTTTACTCCCCCAACGCGCATGATCACTATGCGCATGCGTAATAATTGCACGATCCACAGGTATCCAGGGATCAATGTGGGCATCTGCCTGAGAACAGTAAATGCTTTTGCCGGTGAATTGTAAAAGTGATTGTGTCGCCATAACTTAAAATTTAATAAAAGTATGCCAATATTAAACCTCACGAGCTCACCAGATAAGACGGAAAATTGTGTTATTTTTGAAATGACTTTTTTAAAATTCGGAGTCAAATCAATAAATTCTTTTCATTTCCTATTGATATGGCTATTCAGAATCAAGACAACTTACTTTCCCCAGCCGAAGAAGCTGCCCGCTATTTGCAAAATGCAAAAGAAATTCTAAGCGAAAAAGCTGGTAAAAAGGACGGTTTATATGCTGATGTTAAATATGTTAAAATGGCTGCAGGAACGGCTTATCCAGCTGCGTTGCTCATCCTGGATGAATATCTGAAACAAAAAGAAGGAGTAAAATTCATTAAACCCAAAAGCATTGAAGACTATACAAACAGGGTTAGAAAATATGACAAAAAACTGTTGAGATTATTAGTCAATGTTTACGACGAACTACATATCATTGGATATTACCACGGTACAAAATCGGTTGATACTATTCAAACCGGTCTAAGTAACGTAACCAAAATGCTTGCCTATATCTGAGGTCGCATTTAAACGCAGAGGTACGGGAGTTAAAACGCAGAGGCATAGGAGTTCATTTTACGCTGCGTAAGCCCGCGCAAAACTCCATTACTCTGCGTTTAATTCCCTAATTTTGCCTTTCCCTTGCCACAAGGGAAAAGTAATTTTAATAATTCTTCTCTATGAAATACCCTTTTACAGCCTTGGTTGGACAGGAAAAATTAAAGCGCGCCCTTCTATTATGTGCAATCAACCCGTCCATTGGAGGTTTATTGATCAGAGGAGAAAAAGGAACGGCGAAGAGTACTGCTGCGAGAGGATTAGCTGAGATAATGCCATTAATTCCTAAAAATGAAACCTTACAATTCACATCTCAGGAAAGCAATTCGCAGGAAATTTGCGGAGAATGTCCTGTTGATATGGACGAAATTGCAGTCCCTTTTGTTAATCTTCCACTT
>Ga0247803_1001791_pt1 | contig 11105 bp, 8 predicted proteins | sample UWRJL014104B1_FD_180928 | JGI IMG/M metagenome (GOLD analysis project Ga0247803, IMG submission 180928) | Plant litter microbial communities from Arlington Agricultural Research Station in Wisconsin, United States - UWRJ-L014-104B-1 | ecosystem: Environmental > Terrestrial > Plant litter >...
TGCGCCGTCCAGCCGGTATCGCCCAGGCAGCTTGACCTCGACCTCGCTGCGACCCTCCAGCACCGATGCGACCAGCGAGACCTCACCGCCCTTGCCCGCAGACAGGGCCCGCTCAAGCCGCACGCGGATGGCCTCCGGGTCGGTGCCGCGCGACGAGACGTGGATGCGCAGGCCCGCCGTCGAATCGTCGAGCATGGCGTCCAGCCGGGTCGCCTCGTCACCAAAGAACCGCACCTCGCCGTCCGCCGACTTGGCACGGATGCGCACCATGACCGAGGCCCCGACCTCCAGCACGTCGCGGTATTTCCTCAACTGTTCCGGCGGGAACAGACATTCGAACTCGCCGGTCGGGTCAGAAAAATTGACGAACGCGAACTTTTCACCGGTGCGGGCGCTGGCCCGCTCCTGACGACGGCGCACGACGCCCGCCATCATGAAGGCCTCGTGTCCCGCCTCGGCCAGGGCCGTGGCCTCGGCGACGAAGGTAACACGCTTACGCTTCAGCGCCGGGATCATGTCCTCCAGCGGGTGACCGGACAGGTAGAAGCCGACGGCGGACAGTTCGTGGTCCAGCTTTTCCGGGCCGATCCACGGATCGACGCTCTTCAGCCGGGGCCGGGCGGCGTTGGCCTGATCCGCGCCGAAAAGGCTGACCTGGGCCGAAGCGCGTTCGGCGGCCACCGACTGGCAATAGCCGATCAGCACGTCGGCCTGATCCAGCAGTTGGCGGCGGTTTGGGTGGATGGAATCGAAGGCCCCCGCCTTGGCCAGGCCTTCCAGCGCCCGCTTGTTGACGCAGCGCGGATCGACGCGTTCGAGGAAGTCGAAGATGTCGGCGAACCGCCCGCCGGTCTCGCGGACCTCGACGACATGGCGCATGGCCTCCAGTCCGACGTTGCGGATCGCCCCTAGAGCATAGAGGACGGCACCCTTCTCGTTCTCGAAGGCAACGTCGAAATCGGCGGACGAGCGGTTCACGTCGGGGGCCATGACCGGCACCTCGAACTTGCGCGCATCCTGATAGAAGACCGCCAGCTTGTCGGTATTCGACAGGTCCAGCGACATCGAGGCGGCGAAGAACTCGACCGGATGGTTCGCCTTGAGCCAACCCGTCTGGTACGAAATCAGCGCATAGGCGGCCGCGTGCGACTTGTTGAAGCCATAGCCCGCGAACTTGGCGACCAGTTCGAAGATGCCGTCGGACTGTTGTTCCGGCACGGACTTGTCGGAGGCCCCGGCGATGAAACGCGCCTTCTGGACGTCCATCTCCTCCTTCTTCTTCTTGCCCATCGCGCGGCGCAGAAGATCGGCCTCGCCCAACGAATAGCCCGCCAGGATCTGGGCAATCTTCATCACCTGTTCTTGGTAGATGATGACGCCATAGGTCTCTGACAGGGTCTCCTTGAGGCTGGGGTGCAGGTAATCGACCTCGGCCCGACCGAATTTGCGGTCGATATAGGTGTCGATCATCTCCATCGGACCGGGGCGATACAGCGAAATCAGCGCCGTGATTTCCTCGATCGAACCACAGCGCATCTTTCGCAGGGTGTCGCGCATCCCTTGGGATTCCAGCTGGAATACCCCAACCGTCTGACCCGACGCCATCAACTCATAGGTGCGGGTGTCGTCGAGCGGCAGCAGGTTGAAGTCCCGTGCCGCACCGCGCCGTTCCAGATAGGCCCGCGCCCGGTCGAGCACCGTCAAGGTCTTGAGCCCAAGGAAGTCGAACTTGACCAGACCGGCGGGCTCGACCCATTTCATGTTGAACTGGGTCGCAGGGATGTCCGAACGCGGGTCCTGATACAGCGGCGTCAGCTCGACCAGGGGCCGGTCGCCGATGACGATGCCCGCCGCATGGGTCGAGGCGTTGCGGTACAGCCCTTCCAGCTCCAGCGCCGTGGCCAGGAGCGTCGCGACCGCAGGCTCGGCATCGCGGGCCTCCTTGAGACGCGGCTCGATCTCGATGGCCTGGGCCAGGGTCGTGGGGTTGGCCGGGTTGTTGGGGATCATCTTGGCCAGGCGATCGACCTGGCCCAGCGGCATCTGCAGCACCCGCCCGGTGTCGCGCAGCACGGCCCGTGCCTGAAGCGTGCCGAAGGTGATGATCTGGGCCACGCGGTCGCGGCCATAGCGTTGCTGGACGTATTCGATGACCTCCTCGCGTCGCTCCTGGCAAAAGTCGATGTCGAAGTCGGGCATGGAAACGCGTTCGGGGTTCAGGAACCGCTCGAACAGGAGGCCAAATCGCAAGGGATCCAGGTCGGTAATGGTCAGGGCCCAGGCCACCAGCGAGCCGGCACCGGACCCCCGGCCCGGCCCGACCGGAATGCCATGACCCTTGGCCCATTTGATGAAGTCGGCCACGATCAGGAAATAGCCGGGGAAGCCCATCTGCTGAATGATGCCGACCTCCCACTCCAGCCGGGTCCAGTAGTCGGCCTCGGGCGCGGAGGGCCTGACCTGTTTCAGCCGTTCCTTCAGTCCCTCGCGGGCCTGATGCATCAGTTCGTCGGGCTCGGTCCGGCCAGCGCCCGCATCGAACCGGGGCAGGATAGGGGCGCGGGTCTGGACCAGGAAGGCACAGCGCCGGGCGATGTCGATGGTGTTGTCGCAGGCTTCGGGCAGGTCGGCGAACAGGGTGCGCATCTGTTCGGCGGACTTGAACCAGTGCTGGTCGGTGATCCGGCGGCGGTCCTCCTGGCCGGTGAAGGCCCCGTCGGCGATGCACAGCAGGGCGTCGTGCGATTTGGCCTGGGCCTGTTTGACGTAGTGGACGTCGTTGGTGGCGACCAGGGGCACGTCGTTGTCATAGGCCCACGCGACCAGTCCCTGTTCCCCCTGGGCCTCGCTGGGCAGGCCGTGGCGTTGCAGTTCGACGTAGAACCTGTCGCCGAAAACCGACGCCATGGTCGCCAGTGCGGCATTGGCATCCGCATCCCTGGACTGCACGAACAGGGGATCCACCGGGCCGTCGGGTCCGCCGGATAGCAGGATCAGCCCCTCGGAATGCGCCGCCACCCTGGCCCAAGGAACATGAGGTTCTTCGTCCCCTGCATCCAGATAGGCCGACGACGACAGGGCGCACAGGTTCTGCCACCCCGCCTCGTCCTGAGCGATCAACACCACAGTCGGCACCTTGGCCCAGCGGTCGGTACATTTCCCACCGATGCCCGTGACCGGCAGGGCACAGGCGATCAGCGGCTGGACCCCTGCCCCCTTGGCGGCTTCTGAAAACTCGAGCGCCCCGAACAGATTGGCCCGGTCGGCTACGGCAACGGCAGGCATTCCGTTATCTGCGGCAAGTTTCCCGACCTTGCCCGCCTTGATGGCCCCCTCCAGCAGCGAATAGGCCGAGCGGACCCGCAGGTGGACAAAACCACCTCCCCCGGAAGAGGCCGACACCGGTTCAGACATCCCGATTCCCAAGTGTCATGGTTCGCTTTCGTGGTCGAATGACCGCCCCTGTCATCCCATGATCGAGACGTTATGGGCGACGCTGGGACCTATGCGACCTGAGTCGCCATCAGTGCAGCCTGCCAGACCATCCAGACAAAGCCGCCGCACGATGCAAGCGACAGCATATCCCTCATCACCCTCGTCATCATCTTATCCCCAGAAACCGTGTTCCGGGAATGTTCTATGTTGTTGGTTTGTTCCTGTCAACTTGGGCGTATGCGTATTTGACAAACCTAGGGCGCGAAGCTTCTTAGTAGAAGCCGCTATCGTTGTAGGGCGCGTCAGGCTCCCCATGCTTCTTGATGTAGCGAATGCGCGCCTTACCCATTGCTCGTAGTTGCGCAGCGGGGCTCTTGTCGCGATTGTGCTCAAAGGCTCGATTCATCGCCTCCCCCATTGTTTCAGGCGGGTGCTTGGCCCTTCTAGACATGACGACCGAAAACGCAGCCAAGGCTACGACCACAGCCGTTACGGCAATCGCGAGCGAGATCATTTAGCCTGATCCGGCTCGGCTTTCGGCCTAGGCGCAGTCGCCACCTTCCGCACCTTGTCGTCGAACGCGGCTTCGTCCTCATCGCACTCAAGTTCGCGGGCCATGTCGCGGAACTTGTCGGCCTGGGGCTTGGCGTCGTCGGTCATGCCGCTACGAGCCGCATGACTGTATCGTCCGGCGTGGTAGCCTCAATGACACTCGCCGCCTGAGACAGTACGCCAAGCATCGAACCTAGTTCTTCGCGCTTCGACACAGACGCTATGCGCACTGGTGCCTCAGGTAGTCGTGCAATGTCGTGATACTTGGCTACAGCGGCATAGATCGACTGTTTCGAACTTCCTACTGCTTCAAATAGCACCTGACGCCCGTGGACCATGACTGAGGCATCTACATCCCAGTCGGTGCCAGAAGCTCCCGTGATAATTCGATGCTCTTCTGCATGTCCGAAAAGGCGTTGGAGCCTCTCGAAAAGTCGGCGCTCCGACTCTTTGGCGTCCAGCACGGATTGCTTGTGAACAGCCAGCGTCACAGCTGAAAGGGCGCAGTTGGCAAGGGTAATGACTGCGCCCGGAAGCTGCTCTCGTTCAATCCCGCTCAGAAGGAATGATCGTTTGTCGAAGTCGACACCCGATTCTTCGGCAAGCTTAGGAGCGTGTCGGTTGAAGGCTCTTTGCGCCCTAACATTACGGGTCTCTTCGTAGGACATCGCCATGTCACTGAGTGAATAGGTGCCGCCGCCGTTCGTTAGGCGTACGCCTACGAACGATCCGCTCGGAAAGGTCAGCGGCGTCCAAATCAGCGAGCGCGCGCTTGTGTGATCAACGCCGACGATTTGTCGGGCGACCGATTCTGCCGTCTCTCTGAGCGAGCCTGATGTGGCGATCATCGGAACAGGTCTTCGGACCAAGGTGGAGGCTGGAGGTTTTCCAGCCCTACAATTTTATACGTATCGGAGACGAAAGCAAGAAGTGATCCGAAAGTTATTAGTGGTTGCTCAATGGGAATTGCCACCGGCAGATTTCAAGACCGCAGCGCGCCATCTTTGGTCCTGTTTTCGTAATAACTATGGCGATGGTTTCCGGTTATTACCAAGAACTTAATCTCATCTCGTCCCATTCCTTTATTACCGTGAGGCTCTAAGGGGTTCCAATCTATTCTGTCTATCAAAGCAGAAGTCCCAAAGGCGGGCGTCACTTCGAACATGAACGACACATCACGCCCCGGCTCAGACGCTCTAGTGCGAGCGTGCAACACCCCACCCTCAACAGTGGCTCCTGCTACGTCGAGCAAAGCCCGCCAGCGCAGCTGCCCGCCAGAGTCTTCCGGGCGCCAGCCGACTGTCGGCCGCACCCGCTTCTCAACCTCTAAAAGGTCGCCAAACCCCATCCCCATTTAGGGAGTCTAGACTGCCGCTAGACTGCTTGGCGAGTCTTTGGCTTGGCTTTGCGAGTGGGGTGCCTTCCGTTAGGGATTGGTCTCGGCCCGGAAGTCAGGCCAAGCGGTAAGTGAGCCGCTTGCCGACCACGCCCATCACGGCGCGCATGGCGCGCTCTTGATCCTCACAGCCAGTCGCCGAACGGTTCGAATAGCGGAAGTCGAACTCCGCCATGTAGCGGTGCAGGTGCTTCTTCGAGCAGTGCTGATAGACGCCCTTCATGCCGCGCTTGAAGATGGAGAAGAAGCCTTCGACCGTGTTCGTGTGGATTTCAGGGTCGAAGCGCGAGACGTATTCGCCCTTGCCGTGATTGACCGTGCCGTGCGCGGCGACGTGTTCTAGCGAGCGGCGATACCAAGAGCCTTCGTCCGTCACCATTCGTGCCTCGCGCACCATGTTACCGGCGACGATGGCACCGATGGTTTTGACGTTGACGTTGTCCACGATGAACGAGCGGGCGCGACCGGTGTTGCGGTCGATCAGGCTTACGACCTTCATCTTGTGCGAGCCGCCGGGGGTGACGGGCGTGTTAGGCTCACGACCGATATAGGTTTCGTCCATCTCGACCGCGCCGCCTTCGATGCCGAAGGGCGTCAGGTCACCGGAACGCATGGCCTCGCGGATGCGATGGGCCAGGAACCACGCGGTATTGTACTGGACCTCTAGGGTGCGCTGGAGCTGGAGGGCGCTGATACCCTTCTTCGAGGCGCACATGAGGTAGATGGCTTGAAGCCACTTGTGCAGCTCCAGATGGCTTTCCTCAAAGATCGTGCCCTTGCGGACGGTGAACTGCGAACGGCACGCGCCGCACTTCTTCAGGCCGTGGCGAACGACACCTTCCGGGTTCTTCTTCGAGGGCTTCGAGCGCACGTTCTTGAGGGCGTAGGACCGACCGACGACGCCGCAATGCGGGCACGAAACCTCACCGCCCCAAATCACGCCTTCGACATAGGCAAAGGCGGCGGCTTCATCATGGAAATAGGGCTTCGACAGAACGGACACGGCGGGTTCTCCTTACCCGCTCAATGTGGCCTAGCTGGATGGGTTTGTCAAATACGTATACGCCCAACTTGGGTGTCCAACTCACGCCTAAACCCATTTGCCAGCTCGGCCATCGTGCCTGTACGGACAGGCATGACAACTATCCAAAGCCCCTTCCCCACTTCCCCCGCCATCGGTCGCATCTCCGTGCTTGGAGCCGGATCGTTCGGGGCGGCGATGGCGGCGGCGGTGGCACGGTCGGGGTATGCGGTCGATCTGTATTGCCGGACTGCCGAACAGGCCGAGGAGATCGCGCGGACGGGCGAGAACCGGCGCTATTTCCCCGGCCATCGGCTGTCGCCCCTGATCACCGCGACACATGACGTGGACCTGGCCTTGAGCGCCTCGGTCGTGTTCCTGGCCTTTCCCGCGCGGACCATCGACGACTATGCCGAGCGGCTGGCGACGGTCGGGGGGGCACCGGTGATCGTCAACCTGGTCAAGGGATTGCACGCCGAACATTTCACCTTTGCCCAGCTGTTCGCCGCGCGGACGCCCGATGCCCATTACGTTGCGCTGAAAGGGCCGACGTTTGCCAAGCCGATCTTTCTGGGCGAGCTGTCCGGCCTGACCTGTGCCACCACCTCGGCACTGGCGCGGACCACGGTCGAGGCGCTATTCGCACGTTCGATGGTCGATCTGGACCATTGTGGATCGCCCGAGGCGGTCGATGCGGTCAGTGCGATCAAGAACGTCTATGCGGTCGCCTTGGGGATCGGGGCGTCGCTGGGGCTGTCGGAGAACACCATCTTCATGCTGGTGTCGCGGATCATCAAGGAGGTGCACGGCATCCTCGACGATCTGGGCGATACCTCGGCGCTGCTGACCTACAGCGGGTTGGGCGACACGCTGTTGACCGGGTTCTGCGATACCAGCCGCAACCGGACGCTGGGGTTCATGCTGGGAAGGGGGCTGCATATCGACACGACGCGGTCGGGGTTCCTGGCCGAGGGCGTGCGGACGATCTCGATTCTGAGGGCGCGCATCCAGCGACCCCTGCCGATCCTGGACGCCATCGTCGAGATCCTGGAACACCGGGCCGAACCGCTGTCGCTGGTCGAGACCCTGGGCGCGGCCAATCTGGCGGCGTCGCGGGGTGGAGTAGTGGAAGCCTAGACCTTTCGGCAGCTGGAGCTGAATGACCTAAAGGCAGAGGTTCATCACAACGACCACAGCGGATCACAACGATCACGACGAGTTCTTCGGTGGCCATACAGCAGCGTCCGGTCTCCCAGCGCCTGTTTCATGCACGAATGCGGCAAGGCCGCGAAAAGAAATTTTCCATCAGTATAGCGACGCGCGCTCGGTCACGTCGTGTTCGTCGTGCCTTCGTCGTGTTCGTTGTAATGAACCCCTTGCTATCCACTCCGACAGAAGTCGGACGGGTAGCAACCTCGCGCAACACAAGCATCGATCCCCCTACCGCCTAAACACCCCCACCAGTTCGACATGGGCGGACCACAGGAACTGGTCGATCGGCGTGACCGTCTCCAACCGAAATCCTGCGTCGATAAGGGTGCGAGCGTCGCGGGCGAAAGTGGCGGGGTTGCAAGAGACGCCGACGACGACGGAGGCCTTGGTCCCCGCGATCTGGGCCGTCTGGTCGGCGGCACCGGCACGGGGCGGGTCGAAGACGATGGCGTCGCAACCCTTCAGGTCGAACGGCGACAGGGGGCGTCGGAACAGGTCTCGCGCCTCGGCGGTGATGGGCCGCAGGCCGGAGGTCGTGCCGATGCCAGCCTTCAGCGCCGCGATGCCGGGTGCCGATGAGTCCGCCGCCAGCACAGGCGCAACCGTGGCCAGGGGAAAGGTGAAGGCCCCGGCGCCGCAGAACAGGTCGGCGATCTTCTTCGCTCCCTTCACCGCCGCGACCGCACGTTCGGTCATGGCGCGTTCGGCCTCGGGCACGGCCTGAAGGAAGCCGCCGGGCGGCAGGGGAACGGTGGCGGTGCCGAACATGACGCGCGGCTGGCGCTCCATGACCAGGGTCTCTCCGGCCAAGCTGAGGCGGGCGATGTCGGCGTCGTGGGCGGCGCGGATGGCCTGCATCTGGCGGTCGCGCGACAGGCCGCCGGACTTGCGCTCGACCCCTGTCACATCGACGTCGAGTCCGGCCAGGGTCCAGGTGACGTGCAGGGTCGGGGCCGACTTGGGGTGTTCCAGGAACGCCGCCGCCAGTTTCGCCAAGGCAGGAAAGGCGGCGACCAGACGCGGATCGGCGACCGGGCATTGCGTGACCTCGACCAGCCGCCACGACTTGCGCGCCTTGAACCCCAGGATAACGCGGCCCTCAGGCGTGCGTCGCGCATGCAGGGCGAGGCGACGACGCGAGGCCATCGGCACGGCGACCGTCGGCTCGATCTCGGTCTCGATGGCCTCGCGGGCCAGGGCCAGGCGGACCTGTTCACGCTTCCAGTCCAGATAGGGGCCGCTGGCCCAGTGTTGCAGCGAACAGCCGCCACAGTCGCCGTACTGGGGTGAGACGGGCGCGATGCGGTCGGGGCTGGGGCTGACGATGACGACATCCTCGGCCCGCCCGTCCTTCACGGTGGCGTTGACCGTCTCGCCGGGCAGTGTCAGGGGCACGAAGACCGGGCCGCGCGGCGTCTCGGCGATCCCGTCGCCCTGTCCGCCGACGCGGGCGATCGTCAATGTTTCCATCGCTGGCTTGTAGCGGAGAAGCGCGTCTGCGCTCAAGGTAGCAAGGACGCCGCCTTGCGCTCAAGCAGAGAGCGACCGCGTCGCGAGCGTTAGCGCCCCCCTCTTCGAGAGATGAACGGACATGAACGGCACGCTCAAAGGCCGTTCAGATTGGCGGGCCTAAACCCTGATGCAACAGACGGGAGCCTCAGTCGTTGAGGGCGCATCGTCACAGGAAACAGGATCAGGCCGATGTTCGCTCGTCTTTCCGCCACCGCAGTCGCCGCCACGGCTATCGCCGCCGCCGCGACCCTGATGGTGCCCGCCGCCGCCAGTGCCCAGAGCCGCTATGTGCAAGGATATGGTGGTGCCACCTATGGTCAGCAGTATTACGGCCAGCAATCTTACGGACAGCCCGCCTATGGCCAGTCCTATGGCTATGACAACGATCCGCGCTACGACCGTTGCGCCCAGTATCGCCAAGGTCGCACAGGGGCCGGTGCCGTGATTGGAGGGGGCCTGGGGGCCGTCGTCGGGTCGAACCTGGCCAACCGTCACGAGCGCACCGAGGGTGCCATCGTCGGCGGTGTCCTGGGGGCCTTGGCCGGTGCCGCCATCGGCAACAGCTCCAGCGACTGCGACCGTGGCCAGTACAACAACGGCTATGGCCAGCCCGCCTATAGCGACTACGACCGGTCAGACGGTTATGGCCAGTCCTATGGGCAGTCTTACGGCGGTGGATACAGCCAGCAAGGCCAAGTCTATTACGACCAGAACGGCTATGGCCCCTACGCCGCCGGGTCCAGCCAGAGCTATGACCGCTACGACGACCGCCGTGACGACCGTGGCTATTCGCAGCCTTCGTATGGCTCGTCCTACGGCCAGTCGTACGGCTCATCGAGCAGCTACGGCTCCAACGTCCAATACAGTGCCGACGGCTATTATTGGTACGATCCCAGCTATGGCTGGCGTCCTCGCTAAGCCCGCAGAGATCGCGTCGTCGATTATTTTCAGCCCCCCTGTCGATCGATGACGTGACGGGAGCCGCCGGTGGAGCAATCCATCGGCGGCTTCTATTTTTGTGAAAGGGTAGCGTTCTCCCTGCCCCGAAGTGGGGAGGGAGAGGATACGACGCCGCCTAAGCCTTCACCGCCCAAAGCAAAAACTCGACATTGCCGTCGCCGCCGGTGATGGGGCTTTCGGCCGTGGCGTGGACGCTCCAGCCAATGCTTTCCAGCCAGTCCGTGACGCCGGATACGGCGGCGACATGGGCCTCCGGGTCCTTGATCACACCCTTCTTGCCGTGACCGCTGGGGCCATCGGCTTCGAACTGGGGTTTGATCAAGGCGACCAGATCGGCACCCGGCGGGGCCAGGTCGAGGGCGGTGGGCAGGGCCTTGGCCAGGCCGATGAAGCTGACGTCGCAGACGATCAGCTTGGGCGGTTCAGTGATTATGTCGGCGGTCAGGGTGCGGGCATCGGTCTGTTCCAGCACGACGACGCGAGGGTCGGCGGCGACGCGCGGATGCATCTGGCCCTGGCCGACATCGACTGCGAAAACCTTGGCCGCGCCACGCTCAAGGCAGACTTCGGTAAAGCCGCCAGTGGAGGCTCCGACGTCCAGCACCACCCGCCCTTCGACCGCAATGGGCCACAGGGTCAGGGCATGGTCCAGCTTCAGCGCGCCACGCCCGACGAACCTGTGGGCCGGGGTGGCGGTCAGGACCACGTCGTCCTCGAACATCTGGGATGCGGCGCGCGCGGGCTTGCCGTCGATAGTGACGCCCCCGGCCTCGATGGCGGCGCGGGCTCTGGAGCGGCTTTCGACCAGGCCGCGCGCGACGAGCAGTTGATCCAGGCGGGTTCGGGCCATCTCATCCTCTTCTGGCGCGGTCGAAGGTCCGGCCCCATAGTCACGTCATGCGCAAGAAAGGCGACCTGCCGACCAAGACCTGTGCCACCTGTGGTCGCCCGTTCGCCTGGCGCAAGAAGTGGGCAAAGGTGTGGGGCGAGGTCCGCTACTGCTCCGACCGGTGTCGG
>Ga0247803_1001792_pt1 | contig 11104 bp, 12 predicted proteins | sample UWRJL014104B1_FD_180928 | JGI IMG/M metagenome (GOLD analysis project Ga0247803, IMG submission 180928) | Plant litter microbial communities from Arlington Agricultural Research Station in Wisconsin, United States - UWRJ-L014-104B-1 | ecosystem: Environmental > Terrestrial > Plant litter >...
AAGGATTTTGAATTTTAAGTTTACCCGTCAGGAAATTTTCTATTATGTGAATTCGGTTAAATACATCAACCGAACTTATAACCTGATCTGATATAATTGGTGTCTCAATCGGATAAAAATTTTTAAGATCCAGAATCTGGTTTTTCAATTCTATCGCAGGGATTCGTAGTAATGAAGACAATCCGAAGGGATGAAAAACCACAATAAGCATTCCGATTTTACCAACTGAAATAATATTTTGAAAGGTTGCAGGCTGACCGTAAATGAAAATATTAGGAAGAATGTTAAATAAACCATTTTCCACATGTAAAATCGGATCCTGATAATTGAAAACCAGGCCCGTATTGCCATCCGCAAACATTCTGTGCTGCACATTAACAGTTTTATCATTTTCAATGATCAGAAAATGTTTTACAATTTGAGAAAGCAACGGAGAGGGCAGGATTTGCATGACGTTTATATTATACTATGCCTTTTTGACCCAAAAACTTTGACCCTGAAATTCACTTTTCGCTAACAAAGTTGCTGCGATGCGGCTTCGCTTGCCAGTTGTGCAATAAAATACAATCGTTTTATCCATCGGAAAATGGGCAATGTTTTCAGGTAATTCTGAAAGAGGGATATTTTCGCCACCAATAAAATCTTCCTCAAATTCATAATTTTCCCTTACATCAATAAGATACAAATCACCGGATCCCGATTCAAGTCTGTTTTCCAGATCGTAAAAAAACATTTCCTTAATTTTAGTTTCAGGAATTGTTTTCGAAATTAAAGGTGATTTCTCAATTGATATAACCGGGAATTCAGGGGAACGATTAAAAATGAAAACGTTATTTGTATTGCCAAGTGCATTCAATACCAATAATTTCCCGGAAAGTATGTTGCCAATTTCGCAGATAATTTTAATGGCTTCGTTCGCCATGTAAGTACCGATAATTCCAGGCAAAATTCCAATTACGCCGGCTACTTCACAGTTATCACCTTCTTCTGCTTCCGGAAAAAGACACCGGTAAGTCGGCCCGCCTTTGTAATTAAAAACAGAAACTTGACCCTCAAACCTTAAAATTGAACCAAAAACAAGAGGTTTATCCTGTTCAACACAAACATCATTGACAAGATAACGTGTCGGAAAATTGTCAGATCCGTCGATTACAAAATCATAACCGGAAATGATTTGAGCCGCATTTGATTCATCCAAACGGACTGGTATCGCAATAAGGTTGACAAAAGGATTCATGGCAGAGAGCTTCTGAACAGCCGTTTCTGCTTTTCCTTTTCCAATATCATCGGCGCAATATAAAATCTGACGGTGAAGATTTGTAATATCAACCGTATCGTCATCAACCACACCAATCGTTCCAACTCCGGCCGCAGTCAAATATTGCAAAACCGGACAGCCCAAGCCACCCGCGCCAATAACAAGCACTTTTGCAGCTTTCAGTTTTTCCTGCCCGGAAATACCCATTTCAGGTAAAATAATCTGGCGGCTATATCTTTTTCTTTCTTCTGCTTCCATATTTTTTTGTTACACAGGGTTAATGGAGCCGGACGCCGCGCGGATAAAAGGAGTCACACAGAGCTTTCTTTTAGAATTATTGTTTGTGTAACCCTCAATTATTCTGTAAACCGCTGTGACCTACAAATTTCTATGTTACCTAACTAACAAAATACTTGTCCCAATCTTTCCAGACAGGCTCATATCCTTTTGACCTGATCATTGCCGAGATCAACTCCGGGCTTCTTTCATCTGATATTTCAAATTGCTCCAAAGACTCGGGTTCAACGGCATATCCACCTGGATTTGTTTTAGATCCTGCACTTATAGAAGTTATCCCCAACTGAACACAATGGTCTCTGAATTTTTCTGATTCCCGGGTTGATAACGAAATTTCTACTTCTTCATTGAACAAACGATAGGCACAAATGAGTTGCACCAGTTCGCGGTCATTCATTTCTACTTTCGGTTCCAGCCCGCCAGAAAAGGGGCGAAGTCTTGGAAATGACAAACTGTAACGGGTTTGCCAATATGTTTTTTCCAGATAATTCAGATGCAGTGCTGTAAAAAAACTATCTGTCCGCCAATCTTCCAAACCGATTAAAACACCTAATCCCATTTTATGAATACCTGCCCGACCTAATCTATCCGGCGTTTCCAAACGGTAATTAAAGTTAGATTTTTTTCCTTTTGGATGATGCTTTTTGTAATCTTCTTTATGATAAGTTTCCTGATAGATCAACACCGAAGTCAAACCCAATGGAATGAGTTCGGTATATTCCCCGGTATCCAGCGGCTGAACTTCCATAGAAATCTGGGCAAAGTAAGGATGGATTAATTTTAGTACTCTTTTAAAATATTCAACGTGCACCGTTTGATTCGCTTCACCGGTCACGAGTAATACATGCTCATAACCAAGTGCTTTAATGACAGCAACTTCTTTTAAAATTTCTTCGTCCGAAAGCGTTTTTCGACGCACTTTGTTATCCAGACTGAACCCGCAATAGGTACAAATATTGGTGCATTCATTTGATAAGTAAAGTGGAATATAAAGCTGGATTACTTTTCCAAACCGCTTCCGTGTCAACTGCTGGCTAAGCTGTGCCATTGGTTCCAGGTACTTTGCCGAGGCAGGTGAGACGAGGGCTTTAAAATCTTCCAAAGATCGTTTTGTTGCATGGAGAGCCTGTTCAACATCCGTTTTTGTTTTGGAATAAATACTTTCCTTAACCTCCTCCCAGCTGTAAGTTTCGAATAAATCTTTAAAATTCTTCATCTAAAAAAGCGGTTAAAGGGCTGCTTGCAATGGCATAATTTCCTTGTTTTGCTAATCGTGCGTGATAAGCCATTCTGCCTGCTTCGACGGCCATTTTGAAAGCAATCGCCATCTGAACCGGATTACCTGCAACGGCAATGGCTGTATTAACCAGAACCGCGTCCGCACCAATTTCCATCGCTTTTGCGGCATCCGAAGGCGAACCAATTCCGGCATCAACGACTACGGGAACATTACTTTGTTCGATGATAATTTCAAGAAAATCAATTGTTTTTAATCCCTTATTACTTCCAATGGGCGATCCGAGCGGCATGACGGCCGAGGCACCCGCATTTTCCAGACGCTTGCATAAAACCGGATCTGCGTGGATGTAAGGAAGAATGATGAAACCGAGTTTGGCCAGTTCTTCCGTTGCCAGTAGCGTTTCGATCGGGTCAGGCATCAGGTATTTTGGATCCGGATGAATTTCCAGTTTGAGCCAGTTTGTTTCCAAAGCTTCTCTTGCCAGTTGTGCGGCAAAGACCGCTTCTTTGGCTGTCCGCACGCCCGAAGTATTAGGTAAGAGATTTATTTTCGGATGATTTAAATGCAAAAGTATGTCATCGTCCTGGCTATTCATATCAACCCTGCGCAACGCGACTGTTACGAGTTCTGAACCAGAGGCAGTCAATGCATCTTCCATTAGTTTTGATGAACTGAATTTTCCCGTGCCTGTAAACAATCGCGAGGAAAATTCTTTGTCAGCTATTTTTAACATAATACTTTATTGATTTTGTAAACCATATTTTTCGGATTTGCAGCATTTATGATCGAACCTGATATGGCGACTCCATACATGCCGGTTTCGAGAATTTCGGGAATATCTTCTTGTTTAATTCCGCCAATCGCAATCAGTGGAATTGTGTGTTTCAGATTTTTAAGTGATTCCACAAGATTACGGTATCCTTCAATACCTAAAACCGGACTTAGATTTTGTTTGGTACATGTAAATCGGAATGGGCCAAGACCTACATAATCAGCACCTTCTTCGATCCGGGCCAGAATATTTTCCAGCGTATTAGCCGTTCCTCCGATAACCATTTTTTTTCCAACGATTCTTCTTGCGTGAGCTATCGGCATGTCGTTCAGGCCAAGATGCAAGCCGTAAGCATCAATTTCTTTGGCAATAAATGGGAAGTCATTGATGATGAGTTTTGCATAATAATTATCACAAATATGTTTTGCATCGACGGCTGTTGCGAGAACAGTTTCGAAGGGTTGATCTTTCATACGAAGCTGTATCCAACGGCAACCAGCATCCAATGCAATTTTGATGCTTTCGAGGTGGTTGAGGTCATTCGTTTGGTTTGATATAAATTGGAGTTTATCGATCATGGCTGATTTAATTAAATTTTTGTATTCGGAATAATTGTTGTGGATTGTTCATTCGCCCCGAAGTCCCAGGGTAAAACCCCGGGCTAAGATATGCGACCCCGTCAGGGTCGTTGGAACAACGAAAATCTAGCTCAAACTAGAATTTAAAATATCTTATTGTTTCCCACGGGAAAAGCCCAACGGGCTTACATATTTTAGAATCGGGCATCGCCCGGTTTTCGCGGCGGTTCGTGGTTTCCCATGTTTATTGGTGGTTTCCATGTGGATTGTGGTTTCCAAGTTGATTCGTGGTTTTGCGGTGGTTTGTGGTTTTCGTGTTGATTCAGGATTTTCATGGTTCATAACTTTCATGATTGTTTCCATATCAATTCATTAAATTAACCACGTCCCGTATTTCCCGAAATTTGGCAATTACATTTTCCGGTTCCCTCCATAGCATTCCTAAAATAGCCGCCCCGTCAAAATTCATTTCACGCAATATTTCAAGATTTTCAGTCGAAATTCCACCTAAACCGATTACAGGTATTTTCTTAAATTCAGATTTGATAAAAAAGTTATCCGGCAGAACACTTTTATAGCCTGATTTTGAAATACTGTTAAACACCGGCCCGAAAAATGTATAATCGAAATCCCGCGAAAGATTTTTCATTTCCGCCAGATCGTGAATCGAAGTACTTAATAGAAAAGACTTCGATTTTAAACTTTTCAGGACATCCGGTGAGCTCACTTTTCTTTCTTTTTCAGTAAAATGAAGCCTTTTAATTCCGAATTTGTGAGCAAGGTTATGAAACTGATGAATCGCAATTCGTTCCCGAAATTCCGGGCTGATTTTGCAGAGCAGTCCTGCGAATTCATGCTCATCGCTTTCCGGTTTGCGAATATGTAAACACACCAATCCTTCCCTGAAAAGGCTGTTGATTAGCTCAGCCTCGTCAGGGATAAATTCAGGATTGGATATGGCTAATAGTTTCATTATAAATAGATTTCGCTGCCTTTGATAGCAAATTCTCTTGCTTTTTCCTGCATACCTTCTTCCAGCACAGTTTCTTCCATCAATCCGTTTTCTTCCGCATAGTCCCTTACATCCTGAGTGATTTTCATTGAACAGAAATTAGGGCCGCACATGGAGCAGAAGTGCGCGATTTTGGCACCTTCGGCAGGCAGAGTTTCATCGTGAAATTCTTTTGCAGTGTCCGGATCCAGTGACAGATTAAACTGATCTTCCCATCTGAATTCGAAGCGAGCCTTACTTAATGCATTGTCGCGATACTGCGCACCCGGGTGTCCCTTTGCCAGATCGGCAGCGTGGGCTGCGATTTTGTAGGTGATCACACCATCCTTTACATCTTTTTTATTGGGTAAACCTAAATGTTCTTTCGGAGTTACATAACACAGCATCGCTGTACCAAACCACCCAATCATCGCCGCGCCGATAGCCGAAGTGATGTGGTCATAACCAGGAGCAATATCCGTAGTTAATGGTCCTAAGGTGTAAAACGGTGCTTCCTGACAATGCTCCAGTTGTTTCTCCATATTCTCCTTGATCAAATGCATCGGCACGTGACCGGGACCTTCGATAATGGTTTGGACGTCATGTTTCCAGGCAATTTTTGTCAGTTCACCCAAAGTTTCCAGTTCCGAAAATTGCGCCGCATCATTGGCATCTGCGATACATCCCGGCCGTAATCCATCGCCTAACGAAAATGCGACATCATACGCTTTCATGATCTCGCAGATTTCTTCGAAATGCGTATACAGGAAGTTTTCCTTATGGTGTGCCAGGCACCATTTTGCCATAATCGAGCCGCCACGGGAAACAATTCCGGTAATGCGTCTGGCTGTCAACGGGATATATCTGAGCAAAACACCCGCGTGAATTGTGAAATAATCGACACCTTGTTCGGCTTGTTCGATTAGAGTATCCCGGAACAATTCCCAGGTTAGATCTTCGGCTTTTCCGTTTACTTTCTCCAAAGCCTGATAGATTGGAACCGTGCCGATAGGAACCGGAGAATTTCGGATAATCCATTCACGGGTTTCGTGAATATTTTTTCCGGTTGACAGATCCATGATCGTATCTGCGCCCCAGCGACACGCCCAAACTGCCTTTTCTACTTCTTCTTCAATGCTCGACGAAACAGCGGAATTTCCAATATTCGCGTTGATTTTTACCAGGAAATTGCGGCCAATGATCATTGGTTCACTTTCCGGATGATTGATGTTGACCGGAATAACTGCTCTTCCGGCAGCTACTTCTGCTCGCACAAATTCTGGTGTGATGAGATTTTTAGGGGTGTTTGCTCCAAAACTATGTCCGGCATGCTGATGACACAGTGTATTGGCTTTTCCGTTAAATTCCCTAATCTGTTCTTCAATACGCTGATTTTCACGAATTGCGATATATTCCATTTCTGCCGTAATGATTCCCTTTTTTGCATAATGCAATTGAGAAACATTCTGGCCGGCTTTGGCACGTAGCGGTTTACTGATATGTGCAAATCTTAATGAATCAAGGCTTTTATCGTTTTTTCTTTTTGTACCATATTCAGAAGAAATCGAATCCAGTTGCTCTACATCGCCGCGGTTTAAAATCCAGGAAGTTCTTAATGGTTCAAGTCCTTTTTTTACATCGATTTCAATGTTTGGATCGGTAAAAGGGCCGCTGGTATCGTACACCGTTACGGACTGATTTTTCTCAACTAAACCGGCTTTTCCATGTACTTTGGTATCTGTAAGCGCTATTTCACGCATCGCTACGGATATGTCGTGAAGTTGCCCTTTCACGTAAATCTTTGTAGATTTTGGAAAAGGTGTACGGGTAATTATTTCGGTGTTGGGCGTCTTTTCAATTTTCATGGATGAATGGATTTTAGATGGCGGTTAGCGTTTGCGATTAGCCATATGGATTAAAGGAAAGTTTTTGGAATATGTCCGTTTTTTGAATTAGCCGCCCTGAGTTGCTCTGATCAGGGTTATTTTGTCTTCGGGATGAAGAATACGGACAGGCCATTCAGTCTTTGGTACGATGGCCTGGTTGATGGCAATGGCAATTCCTTTTTTGGAATCTGCGAACAAAAAGGACAAAAGCTGTTCGACCGAGAAGCTTTCGGGAATTTCTGTACGTTGCTGATTAATGCTGATTTCCATTCTGAAAAACTGTTTTATGATAAAAACTTCAGGAATGGACCTTGCGAAAGATTCATTAAGATACGTTGGCAGTATCTCTTACTTTTCCCTATCGGCAGTACTAACTGCATCAGGTTCAAAGGGTATTATCTCAGTCCGCATACGGGACACCCCTAAAGTTTCCGTAAAGCTATGGGAAAAAATGGAGTTTCAAAAAAAAATTACTTTGATCCTGATTTTGGATGATAGGGAAACTGTGAAAGTTTTGCTAATTATGAGCTAACTTTGAATTTGTCCTTTTAACACCTCAAAAAGAATCTGCTTTTAATGGATCTTATCATAAGAAATGCTGCTCCCCGTGATTTACCGGTTATTTTGGAAATAATAAACCACGCTATTCTTACATCTACTGCCATATATGATTATGAAATCAGGACGCTCGAGGAGCAAACGGCCTGGTTTGAAAAAATGATCGCAGACGGTATGCCTGTTATCGTGGCAGAATTTGAAGGAGAAGTAATCGGATACGGATCCTACAATATTTTCCGGCCGAAAATCGGTTATAAATTCAGTGTGGAACATTCGATTTATCTTAACGAGAAATCCAGAGGAATTGGCGTAGGAGGAAGGCTTTTGGGAAGTTTAATCCAAAGAGCAAAGGAATCAGGACTGCATACTATGATCGCAGGTATTGATGCCTCGAACCGGGGAAGCATTGAATTTCACAAAAAATATGGTTTTGTAGAAAAAGGGTATTTGAGGGAGGTAGGCTACAAATTCGACCAATGGTTAGACCTCGTCTTCATGCAATTAATCTTAAAAGAGGATTAATTAAATTTAGCCCTGAAAGGGCGTAATATCCTAGAATCGGGCATCGCCCGATTGATCCGGAATGTGGGAATTATACAATTCCGAATTCCCACATCCGAATTGTTAATTCCGAATCCAATCGGCCAATCCAATAGGGCGTTGCCCCATCCTAAAATATGACGCCCTTTCAGGGCTAAAAAGGGCGTCGTATCAATTAATGTGCTCTACCGGTCTCCACATAAGTCTCCTCGTCACCTGTCGGCTTTCTGTGCCAGTAGGATGCCAGGATTGATCCGGTGATATTCATTAATGGTCCAAATACCGCAGGTGCTAAACCGACAGTTGCCATTTTTCCCATTTCTTTTGCGATACCCGATGCCAGGCCTCCATTTTGCATACCCACTTCGATAGCAATGGTACGGCAATCGCGCTCGCTCATTTTGAATAATTTTCCGGAGAAATAACCGAGCGTGTAGCCTAATAAGTTGTGGATTAATACTAACCCAATCAATGCCGGTCCGATTGTCAGCAAGCTGTCTCTTCCTGCAGCGGTAATGATGACAATAATAAATGCAATCCCGGACATCGATACCAGAGGCATGGCATCATCAAGCCATTTCGCTTTTCCGCTGAACAATTTATTGAAAATCAATCCTGCCCCGATCGGGATAATTACCATTTTAACAATATCCCACATCATATGCAGCATGTCAATTTGAATAAATGCACCCGCATAAAGTTTCATTAACATGGGCGTCATTACCGGAGCGAGCATGGTTGAAATCGCCGTGATCGTAATTGAAAGTGCAAGGTTTGCTTTTGCCAGATAGGAAATAACATTGGAAGCCATACCATTTGGCGAACATCCGATCAAAATAATTCCGGCAGCAATTTCAGCAGGGAAACCACTTACACTTGCAAGCGTAAATCCTAAAAGCGGCATGATCAAGAAGTGGCTTACCACGCCAATAAAGACACCGCGCGGCATTTTTACGACACCTACAAAATCATCAAAACTCATCGAGGTTCCCATCCCAAACATAATAATCTGGATAAGTGGAGTAATTAAAACGGCAAATTTGAAACCATTAAATTCCTGGAAATATTGAGGATAATATAAAGCTGTGGTGACAGCAGCGAAAATAATTGTTGTATAAGTAAATCCTTTAAGCGAATCCGAACCTCTGAAACTGATGGCCAGCGCAAGAAAGAAACCAATAAAAAAAGGACCAGCCTGATCAAGATTTCCTGATACGGCAAGGTAAAGTGCAACGACCAGACACAAAATAGCAACACCAGACAAGAGCTTATAAATGTTCATAAAATTATGTTAATTATGCAATTTTTAAATGGATGCATTTAAAGGAAGAAAACAGGAGATTATTACTTCATATTTTCTTCCTTACGTATTACCAGGTTCTTTTTTTCATGTATTCGTCAAGATCAGAACGTTTCATCGGAATTTCCTTTGGATTTTTATCCAGCCATTTCAGGAAGTCTTCTTTCAATTTATCCGACCATTGGCTATCGATCTGTCCGGGTGTATATTTTCCCTCTTTAAGCATCAAAATTCCGAACTTATCTCTTAAGGCAATAAATTCAGCCGTTATAACCACTTTTTCAGCTAAATGTGCAGGAATAAAAATAACTCCCTCTCTTTTAGCCAAAACAAGATCGCCGGGAAGAACAATCGCGCGACCAATACGGATCGGCGTATTTAATCCGGTCAATACAACATCTTTCAAGTAGGAGGGGTCCCATTCACGTACAAAAGCATTAAATCCTTCTATTTTTGATAAACCTTCAAGATCTCTGGAAGATGCATCGAAGATTACCCCATTACCTGTTTTTGCAAAAATTGAATTACCAAGGTTATCGCCGATCAGTGTTCCTTGGGCAATTTTCCCAAACCCATCAGCGACGTAAACATCACCTTTGGAAAGCTGGTCGATTGGCCAGGAATTAGTATTCCCAATGCGACCATTTTTTGCGCCACGTTCTTTAATATTTTTCTCGACATCCGGGCGTGATGGCATAAACTGAGCTGTGAGTGCGCGGCCGGCAACCGGGACATCCTGATGTATCATTTTCCAGTTTCCATCAAACTGGCAGTTATATCCTTCGTTTTGCAGAACAACCCACGCCTCTTCGATCGCTATTTCTTTGACCCGGCGGATTAGGTCATCAGAAACCTTTGGCCGGCCGTCCGGGAATCTTTCACCTTTCCATTCTGAGGTTAAGAAAATAAGTTCTTCTTTGGAAATCGTTTGTGCCTGAGACTGGCGGGAAAAACTTAGGCTAAATAAAAGCGCTGCGGCAACGATGTATTTAAATTTCATGAAATTTATTCAAATTTACTGAGGGCTGATATACTGAATTTGGATCGTTTGCCAGGTAGTAGCGCGGCAAACAATCCAAATATTATAAGTCAACCCCCCCCCTGATTTACTAAAATCTATTTAATTTCTTTTGGTAACAACAAGCGGAGATATAATCCCATTTAAATCATAAACTACTTTTCCGGCACGGATTGTCAACTCACATTCAAGTTTTTCTTTTCCCGTAATTTTTGTTCCGGTATAGTCAACGAACCCAAAAACACCGGTGTCGTTCATTGTAAAATTACCTTTCAAAACGCGTAAAACAGCGACGTCAGCAAGTCCGCCTACGGTCAGGCTGCCCAGTTCTTCTCTGTGAATTGCCTGAGCCGGTGCCCATGTGCTGGCTTTGATCACACTTTGAAGATCCATACCCATGGCCAAAAATTTGGACATCACATTCAGCATATCCTTCATCGCTGCGTTCATACTTCCGGTATGGATATCGGTGCTAATTGTATTTGGATAAAATCCGCTTTTAACTGCCGGGATTGCCTGAGAAAATGCAAAACTGATACCGCCGTAACCAACGTCAAATAAAATCCCCTTTTTACGTGCTTCGTAAACAAATGGTTTTACTTTACCGGTTTTAACATCCAGTATTGGCTCACGGCTCGATAATTGGCCAAAACAATGCGTGAAGAT
>Ga0247803_1001795_pt1 | contig 11084 bp, 15 predicted proteins | sample UWRJL014104B1_FD_180928 | JGI IMG/M metagenome (GOLD analysis project Ga0247803, IMG submission 180928) | Plant litter microbial communities from Arlington Agricultural Research Station in Wisconsin, United States - UWRJ-L014-104B-1 | ecosystem: Environmental > Terrestrial > Plant litter >...
AAAAAATCAAAAAACAGAATCAGGCTCCAAAAAGACAAAAAGCTGCAGACGAAATTCGTTTGAACAAATACATCTCTAATTCTGGTGTTTGTTCGCGTCGTGATGCTGATATATACATTCAGTCCGGAAACGTAAAAGTAAATGGCGTACCGGTTACTGAAATGGGTTATTTAGTAAAATTGAATGATGTTATTAATTTTGATGGTGTTGTTTTGACTCCTGAAAAGAAAGAATACATCTTGTTGAACAAACCTAAAAACTTTACAACTGCTCTTGACGAAGGTCAGGAATACCGTAACGTTCTGGAACTTGTTCGTGGTTCTACAACCGCAAAAATTGCTCCGATTGGCAGAATGGACAAGAATACAACTGGTTTGTTGTTGTTTACTAATGATACGGATATGATTCGTAAATTTACTTTACCGAGTCAGAAATCATCAAAAATTTATCAGGTTTCACTAGATAAAAACCTGAAATTTGAGGATTTAGAAAAAATAAGCAAAGGTTTGGTTCTTGACGGACACAGAGTGTTTGTTGAAGAAGTAAGTTATATTGAGAAAGAAGCAAAAAGCGAAGTGGGTCTTAAGCTGCGTTCATCAAATGTAAAAGTGGTTCGCGCTATATTCGAACACTTTGATTATGATGTTTTACGTATAGATCGTGTATCTTTTGCCGGTTTGACCAAAAAGAATTTACCAAGAGGTAACTGGCGTTTTTTGACAGATCAAGAAATTATCAATTTGAAAAACGTTTAGAAACATTTCAAAAATTGATTTGAATATAAATCCTGTTTTACTTTGTAAGATGGGATTTTTTTTATTCTAGAAACTGAAAAAGTTATGTCCGAAAAGGGTAAAAATGGATCTTCCGATGGATTGGTTTTTTTCTTCGACTGATTCGTAACAGGAGAAACCAAGGATAATTTTGATTCCGGGAGGAATACTGTTTAAAATATCTCTTTTTTGATCGTCCAGAAGTAATTTTAGACTGTCTAACAATTGAATATTGTTTTTAAGATAAGAGGCAACTAATAAGGCTGAAAAGTTTAGAATCTCTCTGGCTGTTTCGCTTTTGATTCCGACTTCGTTGGAGATCATTTCAGAAATTCTTCCTTTTTTATTGGTGAAGATTTCTTTCAGTAAAGCATTTCCTTCTAACCGGTAACAATCATCTACTGATAAAATTCGACCGGATGTAAAATCGACTTCCTGATAAAAGCTCGAATCTTCCTGAATTTGCGAAACAATTTCTTTGCAAAAACCCGATTCCTCGGCCCTATTATACAACCCCATTAAAACTGTACCTATCGAAACATCAATTCCCTTTATTAAAAGTGCATCATTTTCAAAATAAAACTTGTTCAACTTTGAAACAACATTAGAAGAAATAAAACGTCTAAGTTCAATTTGTAGGTTTGGAGTCATACTTAAATGGTTTAAATTATTTAAATCTATTCAAAATAACCGATAAAGTGAGGCTTTTTATCGTTTATCAGGATAAAAATATAAAATATTTTAACATTTCCAAAAAATAAGTTAAAAACCAGAACGAATGATTAACAGTTGTTTAACAAAAAAAACTGCTCGAGTCAATAAACATAACCCTTTCGTAATCAAATCAAAGTTGAATTATTTTTTTGTAAATTTTGTACAAAAACTAAAAAAATAAGAAAAAAGCCAAACAAATGTTATATAATTAAAATAAAAAGTTTCGATATTCCCATGTCACACTCAAAAATATACCTAGAAAAATAATACAAAACATAAAATTGATAAAACTAGAGGCCAAAAAACCCAGTAATGAGCCAGTAGCTGCTTTTAGTGCCCGTTTGTGATTTTTAGAATCATAAATTATTTCACCAACAAAAGCCCCAATAAAAGGACCTATAATAACACCAAAAGGTATTGGAGCGAGAATACCAACAATTAACCCAATATTGGTGCCCCAAATTCCGTACGAACTTCCTCCAAATTTTTTGGTTCCTTTTGCCGGAATGACGTAATCCAGCACCGTAATTATTATTGTGATAACAAGTGTAATACCCAAAATCCAGTAATTATTCTCGACCACTTTTGTCATATACAACAATAAAAGGCCCACCCAACAGCTCGATAAGCCTGGCAAAACCGGCAGGAAACTGCCAAAAATACCCACTATCATGCATATAAAACCAAGTAATAACAATAGTAAATCCATATATTTTTTTGTAATTTTGCACCTACAAACTTTTTAGCAAAGCCAGTAAATGCAGAGACTTGTACAAATCGTATTATTTATTTTTTTGATTATTTTAATCACCGAGACTACCTGCGCGCAAGTTAAAAAACTTCCTGTCGACGATCAATTACTTCAGGATAGCATTTATAAAAGTAATAAGAAAAAAGTTCTCAATTTTTCTATGAAAGAATTTGATGCACTTTTCTTTGAATACTTTAATCGTAAAAATGATGAAAATATTATTTTGAGCAGAAAAGAATTTTATTATTACACGGTTCAAATTGCCACTTTTTCAGACCGTTTATCTTCTTTATATCCTGACCAAAAACAAGTTGCAGCACAAAATAAAGAAAAATGGCTTTCAGAAAGCTATGAAGATTATCTGCAATACAAAGCTTCTCAAAAAAAATAATCGTATTTTTATACTCTAATTTGTTCATTCAATTCAACATCATAATCTTGAAGCAGTTTTTCCTTTTTTTAGTCGTCTTATCTTTCAATTCTTGCCAGTATATTGACAAGCAGGTTCCGTCTGAAAAAGAGTTACTTCAAAAAGAATTAAAATCAATCAACTGGAAAGAAGTCGACGAATATCCATCGGTAGCAAATTGCGAAAAAATCGCCGACAAAAAACAACGTCAACAATGCTTTTTTGATGTAATGGCGCAGCTTATACAGCAAAAACTAGATATAGATACGCTTTCTATATTGTATCCAGAACTCGATACCATTCAGGTAAAAGTAACGGTTTTCCCTAACTCGACCATGAAATTCGAGCCGCAATTTCCTAAAGATTCGGTTGCTTATGACACGATCAAAATTGATAGCATTCTACACGCTCGTTTAGTAGATTTTCCCAAAATAAATCCCGCCTTAAAGCGCGGACTTCCGGTAAAAACCCAATTTATTTTGCCTGTTATTCTTAAAGAAAAAGAATAACTATTTCTGCATTATTAATGGCACGCAGATTTTACGGATTTAAACAGATTTGCGCAGATTTCTTTTTTTATTTTATCTCTTTCTGAGGAAGAATGATCTCACGATTAACGAAAAAAATTGAGAATACCAGAAAAAAATCCGCATCAATCCGTGCTTTCGCGAAGCGAATCCGTGCCATCCGTGTGCCATTTTAGCGTCCCCTAAATAATCCCAAAGTTTGGGAATTTGGAATTTATAAATTAGGATTTATTTCCCAAATCTTCTTCCCTTCCATTCATAAGTTCCAAACAAACTATACAAAGCTACAGCTGTGCTAAAAAAAGGATAAAACAAACTACTCAAAACCAGGCTTTTTATGTTGCTTTTACTCAGGAACTGATTCGTTTTATAAAGTAAAATATAGTCGATTATAAACTTAGAAAAAGCAAACAAAACAAAAAACGAATAAGGCCAAATCATTAAAACACAAAACAAAAACCCAATTATAAAACTCAGATTTCCAAAGAAAACAATGACTCCTAAAACCTTTCCGAAACTACTTTGATACGAACTCGTTTTCGCCGCCCAACGCACTCTTTGATAAAATAAAGATTTCCAGTTTTCTGTTGGCTTTGTAGTTACTATTGCTTCTTCTGCTTTTAGATAGTGAATTTTATCCGGAAATAAATTGGCCGCTTTTTGCAACAAAAAAACATCATCGCCACTGGCAATTTTATTATTTCCGTCAAATCCGTTTAGTTTTTCAAACAAAGATTTCCTGTAAGCAAAATTGGCTCCGTTGCACATAAAAGCTTTTCTAAGTCCAAAACTTCCTATAGTAGCGCCTTGCAAACTGGTTAAATCTAATTGCTGAAAATGATCCAGAAATGAATTCTCGCATTGATAAGTAACCGCGCCCGCAAGCATCGAAACATCATGGTGCTGAATATAATTATCAAAGACTAAAAGCCAATTTTCAGGCACCAGACAATCAGCATCTGTAGTAATTACCCAATTGGTTTTTACATGTTGCATTGCTGTAGAGATGGCATCTTTTTTAGGCGAATTCGAAGTACGAATAGTATCGATAATCGTAACTCGGAATTTGGAATTTAAAATTTGGAATTTTTCACTAGAATTATCATCAACCAAAATCACTTCAAACAAATCAGTAGGATAATTTAACTTTGAAAAACTCGATAAAAGATTCGGTAAATTCTCTGCTTCATTCCTGAACGGAACTATAATTGTAAAACTCGTTTGCGGTTTTAGACCTGTTTTTTGATAGTTTTTTACTTTGTTAAAACCATAAATGAGTAATGCTATGCCAGCTAAATAAACAATCAAAATTATACTTAGAATAATGGTAATCATAACTTTGGCTTAAAATCATTTTTATAAACAAATGTAGTCCCTATGGGACATTTTGCCGGGTGTTTTTTCTATTATTTCTACCAACATTTAACTCCTAACGGAGTATCTCGTAGAGATTATATGTTGGTAACAGAATCACTGCGCCCAGAATATTTTGCCCCGTAGGGACTATACAATCTTATTAATTATTTAAGAATTTGATACTTAATTTTTAGGAGAACTTTTAAAATTCAACACATAATAACTGCCTAAAATTACTGGCAAAACTACATTAAGAAACCACATCAACGTGCTTATAAAAACTACAATCCATTCGTTTACGCCCAATTTTTCGAAGAAAAAAATGGCAACACTTCCTTTTACCGCAAAATCCAAAAATTGAAAAGTAGGTAATGATGAAGCTAAAAAGTAAACAACAGCAATGGTAGAAATAAGTGTAAAATAAGGCAAATCGACATCAAAAGCCAGAAACAAAAAGTAATATTGATGGGAGAAAACCAAATAACGCAAAACTCCTAAAAGAATATTTTTACGATGAATTGGTTTTGGAATTTCATTAATCTTATGCACTAATTTCTCGATAGAATATCCTTTGATTTTTATTTTCTTTAGTGAAAACAAAACAATCAAAAGCAATACAAAACCTCCAAACAAGATTGCAACCGTTTGAGTTGTAATGACCTCATATTTGGCATTGAAATACATCAACCCAAAAAGCCCAAAAATAACAGTTAAAACCATCTGGATTCCGTTACAAATCAAGTTCAGGAAAATCACATTTTTTGCTTCAGATTTCGGATAGAATAATGCTTTTCCTGCGTACTCTCCTACTCCGTTTGGTGTAAAAATTCCTGCCGTAAGTGCAGCCAATACTTGTTTTGTAGCTTCTCCTAATGAAATTTCGTGAATGACTTTGGCAAGATTCTGCCATTTCAAAATCTCGAAATAACGATTCAAAACGCTCAAAAGCAAAATAAACCCGATCCCTAAAACCGATTGATTTTTACGGAACAGCGTAATAAACTTTTGCCAGTCGAGTTTGTCATTGTTCGCCAACTGATTATAAATAAAGTAAAATGCACCACCTACAATCAAAAGTTTGATCAGAAGAACAAGGAATTGCTTAGCTTTGTGAGGAATTGAAATCATGCTGCAAAGTAAAGGAAACTATTGCGAAAAAGCTATTTCACAAAGATTCACAAAGCATTTGCAAAGACCCACAAAAAGAATCAAAAAAAACTTTGTGATTCTCTGTGCCACCTTAGTGCAACTTTGTGTAACCAAAATAAAAAATGACAAAAGAACGCATCATATTAGGTATTGACCCCGGAACGACCATCATGGGTTTTGGATTGATTAAGGTCATCAATAAAAAAATGGAGTTTCTGCAATTGAACGAATTGCAACTTTCCAAATACGACAATCATTACCAAAAACTAAAAATCATTTTTGAGCGTACCATCGAATTAATCGAAACGCATCATCCTGACGAAATTGCTATTGAAGCGCCTTTCTTTGGTAAAAATGTACAATCAATGTTAAAACTGGGTCGTGCTCAAGGCGTTGCAATGGCAGCGGGGCTTTCGAGGGATATTCCTATTACCGAGTACGAACCTAAAAAAATAAAGATGGCCATTACCGGAAACGGAAACGCCAGTAAAGAACAAGTTGCCAAAATGCTGCAACAACTTTTAGGTTTAAAAGAATTACCAAAAAACCTGGATTCAACTGATGGTTTGGCAGCCGCGGTTTGTCACTTCTTCAATTCAGGCAAAATCGTTGCCGGAAAAAGTTATACAGGTTGGGATGCTTTTGTAAAACAAAACGAAGATAAAGTGAGAAAATAGTGTTCAGTAATCAGTTTTTTAGTGATCAGTTTATAGATTATCTAAAAAGTGATCGGTTTTCAAAATAACAAATAATACATAATGACATTCCACGATTTATTCGCTTATAAAAAATCTTTTTCGTTAGCAATGAAAATATTTGAGATTACAAAATCATTTCCTAAAGAAGAAATCTATTCACTAACGGATCAAATAAGGCGCTCTTCACGAAGTGTCCCCGTAACTATTGCTGAAGCTTACAGAAAAAGAATCTATCCTAAACACTTTTACAGCAAGTTAACTGATTCTGATGGAGAAAATTCTGAAACACAAGTTTGGTTAGAATTTGCTTTTGCTTGTAAATACATTTCTAATGATTCATATCAAGAACTTCTAGCCGAAAGTACTGAAATAGGAAAACTAATTAATTACATGCTTTTAAATCCTGAAAAATTTGGAGTCAAAAAGGAGTAAGCAGTATTCAGTTTTTTAGTGTTCGATATTTTAACAACTCAAAAACTGAATACTGAATACTTTTCTAATAACTGAACACTAAAAACCTGAGCACTGAACACTATAAAATGAGCGGTATCTACATTCATATTCCTTTTTGCAAACAAGCTTGCCACTATTGCGACTTTCATTTTTCGACTTCTATGAAAAAGAAAGACGATATGGTTTTGGCTTTAGCCAAAGAAATTGCCATGCGCAAAAATGAGTTTTCAACTGAAATTATAGAAACTATCTATTTTGGTGGCGGAACTCCTTCGGTATTATCAAATGACGAAATAAACTTTTTAATTGCTGAAGTTTATAAGAATTATAAAGTTGTAGAAAATCCCGAAATAACACTCGAAGCAAATCCGGATGATTTATCTACAGAACGAATTTTCGAATTATCTAAAAGCCCAATTAATCGTTTAAGCATTGGGATTCAATCTTTTTATGAAGAAGATTTGCAGCTGATGAATCGCGCTCATAATTCGGCGGAAGCCATAAATTGTTTGACAGAAGCGACCAAATACTTTGATAATATTTCCCTCGATTTAATTTACGGAATTCCAGGATTAACAGATGAAATGTGGAAAAAAAATATCGAAACCGCTTTAAGTTTTGGCATTCCCCATATTTCAAGTTATGCTTTGACCGTTGAACCCAAAACAGCTTTAAGAAAACTAATCGATACCGGAAAAATTGCCGAGCCACAAGACGAAGTCGCTTCAAACCATTTCATGATTTTGGTGGAAACGCTTCAGAAAAATGGTTTTATCCATTACGAATTATCGAATTTTGGAAAAGAGGGTTATTTCTCTAAAAACAATTCGGCGTATTGGTTAGGCAAAAAATATATCGGAATTGGTCCTTCGGCACATAGTTATGATGGCGAAAAAAGAGGCTGGAATATTGCGAATAATTCATTGTATTTAAAGTCGATTCAAAATGATGAACTTCCAATCGAAACTGAAATTCTTACTATTTCTGATCGTTATAATGAATATATTATGACAGGTTTAAGAACTATTTGGGGTGTTTCATTAGAACGAATTGAAACTGAATTTGGCTTAGATTATCTTGATTATCTAAACAAACAAAGCCAGAAATTTTTGAATGACGATTTACTTTTCATCGAAAATAATATTCTAAAACCAACTGCAAAAGGAAAATTTTTAACAGATGGAATTGCTTCAGATTTATTTTATCTAAATTTGGAATGAGGAGCTTAACCGCAAGGTTCGCAAAGGTTCTATGCAAAGTTCGCAAGATTTTTAAATATAAGAATAATCTTATTTTTGTATTTTAATTGTATTTTTACCACCATTAAATTATACAATTAAATTTACTTATGTCAGAGAATGAATTATCACGAATTGTTTTTGATTGCGCCTTAAAAGTTCATCAAACTTTAGGTCCTGGGCTTCTAGAGAGTGCTTATGAAGAATGCCTGTTTTATGAATTAAAAAAATCTGGTTTAGCAATTGAAAAGCAAAAACCACTCCCTTTAATTTACGAAGAAATAAAATTAGAAATTGGTTATCGCTTAGATATTATAATTGAAAATAAATTAATTTTGGAAATAAAATCAGTTGATACTTTAAATGAAATCCATTTTGCTCAATTATTAACCTATTTAAAATTAACAAATTGCAAATTAGGCTTACTTATAAATTTTAATGTCGTTTTAATAAAGAATGGAATGCGCAGGGTTGTAAACAAGCTCTAGCTTCTTAATTTAAAAAGATAATTTATAAAACCTTGCGAACTTTGCGTAGAACCTTTGCGACCCTTGCGGTTAGAACTATGATAGCAAAAATAAACAACTTCGAAATAGACTTATCAAAACCAATCGATATCTCAATTCCGTTAACGAATACGGACGAAAACCCAATTGCCTGGTACATTGAAAAACCGGTTATCGAACCTGTAGTTTTTGGAGATTGGATCGGGAAAGTTTCTGAAGGAAAATCATCTACTAATTTCAACAATATTTTCTTCAATCCGCATGGGCACGGAACGCATACGGAATGTTTAGGACATATTACGAATGATTTTTACAGCATCAATCAATCTTTGAAACAGTTTTTCTTTTTTGCAAAATTGATTACGGTTGGGCCTGAAAAAGTTGGTGACGATTTGGTTATTACGAAAAATCAAGTTGAAAAAGCATTGAGCACTTCGACTTCGCTCAGTGTGACAAATGAAGCTTTAGTAATCAGAACGCTTCCAAACGAGAAAGAAAAAAAGTCCCGAAAATACTCGAATACCAATCCGACTTATTTGTCTGAGGAAGCAGCGGTTTTCATCCGCGAAAGCGAAATTCAGCATTTATTAATTGATTTGCCAAGTGTAGACAAAGAACATGACGAAGGTAAACTATTGGCGCACAAAGCTTTTTGGAATGTAAAAGATACTTTAAACCTAAATGCTGATGCCAGATTGAATGCAACAATTACAGAAATGATTTATGTTCCTAACGAAATTGAAGATGGAAATTACATCCTAAATCTTCAAATTGCATCTTTTGAAAACGACGCAAGTCCATCAAAACCAATTTTATATACGATTTAAAATAGCCGCCAATAATTTGACGAATTATGTTTGTGTATTTTTTGCCACAGATTAGAAGATTTACACAGATTTAATCATTTTAATCCTTTAATCTGTGGCAGAATAAAAGAAGAAATTAGTGCAAATTCGCGAAATTCGTGGCAAAAAAACAAACCAATATGATTAGCATATCAACAGATAAGACCAAACTTGACGTTCCTTTTATACAAAATTTTCTCAAGGATAATTACTGGGCTGCAGGTCGAACTATCGAAGAAGTTCAGACTACAATTGATGCTTCGGTTTGTTTTGGAATTTACTTAAACGACAAACAAATTGGTTTTGCGAGAGTCATTACAGATTACGTCGTTTTTGGTTACGTAATGGATGTGTTTATTACCGAGGAACATCGTGGAAAAGGATATTCGTCTCTTTTAATTGAAAATATGATGAACGAACCCATCCTGAAAAACATTCAAATTTGGAGATTGGCTACAACTGATGCACACTTTTTATATCGTAAATTTGGTTTTACAGAATTGAAACATCCTGAAAAAATGATGGAAAAAAAACTATGAAAACAATAATCAAACTCGAAGAAGCTGCTTTATTTATCCTCGGAATCTTTTTATTCAACCGTTTAAATTTTGAATGGTGGTGGTTTTTAGTCTTGATTTTAGCCCCGGATTTATCTATGTTGGGTTATCTTTTTGGCAATAAAAGCGGAGCCTTTTTTTACAACATATTCCATCATAAAGGAATTGCGCTTTTAATTTACGGTGTAGGATATTATTTAGGTATTGAAACTATTCAGTTAGCCGGAATTATTTTATTTTCACATTCTGCAATGGATCGAATTTTTGGTTACGGATTAAAATATGAAAAAGGTTTTAAATACACTCACTTAGGTGAAATTGGTAAATAAGAAATGATATGAATCTAGAAACGTATTATGAATATTGTCTTTCGAAAAAAGGCGTTAGCGAACATTTCCCTTTTGATGAAGATACTTTAGTGTTTAAAGTAGGCGGAAAAATGTTTGCTTTATCATCTTTGTCACAATGGGAAAAGAACGAACCTTCAGTCAATTTAAAGTGCGATCCGGAACGTGCTCAGGAATTGCGTGCCGAATATGACGAGATAAAACCAGGTTTTCATATGAGCAAAGTACATTGGAATACGATTGCTTTAAACGGAAATTTATCGAATACTTTGGTCAAAGAATTGATCGATCATTCGCATGAATTGGTTTTCAAAAGTTTGACAAAGAAAATTCAGAATGAAATTATTGAATTAGAAAATTAGGCATTACATTTGCATCGTAAGAAAAAAACTTAGCAACTTAGTTACTAGATAACTTAGCAACTTATAAAAATATGAAAGAACAATTTAAAAAATTTCTGAACGAAGAACAAGATCCAAAAGCGATTGAAAAAATCACTTCGAAACTCCATGATTTATTGATGAAAGGTGAAGAAATTGGATATATTGCCGTTCAAAAAAAACCGGCAATTACTGTTTTTCCTGATAGTATTGTATTAACAAACAAACGAATCATTATTTGTCAGCCTAAAAATTTAGGCCTTTCAATGGATTTTACAGATTATACCTGGGATAATGTTGCAGGTGCTTTTGTAAAGGAAAATATTTTAGGTTCTGAATTCTCATTTAATACTAATACTGATTTTTCAATTTCGATTGATT
>Ga0247803_1001797_pt1 | contig 11076 bp, 5 predicted proteins | sample UWRJL014104B1_FD_180928 | JGI IMG/M metagenome (GOLD analysis project Ga0247803, IMG submission 180928) | Plant litter microbial communities from Arlington Agricultural Research Station in Wisconsin, United States - UWRJ-L014-104B-1 | ecosystem: Environmental > Terrestrial > Plant litter >...
GATGGAATGGATCTCGACGTAGATTGAATCACCGTTTACCAAAGGAGAAACAGGTCTGTCATCCTCGTCCAAATCGTTCGCATTAACGCCCAGTCTGATTGGGGAAATAAATGTTACCCCATCAAAACCGCTGCCAGAGGAGACCCCGGCATCATAGGCTGTTGTAATTTCGCTGGCTTTGTTGAGCAGTTTTCCGTTTTTATAACCTCGCATCCAGTAGGTATCCCCCTTACCCGCCGGATCAGTTGCCCAAAATTCCGCACTGTAAGTATCATCCATCATTCCCTGTCCTTCCCGGTAGGATAAGGTAAGACTGTCCACTGGTGGAACGCGGTGCACCTCAGATGTTGCGGTAAATGTTTCTCCCTTGTAGATTACCATTAAGGTATAACTTCTGCCGACAACGCCGAGTACTTCTCCTTTCGCAGGATACCAGCTATAAGCACCAGTCACACTGGTTCTGTCCTCGGCGAATTCATATACGCGCCCCTCGTTGTCTGTTACCGTTACCAAAGCCCCGGAAACAACCGGAGGTAGATTTTTATTGTCAAAATAGTCTTGTGAAAGCGTCAGGTAAATGTGCTGTGTTTCAGATTTATTATTGATCCAGGCATCAATATTCAGTATAGGGTCGGCTGAGGAAGTTTTTACGGTTATTTCATCATCACAAGCCCACAGAAGGAGAATACTCAGCATGCATAGTTGTCTTGCCCAGGTGCGGATGGCTGTTAATATCATACAGGTTGTTTATTAGAATTTAAAATTATAGGAGACCGATGGTACCATAGATCCAATGATCGATACCCGGTGCGCCTGTGTTTGGATGGGCTGATAGGAAGTTACACGGTCTGTAGATTGGGAGAAATAAGTGGAAAAAGCATTCTTACGGCCATATGTGTTGTAAATCGAGAAGACCCAGAAGTCATGGTTTTTTCTTGCCAGGCCCTTTTTATTAATGGTTTTGCCTTCCATTCTCAGCGACAGGTCAAGCCGGTGGTAAGGTGTTAACCGGGCATCATTGCGCGCGTTAGTCGTATTGTAGGGTATGAGGATACCCTGCGAAAGATAACGCTGATTGGGGTAAGTAGTAGGCGTACCTGTTGTAAACGCAAAATCTGCTGTCGTCGACCATTTCTGATTAATCGTGTAGGAGGCTATCACTTTTAAATTATGGGTTTGATCGAAGCGGGTTGGGTACCATTTCCCGTTGTTGATCCCATCTACTTTTAATTCCGAACGGCTCAGTGTGTAACTGACCCAGCCTGTTATGACCCCTTTTTTCTTTTGAAGGTATAGCTCCAGTCCATAGGCTCTTCCGTTGCCACTCAGCAAATCACCTTCCAGACGGTCATTATTGAGCAGTTCAGCCCCATTGATGTAATCAATCTCGTTGGTGGTAGTTCGGTAAAAGGTTTCGGCAGAAAATTCGTACTCGGCATGCTGTCCAAGATCCGTGAAATAGCCCAGTGTATACTGATTGCCCACAGCCGGCTTTATATTGTTGGTACTCGGCGTCCAGATATTTAGTGGATTAGAGGCGCTGGTATTGGAAATAAAATGCACGTACTGTGCCGTGCGGCTGAAACTTGCTTTGATCGATGCCTGGTCAGTGATCTGATATTTGGCAGACATCCTGGGCTCGGGGTTACTGTAAGATGCGATGGACTGCCCGCTTTTGTATTGGCGCTGGGCAATAGCTGTCCGCTTTCTGCCGGCAATGGTGTCGTTGTAGATATAGGCAGTTCCTGGTCCCAGATAGTTAAAATAAGAGAAGCGGATCCCATATTGGAATTCCAGTTTTGAGCCCACCTTTAAGCGGTGACTGATATAACCGGCCATTTCCAGTGCATATTTTTTGGGCTGGCTGCTATCGACAGTTTCTCCATTGGTTGTCCCCACCGTTTTGGATGGGTTGAACTGATAGTAAGAACTTTCAAGCCCGAATTTCACTTCTGAATTGCTGTTAATGAAATAGCTGAAATCGGGTTTTACCACGTAATTGCTGATCGCGGAGCTCCAGCTGTATTTGTTGTTCTCATCTTGGTTGAAACCAAGGTTATAATTGTAATTGCTGAATACCGCCGAAACGTTGGCAAACAATTTACTGCTCAGCACCGTGTTCCAACGAAGTGTTCCAGACTTGTTGCCCCAGTTGAATTTGGCATCATCGGAAAGACCAAAGTTATCACGACCGAAAAAACCCGAGAGGTACAAGCGGTTCTTTTGGTTTAATGTGTAATTGGTTTTTAGCGTGATATCATAGAAATTTAATCCAAAGTTGTTGCTGGTCAAAAGGGTGGAAAGACCATCAATGTAGGATCTTCGTACAGCGATCAGATAAGAAGATTTATCTTTGACAAGTGGCCCCTGAACGGCGAGTCTGCTGAAAATAAAACCCACGCCGCCATCGACTTCGGTCTTCTTGTTGTTACCCTCTTTCAAGCGCACATCAAGAACCGAGCTGATCCGCCCCCCATACTCAGCCGGGATGGCTCCCTTGTAGAGTTTTACATCCTTGACCGCATCTGGATTAAACACCGAAAAAAAGCCCAGCATATGAGAAGAATTATAAACCGGTGCTTCGTCAAGCAGCACGAGATTCTGGCCGACACTGCCACCTCTCACATTGAAACCTGATGAGCCTTCACCGACCTGACTAACGCCGGGTAAAAATTGCAGGCTCTTGACAATATCTACTTCACCCATCAACGCCGGAAGTTTCTGGATGGTTTTGATATCGAGCTTATTAACGCTCATTTCGAAGTTGCGTGAAGTGGAAATCCGGCTTTCATCTACAATCTTGACTTCATCCAGAACCCTTGACAGAACGGGCAGTTCAACGTTAACGGTAGCATTGCCATCTAGATCGATGTCTTCTACAATCTTCTCATAACCAATGTAGGAATATTCAATCGTATACAAACCTTGTGGCAGGGTGATGGAATAAAATCCGTAAGCATTTGTGACAGCGCCTGATGAGGGGCTTTGCTTCACATAAATGCTCGCGCCAATCAGTGTCTCTCCGTTGCTTTTATCTTTCATGGTTCCACTGATGGTAAATTTATTTTGTCCCATAGCCGTAGCCGCCGCAGCCAGTACAAGCAGAAAAATGCCGCAGTAAGCACCTGGGGAAAAGTAAATAAAATACTTGCTCATTTTTTGTTAATAAGGGGAAAAGGTAGTTTTTTAAGACTGTTAGCGTTCAGGATATAACCTAAGCCGACATTAAGATTAAATCCTCGTATTGCGTCGACTTTACCCGCACTTTCGAAATTGGCGGAATGGATGTACCGAAGGTGGGCACCAAGCGTAAATCGCTTGGCAAATCGCAGATCAATACCAGTGCCAATTGTGGTATGGAAGACCATTCTGACTTCTGAATTCAGGTTAGGCCTCGTGCCCGAACTCATCGCGCCTGGATTCATCTTACCTCCAAAGACCAGTACCTGGACTATCCCTGATCCCAGCAAAAAATAGGGGTGGGCCCTGACTCTCGGAAGCGCATATTTGAAGCCGATGGTCAGCGGCATAACCATGCCTCCCCCGGTTCTCAAACTTCCACCTGTCGTCGTTTCCTGGGTTTGTGGAACCTTTATTCTTCCGATATCGATAAACCAGGCGATCGAATCGTTCATCCATTTGGTAAGGTGTATATCCAGAAAGGAGTGGGCATTATATAATTTCGCGTATGTTCCGTCTGTGACGCCCGTATGAACCGAGCCAAGCATTGCGAACCCACCGTATCTTACTTCCAATATCACACGGTTATGTAACCTGTATTCCTTTAGAGAATCGATCGGGTCCATCTTTTTTCGTACCGCAGGATTGTCCCACAAAGAGTATGTCGTATCGGCTTGGATGGTTTTTTTTAGCAGGTTTTGGACGCTGCCGAGTGCGGATAGGCTGTCATTGTTATTTGTCTGTATCCAGGTTTGGTAATCGTTTAGAAGTTTGGGATACTTTTGCCGGAACTTTTGCGCAATACATTCACTACTCTTGTCGCTGAAAATAAATACGCGGTTTCTATCATGGTGAAAATTGTTATAAGTATCGTCAAGAATGAATTTTAAAAACTCCATATCGTTATCCAGTGAAGCATCGCCATTGCAATTCCAGACATTTTTAACTGCATTAGGGAAAATAAAGATGGTTGGTTCTTTCACTGATTTCCATAGAATTTTTGCAAATGCGTCCCGGGCAGTTTCCCCATTTTTATGTAAAATGATCACAACGGGTTTATCACTGTGATAATCATTATTGCTGCTATTAGTATAATAAAGAAAACTCCTGTTTACACCTTCAATAGTATTTACAAAAACACGCTGTGCAGAGGATTTATATGAAAAAAGAATAAGTGAAAATATAAATATTCCGACTTGGTGCTTGTTTAGAAATGACGCCATAATAAAAGGGTATAGTACTGCTTGTTCGATGCAAACAGGTACTTGCTTTTAAATAGAATTTGTGAAAAGTGTAGATAATTATGGGTCTTTTGTAGATAAGAGAGACGAATGAGCAATCGCCGCCCGTGAGAGTCGGTCTGTTGTCTTCTATTGATATGGCTTGACAATTTGAGTAAAACAGTCAGCAAGTCACATTCACACTTTACTGCAAAATGCAGGATATAGTGAAGAATTAAATGGAGAAGCAGACATTCAATTTCGGCTTGTTAATCTGGTAATCAGGATCGTTTTTTGAGTACCAGGAAATAGTGATAGATCAATACATACAGTTTTAATAGCTTAGGGTAGAACTGTCCGGGCTGGGTATGGGGTTGCTGCATTAAGGTTTGGATTGATGCTCATTCAGCTGACAATTTTTGCAATTTGCTGTCAGGTAATTGGCGTTGAGGGTTCCCTCTTAGTTCGATATCCGAAATCGAATTCTTTCACGTTTTTCAAATGCGCTGATTTATGATATTTTATCCCGAACGTAAATTGCCATCGAGCTTCCTCTAACTGTTCAAGGTTTTTTCTTATTTCTGGAGTCGTTTTGATAAAAAAAAATCCTGTGTTTTCGGTGGTGTCCTCTAAAACCTTAATTTTCTTTTCTTAAATCGTTATGAAGCAAATAGGTGCCTGTATTTCACAATCCTTTAATTAACCTAACCTGCATAAATCGCCCTAAATAGCTATTATTTTTCGACAAGATCGCAGTCGGTAACCAAGCCGTCGGAGGTCAGATGGACGAGTATATAGGTATCCGGCTGATTGGACTTCAATTGGTAAGTTACGATTTCGGTTACGTCGCTTTCATGGCGTTTAATTCCACGGCCTGCGACGTTTTCTGAATGAATAAACGACAATGATTTCAAGGTTTGCGGCTCTGGCATTCCTCCTGCAAAATCGCGTCTGGCTCCCGAAGTGAGGCCTGATGCTTCTTCTAATATTTTGCCACCTTTTACCATAGCCTGCAAAGCCGCCATGATTTTGGGTGTGCGTGACGGATCAGGATCGGCATTGGTTTTATGTCGATCAGCGAGCGGCCCTATACGCGGTACAGTTCGCTCATAGTGTTGATCATTGTCTTGAAGTGTGAAGCCAGTCACATTTCCTTTGGCGTCGGGATTGAAGGTCACAGAAACATTACGATCAGTCGATGTAAACTTATTACTGCCGACAGGCACAAATTCTTCATCAATAAAACCATCTTCTATCGTAAAAAGTCGCTGATTTTCAGCATCAAAAGTGACGATTCGGTTATTAAATAATTCATATCGACCTTCGAAAGCCTGTAAGGTTTCGGAATTCACATCTACCGCCGCCGGTTTAGTCTTTACGGGAAATCCATCCCACTTGTAATATTCAGCGATAAAATCAACAATTCTACCCATCATATGCGAGTTATCATTCGTATTGATCATGATCACAATGCCTTGTCCTTTATCCACACTAGCGGTAAGTAACGCATCAAAACCTTCATCGCGCCCGTTATGACCGAAGCGGAGTGTAGTGCTGTCGCCCTGCAAAAAAACACCAAGTCCATCCATGTTTTTCTGATCTGTCAACATTTGGCGGGCCATAGATTGAGATAATACACTTCCTGCTTTTCCGGCATAAGCATTCTGAATATCAATCGCGAATCGAGCCAGGTCTGACGGCGTGGTCCACAATCCCGCTGCTGCCATCTCAGGATAAATGTGCCAGCGACCTTCCACGACACTTCGATTGTTGATGTGCCCGGTTGCCGTCAATTTTGCCAGTTCCGGAGGTAGAGGTTGTTGGTAGGTACTATTTTTCATACCAAGTGGCGAAAGCACATTATTTTTCATAAAGCCCGGAAAAGCAGTACCAGTCGCATCTTCCATCAGCTGTTGCATAACAGTATAACCGCCACCTGAATACCTCCATCGGGAGCCGGGAACAAAGTCTACGCGAACCGGTGATGTGTTGGCGGGAGCTTCCCCATCCAGAATCTGGACTGCCGAGGGAATCTTTGTGTCCACAGTGTATCCCGGAAATCCGTGCACGGTCAGCCCGGCAGTATGACTGAGTATTCCACGCAGTGTAACTTTTTTGTCATTTGTAAATTCATTATCAGGAACTTTCCAACTTTTAAGCTTGACGTTAACATTCTCATCCAGAAAAAGTTTATTATGTTCAACAAGATAAAGAGCGCCCATAGCCGCAACCGATTTACTAACCGAGCCTGCCTGAAACAATGTGTTCGTCGTGACAGGTATCTTTTTATTCTTATCAATAAATCCATATGACTGGGCCTTCAGGATTTTTCCGTCCTGAATAATAGCCAGGGACAAACCGGGAATACCCCGTTTCTGCATCTGGCTCCGGATGAAATTGTCCAGATCATCGGCCTGTACTTGTAATACAAAAAATAATATAAAGGAAAGAATTAGAAAGAGCTGTTTGTTTTTCATGGGTGGTTTGGTCGGAATGGTCATTTATCTCGAATATTGGATTAGAATTTCACAGAAATCATCGGCTGTCCGAAAGAGCCTCTTATAGCAAAACCGGAGCAGTGGCACGAACAGTTCTTTTATTTTCTTTTCTGGGATTTTGTCAAAGCTAAAAATTATCATCCTCGCGTTTGCCAGGCATTCGGTAAAAGAAGGTTAACGAAACGTAAAAGAAGGTTAACCAAACGTAAATTCTGCTTTTACGGACTACTATGGATTTCGCCACTAAGAAATTGGATATCCTTAACATAAAACATGGCATGAAGCAAGCGATGACACCTGATGGAAGTACAACGTCTGTTGGTAGGTTTATCCGTGAAATTAAGAGAACGGTGGTTAAGTAAATGATTTTTTAAAGCGGATAACAGGAACCTGATTTCAGGCTTCTACTTTTTTTAAATATTTGTAACTTTCGCCTTTCTAAATGAATATGGTCGACAAAGAAGTAACTACATTTACTCCATCGAACCGGCAGGAATGGCGGACGTGGTTAGAGCAAAACCACTCCCATAAGCAAGCTGTCTGGCTGATCTACCATAAAAAAAGCGCTCAGATACCCTCCATAACCTGGAGTGAAGCTGTCGATGAGGCACTCTGTTTTGGTTGGATAGACAGCCTGGCAAAGCCAGTTGATAGTCAGCGATATATGCAATTTTTTTCTAAAAGAAAACCCAAAAGTGGTTGGTCAAAGATAAATAAGGATAAAGTAGAAAAACTTATTGAAGACGGACTGATGGCATCCGCGGGATTCGCAGTCATTGAAACTGCAAAACAAAATGGATCCTGGTCTCTTTTAGACGAAGTAGAAAACATTGTAGTTCCTGCGGACCTTGATGAAGCACTCGCGGACAATCCGGCTGCCTATGAGTTCTTTCAAACGCTAAGCAGGTCTGATAAACGGAATTTGCTACAATGGCTGGTTTTAGCAAAAAAGATTGAAACCCGCGAAAAACGGATTAAGGAAATTATCGAATTTGCGGCTCAAAAACTGAAACCGGGTATCCTTAAATGGACAAAAAAACCTAAGCCATGACAGATTCCGAAGTTTCTAGACTTTTGTGTACGGAAGCTTGCTTACAGTGCGCCAAGTAAAACGGATAATTTCTGCAACAGAGCTGAATGGCGGCATGTTGTCACATGCGCCAGGTATTCCGGAATTTCCTGTCTGATCGTATCAGCAGCCTTGTCATAGCTGATGAGTCTTTCACGGCACGTCACAAATTCGTCGTTCTCATTCTATTTGTTTGAGAATGCCAAAACATAGCTGGCTGGCGTTTTTCCTGTAATTTGCTTGAACTGTTTGTGAAAACAGGTTGTATTTTGAAAACCACTTTCATAGCAAATTTGCTTTATGCTCCGGTTATTGTTTATAAGCATTTTACAAGCATAACCAACCCTGATTTCAGTTACAAATTGAGAGAACTGCTTGCCAGTCCGAGACTTAAAATATCGACAAAAGGAATTTGGAGAAAGTCCGGCAATAGAGGCAATAGTTTCCAACTTTATCTTTTCGGTGAAGTTGTTGAGGGTGTATTTGTAAATCGCGTTAATCCTCTCGTTTTCCTGTTCGAGACTGTCATTTCGAAAACCCAGAGAGGCGAGCCAATCATTTTCATCCGCCAGATTCGCTGCGATTAAGCATTCGATCAGCAAAAGTACGCGACGTGGTCCTTCCGCAGAATGTAGTTTTTCCATAAGAGAAATTACAGTACTGCCGGTTTCTCCTTTCAGGGATATTCCCCTTTTAGCTTTCTCAAGAACATTTTTTAAGACTGCGTTTTCCGCCAAACATAAAAATTGTTCGCCCCAAAAAGTTTCGGTGAAATGGATAACCGTAGAATAAGGTTTCTCAACACTTCCTGTCTCTGCTGAATCTTCTAAATCATAATGCCAATAATGAGGTAGATTAGCTCCTACCAAAACTACATCACCGGCGTAGAATGGACGTATGTCATCCCCGACGAACTGCGTGCCACTCCCTTTGTGGAAACAAATCAACTCAACTTCCTGATGGCAATGCCAACGGCTATTAATATTGGGAATCAGCTCCTTTCTAACGCTGAAAGATCTATTTGGGCTCGTTGCTACCTGGAGTTTATGTGGCCTCATAATGTTATTTGAGCTTAGGGAAAATAGTAAATCTATGCTGGTAGTCTATGAGAAAGGTAAAAAGTTAGTTTTTAATTGTACTAACCTGGTGACTTTCAGTGTAATGTTGAAAAAATACAAATAAAAATGAAAAATATTATTAAATGGTAAAATAACTTAATAACTGGATAATATTACAAATTTTGTTCTTGGTTTATATATTTTCTTTGTATTCTCCAATGACTGCTGATTTTGACCATTTCTAAACTTGGAGCAAGTCAAACAGTAGCCGGCAGATTTTAGTCTTATCACAAGAATTAAACTAAACAATTTCCATATGAACCAAATTTACAAACTTAACATGAGGACAGATCGAGACCGGCATAGTGCCGGGCGTCTCTTTGTCCAAGAGGGAAAGCATTTATTCAGAGCTGCATGTTTCAACCGTACTTCGTCCAAGCCGTTTTTATTGATGATAACGGTTTTAATCATGACCAGTCAGATGCTGCTGGCGCAGGGGCGCCGGATTTCAGGGACTGTATTGGACAATGGCGGTACTGCCTTGCCGGGTGCAAGTGTTCAATTGAAGGGCATCAATACAGGAACCATCACCGATGCAAGTGGAAAGTACAGTATCGAAGCATCAAGCGATGCGATTCTGGTTTTTAGCTACATCGGCTATGTTAAACAGGAAGTACTGGTTGGCTCCAAAGCAACGATAGATATCAGCTTGGTTTCTGAGGCATCCGCACTGTCTGAGGTGGTCGTTGTCGGATATGGAACCCGGACCAAAGCTAACCTGACAGGTTCCGTAACAACGGTATCTGGTAAAGAACTCACCGAGCGCCCGGTACCCAATGTGCAGAATCTTTTGCAAGGGAGGGTTTCCGGTTTGGATGTTACCCAGTCAACCGGGGAGCCTGGCCGGGATGATGCATCGTACCAGTTGAGAGGTTTTGGGTCTTTTGGTGCATCCAACGGGCCGCTGATTCTTGTGGATGGGATCATAGGTACCATTAAAAACTTATCGCCGCAGGATATTGAGAGTGTCACAGTGTTAAAGGATGCTGCTTCCGCTTCAATTTATGGCGCACGTGCGGCGAATGGCGTTATTTTGGTAACAACTAAAAAGGGAAAGGCTGGCTCATCTGAAATTGAATATAGCGGAAGCTACGGGCTTAGCCAGGCAACACGGAAACCGGAACTCATCACGAATTCGGCGCAGTATATGGAAATGTACAATTCAGCACGAGCCAGAAGTGGGCAAACCCCGCTTTACACGCAGGCGCAGATTGACTTGTACAAAAATAATCCTAACAGTTCCCAATATCCCAACTTCGACTGGTTGGACTACGTTTTGGATAAAGGGCCGATCAAAAACCACCACCTTGGGTTCAGCGGCGGCAGCGAGAAAACTTTGTACAACGTTTCATTCAATTATCTGGATCAGAACAGTATTACGAAGGGCTATATATATAAACGTTACAATGGTCTGATCGATTTATCTTCACAGGTACATAAAAGAGTACGTGTAGGGACAAATTTGAACTTGTCTTTTCAGGATGCAAAAGCCCCTTGGCTTGTCAACGATGACCTATTGCTGCTGGCTTATGCATCGGCACCTACTTTTATGCCTTTTCTGCCTGACGGAAGCGGCAGGGTTGCGAACAGGGATTTCGCAACCAATGGTTCTGGTAACCGCAGTGTGGAAGAGGTATATGCAACGGGAGGTCAGTTTACAAAAACATACAACATCAACGCCCAGGCATTTGCCGAGATCGAGATATTAAAGGGCTTGAAATGGCTGAACAAAGCTGGCGTAACGTTTTTGAGCAGCCAGCTTAAAAACAGGCAGTTTGCTTCACCCTCATACGCCTACCAGCCAGATGCAACAGGGGCATATGTACAGGTTGCTAACGGAAACCCAACCTTCTCCGGACTTCGTCAGGAGGAGGGCAGAGCGGTCACCAAAACTTTTTTCAGTACACTGAACTACACCAAACAGTTTGGGCAGGATCATAATCTGGGACTTCTGGCGGGATTTGAACAGCAAAATAATCTAACGGAAAACA
>Ga0247803_1001799_pt1 | contig 11062 bp, 9 predicted proteins | sample UWRJL014104B1_FD_180928 | JGI IMG/M metagenome (GOLD analysis project Ga0247803, IMG submission 180928) | Plant litter microbial communities from Arlington Agricultural Research Station in Wisconsin, United States - UWRJ-L014-104B-1 | ecosystem: Environmental > Terrestrial > Plant litter >...
AAGAAATTCTCCAATATTTGAAACAAGTAAAAGTACCCTCACTTAGGAAATATCCTGCTGATGGGCAAAGTGGAGGAGTTCAGATCATTCGTGAGTCTTGGACTGTGGAAGCAGATTCGGTAGCAATAGAAATGCCTTTTTATGAGAATGAAGAAGGGGAAATAATCTGGGGAAGAGATCATGCTTGGAAGACTGATTCAGGAAAGTTTTTACAGATTCAACCCGATATCACATTTTTTGATACAGAAGGTAAACCGATTCTTTTGATAGAATTAGTTGCCACTCACAAAATCAATGAGGAAAAGTATTCAAAGATCAGAAATCTGGGGATTGATACCATTCAGATAAGCCTACCTACCGGACCATCTAAAGAATTAGAAGAAACCTTTTATAAAACTGCCCGTACAAAATGGGTTTTCAACTATGAGCGAGAAAATACCGAATACAAATATGTTCCCCCTCGAGCTGGCCAGGATGTATCACTTGTTGATGAATTCGAGAAAGGACTTATCAAGTTTGAAAGGTCTTACGAGTGTAAAGCTTTCGAACTTAGAGAAGCTATTCGACGATTTAGAAGATATTTGGAGTCAGAACGATTTACAAGCCTTAGAAGACAAGTCCAACAAAAAATACGACGAACTGAGAGAAATACAACGGAATATCGAAAGCAATGGCGAGAATTACAGGAAAAAATTGACAGAGAAGTCTCAGCAAGATTTGAATCAGAGAGAGCAAGACTTGACGAGATTGAAGCTCAGTTTATTATCGAAGAAGGAGAATTTGAAAGAGAAAACGATGATTTGGAGGGACGATATAAATTCAAAGATCAAAGCCTTGGAAACGAAGAAAGAACTTATCGAGCAACAAGCCAAGACGAGATTGACAATATTGAAGAGCGAATTCGACAATCGGGAGCAAACCCAGAACCTTTATCTGAAAGAATTGCAAATATTCGAGCAGAAGAAGAAAAATATGAACGATCGATTGAATCCGAAGAGATTAAACTTGTGGAGCAAGGAGAGCTTGTTACTGGAAAAATCTCAGATATTGATGAACAAACGAGGGCAATTGAAGAAGAAACGTCAGGACTGGGAAGTGAATATTCAGCAATGGAGAAGCGAGTCAGAGCAGAGATTAGCGAACGAGAAAAAAAGCTTCAATCAGAGTTTGGAAAGTCTGAGCAAGAGCTTAGAGCAAAATTTGACAGAGACCGAGAGTTTGCTATTGGAGCAATTAAGGATCGAGATATTAGAAGAGTACCCAGACTCCACAGAAGAATTAAAGAGATTATTGAAGCAGGGGAATTACTCGGCATTATCCCTGTTACAGCGGAATATGAAAGAAAATTGCGAAAAGTTAGAAGTGAATTTGAACAGGGGTCTTACAAGGAATGGATATAAACTTGAAGATTTTCTTAATAAAATGAAATAAAGCCGTGAAGTTGGAAGACCAAAAATGGAAACTTCCCGAAGGCCTTTATCTTAGGAATCTAATTTCCTTCTGTTTAAGTTTTTCTAATCAGTGTGAAAGCATTAGTAAAGGATAGCACATAAAAGGATAATTTTGGCTGCAATGCTAGGCCGAGATTAAAAAGATGCAATCAAGTTATATATTCCACTCATTTCCAAACTGTTTGAGCCGTTTTCATAGGCGAAGGTTCTAAATTTGACTGTTTTACTTGACTTTAAACCTATCAGGCTACCTACAACAATAGCTGTGCATTTTGATAGCTATTGTTGATTGACAGCAACATTGGTAATAAGTTTACTACGTAATTCAGAGCTTCAACTATCCAGATACCCAAGATCAACTACATTGATTGATTAGAAATTTAATAATAGTGAGCCATTATTGTTATTTAACTTTAGTATAGTATTGTTTTGTTCAGGTGATTTAAAATCTATAGCTATGCCTTCATCATTATATATATCTACTTTCATTTCCTTAGCGAGGTCCTGAGCAAATTTTGCTAAATTTATCGCATATTCTTTTGGCTTTCCCATTTGTATAAACAGATCAATGGTAGCCTGCCTAATAAGTTCGTATCTATCTATGTGAAACAATGCCTGTCGCTGATTTTTGTATTTAATACCTAAAGTTTCCACCATTTCACGTAAATTATCTTTATCATAGCCAAGCAATTTCGATCGATAAGCCCACCAGTCCTTGGGTTTGTTAAGAAAATTATAATGTTGTGATTCCAAGTGCTTCTGGACAGTGAAGAATCCGAGTACCTTACAAATTTCAAGCAACGCAATTAGTTGCTTGTGGTTTAAGTATTCTCCTGCTTGCACTTTGTTATCAAGTGTGACAAGGTAATCTCTGAGCAATCGCCCTCGTTCGTTTTTTTGGAGCATTGCTGCATGCTTTGCCATATCAAGACGAACTGCCCAATCATCAATAAACTCACCACTGCTGTTTTTAGTTACTCCTCTATGAAAGCTAAAGTCTTCATTTTCTGTAAATCCATATTCAACTATTGATGGAAACCAATTTTGAATTGGTAAGGAAACTTCAAGGAAATTATGTAAATGAGAAGCCCATACGAAAGGAGTCCCTTTTTTTGATCTATGAATATCAATCATTCAGATATAAATTTTAAGCTTGGGTTAGTTCAAAAATACAGCTTTTCTTCATAACTCCAAATTCGAAAAGTATATTGGAAAATAGATTGTGAATAAAATGACGTAACAATTATTTATAAAATAAACGTTCGTATAAATGGTAAGGATAATTTAGCAAAAAGGTTATAATATTACATTTTTATTATTATAAAATAAATCTGATAATAAGGTTTTCATCTAATCGCTCAAAAATGCCCCGAAATATTGCCTATTTACGTGTCTCAACCCTGGATCAGGACCTTGAAAAGAACAAAGCTGACATACTGCATCTGGCCAATGAGAAAAATTTGGGAAGAGTCGAGTTTGTTCAGGAAAAAGTCTCCGGGAAAGTTTCGTGGCGTAACCGGAAAATAGGTCCCATTCTAGATGAGCTAAAAAAAGGGGATGTGATTTTGTTAAGTGAGTTTTCCAGACTTGGCAGGTCCATGCTTGAAGTGATGGAGATCATATCGATAGCCATGCAGAAAGGAATCCGAATTTATACAGTGAAGGGTGCCTGGCAACTTGATGACTCAATCCAGAGTAAAGTCATGGCGATGGTTTTTGCAATGGCATCGGAAATTGAAAGAGACCTGATCAGCAAGCGGACGAAAGAGGCACTTGCATCAAAAAAATTATCTGGAATTAAACTAGGCAGGCCCACTGGCCCAGGCAAAAGTAAACTTGATCAATTCAGACCAGAGATCGAAGCCTTACTCCTCAGTGGTTCGAGTCAGAAGTACATTGCAGACCGTTACCGAATCACAGAGGCTACCTTATCGAACTGGGTAAAAAAGAATCGTATCAAGAAATATCAAAAAAGCAGTATAACAGAATGAAAGTACTCGTGTACATTGGGTCGGAGAAAATTGGGAAGGATGAATTTTCAGTCATTAATGAAAGCATGGGCGTCATTGGTGATGATTTCGTTACCTGAATATCAGTTTTATTCGGTTCTTCTGGAAATCTATTCCCGCTATTACCTTCTGGATTTCAGGCTAAAACCATTTGTGCAACTCTCCTCAGGATATAATTTTCAAATGGGGTAATGAGAATAAGGGGAGCCTAGAAGCTTCTTCTGATTCTCTAAATTTTACTTTATCTGGTGCAGTTGGATTGAGTTTACGTATTAGCAGGCATATTGGTCTAGAGGCGCTATATAATACTCGCATTGATAACAATTCGAGAATCCTAGATTCCAATGAAAATCTTAAGTATAGGCAGGGGCTATCAATATTTATTAAGTAGGTCTTTTAAGATTTATCGAACATAAAAGCTGGAAAACTGATCTTTTTGAGAAAGAGGTCATAGAGCACTGGAGAGTGAAAAAATGAACTTGAAAAACTTACGAGTAAAATATCATGTCAATCCAAAGTAAAATATTGCTATACTCATTAATTTTGAAAAATGAAATAGCAATAGTCAAGCTCCATTGTTACAAATTACGAAGAAAACGTTACAAAGACAATTTTGGGTTTTGGTTACAATGGCAATAGATATAATATTGACGCTTTTGAAGAACCTAATGTACAGGTAATCGTAATGAGCGAGCGAGTAGTAAATGATGATAACGTTAGAAAGGGATTTCTACAAAATTTCAGAGCAGACCTAGAAAGCAAGGAACCACAAAGAGCTTTAATTAAATATTATAGGATGAATATGTCAAAAAATTTTCTAGGAGTACTTCTGGCTGCTGCCCTGCTATTTTTACCAAGTTGCGGTAACGACTGGCCAACGAAGGAACAGGTGAAAGACCTGCATGGCGAGTGGAAACTTGTGTCTATTAAAGCAACAGATAAAGTTACATTTCAAGACACTACATGGGCTGTAAGTTCCGGATTCATTGATTTTAGCTATACTGGAAGAGAGGGAGCAACTCCTTTTACCTATTCATTAACATCTGACCAACTGATTGATGGATACTATTCCATTCCAGAAGAAAATATGCTTCTTGTAATGATCAAAGATCCTGTCTCACAATATGAAAATAGTACTGTGGGATTGGTTACTGGTAAACAGAGTTCATTTGAATTGTCAAATAATCAATTGATAATAAAGGGAGAGTGTTTAATTCGTAATGGTGTTGATAGACTTACTTCTGGAAAAAAAATGAATCTGATTGCTGTGTTTAAAAGGTAAATAGAATATGTCTTAACAAGTAAAGGTTTGCACTTGAAGTAAAGACCATATGCTACTGAAATCGGTTGAAAGTTAGCCAGTTTTGTGATAACGATTTGTATATTGCTTTAAATTAAAAGAAAGAAGAAAAAACATCATGACTTTTGGAGGCCACAGAAAAAGTCCTCTAAACCTTCGAAGTTATAAAATGAGGTGCCTCCTTTGGATTATTTTCTTGTAAAGGAATTAACTTGTTGTATCGAACTTGTTGGGTGCAATAAATCAATTCAAACGTTAAGCTCAATTCGGTAGGACTAAAGATTGCACGGTAGCGGCCGCCGCATAATGTGCTGTAACACATGATAGAAGGCCGATTAGTACTTTTTTATAAAAATATTAACTTGGGCAAATAATTTTTGTCTATGCCGACCGCCAACTTACTCTACATTATTTAGATTTTGATACTGCGTAGGTGTATGACCCGTAATTTTTTTAAATATTCGCGAAAAATAGGACAGGCTTTCAAAGCCAGTTGTGTAAGCAATTTCCGAAAAGGGCAGATCGGTTGTAATTATTAAATATTGAGCTCTTTCAATCCTTTTTTTCTGAATGTATGCCAAGGGGCGATCTCCGATATAAGTGGTGAAAATCCGGGAAAAGTAATTAGGATTATAGTTAGCACGGTCAGACAAATAATCCACTGTGATATTATCCTGCAGATGTGTGAGGATATAATTGACCGAATCAAGAATCTTTGAAGGAACTTTCTTTTTCTCTGCCGGCTTGAAATGTTCTGGCTTTAAAAATCCAGCAATCAGTTCCAAAATCAGTCCCTTCGTTTCTATATAGTCTGAAAGCGGTATGAGGTTATTCTTTTTTTGAAAGCCGGCAAGGGTTGGCTGTTTTTCATACTCGTGCGGATTTTGGGTATTTCTCAAATCGCGTCTTGGATTGAGTTTCAAAATTTTTTTGAAACAACTGAGATCCTCCGGATTAGATTTAATTTTTTGGATCTTTCTGTTTGAAGCAAACAATGAGGATCCATCTGTGCTTTCTTCCAGTATATGGATGTAAAACTGGCTGAGATGTTTGGTGCAGTGCAGATTGCATAAAGTGAAGCTGGGAACAAGATACAGATACCCCGCTTCCAGGACATGTGCATGATCTGTATCACTGACTGAACCATATCCGTCATTGATCAGGTAAATCCTGTAAAACGGGCTTATCACATTGTGATAATTCCAATTTTCGTTCAATTGGACATAATCCACATTTAAAAGAGAAAACGTGGATTTAAACTCATTATTAGTCATAAAATTCAACTATACTTAAAAATGAACAGGATAAAATTAAGTAAGAATTGTATGGTTTGTTAAAATCTGTGGCGAATTTGTACAATTGCTGTTATTTATTAAACTATACATTTGTGTTGGTTCTGATTTTCAGAATCAGATTCTTTTTTAATAGGTAATTATTCAAATAAAATTATGCAGAGAAGAACCGCTTTAAAAAACCTGTCTGGCCTGCTGCCGGCTCTGGCTTTACCTTCATTATTAAAAGCAGAATGGTTATCTCATAGGTACATAGGGGAAACCATAGCAAAAGGGCCTTTTGCTCCAACCTGGGATTCGTTGCAGCAGTTTAAAACACCCGCCTGGTTTCGCGATGCTAAATTCGGTATGTGGGCACATTGGGGGCCACAATGCCAAGCCGAAGCAGGTGATTGGTATGCAAGAGGGATGTATCAGGAAGGGAGTCGTCAATATAAATATCACCTGGAAAAATATGGGCATCCTTCCAAATTTGGATTTAAAGATGTCATCAACGAATGGAAGGGAGAAAACTGGAATCCGGGTGAGCTTGTATCCTTGTATAAAGCTACCGGCGCTAAATATTTCATGGCTATGGCTAACCATCATGACAATCTTGATCTGTATGATAGTAAATATCAGTCCTGGAATTCATTAAATGTCGGTCCTAAAAAGGATATTATAGGTGGGTGGGCGAAAGCAGCTAAGAAAGAGGGATTACCTTTCGGAGTAAGCGTTCATGCTGCCCACACTTGGAGCTGGTGGGAAACTGCACAACGTGCTGACAAGCAGGGACAATTTAAAGGAGTGCCTTATGATGGAAAAATAGCGAAGGCCGATGGAAAAGGAAAGTGGTGGCAGGGGCTTGATCCTCAGGAACTATACGCCCAAAATCATCCGCTGAGCGAAAACAGCCTTGATGATAACATGATCCACAAACAATGGAATTGGGGAAATGGTGTGGCAAAGCCAAGTAAGGCTTATATTGATAGTTTTTTTAACCGTACGATTGATTTGATCAATAAATACGACCCGGATATGATTTACTTTGATGATACGGCCCTACCATTATGGCCTATCAGCGATGCGGGGCTTCGTATTGCAGCTCATTTGTATAATAAGAGTATCCAGAAGCATGGTTCGCAGCAGAGTGTGATAACAGGCAAAATACTTGATGAAATGCAGCGTAAGTGTATGGTCTGGGATATTGAAAAAGGACAAAGCGATAAGATTGAACCTTTTTCCTGGCAGACTGATACCTGCATTGGAGAATGGCATTACAACCGTTCGGTCTATGAGCAGCATCGTTATAAATCAGGCAAGGCTGTTATTCAGGCGCTTGTAGATGTTGTAAGTAAAAACGGAAATTTGATGCTGAACATACCGGTCAGAGGTGATGGCAGCATTGATTCAGATGAACGTAGGATTGTTGAAGAGATTGGGCGTTGGATGAAAATTAACAGCGAAGCGATCTATGAAACGCGGCCATGGAAAGTTTTTGGAGAAGGGCCAGCACAAGAAAATGCGGCACCAATAAGTGCTCAAGGCTTTAATGAAGGTAAAGGAAAGCCCTTTACAGGGGAAGATATCCGTTTTACAGAAAAAGGGCAAGAACTGTTCGCAACTATACTGGGATGGCCGGAAGCTGGGAAAATCATTATTAAATCATTAAATGAAAATTCTTCATATCGTCCGCAAAAAATCAGTCGTATCAATTTATTAGGAGGAAGTAATGATCTAAAATTTGAGCAATCTGCAGACGGTCTTTTGGTAACTTTACCGGAAAACAGGCCCACAGCATTTTACGCGAATGTTTTAAAAATAGTTTAATTGACTCCAAAATTGGTTTAGCTCTAAGTTAACTGAAGATACTTAGCCAATAAGGAAATCTACGGTGTTTGTTTAGGTACAATACTTGAAATATTGGATAGAACTTCTTTCTTTTATTGTTATTTTTACCTTTTCGAATTATAAAACCGAATATGCAGTTAAATGTGGACATAACAGATTCTGACCTGAAAGCCATGCTGATGCATGGGTCAGAAGCCGCATTTGATAAAATCTATGACCGCTATTGGAAAAAGATGTTCAATGAAGCCTATAAACGGCTTGACAATTTGGAACTAAGTGAAGAAGTAGTCCAGGATGTCTTTATTGATCTTTGGATTAAAAGGGAAACAAGAGAAATTGATAATCTTTATGCCTACCTGACCATGGCGGTTCGATATCAGGTGTATGCGGTTTACAACAAAAGAAAAAACCTTCCTTTTTTTGAAGAGCCATTGGATCACATGGCATTTTCTGCTGACGAGGCGGATTCTGAATGTTTTCAAAAAGAACTCATTGCCGGCATCAATTTGTGGTTGTTTACTCAGCCAGAAAAGAGAAGAGAAATTTTTCGACTAAGATACCTTGAAGATATGTCAACAAAGGAAATTTCTGATACCTTATCCATCTCGCAAAAAACGGTTCAGAACCAGTTAAACCTCGCTCAGGATAGCTTGCGTGCGAGTGTTTCCAAATTTACATTATTGATTTTGCTGGTTTCGGACCACTTGTAGACGTGATAAAGTTATTTTATGCGAAGCTTTTCATTAGACAGGCCTGTTTTTAATTTGTTTGCTTATTTTAGTTTTAAGACCCCAATCAATTTATGATTGGGGTCTTTGTTTAATTAGTTGATTATCAAGCTTATATATTACTTTTGTAATTTTATTAAATAAAAAAGTCAAATAATTATAAAAAATATGGAGTTGGCATGGGAGTATTTTGTTGTTTTCTACACTGTAATAAAAAGGAAGATATAATGATGTCAAGTGTAAATAAGAATAAATTCAGAAAATTGATAATAAAGTACCTTAGCAACAACATAAGCGGTCAGGAAGCCGACGTTGTTGAAAAGTACTATCAGCTTTTCGAACATGAACCCGATAAAATAGAAAAACTGCCAGCTGAGAAGGTCAGTGCAATTCAGGACAGGATAAAGACCCAGATCCTGGAAAAAACTAAAAAGAAAGAAAGGCAGGTCACCCCGATTTTCAGAAGGATGTATTTTCGTTCAGCCGCGGCTGTGGTACTAGTCAGTGGGCTTGCCGCTTTTTTATATTTTTCCAGATCTGAACCAAGTTCACAGGGAGTGGCAGTTACCGAAAAAGTGACAGAATCTGCTGATGGAAACAACCGTTTTTTAACATTGCCTGATGGTACCAAAGTGGTGTTGCATGGAAATAGCAGCATCAGTTATGATGAAAGTTTTAACAAAAAGACAAGAGAGGTGACACTTATTGGTGAAGCCTATTTTGATGTGGTACATCTTTCTTTGGGAAATGGGATGAATCAGCCGGTTCCCTTTATCATCAAAACAGGAAAAGTACTTACTACGGTATTAGGTACCGCTTTTAATATCAAAGCGTGGCCTGATCAGAAAGAAATAGTAGTTACGGTAGCCCGGGGAAAGGTCAAGGTGCAGGATAGTAACAACAATACCACGCTACTGACAGCCAACAAACAGGTGACCTTGAATACAAGATCAAAAGTTTCTGCGGAAGTAAAAACAGTGAAATCGGACATATTAACCAGCTGGACCCGCACAGATATGATCTTTGATGCGGTTGCTTTCGGGGAACTGGCAGCAATTCTTTCCAAACGTTATGATGTGAAGATCACATTCAAAAATCCGGAAATTCGGAGCTGCTTAATCACTGGCCGTTTCTCAGGAACAGAAAGCCTGGATGAAGTTTTTAAAATTCTCTCCATTACAAGTAACACGAATTATCTTCTGACAGATAAGGAATTGGTAGTGGACGGAGATAAATGCTTTTAAATTAACCTAATCAAATCGTTATGATAAAAAAATAAAAATCAGTGTCGTATATACTATTGGGTTAGCCCATGAATGAAAAAGCTCCTCGGCCTTGGACAGCGATGAGGAGCCTGCTTAAAAAATCACGTAACAACTTTTTAAACTTTACAAAGGATGCAAAAAATTATAGCTTTTGCAAGCCCGGAGACCTGTGTTCTTCGGTGGGACTGGATACGTATTAATTCTCGTAAGTTGATGAAAATCAGTTTTTATGGCTTTACGATGCTTCTTATAACGGCACAGCTGTTAATGGCTGACATCACTAGGGCGCAGGATATAAGAAAAGCAAATGTTACAATAGAGCTCAATAACAGTTCTCTAAAAACGGCTTTGCAAGTACTTGAAAAAGAATCGGGTTTTAATATTTTCTACCTTTCTTCAAAGGTATCTCCTCATTATGGTATCACCCTGAAAAAGGAATCAAGAAGTATCCAAAGAACGCTGGAACTGATTTTGCAAAATACACAATTGACTTTCAGACAGCAGGATAAAAGTATTATTCTGACAGAAGTTTTAAAAACAGTAAATGAACCGGCCACTAAGCCTCCCATTACGGGAAAAGTTACTGACAAAGATGGGCTGGGACTTCCCGGCGTAAGTGTAATTTTGAAAGGCACCACGCAGGGAACCATAACAGATGAAAACGGCTCTTATCAGCTTACGCTTCCTGATGATGGAAATGTGTTGATATTTAGTTTTGTAGGTTATGTAAGCCAGGAAATCGTGCTGAATGGAAAGACATCGCTTGATGTGGTCCTGCAAGTGGATGAGAAGTCTTTGGAAGAAGTCGTGATTGTAGGTTACGGCGCTCAGAAAAAGGTGAACCTGACAGGTTCTGTTTCGAGCGTATCTGCAACTGAGATTGAAAACAGGCCCATTACGCAGTCGTCTCAGGCGCTGGCGGGTTTGGTCAGCGGCGTGACGGTTTCACAAAATTCGGGGCGTCCGGGTAACGATCAGTCCTCGATAACGATTCGTGGTCTTGGGACTTTTTCAGGAGCCGGTAACAGTCCCTTGATTCTGGTAGACGGACTAGCATCTTCCATGAATGACGTTGATCCAAACAATATCAAAAGTATTTCCGTCCTTAAAGATGCTGCTTCTGCTTCGATCTACGGAACACGTGCTGCGAATGGGGTGATCCTGATTGAAACTAAACGCGGGCAGCA
>Ga0247803_1001801_pt1 | contig 11058 bp, 5 predicted proteins | sample UWRJL014104B1_FD_180928 | JGI IMG/M metagenome (GOLD analysis project Ga0247803, IMG submission 180928) | Plant litter microbial communities from Arlington Agricultural Research Station in Wisconsin, United States - UWRJ-L014-104B-1 | ecosystem: Environmental > Terrestrial > Plant litter >...
ATATAAAACGGCTTACGGGGATTCCGTTATAAGTTGCAAGGCGTGTCAGCGGAATCATGGTCGTGTCACCATGGCCGCCAATTACCATTCCGTGAATGTCCAGCGGGGATACATCCATTTCCAGTGCCAAATAAGTTTTAAAACGGGCACTGTCCAGAGCACCGCCCATTCCAATCAGACGTTTTTTAGGTATGCCGGATTCTTTAAAGGCAAGATAAGTCATGGTGTCCATGGGATTGGATACCACAATGATGATTGCTTTTGGAGAATATTTAAGGATATTTTCTGTAACGCCTTTTACGATACCGGCATTGATGCCAATCAGTTCTTCGCGTGTCATACCCGGTTTACGCGGAAGACCGGACGTGATCACCACAACATCTGAACCTTTTGTTTTTTCATAATCATTTGTTGAGCCGACCGGTTTGGTATTGAAACCCAGAAGCGCAGCGGTTTGATACATATCCAGCGCTTTACCTTCACTTACTCCTTCTTTGATATCTAATAAAACGACCTCTTCGGCCAACTCACGACGAATAATATTATCAGCAGTGGTTGCACCAACGGCACCAGCACCTACGACGGTAATCTTCATAAAGAATATATTTAATGTTAAGAAAGTTAGTAATTTTAAAGATGCCCTAAAATTAGGACACATAATTTGTTAAAACCACAAGGAATTTTATTTTTTGTCAGAAAAGTAATATGGCTGAATCCAATGTGCAATTTTTTACGTAAGTTGATAGTTATATTGCCATAACAAACAATCTTTATTTTTGAAGATGGATAATGAATCTTTGATAACCAGAATTTTAAAATCGGTTTTTTTTAAGAATGCAAAAGGGAAAGCGGGGAAGTATGCAGGGAATGCGACCCGTTTATTTGAGCTTGCGAAGGACGTAATGGGTAAGCTCAAAGGAGTTGGATTTAAAGGGAATCTGGCCGAGTTTCAAGCCAATGTACAGTTGCTGATCCGGATGGTTAGAGCTTTTGCTTCCGGTGAGTACAAAGGTTTGCCATGGAAAAGCATGGTTTCGATCGTTGCAGTTCTTTTATATTTCGTTTCACCAATTGATATTATCCCTGATTTTTTGCCGGTTATTGGCATCACGGATGACGTAGCCCTGGTCATTTGGCTTATCAAAACGCTTGGGAGCGACATTAATAAATTCAGGGAGTGGGAGAAGAATGAAAAAACAATTAATATAGGATAAAGTAGGTCATATTTTTAGTTCATAAGAAAAAGAATAAGTATTTTTGTAATCATAAAATTAAAATAGATATGGAATCAGTAACCGTTTTGGCATTTATGGGATTGGGTGGACAAGAGATCTTTTTGGTAGCTTTGTTCGTTTTGTTATTCTTCGGAGCAAAGAAAATTCCTGAATTGATGCGAGGTTTAGGTCAAGGTATCAACGAGTTCAAGAACGCTACCAAAGACGTTAAAGAGAATATTGAGAAAAGCATGGAAGATACCACAAAGTAAAAACTTCCATTCTTATTGTAGTACTGGCAGAGCCGTTAAGTTCAAAACTTACTGGCTCTGATTCTTTGTTTATAACCCCACAAAAATAATAAATTGAAAGAGTATTTTACGCTGACAGAAATTCAGGATGATTTGCATGAAGGACGTTTGACCTGCGTGCAGTTGGTTAATCATTATTTGGAACGAATCACGTCCAATGCTCATCTTAATGCATTTGTGGATGTTTACTCAGACGAGGCAAAACAGCGTGCAGTCGAGATTGACAATAAGCTAAAATCCGGTTCCGCAGGCCGGTTGGCCGGTTTGGTAGTAGGTCTTAAAGATGTATTGTCCCATAAAGGACATGGATTGCAGGCCGGAAGCCAGATTCTGAATTCTTATGTTGCTCCCTATAATGCAACGGCTGTTCAGCGCTTGCTGGATGAGGATGCCATTGTAATCGGCCGCCAGAATTGTGATGAATTCGCAATGGGTTCATCAAACGAGAATTCATCATTCGGGGCTGTTTTAAATGCAGCTGATAATAGCAAGGTTCCTGGCGGATCGTCCGGTGGGTCGGCAGTGGCAGTGCAGGCAGGGTTGTGTCATGCCTCATTGGGCAGTGATACAGGCGGATCAGTTCGCCAGCCCGCAGCATTTTGTGGTGTGGTCGGCATGAAACCTTCGTATGGCAGAGTTTCCAGGTGGGGCCTTATTGCCTATGCATCTTCCTTTGATTGTGTCGGTCCCATTACAAAAAGTGTTGAGGATGCAGCTCTTTTGATGGAAATTATTGCTGGTCATGATGAGTTTGACAGCACTGTTTCCGAAAAAGCGGTACCGCCATACAGCAAATCAGCCTCATGGAATGGAAAGGCGAAAATCGGTTACATACGTGATACGATCGAAAGTGAATCCATTGCTCCTGAAATCAGGCAGAATACGCTGGAAATTTTAAACCGTCTGCGTTCACTTGGACATGACGTGCAGCCGATTGAAATGCCGTTGCTGGATTATTTGCTTCCAACCTACTACATTCTTACTACGGCTGAGGCCAGTTCAAATTTATCCAGGTTTGACGGCATTCGCTATGGACAGCGTTCTGAAGATGCAACTGATCTTGAATCCCTGTACAAATTGTCCAGAACGGAAGGTTTTGGAGACGAAGTAAGAAAAAGAATATTGTTGGGTACATTTGTATTGAGTGCAAATTACTATGACGCATACTATACCAAAGCGCAACGCGTTAGAAGATTGGTGCGGGAAGAAACAGAAAGATTTTTCGGGCAGTTTGATTTCTTGATTTCTCCGGTTGCGCCAACCACCGCATTCAAAATTGGCGAAAAATCAGAAGACCCGTTACAGATGTATCTTGCAGATATTTTTACGGTGCAGGCCAATGTAGTTGGTAATCCTGCCATTGTTATTCCAAATGGTTTGGATTCTGACGGAATGCCAATTGGAATTCAATTGATGGCTCCCTTTTTTGAAGAAGAAAAAATGTTTGCTTTTGCAAAATATTTATCTCGGGTAACCAGAGAAAGTACCATGGAAGTTTCCATTTAAAATATAGAATAATAAGGATGATTATTGAAATTTCCGCTTTTTATACAGACGCAATACCCAATGGGGAAGATTAAATAATCGTGCCAGAATTTGTCCTGAAGTACTATCAAATGATATTTCACGGCAAAAAAGTAGCAGTAATAAATGTATTAGAGATTATTCTAATTCAGCAGGCTAATTTTCAATAAGTTGAAAATTATTAAATAGGATTGTCTGTCGCTGTCATCAACAGATACAAGCCATTGAAAACCGGGAATTGATTAACCTTCAAAAAACAGTTATTGATGAAGATTACTAAAAAAGTATTGTGGCTCGGAGCCATGTGTTTGGGATTTGGGAATTCGCCCTTGGTTGCGGTAAGCGCACCACAGACTAGCCCACAGGAGAAGTTAGGTTTCGAGTCGGATACGCTCAACATTGCTGTTGCAGCTGATGAAATTGCTTCATCAATTTTACCTGATGTAGAGGAAATAGGTGCAAATCCTGCTATTCCTGAGAAATTACTCAGGGACAGATTTGCAAGGCTTGAGAAGTCAATTCCTTTGACCTATCATAAAACATCGCATGAATTTGTAGAATACTTCATTTACAAGAAGACTGCTTTTACAAAATCGATGATGGAAAAAATGCCGTTATTTTTTCCTCTGTTTGAAAAAACACTTCAAAAGCACGGCCTTCCGACAGAACTGAAGTATTTGTCTATGATTGAGTCCGGGCTTAATCCTAAGGTTATTTCGCGTGCACGTGCCGGAGGGTTGTGGCAGTTTATGCCCGCAACCGGTCGCGAATTTGGTCTTTACCAGGATAGCTACATTGATGAGCGCTTTGAACCTGTAAAAGCGACGGAAGCGGCCTGCAGATATTTAAAGCAATTATATAATATTTTTGGTGACTGGGAACTGGCACTGGCGTCTTACAATACGGGACCTGGTAATATAAAAAGAGCAATGCGCCGGTCTCACGGAACAACGTTCTGGACCATATACAACGCGCTTCCAAAGGAAACACGTTCCTATGTTCCTCAATACGTGGCCATGAACTACATGATGAATTACGGAAACGATCACGGGATCTATGCCGAAAACCCGGAGTATCAGATTCCAAATGACACCATTCATATTAATGGCTACATTGATCTGGTTGCTTTTTGTCAGAATAGCGGGATTGATTTTCAGGAATTGGGGAAACTTAATCCTTCGATTACAAAAACATCGTTGCCGGATCAGACAAGAGAGTTTATTTTGCGGGTGCCAAGTGTGAAGTTTACATATTTGGTGAGCAACAGAGGCCCGATCATGGACTCCTGTACCCGTAAATTCATTGCTGCCGGTATGATGGTGGCCGCCTTGGATAGTTCCAGAACCGATTCTCTGGGTAATAAACTTGCATTCCCTTATGCTTATGCAAGCAATGAAAATGAAGAATATTCGGATGAGGAACCGTCTGGACCGACCACTATAACTAAAACAAAGAAATCTTCTCATATCGTTAAAAGAGGAGAGACTTTACTGTCCATCTCTAAAAAGTATCGTGTAGAAGTAGCAGAACTGAAAAAATGGAATCATTTGCGTAAAAGCAATATCAACAGAGGGCAGAGATTGGTTGTGCTGAAAGAAGTGAAGCAGGTTGTTCCTTCTGCTTCCCGCGTGGCAAGTGTACAAAAACCCGAGCGAGAGCTTAAACGCAGCAGACATATAAAGATGCGTTACCATACTGTTCAGAACGGCGATACTTTATGGACCATTTCCCAGCGTTATGGCCTAAGACTGGATCACTTGAAAAAGGCGAATAAAATAAGAGGAAATGAAATTAAACCAGGCCAAAAACTGATCATTTCAAGCTAGTAAATTGATTTTTAAATGCACATACTATATATATGATTGCCTACGTTAACGGAACGGTTTCGTACAAGGATCCTGCATATGCAATTATAGACGTGAATGGAATCGGTTACGAGATTCGCATTTCATTGCAAACATATACCGCATTACCTGGTCATGGTGAACGTTGTAAGTTGGTCACCTACCTCAACATCAGGGAGGATGCACATATTTTATATGGTTTTTGGGGAACTGACGAGAAGAGACTTTTTCTGGATCTGATTGGCATTTCCGGCATCGGGCCATCAACCGCATTGGTGATGTTGTCCTCGCTTTCGTCTAATGAGATAAGGCAGGGAATTGTCGATGAAGATCTGCGATTGATACAGTCTATTAAAGGGATTGGCTCCAAAACTGCTCAAAGAGTAATTTTGGAACTTAAGGATAAATTACGCAAGGAAGAATTTGTAACGGTAGACGGCAAACCCAATGCAAGCCAGCCAAATACGTTGAGGAGTGAGGCACTGGCTGCCTTGGTAACGTTAGGGATTCCTAAGGCGACCGCAGAAAAGAGTCTTGACGTGATTATTAAGCGGGAAGGACAAGGATTAAGTGTAGAGCAACTGATTAAACTGGCACTTCGCTAGCCCGATGGAAAATGGTTTTGGGTACATATTGAATGCTTTTAACCGTTCACTTCCGAGGGATGTGATGAAATGGATCGTAGCAATAACCTTCTCTAAATAAGAATATTAGCCTTGTCATCAACAGTTTACTCTTTTCTCTTTAAGGCGTTCTCCATATCAACCTGCGCGTTGTTGCTTGCAACCGTGTCAGTTGATCAGAACATCTCTTCAGGTAATTCACAGGATTGGGCCTTCGTGGCCGACACGATCATTGACGATACCACCAAAAGAAATATTGATAAGTCGGGAAACCAGCTTATAATGCGCTGGAAGGATTATTATTCCAATCGCTTCGCCCAGCCGCGGCCTCGTTCTCCATTTTATCTACGTGATCCGGCTAATATATCAACCTCGATCTTGCTGGATAGTACAGGGAAAATTGCCGTTACTGAAACGATCAAGACGCCCAACGGAACAATGGATTTCCGCCCTCCGGAAGGAATGGATCTTGAACAATATGACAAGATTCAGGAAGATCGGGCATTCAAAAGTTTGCTGAGAGAATATGCCAACAGACAGGATGGTCAAAGCGCTATGGGTGCGAGAGGCTTACTTCCAAAGCTTGACGTGCCTCCTGCGATTTCAAAGCTTCTGGGAGACGACTTTCTTAATTTCAAACCTACCGGGTTTGTGACGCTCGATTTGGGTATCATGAATCAGTTTCAGGATGATCCGGTAAAGCCGATTCGTCAGCGGAGAACAACCAACTTTATATTCAACCAACAGATTAGCATCAACTTCGATGCTAAACTGGGAGATATTCTTGGTTTTCAAACGAATTTTGATACCAAGGCAAATTTCAATTTTGAAAATGCTATCAAGTTAAATTACAAAAATCCGGAGGAAAGTTTTATCAAAAAAATTGAAGCTGGTAACATCAATTGGGCTATCAATAGTCAGTTAATACCAGGTGTTCAAAATTTGTTTGGGCTAAAAACAGATTTTCAATTCGGCAGATTAAAGGCAACTTTCGTCGCTTCACAGCAAAAATCAAGCAAGGAACGTATTGTTTTAAGAGGGGGTGCGCAAAGCCGTGATTTTGAGATCAGGGCCGATACTTACGACGAAAACCGTAACTTCTTTCTTTCCCAGTATTTCAGAAACATTTACGAAAGCTCATTACAAACCACACCTACCATTACTTCGGGTGTTACCGTGACGCGGATGGAAGTGTATGTGACAAACCGGACAACGACGACAGAATCGCTGAGAAATGTTGTGGGATTTGCAAATCTGGCAGAATCGGGCAGCGTAAATGTGCCGGCACAAAATTCGGCCAATCCGCTGTATCAGCAATTGATCAGTAACCCGGCATATGAGCAGGTGGACAATACCAATACAGCATTGACAGCATTGGGACTTCGTAAAACAGTTGATTATGAATTGTTAAGGGGAGCCAAAAAACTGATTGCTGAAAGAGATTACGTCTTCAATCCGCAATTGGGATATATATCTTTGACCAACGCTTTAAGGAATGATGAGGTATTGGCTGTTGCATACGAATATACATTGAATGGAAGGCCTTACAAAGTCGGACAGCTGACAGAAGATTACCAGGCAAAAAAAGACGATGAGGTAATTGTTTTGAAGTTACTGAAATCTTCAACGATCCGTAATAATACGTCTCTTCCGTTGTGGGACCTGATGATGAAAAACGTATATTCCCTGGGAACCAGCCAGATCGAAAAACAGGGCTTTCAACTGCGCGTAATTTACAAGGACGATTTAACAGGAATTGACAATCCTAATTTGCAGGACAGCGATATTGCGAACATTCCATTGATTAAACTGATGGGTCTGGATCGTTTGAACCCCGTAAACGATTTACAGCCTGACGGTAACTTCGACTTTGTAGAAGGAATCACAATTGATAGCAAAACCGGTCGGGTGATCTTTCCGGTGCTTGAGCCATTTGGATCTAACCTTTCCAGGAAATTTGGTGCCGGAAATGACCAGGCAAGAGCCAAATACGTTTTCAATGAGCTGTATCGCAATACCATGATTGATGCGCAGCAGGTTTCGGAACGGAATAAATTCTTCTTGAAGGGCTCGTACCAATCCAGCGAGGGTGCAGAAGTTCAATTGCCTTTTGGAGTTGTTGAAACTTCGGTGACGGTTACGTCCGGAGGAGTGCCATTATCTGCCGGTTCTGACTATGTAGTAGAAGCGCAACTGGGACGTGTAAGATTGATGAACCAGAGTGTTCTGAATTCCGGACGGGAAATTGTCATTGAATACGAGCGGCCCGATATGTTTCAGAACCAGACCCGCACACTTTTAGGAACTCGTCTGGATTATGCTGTAAACCGTGACATGAGCCTGGGTTTAACTGCGATGAAATACCGTGAGCGACCTGCCGGATTTCTAACACGGGTTTCAATCGGAAATGAACCCGTGAATAACTCAATGGTTGGTTTTGATATCAATTTTAGAAAAGACGTTCCTTTTTTGACCAAATGGCTCGATATGCTGCCGTTCCTTCAGACCAAAGAAATGTCCAGCATTCAATTCAAGGCTGAGGTTGCAAAATTATTTCCTGGTGTTTCAAAAGATGTAAATAACCGTTCTCTTGTTGATGATTTCGAAGCAGCACGAACGGTTTATGACTTGGCAAGGCAGCCGCAAAAATGGAGACTTGCTTCCGTTCCGGCCAAGTTTCAAAATGGAGAGACAGGGAAATCGCTTGGCTATGGTTATAAACGTGCAAAAATTTCTGCTTACAACATAGATGCCATTTTTGCAGGAAATCAGGGATTGGGCGGCGGATACGACCCTCCTGCTAATTTTGATGTTAATGACCGTGACAACTTTTTTGAAAAACTATATCTGCCCAACGATATTTTCCCTAATCGTGCCATTGCCGGACTGGTTACGTATCCACAGACAATACTTGATATCGCTTATTTTCCTTCCGAAAGAGGGATGCACAATTACAATCCCGGCTTAACCAATGATGGACGTCTTACATTGCCCAAACAAAATTTTGGAGGGATCAGCCGCGCCATTACTTCGGACAACGATTTTGATAATGCCAACATTGAAAGCATAGAATTCTGGATGCTGGACCCATTTACGAATGACGCCAAAAATAACGGAGTTGTGCGTGACGGCTTTGAAAATAAAGCGAATAGCACCGGTGGAAAACTGGTTTTCAACCTTGGTGATATTTCAGAAGACGCGATTCCTGATGAGCGGTATAACTTTGAAAACGGTTTGCCCCTTGTTGCTAAACAAGTAGGCACCAATGTAGATTCCACGGCCTGGGGCTATGTAACAAAATCGCAGTATCTGATCAACGCATTCAGCAACGAAGACGGTGCTCATGCAAAACAGGACGTGGGTTTGGATGGCTTGAACAATGATGAGGAACGTGTATTTTTCAAAAGCTATCTGGATGCCTTGCCCGCAGGCGCAAGAGCAAAAATAGAACTGGATCCGTCCGGAGATGATTTTCAATTCTATCTGGGTGCGGATCTGGATGAGGCCAATGCAAAGGTTCTGGAGCGTTACAAAAATTACATGGGCATGGAGAATAATTCGCCTCCAAGCCAGGGACGCGCCGCTACTGTAACTCCTGCTTCAACCAACGTACCGGATGGAGAAGACATGAATGTGGATAACACAATCAATGATAATGAAGCGTATTTCGAGTATGAAATTGATTTGAAGCCAAACAGTCTTGCAGTTGGCTCTGGATATATTGTGGATAAAACGGTTAGCCGGGACGGAGCAAACTGGTATTTATTTAGAATCCCAATTAAAGAAGGCCGAGCTGTTGGTGAAATAAATAGTTTTAAATCCATTCGGTTCATGCGGATGTACCTTACCGAATTTGAACAGCCGGTCGTATTGAGATTTGCTCAGCTTCAAATGGTAGGACAGCAATATCGCAAGTATACTTCCAATCTGAATTCAGCAGGCTTGCAGGAAGTTCCGGAACCTTATGATGCCAAGTTTACGGTCGGAACGGTAAGTATTGAAGAAAATGGTCAGAAAAATGATGGAGCAAATAAATTTGTTTACACCATTCCTCCCGGCTGGATCCGTGATCAGGACAATACCCAAAGACCGCCATTGCTGTTGAACGAACAATCCATGAGTTTGTGCGTCACTGACCTTCGCGACGGAGATTCAAGGGCTGTTTTTAAAAATACAAATCTTGATCTGTTGTTCAGAAAAAGACTTCGCATGTATGTGCATATGCACAGTGAGCAGCAGGTTGACAAGATGGTGGGCGCGTTCCTGCGTATTGGAACTGACCTTACTCAAAACTATTACGAAATCGATATTTCATCGTTGAGCGCATCCAGTACGGCTGCTTCCTCGGCTGGCGAAGTATGGCCATTGGATAACGAGTTAAATATTGCTATTGCTGATCTGATCAATGCGAAAGCTGCGCGTAACCGGCAGATGGGTAGAAATCAAAGTGTGCCTTTTTCTGTAACAAGTTCCGATCAGCGCTATGTAATAACTGTTGTGGGAAATCCCGATCTGAGTTCTGTCCGAACGATGATGATCGGAATGCGTAATCCGAAATCTTCGGATGAAGCCTCCAAAAGCTTCTGTATATGGGTAGATGAAATGCACGTGGAAGGTTTTGACGATACCGGGGGAATTGCAGCTATTGCTCAGCTTAATGCGAAACTGGCCGACTTTGCAACGGTTACGGCATCGGGAAGATTGGAAACATTTGGCTTTGGTAGCGTGCAGCAGCGAATCGGAGAGCGGTCACGGAACTTTACTACTGAATACGGATTTTCTTCGAATGTAGCATTGGAAAAGCTTTTGCCTCAGAGCTGGGGATTTCAGATTCCGGTATTCGTAAGTTACGACCGCAGGAATGTAAAACCTCATTTTGATCCGCTTGATCCTGACACACCATTGAATACCACATTGGGCAACTTGCTGACTGACGAAGAACGGGACGGTTACAGCAGGATGGTGGAAGAAAACGGTGTGAAGAGAGGAATTAATTTCTCCAATGTCAGGAAAATTAAGACCAAGCCGGGTGCCAGAAACCATTTTTATGATTTCGAGAATTTCGCATTTACGTATGCTTTCAGTGATGATAACAGACGGAATATACTGACCCAGGAATATTCTCAACGCGCTTACAAAGCCGGGATTGCTTACGTTTACAGCAGCCAGCCAAAGGCATTTGAACCTTTTAAAAAATGGCAGCCGAAAAATAGATGGGGAGAGTTGATAAAGGATTTTAATCTTACTTTACTTCCCAATATGGTTTCTGTGAGAGCGGATGTCGATCGCCGTTTTCTTAAAACGCAGTTGAGAAATGCTGATCTCACGACAGACGGAATTCAGCCCATGTATGAGAAATATTTCTGGTTCAATCGTTATTATGACTTCAACTGGAGCCTGACAAGAAATATGACTTTGTCTTACAATTCGTCTGCCAATTCGATTATTGATGAGCCTTCGGGTGATATTAATACTGCCGAGAAGAAAGACTCGCTGTGGGCAAACTTTAAAAAACTTGGCCGGATCAAAAATTTCGATCAAA
>Ga0247803_1001802_pt1 | contig 11058 bp, 7 predicted proteins | sample UWRJL014104B1_FD_180928 | JGI IMG/M metagenome (GOLD analysis project Ga0247803, IMG submission 180928) | Plant litter microbial communities from Arlington Agricultural Research Station in Wisconsin, United States - UWRJ-L014-104B-1 | ecosystem: Environmental > Terrestrial > Plant litter >...
TGCGGTCTATGTCAATCAGGATACGGGAGTCAAAATTCATGCATACACGATCGATCAAATCCTGGGCCGAATTACGGACAATGGCAGTCTGCAGAGCAAACTGTACCTTGCATATATTCATGCTCTTACGTCTCACTGCTTGCCTGATCTTCTGACCGGTCAGACTGGCACTGAAGCTGCACTGTCCATTCTACGATCTGGGGCAATCGGGTCTTTCGGTCTCTTCACAAATAACAACATTGCGGTTCTAAGCAAGATTGCTGGATTGTCTGCAGGGAGAGTCTATTATCCTATGAATCTGCAGGACATGCAACAAATCACGTGGGATTGGGGTCTTCCCTTTTTGTCCCAAGACTCCAGCTTCCATCTAGCGGTAGAGAAAATTTTCAAGCAAACACGGGCTATGAAGCTTTTTTATTCGCAAAGAGACTACATTGAGCCCGAGTCCCGCGCCGATATACATCGAGACCTACTGGAGCGGGACCTCATACGGTCTTCAACATTCCGTGTCGATGGATTCGGTGCAGAAGGTTTCACTACCCGTTTTGACCGGATCTATCAAGGGAGGGTCAAAATCGGTGACTCGAATAGAGGTGAGCGTGCTTTCATAGCAGCCTCACTGATCCTGCGAAATGACACCGCGAATCACTCTACCATCAACACGTCGAATCTGAACTCGGTGCTTGCATCAGACATACTTGGTGGGTCTTCCGTTTACGGTCCTAAATCCGCTTTGAAGTCAGCAAAATTGAGGTTTGATGCCATATGGCTTCAGAAGCCTACATCGTTTCTTCCGACAATGTGGTGCGATTTGCATCTTTCACTAGCCATGTCGCGTGGAAGCTACAATAAATTCGACATCATGATTTGGCTCTCAACAGCTGCGTTTGCAGAATCTGCTGTCATGGATGTCATACAGACTCTGGCAGCATTCTACAAATGTTCCGAGTTTGACTCAATCGAGATCCCTTCGTTTACGGAACTCTCACTGGCCAAGGGCGACGCGCCTTCCTTTACCGGTGTCAAGACTTATATCAGCTACGGAAAGTCTTTCCAGTCCTCCCCAGAGTATCTCATAACGAAACATTACGGAGAGAGCAACCAGCAATGGCAGAGTAGGAGGACGAACGCGTTCCAACAGAGTCAAGCAGCTGCAATTGGGTCCTTCGCACGAGCCATACATGGCCAATGGCCATGCGAGCGGCCAACAAAACCTTTTGACCAGAATGCAGAAACGTATCTCGAGACAGAGAAAGCCATGACCTGTGTCAGAAGTTGGTACAAGGAGCTATATGATAATCGTCGCTTTGGCATATACCTCAAAGCAGTCTGTGCTTCAATGGGACGACTGCCAACAGTGCGGGTTTCGGTTCCTCGACTACAGGTTGCAAACTCGAAGAAGCGTGTGGGTGATCGAAACATGCACCGGAGTATCAACGTGCAGCGAATTTTCGCTCTAGAAGCCCCAACTTGTGAGTGTATACGAACGTTGTCACTACATTTACTAAATGCTGTACCAGATACGAGTCACGGCCAGCTTCGCTTACCCAAAGCTCCCAAAAAAGTCGAGCTTCGACTGAGAAAGCGAAAGGCTGAAGGGGAGCACAGAGCGCAGGATCGCCTCACTATGCTTTGCAACACCCTAAATGGTCATGCTGCTTCAACCTGCGAACAGAGCTATGTTTCAGATTTGCAACAGAGCTGCGACTCTCTTTGTAGCCAGCAATCCGATGCTTCGATTCGTACCGTCATGGTGGACACCAATACAGTACCACTACTCAAAGCCTATCTCGCGGACTGTCAGCAATACTTTGGAAAGCTGAATCTGCTCTTGGCGAATGTTGTCAAATCATGCCGAGACATAGGAACGACCATTCACCAGTCACCTCGCATCTCCGCCACTTTCTGGCTCCAACAATTGAACAGAGATCGATATGGCACGTTGTTCAAAGAGTGGAGGGCTGTGATCGTACTGTACGGTCTTGCAGTCACCGAAATTCACCGTGCGCAAAGACTAATTGCTCTTTCAAACCACCCACAGGACTTGGCGGAAGAGCTCCGTAATTGCGGCCATCGGAATTGGGACCCTGCCGAATTTCCCGAGACTTTGCTGCTCGAAGCTGAGAGTGGTATCTTGGTACGCGAAGTTCAAGAAGAGATCGCGAAGCAAATGAGGAGCCCACCGAACGGATCGAATTCGGTGATGCAACTGAACATGGGGGAGGGCAAGTCCTCTGTCATTGTACCGATAGTTGCGGCGGCGCTTGCAGATTGGAAGACGTAAGTTCACCCCCCTCTACTCACATAAAAGTCTATACTAACTCTTGGCTTGATATAGTCTGGTCCGCGTGATCATCGCGAAACCTCAATCAAATCAAATGCTTCAGATGCTAGTATCGAAATTGGGAGGGCTTCTCAACAGGCGCATCTATCATATGCCGTTCTCTAGGGCTTTGAGGCTCACCGCTGCTCAGGCCGAGACTATCCACAGCCTTTACCAAGAGTGCATGAGCACACGTGGAATACTGCTCGTTCAACCGGAGCATATCCTATCGTTCAAACTTATGGGTATCGAATGTCTCATCGGCGGTCAGACCACAATCGGAAAGTCCCTGCTACGCACGCAGCAATTCTTTGATACTAGCTCTCGAGACATAGTCGACGAGAGCGATGAGAACTTCAGTGTAAAGTTCGAGCTCGTGTACACCATGGGCAGCCAGAGACCTATTGAACTGAGCCCAGAGCGGTGGATCGTCGTTCAAACGCTGATGGATTTGCTAGCGCGTTGCGCCGCCTTGGTCAAAATGGAGCTACCGGATTCAATCGAATACGACGATCGATGGGAAGAGCGATATCCTCGTGTGCGTACATTGAGAGACGATGGAGAAGAGAAGCTACTTGATCTGGTGGCTCGTCATATTTGCGAATTCGGGCTTCAAGGACTCCCCATTGTCCGACTGTCGCAAAAGTTAAGAGATGCAGTCTACCAATACATTCGGTATCCCGAACCAGCAGCCAAAGAGATCAAGAGCGTGGAAGAGGGAGCCTTCTGGACAGATTCTACGAAGCACGCGCTCATGCTTGTGCGAGGTCTTGTAGCAGGCGGTGTTCTTCGCTTCGCCTTACGAGCAAAGCGATGGCGGGTGAACTACGGCATCGACCCCAACCGCTCACCTAAGACCAAGCTCGCAGTACCGTACCGTTCAAAAGACAGCCCCTCCCCTCGTTCCGAATTCAGTCATCCAGATGTAGTATTTGTCCTCACCTCATTGACCTACTATTACGGCGGACTGGAGGATGATGATCTCTTCGACGTTTTTGCGCACTTGATCAAATCGGATCAGGCAGAGATAGAATATGGGCAATGGGTCCGCACAGCGACATCTCTTCCTGTGGGTTTCCGTCATCTAGGTGGTGTCAACATCGAGGATCGATATCAATGCATTGCGGAAGTCTTCCCATCGCTCCGTTATTCCAAAGGAGTCGTCGATTACTTTCTCTCGCATATCGTCTTTCCAAAAGAGATGAAGGAATTTCCGCACAAGCTGTCGGCCTCGGGATGGGACATTGGTATTGTCAAACCGCAGCCTCTCACTGGCTTCAGCGGCACCAACGACTCTCGACATGTTCTGCCGCTTAGTGTGCATCATCTGGATCTTCCGACGCAGCAGCACACGAACGCCCTAGTGTTGGCACATCTGCTACAAAACGAAAACTCGGTACGATTGCTTCCAACCAGGACTGCCGCTGATGGTTCTGACGCAGAGCACCTACTCGGAATCGTGCATAGCATGGTGTTACCAACTAGGGTCATCCTCGATGTTGGCGCGCAAATTCTTGAACTGAACAACTTGCAAGTTGTCGAGAGATGGCTTGAAATGAGCGATGTCCACACGGCCAAAGCAGCGGTCTTCTTCAATGATCATGAGGAGTTGTCTGTGCTGGATCGCACTGGCAGAGTCGAGCCTCTGCAGACTTCGCCATTCGTCAAGCAGCTAGACGTATGCTTGGTTTATCTAGACGAAGCGCACACGCGAGGCACAGACCTGAAGCTGCCGTGGAACTACCGTGCTGCGGTGACTCTGGGCGCGAATCTCACCAAAGATAGATTAGTCCAAGCTTGTATGCGGATGAGGAAGCTTGGCAAAGGACAGTCAGTAGTGTTCTGCATTCCAGTGGAGATTCAGACCAAAATCCTAGAGCACACCAAGAAGCCAACGAGTAGTGAGATTGGCGTGTTAGAAGTACTGGAGTGGGCCATTTCCGAGACATGGTTCGATATGCGCCGAAGCATGCCTCTCTGGGCAACTCAAGGCCACCGGTTTGAAAAGCACAAGGGTCTTCTACGCGGCACCGAGACCAGCCAAGAGCAAGCACAGAAGTTCCTTGAGGCTGAGGCACAGAGCATTGAGAGTCGCTATCGACCTCGTACTCAAAATACCACTGTCCAAGGATGGGATATCGCGAACGAGAACATTGCGAAAATTCTCGCACGCTGCCGAGAATTCGATACCATGAACTTTACTTCGGCGACTCTTCAGGAAGAGCAAGAACGGGAACTATCTCCAGAAGTTGAAGAAGAACGCCAGGTACAGCGTCCTCCACCGATGCAGCCTGAAAAGCACAAACTAGAAAAAGATCTTGTGCAATTGGTTGAGACTGGAAGTCTTGTTGCGAATTCGAGAGTCTTTATACCAGCTTTTGAGGCGTTGTATTCAACAAGCGCTGCGAAACACTTCAACCTTCTCCAATTTCCTAAAGACCTCATGGTTACGGCCGATTATGTTCGTACTGTCCAGCGCCCTTCGGGTCTATCCACGAAGTCGTACGTTTCAGATTCGTATCAGCGACCAGTTCAGTGGATCCTGTCCGTGCCGGATATCAGGGCACATACGGGCACTTCGCAATCAATTAAGAAGCTGGTGATTCTAAGTCCTTACGAAGCGGACCAGTTGCTCGACAAGATCCAGAAATTTGCAAAAGTAACGCTGCATCTGTATGCACCACGTCCGAACATGGCATATGACCCTCTCGACCGACTCCAGCTCTTTACAACAGGCCATTGCTTCGATCCGTTGTCTGTCCCACGCAGCCTCACTGTACAGTTGAACCTGTTCGCCGGGCAACTCTACTTCGCTTCATATGATGAGTATGTCGAGCTATGCGGGTACCTTGGACTCGCCACGATAGCTCCGGAGGAGGATCAAGAGGTTGAGCCAGATGGGTTCGTCAAACCGCCTATTGGTCGATGGGGAATGGCTAAGAGCCCTGTGAAGTTCCTTCGGGATATGGTTACGATGGTCCGAAGGGAGGGAGAAAGCGCGGATAAGACGCATCTGGGAAGGATGCTGGACGGAGCGGTTTTGGAGACACATGAATTTGAGTAGATGGAGGCTGGCGTTGGTACGTGAATGGGCGACACTGGATGAGCATCGCCTGATTAGCAGGGGAATTGTCTTTCTCGGATCAAAAGATTGCGCGTTATGTAGTTTGCGTGGTGGATGCTCATCGGCTCTCTGTAATTCAATGGAATAGCTAGAAAAAAGGGTATCTGCAGAATCAGATCTTTCCATAAGCGCTAGTGATCTTACAGCTGGTATTGTGTGCATACTGCTTCTGTGACATCCCTTTGGCCTTTGCTGAGCTTTTTGAGGGAGAACAGAAAATCCGATCCAAATTACCGCTCGTCCTCATACTGCATCGGGTCGTGTGTGTTCCCACACCGTACTCGCAGTTTTGGTGGACTATGGAGAGCTGAAACCCCGCATGTGAAACTTGGCTTTCCATCGACATTGGTTGAGCTCACGAAAGGCGCCCAGCTTTGAAGTACAAACAGATGATAGTCAAGTTACTACAACCATTGTAGAAGGTAACCGTGTCGGAGCAAGTGTATGGCGCAATCATGTCCTGCGGATAGCCACTGCGGCCTGCGACAATACCATACCACTAAAGGCATGGTTAACCTTCAACGATACTACAAACAGCAAACCGGTGAGCAGATCACCCCAAACACCGTTCGAGCTAGCTTGGTTCTGAAGATGCAACACGACTTGTCCGTCAACATCTTGCAAGTCGAAAGGTGATCGTGCCCTACTGCCTTGGGCGTGTCGCGTGCCAAGACGCTAGTGGACTAAGCGCGATGAACGTGCATCTGACATGGGACGCACGGCCTCTATCCCGGACAACAACTCATGTTTTCTCACCGCGACTGCCTGCTGCACCCATCCGACATCATCTTGCGCACCTTTGCTGTCTCCTCCGTTGGCTTTGAGGCTCGAGCATGCTCTTGTGCCGGCAGTCCACTCTTTGTTGTCCCGGATAAAGAAGACCGCTCGCTTCACTCAGCCCTCTGTTACAGGCCTTTCACTCGACTAGCTGGCAGCTCAACCGGGCGCGGTGCACCAACGCCAGATTCTACCACATGGAGGAGGGTGCTTGGAAGTTCTTTTTTGCTTTCGCCTCGCCCCGCTTCCAGGAGCTTGAAAGTCTTTCTGGAACCTCTATATCGATGACTGTGGACCCGACTTCCATCGAAGCATACAGCACCCTTTGGAATCGAAAGTCACCGAGACATCAGGACGGGTGAATTGGCCGAAACTCCTTTGAAGTCGGATCTTTTGAAATCGCGCAACCAAGAATTTATTGCCTTCGCGGTGACAGCCAAAATACAGTCGCATCTACCCGATAGCTGGAATACTCAATATTGTTGCTATACAGCATAAAACTTGACGAGAAGTCCTTTTGATTGTAGAAACGCGCGACCATGGACCCCTTTCGCTATCGAAAGGCGTACGAGGCAATGATCCATGTCAGCCATCTGCTGGAGGAGCGCCTACAGCAGGACCCCGAAGCCGAGGATGAGGTTGCGGAAAGTGGAGTAGTGCTGAATGGCACAATTTTCGAGCAGGAAGATCCCGATAGCATGGAATGGACTCCGACAGGAGCAGTGACTCCGCCTACAGGCTGCGGGCCACCACCGACCGCGGCCAAGAACATGCGTCATTTGCTGCCAGATGCCGGGGAGGGCGAATATCGAGTGCAAGAGCGAGGTGAAAACGCAGTGCTTCTGCACAAGCTCCAAGAGGGAATCATCATGGACGAATGCATCGACAAGCTCGTGCGCGACCTACCAGATGTCCTGAGCTACGAAAACTCGGCTACATTCACCCCATCGACAATCGAAGTACCCAAAGATTTTGGACTACAACTAAGTATATCCATCAACCACCACCTTGCGCAAGTTGCGGATCGAAAAGTCTTGGAGAAGTATCGTCGCCTACTCGGTCATCGTAAAGATCCAAGAAAGAAGAAGTCGGTCAAGCTAGGTTTCGATCCCATCGAGTTGATCAAGAGGCAAGCCGTCGCCTTTTCGGAAGACACGCTGGTCAAGGAGTCAACTTTGGCCAATGACATACATCCGATCTTCCGTGCCGAGAACTTCCACGGTTGCTCGGACGACATTTACGAAACGCTGAAACCTGCACTACGACTGAGCACGTTGTTGCTCTTCTCGCGGGCGACCTCCATCTTTTGGCACACACTGGTATTCGGTGAAAGGAAAGTGTGCGACAAAACCTCAGAAGCTTACGGACAGCCCTGCTATCGCATCCGCGAAGACATAGCATGGTCAGAAGAGAATGCGACCAGCTTCAAGAGCTTCATCGATGAGCAGGTTGACACAGTACATTTCATGTTTCATCGAAACCCATTACCACCCGATCCCGCTTATGCCTCGATGGGCCTCGTTGCCGACTATAAAAATGGACTCATGCGCAAGCTCGATCGAAAATGCCACACTAGCAGGGTCTGCCTTCATTCCGACTTCTACACCACTGCAAAGAAGCTGAGCATGCTGTCGTTCCCGGAGCCTGCCATGGTACTCCGCTTCAACCTGTTCTTGGCCGTCTGTCTCGCGCACGAGATGGCACATTTTATCGAAGTATCAGGACCGCACCACGAGCACCCGCTTGGCGAGCCAGAAGTCTTCTTTAACGATAACATGTGGACTGAGTCCGGCATCGCATTCGAATTGAAGATTTTCGGGGGACGACTGCACCCCATCTCCTCCCGCGTCGACTGCGGCCTCGGGCTAGCCGTGCTGAGCTACCCTCTGAGAGAAGTCTACGACAAGGAAGACAACGTCCTATACACCCTGCCTATGGACTACATCACCAAGATCCAGCAAAAAGAGACGTGGGAGCAGGAGTTCACATCTTCTGACACTTCTGTATTTCACGTCCCACGTACAGGCCCTCGCTCCATCGAGATCAACGGGACCAACCTCATGATATGGGAAGACGAGAAGGACGCCGACATCTCGGATCATGTCGACGGAAAAGACACTACATTTTACCGTATGGACGACGGACAGATCGTCAAGAACCCGAACTCGAGTAATAGGAAACCGCAGCGGCCGCCCGAAGTGAGGAGGTGGAGTCCATATGGGCACAAGAGGAAGAATACCGCGGATGGTATTGCTTGTGTGTCGAAGGAAATTGCGGATGTTGAAGCGGGAGAAGGCGGTGAGACGAAAGTAGAGGAAGCTAGGAGTGATGATGATATGACGGAGGAGCAGGTGTCGGAGGGGGGAGAATAGCTGTGCTATCGCCCTTTATTGAAAAAGAGCTGTGGCGATGTTGAGTGAATTCTCTATTTTTTCTGCATTTGCGGACGGTGTTTTGGGAGATTGCGGTAAAGAGGTGGTTTGGTTCCTGGGAGCATTAGCATTGCATTGCATTGTGTAAGACGCTTTTGGATAGCGGTTAGCGGTAGTCAGTCTTGTGGATAGCGAAGCTTTGCATTGGGGGTTCTTGAACGATGAATGTTCGATTGAGTGATGATTAGAGTGTCCGTCCCTCTGCACGTGGAATGGTGTGTTTGTCGTAACCACATCACTCTTTGCTCGATGTGTCTAGTCAAATCGTGCACATCATCAACCACCACCGACTAACGCGCAATCTGCTTCACCAATACAGATCTGACCAGGTATATGTATATTGAGTAACCGCAAAATAGTATAGGCTTTGCTGAGTTTTTGAAAGAGACTGTTGGGATGACATAGCGCAGAGATGAGCGGATGGTGGCTTTTGGGCCGTAGGGTGAAGGATTGCGTGAGTAAAGAATCGCGAGCGAGGATTGGTGATACCGAATTGCGTGCAAATACGTTAGTATCTTGTACTTTCTTCGCGCTTTGAATACATTGATCGACAGGCTGGTTCTATAAGATCAGCACTACCGCCCATCATACCCCACCCCATCCTTCTTTTCCTTCCCCTGTCCCCTCGCCACTGCCAACGTGTCTGTAAAATGTGCCTGCACTGCCAACATATCCGCCGCAATACTAATCATATCGAACCCCATCTCCGCAAAGCCCCTCGACTGCTCCCCACTCGTACAATAAATGCCAACTTTCTTCCCTTCCTTATGCGCCGCCTCCTTGATTCTATCAATCGCATCTCTCAGCTCTTGATGCATGGCTCCGAGAATGGGACGTCCGATGTTGTTTCCTAAATCGAAGGGGCCGATGAGGAGGCAGTCTACGCCGGGGATGGCGGCAATATCTTCAACAGATTCGAGCGCGGATTTGGTTTCGATTTGTACAATGGTTTGTAGGGCGCTGTTGGCATGTTGGAGGTAGTGGGTCATGGGCTCGTTGGTGAAGGACTGTGTGCTGAAGGGGGAGCCGAAGCCGCGGTGGCCTTCAGGAGGGAATTTGGCAGAGGAAACGAGGCGTTTGGCGTCTTCGACAGTGTATATTAGGGGGACAACTATGCCGTGTGCGCCTGCATCGAGCGCTCCTGGATTGTTTGTTAGTATTTCGGCAGAGTCAGAGGCGGATAACATGTACGTTTGACCATCCACGCTTCGTTGGCGGCAATACGGACGATAGGGCTGACACCAGTGGCTGCGATTGCGGCGACCGCCTCGTGCATTTGGCCATCTAGATCAATGTTAGTACATATGGTCAAGTCACGGGTGGAAAAGTGTTGCGGACCGTCAATGTTTCCGTGCTCGCAGTCCACACATATCCAGTCGACGCCCGAGCGAGCAATTGCACGGGAATGGTTCGTTCCAGGTAGCATCTACATACAGCGTCAACATTCAGAGCCAGCTACCACATTAGGCCAAAAAAGAAGTACCTGCCATCCTCCAAAGCTCGGCCCGCCTTTCCGGAAGGCTTTGTATATCCGACTCGCTTCCTGGAGAGAGTTCATCTTTCTCGTTTGAGCTGAGAATCGCCGCACGCGTGAGGTCGAGATAGGAACAAAAGCGGGGAAAGTAATTCGACAGTGTTTTATGCTTGCGAGAGGAATCCGCGACATGGTCATAATCTTCGGGGGCGAACGCCGGTACGAAAGTCCACCCGACCCCTCTTCCCCATAGCCTCGCTACCCCACATTTCCTACATGACGCTAAAGCCTGTCACTCTTGTGCGTCTCTGAGACAGGATGCCGCTATGTGCGCTCGGCTTCGTCCATCAGCTTGTCAACTTGGTCTTCTTGGAAGCGATGCATCAGTTTTAGGGCTGATGTTGTTGTTTCTGGAGCTGAGGCTTTGTCGACGTGGATCTTGACGAATCAGCACATCCGTGGAGACTCAAATGTCGACAAGCTTACTACGGGAGTGTCGAATTCATAGACGGCCTTCCACTTCTCCTGCCCCGGCTCCATCACGTTGATCTCGTGGTACTCTAGATCTCGCTTCGCTTTTACATTCTGGACTACCGCTTTGGCGGTGTCACACAGCGAGCAGGGGCTCCGAGTGAAAAAAGTGATTCGACATTGCAGTAATGTCGACGACGCGCGAAACATGTTGGTACTTGAGCAGTAGGGCACCAATTGACAAGGAAAATATGATTGGATATTATATGGCTTCGAACAAGGGACGACGATGGTAACGACGGCCTGCTCACCGCCTTGAGCTAAACTTCGTTTTGCTGGCCCGAGCGCCTATGACATACCTCTACCGCTGCTCCGCAACTTTCCAGAATATTCGCCCGTAGAGAAGCGTCAGGCATAATCTCTACGCGCTTCCACACTCGTTCTGTCCATCCGACCA
>Ga0247803_1001803_pt1 | contig 11058 bp, 12 predicted proteins | sample UWRJL014104B1_FD_180928 | JGI IMG/M metagenome (GOLD analysis project Ga0247803, IMG submission 180928) | Plant litter microbial communities from Arlington Agricultural Research Station in Wisconsin, United States - UWRJ-L014-104B-1 | ecosystem: Environmental > Terrestrial > Plant litter >...
AGTACAAGAATCATATTAATAAATAGAATGTCACAGCCCAAAGTAGTATTAGCGTTTAGTGGAGGATTGGATACCTCTTTTTGTGTAAAATATTTAGCCGAAGATAAAGGCTACGAAGTTCATTCTGTGTTGGTAGATACAGGTGGTTTTTCAGAAGAAGAGCTTAAAACAATTGAAGCAAATGCCTATTCATTAGGTGTGAAACATCACGCAACGATTTCAAAAACAGCGGATTATTACAACGATTGTATTAAATATCTGATTTTTGGTAACGTTTTGAAAAACAACACGTACCCGCTTTCTGTAAGTGCGGAACGCGTTTTTCAGGCCGTTGCTGTTGCTGAATATGCAAAAGAAATTGGTGCTACTGCGATTGCACACGGAAGTACAGGAGCCGGAAATGACCAGGTTCGTTTCGATATGGCGTTCCGTATTATCATTCCGGAAGCTGAAATTATTACGCCAATCCGTGACCTCAAACTTTCACGTGAGGCTGAAATAGAATATCTGACTAAAAAAGGTGTTGGCCGCGAATGGGCCAAGGCTGCATATAGTATCAACAAAGGTCTTTGGGGAACTTCGGTTGGAGGAAAGGAAACTTTGACATCCGAAAAATATCTTCCGGAAGAAGCATGGCCTACACAGGTTTCAAAAACAGAACCTGAAACAATTACTTTGGAATTCGTTGAAGGTGAATTGAAAGGTGTTGCTGGCGAATCTTTTGAAAATCCGGTTCAGGCAATTCAGAAATTGGCAGCCATTGCTCAGCCTTTTGGAATTGGTCGTGACATTCACGTAGGTGATACGATTATTGGTATCAAAGGTCGTGTTGGTTTTGAAGCCGCAGCTCCTTTGATTATCATTAAAGCGCACCATACACTTGAAAAACACGTTTTGAGCGAGCAACAGCTTTACTGGAAAGAACAACTTTCTAATACGTATGGTACTCTTCTTCACAAAGGCCAGTTCGTTGAGCCGGTTATGCGCAACATTGAAGCGTTCTTGGCTGATACGCAAGCTCATGTGACAGGAAAAGTACATGTACATCTTGCTCCATACAGGTTCTATGTAGAAGGAATTGAATCTCCATTTGATTTGATGTCTTCGAAATTCGGAAGTTATGGTGAAATGAACAATGCCTGGACTGGTGATGACGTGAGAGGATTCTCAAAAGTTGCTTCGAACCAGGTGATGATTTATCAGAAGGTGAGCGAATCTAATAATTAATGGTTACGGCCGGGTCTCCGGTGCGATTAATTTTTAATAATTGGAAAGTAAAAAAACCAAATATTGCTGGAAAGTAATTTCCATAATGGATTAACGCATTTCAGCCATATTCTCTAAATACTTTTAAGATGAGCAAGAGCGAACTTCAAAATGAGATTGTAAAAGCAACCGAAGAATTACCGGAATCGCTGGTAAAGGAAATTCTTGATTTTGCAGAATTCTTGATAAACAAGCAAGCAAAAACGTCCAATGAACAAATAAGATTGGAACTACATAGCTTGTCTCAATCAGAAATCTCTCACTTAGATGAGGAGTTCACTGGATATAAATTAACTTATCCTAAAATAAATGACTGACATTTCCCTGGAATATGTGGCAGATACTATGGCGGTAGTACTTTGGTTGGAACAAAGAAAGTTACCGCCTATAATTACCGAAATATTTGAAATGTCAAATCAAATTGATAGTAACATATCAATTTGGATTCCTGCTATTGTCATGGCAGAAATTGGGTATTTGTTTGAAAAGGGAAGAATTGAAACATCACTTAAAGATGTCCAGGCGCTAATAGCATCTAATAATAGATTTAAAATAGCTGATCTGACAAATGACATTATTCTCAAATCTTTTGAAATAAAAGATATTCCGGAGTTACACGATCGGTTAATTGCCGGAACAGCATATACATTTAATTGCCCGTTGTTAACAAATGATCCTAAAATTGAAAAATCGTCATTTGTAAAAACAATATGGAAATGAACAAATTATGGACAAAAAAATAAACATAGGCATCATTGGTGCGGCAGGGTATACAGGAGGAGAATTACTAAGAATTGTCATTAACCATCCGAATGTAAATATTGCCTTTGCACATAGTAAAAGCCAGATCGGGAAGCCGGTTTATGCTACGCATACAGACTTGTTGGGTGATACAGAACTGACTTTTTCTGGAGAAGATATTCAAACCTTGTTAAATCAGGAAAGCTTGAACGCCATTTTCCTGTGCTCAGGCCATGGAGAATCACAGAAGTTTCTGGATGAATATAATGTTCCTGAAACAGTTAAAATCATTGATTTAAGTACTGATTTCCGTGATGAATCCAATGGTTTTACTTACGGTCTACCTGAACTTCAAAAAGAAAAAATAAAGACTTCAAACAAAATTGCTAATCCAGGCTGTTTTGCGACAAGTATTGAGCTGGCGATTCTACCACTTGCAAATGCTGGTTTATTGAAAGAGGATGTTCATGTAAGTGCCGTGACAGGAAGTACTGGTGCTGGACAATCGCTTAGTGCAACGACACATTTTTCATGGAGAAATAATAATCTGTCGATTTACAAAGCCTTCACGCATCAACACCTGACAGAGATAAAAATGAGCCTGAAGAAATTGCAGGCTGGTTTTGACAAGGCAGTGAATTTTGTTCCATATCGCGGTGATTTTACCCGTGGAATCATGGCCAATGTTTACACGCTTTATTCCGGAACAATTGAAGAAGCGCAGGCACTTTATAAAAATTATTACGCCGAACATCCTTTTACACACGTGAGCGATTCGCCCATTGATGTAAAGCAGGTTGTCAATACCAATAAATGTTTCATTCATTTGGAGGTACATGACGGTCAATTGTTGGTCACAAGTATCATTGATAATTTAACAAAAGGTGCTTCCGGACAAGCAGTTCAAAACCTGAACCTGATCTTCGGATTACCAGAAGATGCCGGATTACGGTTGAAGGCACCTTCATTCTGATATATTAAACGCAGAGTTAAAAGAGGTTAGCGCAGAGGACGCTGATATTTTTACTCTGTGTACTCTGCGTACTCTGCGTAAAACTCTCATTCCTCTGCGTTTAAAAACTAAATTACTATGTCACATTTATTTGATGTTTATCCACTTTACGATATAGAACCTGTAAAAGCTGAAGGCAGTTATTTATGGGACACGAATGGCACAAAATACCTGGATCTTTATGGCGGGCACGCGGTGATTTCTGTTGGACATTGTCATCCGTATTATGTTGATATGCTCAGCAAGCAGCTTCATGCGATTAACTTTTACTCGAATTCAGTTAAAATATCATTGCAGGAAGAATTGGCTGAGAAGCTTGGAGATCTTTCTGGTTATCCGGATTACAAACTTTTCCTTGTGAATTCTGGTGCAGAAGCCAATGAAAATGCTTTAAAACTGGCTTCGTTTCATACGGGCCGCTCAAAGGTTGTAGCTTTTACAAAAGCATTTCACGGACGTACTGCTGGTGCTGTTGCAGCAACTGACAATCCGTCGATCGTTGCGCCTGTGAATTATAATAAGCATGTTACATTTCTTCCATTCAATGATGTTGATGCACTTCAGGAAGGTATTACTGATGAAGTTTGCGCCGTAATTGTTGAAGGAATTCAGGGTGTTGGCGGAATTCAGGTGAGCAGTGATGCGTTTCTTCAGGCTTTACGTAAGCGTTGTGATGAAACCGGAGCGGTTTTGATTCTGGATAGCGTGCAGTGTGGTTATGGCCGTACCGGGAAATTCTTCTCGCATCAATTTAGTGGAATTCACCCGGATCTGATGACGATGGCCAAAGGTATGGGTAATGGGTTTCCGATCGGTGGCGTTTTAATTTCTCCAAAATTCAAGGCAAGCTATGGTTTGCTCGGAACTACTTTTGGTGGAAATCACATGGCTTGTGCTGCTGGGATCGCTGTGCTTGACATAATGAAAAACGAGAATCTTTTAGATAATGCTACGGAGATCGGAGAATATCTGATGAATGGTATTAAGGAAATTGGTGGATATAAGGAACTTCGTGGCCGTGGCCTGATGATCGGAATTGAATACGATTTCCCGGTTAAAGATCTTCGGAACAAATTATTATTTAAGCATAAAATGTTCACGGGCGTTGCGGGGGCTAATACGATCAGATTGTTACCTTCGCTTGCATTGGGGAAATTGGAAGCCGATATGTTTTTAGAAGCCTTAAGAGCCGAAGTAACTAGTCTTTCCCAACCGCAATAGGCGCAATAGGTTTTCGCAATGGACGCAATGGATATTTTGAAAATAGAATTACAAAATAAATCTATTTTTGCGCTCTATAATCATTTTCCTAACCGCAATGGGCGTAATAGATTTTCGCAATGGATGCAATAGATATTTTTGAGAATAGAATTGCAAAACAAATCTATTTTTGCGCTCTAAAAGTACATAAGACGCTGGGACCGGGTTTACTGGAATCCGCTTATGAAGAATGCCTATATTATGAAATTAAAAAAGAGGGGCTTTGGGTAGAAAAGCAAAAAGCACTTCCTCTTATATATGAAGATATCAGGCTTGAAGTCGGATATCGAATAGATTTATTGGTGGAGAATTGTGTAATCGTTGAAATCAAGGCTGTTGAAGCACTGAACGAGGTGCATGTTGCTCAATTATTAACTTATCTAAAACTAACGAATTGCAAACTCGGACTATTGATTAATTTCAATGTCGCCTTAATAAAAAACGGTGTCAAAAGATTGGCAAACGGATTATAATATTATTGCGTCCATTGCGAAAACCATTGCGTCCATTGCGGTTAAATACAACATTAATGAAACATTTTCTTTCACTTGCAGACGTCTCAGATCTTAATCACCTCATCACCAGCGGGATTGAAGCGAAACGTAATCCTTTTGCTGACGAAACACTTGGCAAGCACAAAACCATCGGTTTGATGTTTTTTAATTCAAGCTTACGTACCCGTATCAGTACCCAAAAAGCAGCTGCGAATTTGGGTTTGAATGTGATCGTGATGAATGTTGGGCAAGACAGCTGGGGACTGGAAATGGAAGAAGGTGTCATCATGAATGGTACCAAAGCCGAGCACGTGAAAGAAGCAGCGGCGATCATGGGGCGTTACTGTAATATTATCGCAATCCGGTCTTTTGCCGAGCTTGAAGACCGGGACAAGGATTATGCCGAAACTGTTTTTCAACAATTCAAAAAATACGCCGAGGTTCCGATCGTAAATCTGGAATCCGCAACTCGCCATCCGCTGCAATCTCTGGCAGACTGTATCACAATTGAGGAATTTAAAATTAAAGAGCGTCCGAAAGTAGTTCTAACCTGGTTACCCCATTTTAAAGCACTACCCCAGGCCGTAGCAAATTCATTCTGCGAATGGATGAATCCGATGAATGTGGAATTTGTGATCACGCATCCGGAAGGATACGATCTTGACCCAAAATTTGTTGGCAAAGGGCAGGTGATCTACGACCAGGATAAAGCATTGGAAGGAGCCGATTTTGTTTATGGAAAAAACTGGTCATCTTACACTCATTATGGCCAGGTTTTAACACAAGATCCTTCCTGGATGATCACAGAGGCTAAAATGGCTTTAACAGACAATGGCAAATTCATGCACTGCCTTCCGCTCAGACGTAATATGAAAGTAGCTGATGAAGTACTCGACGGCCCGCGTTCACTGGTTATTGAACAGGCAGCCAACAGAGAATGGTCGGCGCAGGCGGTTTTGAAAGAAATTTTATTAGGTCTGAACGTATAAAACTTTTTCATTCCCTGAACTTTGTGGACGCCGGGCATAGTTATATAATTTAATAACGAATCCCGCTGTAAAATATATAAAAATGAATACCGAAACGCTTACAAATCCATCTTTACCAAAAGAAAAACCTGTTGGAAAAACAGGCGTTTTGATCGTAAACCTGGGCACTCCGGATAGCCCCTCCGTTCCTGACGTAAGAAAATATCTGCGTGAATTTTTAATGGACGAACGCGTTATTGATATACCGTACCTGAATCGCTGGTTGCTTATTAACCTGATCATTGCACCTTTCCGTGCACCAAAATCAGCAAAAATCTACCGGGAACTTTGGACACCGGAAGGATCGCCGTTAAAAATCTATGGTGAGTCTGTTGAGAAAAAATTACAGAAAGTGTTGGGTGATGATTTCGTGGTGAAACTGGCCATGCGATATCAAAGTCCAAGTATTGAAAACGGTCTGAATGAGCTCAGAAAACTTTGTCTTTCTGAAATAATTGTCGTTCCGTTTTTCCCTCAGTATGCCTCTGCTTCCACCGGTTCTGTTTACAAGAAAGTAATGGAAGTGGTGAAAGACTGGGAGGTTTTACCTGAAATTAAATTTATCAACCGTTTCCTTGACCATCCAAAATTTGTTGAAGGTTTTGTGAATCTTGGCAAGAAATACATGGCTCAGCGCGAGTATGACCATTTTGTTTTTAGTTATCACGGTATCCCTGAAAGACAAATTACAAAAGGTGACGTCGCTAATTATTGTCAGTTTGGCACCTGCTGCGACACTCTAAACGAGAAAAACCAGCATTGTTACCGTGCTCAATGTTACGAAACAACCAGGCTTTTTGTCAAAGGTATGGGAATTCCGGAAGGGAAATATACAGTTGCTTTCCAATCCAGGCTTGGAAAAACGCCATGGATCAAACCTTACACAGATGAGCTTATTCCTGAATTAGCAAAAAAAGGCGTGAAAAGTGTATTAGCATTTTCTCCTGCCTTTGTTGCGGATTGTTTGGAAACAACCATCGAGGTAGGTGAAGAATATAAAGAGATCTTTGAAAAAGAAGGCGGCGAACACTGGCAACTGGTGGAAAGTCTGAATGACAGCGATATCTGGATTGAGGCGCTGGAGGATATGGTTAGGAAGGCGTGATTTTCCTGGGCAGGTTTTGTCAGGAAATTGTCATTTGTGGTCAGGAGATTGTCATTTTTTGTCAAGAGTTGAGAGGAATTGAATGAGTATTAAGTAAGATAAGAGTCTATAAACAAAAGAAGTCAACTTTACGGTTGACTTCTTTTGTTTATAGACTAAATATTTTATTCGCTATTTACAGCATTACCGACTCTTTCCTGTAAAGTTCTGCCAGTGTTTCCACTGCGAAATCAACTTCTTCTGCTGTATTGTACTTCCCGAAAGAAAAACGAACATTTGCTCTATCCGGATTAATCTGGATTTCAGTCAAAACGTGTGATCCAACATCTGTTCCGCTTGCACAGGCACTTCCTCCTGAAACGGCTACACCGGCGATATCCATGTTGAAAAGTAACATATCATTTAATCCCGACGGCGGCAAACTTACACTTAAAACAGTATATAAACTTTCATCCAGCAAATCTGATTTCCCGTTGAATGAAACACCTTCAATATTTTCACGAAGCTTGTGAATCATTCGGGTTTTAAGGTTTTCAATGTGCAGACGATGCTGGTCCATATCACGGTATGCAATTTCCAGCGCTTTTGCCAAACCTACAATCCCATAAACATTTTCAGTGCCCCCACGCATGTTGCGCTCTTGTGCGCCACCGTGAACAAATGGAAAAATCTTGGTTCCTGGCTGAACATATAGAAACCCAATACCTTTTGGACCATGAAATTTATGCGCGGAACCAACGATGAAATTGGTTTTCAATTGCTGCAAATCATGTCTATAATGACCCATTGTCTGTACCGTATCACTATGAAAAATCGCATCATAATGTTTGCACAGATCACCTACGGCATCAAGATCCAGCAAATTTCCAATCTCATTGTTTCCATGCATCAAGGAAACCAGTGAGCGGGAATTTGTTTGCAAAAGTATTTCTAAATGAGCTAAATCTACTTCCCCTTTTTCATTCAGATTGACAAAACTCAATTCAATCTTTCCGGTTTTTGCAAGATGTTCAAGCGTGTGAAGCACCGCATGATGCTCAATTTTCGACGTAATGGCATGTTTCAGGCCAAAAGTTTCGATGCTTGAACGAATTGCCGTATTATCTGCTTCTGTCCCGCCAGATGTAAAAAAGATTTCTGCCGGTGCTGCGTTTAATATTCCTGCAACACTTTTCCTCGCTCTTTCCACAGCAGAACGAACTGCGCGACCATAGGAATGGATTGAAGAAGGATTACCGAAAGTCTCCGTCATCAGAGGCAACATGGTCTCCAACACTTCCTGGTCCAGACGCGTCGTAGCAGCGTTGTCAAAATAGGCTTTCATTATTTATTTTTCGGTTCTGAAATTATTTCCTTGATATCAGAAATGATCTTATTTGCCAGATTTACAGCCGTTGTCAATGTTTCTGATTCTGAATAAATCCTGATAATTGGCTCTGTATTTGATTTACGCAAATGAACCCATTCCCGGTTAAATTCAATTCTTACACCGTCAATCGTACTCAAAGGCTGTTTTGAATATTTTGTCTGAATACGACTTAGAATATTATCAACATTAATATCCGGCGTTAGTTCGATCTTATTTTTAGAAATATAATAGCTGGGATACGACTTACGAAGTACCGAAGCCGTTTTTCCGAATTTGGCCAAATGTGTTAAAAATAATGCAATCCCCACCAAAGCGTCACGGCCATAATGACTTTCAGGATAAATAACACCACCATTTCCTTCTCCGCCAATGATTGCATTATTCGCTTTCATTGTTGTCACCACGTTCACTTCACCTACTGCGGAAGCAAAATATTCAACTCCTGCTTTTAGCGTTACGTCCTTCAAAGCCGCTGTTGATGATAAATTAGATACAGTATTTCCCGGCGTATTTTTCAAAACATAGTCCGCAACGGCTACCAATGTATATTCTTCACCAAAAGGTGAGCCATCTTCACAAATTAATGCCAGACGATCTACATCCGGATCAACAACAATCCCCAGATTAAATGCTCCGTCTTTCAGTTCTTTACTGATATCACGTAAATGTTCCGGAAGCGGCTCAGGATTGTGGGCAAAGTTTCCTGTTGGTTCACAGTGTAACTTCTTGATATTCTTTGTTTCAACACCCAATGCTTCAAGCAACATCGGAACCACTATTCCACCTGTAGAATTTACTGCATCCACCACAATTTTAAAATTGGCAGCCTTGATCGCTTCAACGTCTACCAGCGACAGCGAAAGTATGTGATCAATATGCTTTTGCAGGTAGGTATCGTCAGATTTATAACTTCCAAGCTTTTTTACATCCGGAAAAAGAAAGTCTTCCTCATCAGCAATTCTCAGAATTTCTGTTCCTTCTTCTTCTGAAATAAATTCACCCTCGTGGTTAAGCAATTTCAACGCATTCCACTGGATTGGATTGTGGCTTGCTGTAAGAATAATTCCTCCTGCTGCTTCCTCAGCCGTGACCGCAATTTCGACCGTAGGAGTTGTGGAAAGCCCTAAATCAATAACGTTAAGACCTACACCTTGTAGGGTGCCTGCCACCAGACGGCTTACCATTTCGCCCGAAAGCCTGGCATCACGTCCGATAACTACTTTTAAATTTTGTGGATTTGTCCTCCTCAACCAAGTGCCATATGCAGCAGCAAACTTAACAACATCAATTGGAGTCAGTGCATCTCCGGATTTCCCTCCTATTATCCCTCTGATTCCTGATATAGATTTGATTAACGTCACGATCTAGTATTCCTCTGTTTGTTACGATACAAAAATAACAAATTTCCCGCGGTCTATGGGATTATTTGATAAAACTATCCAAGATTTGAGCAACAGGTTTACGTATATTATACTAACTCAATGTCGACGTGAGTGACAAGTGATGACTGTGCAGCACCTCGAAAAAATCCCATAACAGGTGCGAGTTGATCAAAGTCTGCCGAAGCACCCAGGCTAATATGATTATTTGCAATCACTTTTCCTTCCGTCGGATCGAAACCACGCCATCCTGCACCTGGCAGATATACTTCCACCCAGGCATGCAGTTCATGCGCCTGCATCAAATTTCCGTAAAGGTATCCGCTTACGAAACGTGCCGCGATTCCTAAACTTCTGCAAGCAGCTATAAACAGCCGGGAATAATCACGGCACGAACCGATTTTATCCCTTAAAGTATCATCAGGCGGATAGGCCACGCCAAATTCCCGGTTCTGATACGTAAAAGTTTCTGCGATATATTTGCTAAGTTCAACGAGAAAGGGCACCGTTTCCCAGTTTACTTCCGCTGCTATTCTTCTGGCAAATTGTTCAACATAAGTTGTGACGTCGTTCCGATTCAGATATGGTATCAGGTATTTATAAATCCGGTTATCATATAAAAACGGAATGTTTCTTGTGATAAAGGGGAAAAGTACAAAATCGAAGACATTAACAAAGTCGGAACAAACCGTCATTTCCGCCTGCACGGTCAGCCTGGTTACAGGTCCTTGAAAAAAATGTACAACCTGCTCAACATTCCCTTCCGCATCAACATTTTTTACAATATTTGAAGGAAGAGGATTAATCACCAGCGAGTAATTCAGTACGCGCTGGTGAGGATATGCTTTGGGATATAAATAAAGCGTATGAGAGTCCAGTTCAACTGGGAAATCGTAACTATAGTCAAGCGAATGACGCACTTTAAGATTCATGGAGTTTCCCGGATAATAGCAAAAAAGATAATGCTATGAAGTAATATTAAAACCCCTGTTCAGCTGCAATTGGTTCAGTTCATCCACTGGCTCTTGAAATGCCCGGAAGTTTGCCCCATCGACTGGCTCTGTAATTTTTCCGATTCCAAACCGAAATACATGTCAAAAATGGCATTATCAACCTCATTATTATTTGTCTGAAAACGATCCAGATACTTATGAAGACCCATCTTGAAAACGTCCTCTACCTCTGTAAATTCCAATTCACTGCGAATTTTACTCAACGCGCGTTCCGCAGGATTTGTATGTCCACGCTCAGGAATTGAACCTGCGATTGCATAAAGAGAAAGTTCGGCCTGGCGAACAGAATAAGCAATGGAACGCGGAAATAATTTGTCGAGAATCAGAAATGCAACGATATTCATCGGCGTTAAAGCACGGTGCGTCTGACGATACATATTATAAGCACTTA
>Ga0247803_1001805_pt1 | contig 11057 bp, 10 predicted proteins | sample UWRJL014104B1_FD_180928 | JGI IMG/M metagenome (GOLD analysis project Ga0247803, IMG submission 180928) | Plant litter microbial communities from Arlington Agricultural Research Station in Wisconsin, United States - UWRJ-L014-104B-1 | ecosystem: Environmental > Terrestrial > Plant litter >...
TAATATCCTGCAAACTGTTCAGAATCTGGCGCAGCATGATGTAATCTTCCATGTTTTCATGCGTCATCCGGTCCTGCCGTATTCTTTCGAAAGCGGATTGGCATTTGTTGAACGCTTCGTCCAGATCCCGCCTCGGACGCGATGGGAAACCACTTTGGACAGCGAGGCCTATTTGCTGTATTTCGGCTGCAAGCCAGGAAATATAGGTGCCGAATAACCGCAGAACCTTTGTATCGTCAAAGGCGCGGTGAAGATTTGTGTAATTCTGCTGAGAGTTCAGAATTCTTTCAAAAAGGTCGATGCTATCCAGAAACATCAACATCAGTATCCGGCTTTTATTGGTTGATTCAGTGACCAATTCCCGCGTTTTAAAAATAATTTCTCTGAGTGTTTCATGGTTTTCACGCAACAGTACCTGCTGGTGAATCATCTGGTTGAAAAGCTCGTCATAATCAGGTTTTGAAAAGTAATATCCCGCTTTGATAGAAAGCAGCTTTCCCAATTCAACGAAATTTTCGCCTAAAAGCTGTTGAATGAGCAAATACGGGCGCAATGTCTGCAAGGTCAAAAACAAAATGAGGTACCATATTCCTCCTGCCGAAAAGATGAGTGCCGTTCTTAAAACCGCATCCCCGCTCATATGATCGTCAATATTGAATACGAAAACGAGCAGTGAAATAAGTCCTACGCTATTTGCACGGTTTCCATAAACGCCAATGAGGGAAAAGAAAACACCGAAAACAATGATTTCAGCAAAAACAATAAAGTGAACGTGTCTTAAAAATCCGGTAATGCATGCCACCATAAAACACATGACGATAGCGATCATTAATGCATTCCTTCGTCGATGAAATGGTCCCGGATTATCTGTGCTTCCGATAAGCAAAGTTCCCAGAGGAAAGGCAATCATATCCGTCAATATACCATAATGCTGGAATATCAGACTCGGTATAACTGCCCCCAAAGTGAGCCTCACACCGGTGGAAAGATAATGGCTGGAAATAAACTTTTTAAACTCGTCGAGATAATTCATGAAAGCATTGGATTGCTACGCAATACTACCAATATTAATTTTTAACTGGCAAAAAAGCTGTACCAATCAACGATAATTTTTTTGAGGCTGAATGGAAGGTATATATGGACTTTATGATAATCAAATGAAATTCAAAGTGTTAGTTTTGTGACTTAAAGTTGTAATTTAGTATTTTATACTATTTACCAGCATGTTACACCTCAATTTGAATCCGTTTCCAAATCTTGAAACGGAGCGCCTGACAATTCACGAACTGACCCCTGAAAATGCCGGTGATGTGTTTTTATTAAGGAGCAATCCGATTGCAATGAAATTTATTGGAAAGCCATTGCTGCAATCCGTTGATGACGCGGAAGAGTTAATTGAAGCTTACAGATTTAACGTAAGAAAGAATATTGCGGTCAACTGGGGAATCACATTGAAGAGTGAAAATAATGGACTGGTCGGCACCATTGGATTTCACAGGATTGAAAAAGAGCATTTCAGAGCAGAAATTGGATACATTCTGCATCCCGATCAATGGTACAAAGGTATTATGAACGAAGCACTTGCGAAGGTTTTGAACTATGGATTTTCTGTTCTGAAATTACATAGTATAGAGGCAAAGGTGAATCCGGACAACCGGCAATCGGGAAAGCTGCTGCAAAAAAACGGATTTATAAAGGAAGGTTATTTCAAACAAAATTTCTATTCTGACGGGCAGTTTTATGATACAGAAATCTATTCGCTTATCAGATGAGTTTCACTTTTCATACATAAAAAACCACAGAAAAGGTGTTTCTCTGTGGTTCTCAGGTTTTTAGTCCGAATCAATTGTTTGTTGTAACTTTTAGTGCAACCTCCACGTTGCCGCGGGTAGCGTTGGAGTAGGGGCAAACGGTATGCGCTTTGGCGACCAGTTCTTCCGCAACTGCCTGCTCAACGTCAGGCACATTCGCTTCCAAAGTAATCACCAACCCAAAACCATCCGAATCATTTTTACCAATTCCAACGTGAGCGGTGACCGAAGTTGTCCCGGTTTTGACTTTCATCGCCCTGATCACATGAGAAAGCGCGCTGTCAAAACAGGCTGCATACCCGGCAGCGAATAGTTGCTCCGGGTTTGTGTGAGCCCCGCCAGAGCCGCCCATTTCTTTTGGTGTCCTTACTTCAAGTTCCAAAACGCCGTCGGATGAAACCACTTTTCCATTTCTTCCTCCGGTAGCTGTTGCTTCAGCCGTATACAATGCTGTGATCATGTGCTCTAAATTTGACTCTAATTATTATGTACTAATTCTATTTTATTCACTTTGTCTAATAGGCCAGATGCCAGAGAACGCAACTGATCCAGTTCCTGAAAGGTTAATTCCAGGCTGCATTTGATTTGTTCAGGGATAAATGTTGCTCTTTCCTTTAATTTTTCACCTGATTCCGTTAACGTAATAATCACAACGCGCTCATCCTGTTTAAGACGCTGGCGTTTCACCAGATCACGGTCTTCCAGTTTTTTTAATAATGGAGAAAGCGTTCCGGAATCGAGCATCAGTTTGTTGCCTAGTTCCTTTACAGAAAGAGAATCTTCTTCCCATAATACGAGCATCACCAGATACTGAGGATAGGTCAGGCCGATTGTCTCAAGCAATGGCAAATAATGACTGGTGATTTTCCTGGACAGTGCGTACAAAGGAAAACATAGCTGATTTGACAATTTTAGGTATTCCATATCTTTTATTAATTGTGCAAAATTAAATTGTATACAATTTAAAAACAAACTATTTCAAAAATATTTGGCAAGACACAAAAAAACCGCCCTGTTGAGGAGCGGCTTTCTTACTGGGTTCTAAAAAATATTAATTTTCGGAATTGATCTTCAATATTGCTTTGTCTATATGGTAACGTCCGGTGCCTTCTTCTCCAATGACATCGAAAAGTTCGATAGCACGACGTGCGTTATCTTCTTCTTCAATTTGCTCATTTACGAACCACTGGATAAAATTTTCCGTTCCGTAATCTTCTTCTCTGCGGCTTTGCGTTACAATGCGGTTGATTGACTGCGTCACGCTGATCTCACTTTGCAATGCTGCTTCAAACACACTTCTGAAAGAGGCAAATTCCTGTTTAACAGGAGCAACTTCTGGAGAAATTGCCGTTCCACCCACCGTCATGATGTAATTGAATATTTTTAGCATATGCCCGCGTTCTTCTTCGGACTGCTTCATGAAGTAAATTGCGCTGTTTTTGAACCCGTTGCGGTCGCACCAGGATGCCATGGCTAAATATTTTGACGAAGCTTCCGCTTCCATTTTAACCTGGTTGTTCAAAAGTATTTCTATTTCTTCTTTTAAAGAAGTGCGTTGTCTAAGTAGGTCTCTCATGATTGTATATATTTACTGCTTCGTATTACTAAGCACAAATATTACATGAAAGTTCATGATAACAAGCTATACGTCGAAATTTGGAATTGGTCTAAAATGAAGGAAATGAGCTATTTAGACTAATTCTGATTCCTGATACAGCAATTCGTGCAGAAGCGAATTTAGTTCAATGGCAAAATGTGTACCATTGATCAACTCTCTCAGCTGAATCAATTCGCAAAGTGTAAGTTTTTGATAAATGTTTAATTGAGGGGCCTCAACAAACTCATAATCAGATTCGTCAGAAAGGTCAAAAATACGGCTCTGAATGTCTATTTTATTTATAAAACGGCGGAAATTCAGAAAGTCCTGAATTTTAAATGCGGCCTTGATTTCTCCAAAATGGACAATTATCCTTGAAGTTTTATCACACTGAAAGCTGAATCCTTTGGAAGTACTGAACAATTCATTCGGGTTATTCACTGCAAGCCTTGGTTGTAATGTGGAAATTGTTCCTCAAAGATACACTACAACTTTTTTTTAAGCAACTTTATTTAAAAGCATTCTAATTATATTTTAAGACTTGCCAGGTCTTTGTGACGGGATCGCCCAGACTTGGCAAGTCTAATCTAATCATTTATTTCTCTCCCGCCTTCGCCCAATTGTCACGAAGTGTGACCGTGCGGTTAAAGACAGGTTTTTCATCCGTACTGTCCGGATCTTTTGAAAAATACCCTTTTCTTAAAAATTGAAAAGATTCTCCTTCTTTGGCGTCCAGAATGGCCGGTTCTGCAAATCCGGTGATGATGCTTAACGATTCTGGATTGATATAATCTTTGAAATCGCCCTCTTCGGATGAAACATTTTCTACTGAAAACAGACGGTCATAAAGACGAACTTCCACCGGAATGGCATGCGTTGCCGAAACCCAGTGCAAAGTCCCTTTCACATTGATGCCGGTCGTATCCTGTCCGCTTTTACTGTTTTCAATATAAGAACAACGTACTTCCGAAATTTCACCGTTTTCATCTTTCACAAAATCATCGCATTGAATGATATATGCGCCTTTGAGGCGAACCATTTTACCAGGTGCGAGTCTGAAATATTTTTTAGACGGGACCTCCATAAAGTCGTCCTTTTCAATGTAAACTTCTCTTGTAAAAGGAATTTCTCGCTGACCGGCTGCAATATCTTCGGGATTGTTTTCACTGTGACATATTTCAGAAATGCCCTCAGGAAAATTAGTAATAACAACCTTTAACGGATCCAAAACGACCATTCTGCGCAATGCTTTTTTATTCAGGTCTTCGCGGACACAAAATTCAAGCAACCCTACGTCGATCATATTTTCCCTGCGGGCAACACCGATGCGGTCACAAAAATCACGGATACTGTCAGCCGTATAACCGCGTCTTCTGAGTCCGCTTATCGTGGGCATTCTCGGATCGTCCCATCCGTTAACATGACCATCCTGAACAAGTTGCAATAATTTCCGCTTGCTGGTGACTGTATAATTCAAATTTCTTCTTGCAAATTCGTACTGACGCGAAGGATATATTTCCAGCTTTTCGATCAGCCAGTCGTACAATTCACGGTGTGGGGCGAATTCCAGAGTACAGATCGAATGGGTGATATTTTCAATGGAATCACTTTGACCGTGCGCGAAATCGTACATCGGGTAAATGCACCATTTGTTCCCGGTACGATGGTGATGCGCATGTTTGATCCGGTACAAAATCGGGTCACGCATCAGCATGTTGATGTGCGCCATATCGATTTTGGCACGAAGGGTCCGACTTCCATCCGGAAACACGCCATTTTTCATCTGTTCGAAAAGCGCAAGATTTTCTTCTACGCTTCGGTTACGGTACGGGCTGTCTTTGCCAGGCTCAGTTGGCGTACCTTTCAGAGCAGCAATTTCTTCTGAAGTTGAATCGTCCACGTAGGCAAGGCCGGCGTGGATAAATTTCAATGCAAATTCATAAAGGGTATCAAAATAATCGGACGCATAAAGCTCATGTTTCCATTCAAAGCCCATCCATTTGATGTCATTTTTGATACTTTCCACGTATTCGGTATCCTCCGTAACGGGATTGGTGTCATCAAATCTCAGATTGGTATAACCCGGAAATTTTTGTGTCAATCCGAAATTAAGGCAAATGCTTGACGCGTGACCAATGTGCAGGTAACCATTGGGTTCCGGCGGGAAGCGCGTTACAATCTGGGTGTATTTCCCGGATTGTAAATCTGCCTCAACAATTTCTTCAATAAAATTCAGGCTCTTTTCTTCTTTTTTCTCTTCCGTGATCATACTGGGCTGAAATTTTTTCAATAAGCAAAGTTAACGTTCTTCTGCCAACCCTGAAATAATTTATTTTTTGTTTCCGGGAATGAAGGGATAAAATACCGGTTGGAAAACAAGTAACAAAATCGTACGGCCTCAAAATTCCCCTGATTGCGTTACTTTTGCAGTATGCGTTATTTCATTGAACTTAGTTATAAAGGAACGGCTTACAATGGCTGGCAAAAACAGAACAATTCACTTGGCGTTCAGCAGCTGGTAGAAGAGGCAATGAGCAAGGTACTGCGAACAGAGATCGAATTGACGGGAAGCAGCCGCACCGATACGGGCGTGCACGCGGAACAGCAGTTTGCTCATTTTGACTTCGCAGAAATCCCCGACACGGAGCAATTGGTTTATAATATCAATGGCCTGATTCCATTTGATATAGCGGTCAGACGAATTTTTGCCGTTCCGGATGATGTGAATTCACGTTTTGCAGCAACGCACCGCCGCTACGAATACAGGATAACCCGATCCAAAAATCCGTTTTTAATCAATCAGGTTTATATGCTGCGCGCCGAATTGAACGTAGCCGCTATGAATGAAGCTGCTGCATTATTATTGAAATACGACGATTTTGAAAGTTTTTGTAAACTGCATACCAACGTTAACAATTTTCGTTGCGCAATCTCAGAAGCATTTTGGCGGCAAAATGGGGAGTTTCTAATTTTTAGTGTCAAATCCAACCGCTTTCTGCGTGGAATGGTGCGTGCACTTGTAGGAACACTTTTGGAGGTAGGAAAAGGGAAAAAAACTGTTTCCGATTTTGAAAAAGTGATCCAGTCAAAAGACAGAAAAAAAGCCGGAGCACAAGCTCCGGCCGAAGGACTTTTCTTAGTAGAAGTAGGCTATCCGGAATCTCTTTTCCCGGAAGTTAAGAATTGAAACCGGGTCGCCGGAGCGATTAAGAATTGAACATTTCATTGTTATCTTCTTAACTCTTCATTTTTCATTTTTAATTCACTTCCCAGGCGTAATCACAATATTCCGGTACTCAACCGGTCCATGATCTCCCTGAATATACAATGGTCCGGGTTCGCCTTCGTTGCTGTCCAAGGCTCCGCCGGTTATACCTGGAATTTCCTGATTCGTGATAACCGTTTTGCCATTCGCAACCAGCGTCAACATTCTGCCTATCAACGTAATATCGAAAGTATTCCATTCTCCGGCATCTTTGGCAACCATTTCGCTTGGAATGATAAAACCGTAGACTGCGCCCATTTGGTCCAAGGCCGGTTCCATTCCTTTGCTATCCGTAACCTGTACTTCATAACGGCCACGAAGATAAACGCCACTATTGCTTCCCTTTGGAATTCGGAATTCGACGTGAAGTTTGAAGTCATTAAATTTTTCATTTGTAATCAGATTCGCACCGGATTTCGGGCTGCGGAGAATGCCGTTTTCGGCTATCCACTGGTTCTCTCCGAATGCGTGCCATGCTTTCATGTCATTACCGCCGGTCAGTGCAATTGCTTTCCCCCAGACAGGTTGTGTCGTTTTACGCAGAGATGGTGCACGAACGCCAATGTAACTGTAAGTTTTGCCTTCGCTGGTCGTCAGTGTTCCGTTTATTTTGTCTCCTGCCAGCGTGCCTTCTACTTTAAGATCGCTGTCGCCTTTTTCCCATTGCGGGGGAATGGCAAAACTGAATTTTCCATCTTTAAATTTCACTTCTGAAATCGGACGTGCGCTTCCTGAAAATCCGGTAAACTGACCAACCAGTGTTTTGGTCCCTGAATGGCGTACTTCCAGCCAGGAAGGTGACGGTTTGCCAGCCAAATCAACCGTAATATCCCAGCGGCCCTCAATCGGAGCAGCAAGTGGTTTAACAGCTTTTGCGCTTACCTGAGCAGATATGGCAAAAAGTAATACAAGAGCGGACCATAAAATTTGTCCGCGGGTTTGGGTTGTATAATTCATATTCATTTTAATTTAAAGGTCGCCAATGTACTGAGAAAATTCAATAAAACTTTTCTCTTTCTGCAAAATGATGAACCAGGTTGTTGTAGTTAAGGGGTTAATTTTATCCGAATTTCAATCAGTCTGGCTGATATTCCGGCAATTTGTTTAGAATGCTTTCCACCTGCCAGTCGCCAAAGCCATAAATACCTTCGCGGATACTAAATTCTTTAAAAATGTTTTTGAATTCTTTTGTGCTGGTTGTCAGGATAATATCTTTTAGTACACGTTCAGGACGCCCGGAAAGATTGTCCTCAGAAAAACGGTCTAATTGTGCCTGAATTACCTCCTGAAGAAATGGGAAATTTACTGTTTTCTGGTTTCCTAACTCTGCCATTGCTGATTTGTCCTGGTTTTTATAGGCAATCCAGAGTTTTACTGATAGATCAATTTCTTCATGTCTCAGCCGCTGCCTGTCCTGATAAGCTTTTGCCAGTTCATCTCTGTCCAATGCTCCAAAGCCACGCCAATCGGGTCGTCCATCTTTTAATGGAGGCTTCACAATATTAATTTTGATCTGATCGGAAATGCGATTCAAAAGCGATATGCAAAACCACAGATTTACCTGACAGAACAAGTCTTCCTCAAACCACAAGTTTACTTCGGATTTTTCCTGTATGAGCATAATCCTGTTGAATTCGGGCACCACATCATGGAAGTACGATTCTCTTTCTTCTTCATATTCAGTGGCGATGAAGTTCGCCCGTGTTTCCCAAAACTTTTCCAGCGTTTCGCCGTTTAAAGGGCCATCGATCAGACATTCCCTGGCTACAATGACGTCTCCGGATAATATGGTTTCCGGCAATAAATCAAGCAATGCGTCGCCGTTGAGAATGTGATAAGTTTTGGACATGAAAAGAATTTTAGATAAAGTATTGTGATCAGTTAAATCTGGGCCGTTGTGGTTTCATTATTAACCAGGCGGAAGATATTTAATGGATTAGCATTTTTCAATTCTACCGGAAGTAAGCTATCCGGCCAGTCCTGATACGATTGGGGACGAACAAACCGCAGGATGGAATGACGTCCGACAGAGGTAAAAAATGCATGGCTTGCCGCTGGAAACGGACCGCCATGATGCATGGAAGGGCAAACTTCGACTCCGGTAGGCACGCCATTCATGATAAATCTTCCTGAAATATTCGACAGTTTTTGCAGTAATGCAGGATATTTCGCCGCTTCGGCTTCGTCGGCCATGAGTGATGCGGTGAGCTGGCCTTGTAAATGCGAAACGGCGCTGAGCAGTTCATCGGTATCTTTACAAATTACCAGTAATGAAAAAGGACCGAAAACTTCTTCGTGCAATTTCGGGTTCGTAATAAAATCACTTCCAAATACTTTTGCCACGGATGCCTGCGATTGGTTTTCCAAGTCAGGAGAAAGCACTTCGGAAACTGCGAACGGAGTGACGTTTTCCTGAGCTATTGCTTCGCTTCGCAGTTTATAAAATGCGTTTCCGATACCCGCTGTTAACATGGTAGCCGGAGGCGTGGCCAATATTTCATCTTTATAAGCTTCTTCAAAAACGTCCAACCCTTCCGACTCGGTAACAAATACCAGTCCTGGATTGGTACAAAACTGCCCTGCTCCCAAAGTGACAGAACCAGCCAGCGTTTTACCCAGTTTTTCCGGGTTATTTTTAAGATACTCAGGCAATACGACAATCGGGTTTACACTTCCCATTTCAGCATAAACCGGTATTGGTTCGTCTCTCTCATTTGCTAATTTGTAAAGCGCCATTCCACCTTTGAACGAGCCAGTAAAGCCAACTGCTTTGCTGGAAGGATGTTTTACCAAAGCTGCCCCAACTTTAAATCCATCGTCATATAACATGGAAAAAACACCATCCGGCATTCCGGTTCTTTTCGCTGCTTTCACAATTGCCTGGGCTGTGAGATCACTCACGCCTGGATGTGCCGCATGTGCTTTCACAATGATCGGATTACCTGCTGCCAACGCTGGTCCGGAATCTACACCTGCAACCGAATAAGCAAAAGGGAAATTACTTGATCCGAATACAATCACCGGGCCAATGGGAATGAGCATTTTGCGCAAGTCCGGTTTTGGGACAGGAGTGCGGTCGGGGAGTGCCGTGTCAATACTTGCATCCACCCAGGAGCCTTCACGGATCAGATCTGCAAACTGTGTCAACTGATTGATTGTTCTCGCTCGCTCTCCCTGTAATCTTGCCATGGGAAGTCCCGTTTCCAGATGAGCTCTTTCCAGTAAGACGTCACCCCATGCCATTATTTCCTCTGTTATGGCGATCAGAAAATCAGCCCTTTGCGTTGCGGGAATCACGGAATATTTAATGAAAGCTTCGGCTGCCAGTTCCATAGCACGCGCTACTTCACCGGATGTAGCGGTATAAAACTGTTCTGGCAGGGTTGTATTTTGTACCGGAACGTAAGATTGAAAAGTATGATCGCTTTCAGAAGAAAGTGAAAAGCCAATGTAATTTTTTCCTTGAATGCTCATTTTAAACAAAAATATGAAGTAAGGTTGACGATTAAATGGTTAACAGGTACCGAGGTTAACGGTTAATCGATGTCATTTTAAAACAAAAAAAATTTGTGCCGTTCCTGGAAGATTGACACAAATTAGAAGCTGCCAAAAGCTGGCCAAGCGTTTATTTCCAATAATTTATACAAGTCTGGCGATGATATCATCTACTGATATTCCTTCCGCTTCTGCTTTGAAATTTCTGATAATACGATGTCTTAAAACGGGTAACGCGACGGATTTTACATCTTCAATATCCGGAGAATATTTGCCGGAAAGTAATGCATTGCATTTGGCGGCGAGAATCAGCGCCTGCGATGCACGCGGGCCTGCACCCCATTCCAGATAGTCATTGGTATCTTTAACGGCCATGCTGGACGATGGACGTGTTTTATGAACCAGTTTTACAGCATATTCAATCACATGATCCGTTACCGGAACCCGGCGGACCAGATGCTGGAAATCCATGATTTCTTCGGCGGTTACCACTTCCCTGACCCGGTATCTGGTATCGGAAGTCGTATTTTTTACAATACTTACTTCTTCCGCATAAGAAGGATAATCCAGCTGGATCATGAACATAAAGCGGTCAAGCTGTGCTTCGGGCAAAGGATATGTTCCTTCCTGTTCAATCGGATTCTGAGTGGCCAATACGAAAAACGGCTTGTCCAGCGAATGTTTCTCCCCTGCGATGGTAACAGAGTATTCCTGCATAGCCTCTAAAAGAGCTGACTGCGTTTTTGGAGGAGTCCGGTTAATTTCATCCGCCAGGATGATATTTGCAAAAATAGGTCCGCGGATAAACTTGAAGTTACGGTTTTGATCCAACGTCTCCGAACCCAAAATATCAGAGGGCATCAAATCGGGAGTGAACTGGATCCGGTTG
>Ga0247803_1001806_pt1 | contig 11055 bp, 12 predicted proteins | sample UWRJL014104B1_FD_180928 | JGI IMG/M metagenome (GOLD analysis project Ga0247803, IMG submission 180928) | Plant litter microbial communities from Arlington Agricultural Research Station in Wisconsin, United States - UWRJ-L014-104B-1 | ecosystem: Environmental > Terrestrial > Plant litter >...
AACTTTCCAGATGCCGCTTTTAGCATCTCGCGTGAGCCTTTAACCAAGAATGGCCCAATTTAAACAACAGCCAAAAGCGACCAGCGAAAGGGCTTCAAAATGAATGTTTTTCGCTGATCGCTTGACGGTGTCTTAATTGAGCGGAAGACGAGGTTCGAACTCGCGACCTATAGCTTGGAAGGCTATCGCTCTACCAGCTGAGCTACTTCCGCATTTGTTTTGTGCCTTTCTTTATTCTGGTAAATTATAAAGAAAACTTTGACACTAACTGTGGGGGCGGATGGATTCGAACCACCGTAGGCGTACACCAGCAGATTTACAGTCTGCCCCATTTGGCCACTCTGGTACACCCCCTTTCAACATTTCAACACAACCGTGAAAACCTCTTGTCTCACTTTTGGAGCTGCAAAATTATATCCTTTTTCAATACGCTGCAACTTATTTGGAAAAATATTTTTAAAAAAATTTAGTGTCTGCTAGAAATAAAAATCTAGCAGACACTAAATCAATAGGTTATACTTAAAATAATTTTATTCCAAAACTTAACATTTTTACGGAAGGCCCATGATTTTTCTTGTAGAGGTCGTTCAAATCGTAGTTCACGAACAAATCAGGAAATCTTCGGATGCCTAGTTCAAAGCCCAAGCCATACCTGACATCATTAGCGAAAAAGTTACGTCGGTCAAAAGTTTTGTCGTCGCTCTCCCTCTCGACAATCTTTGAATAGCTACCCAGGCGGTAGCCGCCATAAACACCGGCTGTGATGTGAGATATGAATGATCGACGAAAGCTTAATGTGGGCATCAGCGACAGATTTACAAATGGAAGCACGTATTTATTTTTCTCTAAGCTTATCTCATTTTGCTCATCATTCAGCAATGGTTCAAAATTTATCATGTCCTGATTTCTGACAATTTTATTATTGCCCTCAAACATCAGGTTGTACCAGGAAAAATCTATTCCAAAATCAAAGCTGAGTCTTGCTTTCTGACCTCTTGCAACCGTTGTAGATGCGATATATCCGAGACTAATATATCTTGAACCAAAAGGTTTTAAATCAGGCATTTCAACCGACGTGCCTGCCATCGTATTTAAAGGCGTATTACTTCCATAGGTATTCAGACCTAAAGCAATATTAAAACCTTTCCGCGGGCTTGAGCCCCAGCTTGGAACATAAGATTTTGCCGTTTGCCCTATTCTGGCGAAATTACCATCCTCGCCGTCATTCACTTCCACGCTACCGCTTTCAATCTCAACTTTCGTATTTCCGTTCCGTATACGCAGGCCCCCACGCTTTCCAATCCGCACATAATTTTTGTCGTCTCCCAAATCCGGCTTATTTTTCAGATAGTCATCACCGCTGAACTCCTCTACTATTAACGTCGTATCCTGTTGTGTGCTGTCCAAACGGATTTTCAGGTCCTTGAGCAAAGCGTTCAAATCATATTTCAGGATTTTCTCCAATTCTCTCTTATTCTCTCCGTAAATAACCATTCTGGTTTTATTACCAAACCTTACGATAATCGAATCATTTTTGGATATTTTTCTGATAGAAGAAGGCACATTATTATTTGCCGATAATTCTGTCAGTGACAGTAGCATAGCAATTACTAAGATGATTTTAATTTTCATGACATAATAGGGTTACCGATTAATTCTTTCTTTCACGTTTTCCTGATATTTTTTCATCATCATTAGTTCGGTCATCTGCTCTTGCAATTATACTTTTAGGATTAAATCCAACATCATCCCAATCAACAGGTTCCGCCTCCCTTACATTTTTAAGCTGACGAAAAACCCGTGACAAACGGGACTTAGATTTGTCTTTACCTTCACTTACAGGCTCCTCAACCTCCACAATAATCGTACGATCTGGCCTTTTTTCTTCTCTGCGCGCCATCTCAACCGTATTTGGCATGACCTTATCAGGAGCAACTGACTGAAGAATTTCTGTTTTTTCAACCTTTAATTCTTCCGTCTTTACAGGCTCAATTTTAGCAACCTGAACCGGAGCAGGGCGGTCAATCTTGTCAATTTCAACCCGACGTTCCAAATTTGGTTTTGTTAGCGGAGCTTCCGTTTTGACTTCCTGTTTTGCCAAAGAGGGTTGTTCTGCCGGCAACGAAATTTTCAATTCTTGTCCCAACACACCTTTGTCTTTAACAGAAATAGAATCTCCGGGCAGATCTTTCTTCGGAATTATTTGTTCAACCTTGGCGATTTCAGAACTGCCTGGCACCGGAGATGAAATATCATTTTGGCCCTGCCATACAAGATAACCTGTAAGCAATGTCAGAACAACACTCGCCGCCGCATACCACACCCACGCCACCATTCGCCGCGATTTCGTTTTTTGTCCTTCCCGAATTCGTTTCCAGGCTAATTCAGAAGGTTTTTTCTCCAATGACGCAAGTCTCTTCTGGAAAAGATCATCAACCGGATGCTTTTTCATAATTCAGTTTTTTTTTGAAATCATTTTCCCATGCTCCAACCATCTTTTGCAATAAGGCACGTGCCCGGTGAAGCTGGGATTTTGAAGTACTCTCTGTAATTCCTAACAATTCTGCAATTTCGCTATGCGCATAGCCTTCAATCGCGTATAAATTAAAAACAGTGCGATAGCCAACCGGCAACTGTTCGATCAGATTTAACAACTCCTGGGTTTCGATATTCTGGTCAGCGTAATTGTAATCCGGGATATTTGCAGCCTCGTCAGATAAAATATCCTCAGGCATTTGCTTTCTCTTCCGTAAAAGTCCTAACGCTTCATTAACCATAATTCTCCTGATCCACCCCTCGAAACTGCCCTCGCTGTTGAACTGGTCAATTTTACCAAACACTTTCAGGAAACCTTCCACCATTACGTCTTCTGCGGTCATTTCATCACCCAGGTAACGAAAGCATACCCCCAGCATGCGCGGGCCATACTTTTCATACACCTGTCTCTGCGCTCTGGCGTCTTCTTGCCGGAGTGCTTTGATCAGTTGTGCTTCCTGGTTGAAAAATGATAAAATTCGACCCATTCTAATGTTGTTTCACCAGTAAGATGCAAAAGCCTGGCGACGAGGTTGCATGGAACATGATGTTTTTTTTTAATATTTCATTCCCGATAATTTCAGTAAATACTTACCGGCAACAACTAGCTATATATCAACGTTTTAAATAAAATCATGTCCTTAAAAAATTGTTATCTAAATATATTTGGCATGTTACTGGAAAAAATCACAAAGCTTCATTTAGTTTTATAGCTGATTTGCTAATTATTCCCGATTACCATGTTCGATTCTTCAGCGCCTATTGGCATATTTGACAGCGGCATTGGCGGCATGACTGTCGCAAGTGCGGTCACACGCCTGCTACCAAATGAAAATACCATTTATTTTGGAGATACCGCTCATTTGCCTTACGGCGATAAGTCAACGGCATCCATTCAGGCTTATTCGATCAAGATCTGTAACATGCTTTTACAGCAAAATTGCAAACTTATATTAATCGCCTGCAACTCCGCTTCCGCGGCATCTTTCGAACTCGTTCGTGAATATGTCGGCAGTAAAGCCAAGGTATTAAATGTCATCGATCCTGTCGTCGACTACATCAAAGAGCATTATGACGGAAAAACAATAGGGCTTATTGGAACAAAACAGACTGTTTTATCCAATGTTTACAAAAAGAAAGTGGATGCTCTAAACAAAAATGTCCATCTAAAATCGCTGGCAACACCTTTATTGGCGCCCATGATTGAAGAAGGTTTTTTTGATAATAATATCAGCGAAAGCATAATTGACAGTTATTTGTCAGACCCAACGTTAGATGGCATTGAGGCACTGATTCTAGGCTGTACGCATTATCCCCTTATCAAAAACCAGATCAGTAAATATTACGAAAATGATGTGGAGATTTTAGATACGTCTGAAATTGTTGCGCACTCGTTACGTGCCTGGCTTGAACAACATTATCTGGTCAACGAAAAGGGTACGGGCAAACGCCAGTTCTATGTTTCTGACTACACACTTTCTTTCGAGCAGTCCACAAACATATTTTTCGGTCAGCAAATCCAGCTTGAACATTATCCTTTGTGGGAATAATTGTCTGCCACGAATACACTAATGTTCACGAAGAAGATTTGCGAATATTAGTGTATTCGTGGCGAAAAAAATTAGTATAACAAACGAATCGGTCCCAGCAAGCCGGATGGCATCGGCTCCCAGTTATCTGCATTGAATTTTTTATATGTTATATCAACAATATTGATATCATAAAATTTCTTCCACTCAGGAGCCTGCTTGTCGCGCAGGCGCATGTAATTAGCCGAAAGGTTTGTTACTTCAATCTCGATTTTATTTCCCTTTTCTTTTAGTATCGCTGGCATTAGTTTTAACTGAAAGGGAATAGACCACGCCGTTCCAATTTCTTTTCCATTAAGCTTCACCACAGCAACCTCACGAACATCTCCTAAATCCAGAATAATTGAGTTGGATGACAGCAATTCCTCAGTGACGTCGAAGTCCAGAGAATATCTGGCAGTTCCGGAAAAATACCGGGCCGTATCAGACAATGAAACCCATGACCCCGCTTTGGTTAACTTTCCGGAAGCGGGCAGTGATGGTTTCCCTTTCAAAAACTCAATATTCCATGCTCCATCAATCACTAGTTGCTTTTCAGCTTTTGAAATAAACGGACTTTCGGCCTTTTTTACAGAGCTTCTCAAAAAACAGGATTCTCCCGGAAGTAACTTTAAAAAAACCTGACTTTCTCCTTTCTCAGTACGTCTGGACATCGAGACAGATTCATTTGTCAAAGGATCATATCGCTCAATGTCCATACCTAATTTACCGGCATGAATCCACCCTTCTTTGAATGTATCCCCCAGATTAGTGATAAAGTAAAGAGACTTATCAGCCGATTTCTTTCTGATAAAAGTCAATCCCTGCCTGGCCCATTGCTCCTTGACAACTCCATGCTTTTGCAAGGCTGCCATCCAATCCTTTGACACGATAACGCCTGCATTTTTCGCTTTCAGGTCATTAAGTTTTGTTAAGAATTCCTTCTGCCGTGGGACGTTTAAATGATAGCCAGTAACATTTGTTGGCAAATGTTCTGCGAAAATAATGTTAGCGCCTAATCTTGCCAGCCGGGTCAGCTCATTCAATGTTTCCTCAGGCATATACTTTGAGGGCGGGACTATAATCGTTTTATAGGTTGATTTTCCTGACGACACTTCTCCACTCTTTAAAGCAGATAATCTTGACAACTGTCTGTCTGAAACATAATCAAAAGCGTATCCTTCCTTCCACAATTTCGTAGTGAGTTGTCCAAAAGGTAACTGTGACAACCAGCGGTCCACATGATGCACTTCCAGCAAATGAACTCCTCCACCTGATTTTGCGGTTGTCGACCAGAGATCATGAATAGGGAAATAAACCAGGATATCATTATCCGGCTGACTTTCCTGTAACAGTTTCTGACAGCGCTCTACGTATTGATTTAATAATGAAAAGTGCTCAGCAAAATGTGAAGCCGGCCCAAAGTTGGTTGATGCATAGAATAGCCAGCCCGGATAGGTTTCCTTTACCGGCGAATAAGTTGTCCCGTGGTAGAAAATATGATTTATTCCACCCGTAAATAATTCATCAATTTGCGGCTTTACCTGAGACAAGGAAACTTTAAAATGATTCGCAAGCCAGGTACCTGTTTCCGAACTCACTAACTTTTTACCAGAAAAATGTGCCGCAGAAGAAGCAAATTTCATTGCAAGAGGATTCGGCGTACCAAATTGTTTGATCGAATAATCCGGATCGATTCTCAGTCCAGGAATTGCAAATCGGCTTGTGCCGAACGATTCGGTCTCCGGAATATCCGCCTCATCATAAAGATCCAGTAAATTCCCCGGAGATCCATGCGCCTGATATCGCGTCAGAAATCCTTTTTCCTTACTCCATTTCGTCCATTCGTGCGCGTAACGCTCCCGAAGAAGTTCCGATAAAGTCTGGTGATAATCTATTTTGACTAAAACAGATTCCGACTTTCCTGTCGTATCAGTCAAAAGTGTTGGCTCATTTTGCAGATCATACCCCCTGCGCTTTTTAAATTCTTTCAAAAAATCATCTGTCCAGTTCGCTCCATATGCTTCATAAGAGTCCATGTACATCGCGCGCGGCAACTCTTTTGCATGTACAAAAGCAGAATCAAAACGTACCAGATAATCGGCCATCGCTGTCGGATGGAAAGGGTCAAAAACTAATCCTTCACCGCCTGGTGCTGCACGTTTCACCTCTTGCTTTGTCGGTAAAATCGTCCACTTACCATCTTTAAAAGAAATGTTTTTAGCTGCCATCTGCTTCGTTACATTCGGCCCGCCAAAGGGCCAGCCAGTTCCGGTTGTCATATCAACTCCAAGTCCCAATCGTTTTCCCTCGCTGACCGTGTGTTCCATAACCTTTAACCAATGGTCTGTCAGAAAAGGAACGAAATCATTTTCGTATCCCTTCACGCCATAAATCGGAATGATATGAACGCCTCCTAAACCCGCTTTTGCGAAACCTTCGAGTTGTACAGTAATATCCTCCTGCGTAACGGCACTTCCCATCCACCACCAGTAAGTCCAGGGTTTTGAAGTTGAAACAGTCTGCGCCTGACTGGACAAACAAAAAAGAAGTATTATAAAAATGGCAATTGATCGCATTACTAAAACTGTTTTTTCTTGTAAAGACTCCATCAGGGCTTTCTACACCTACAAAGTCAATTTATTTTAAAAACATCTTCAACCGGTTTTCTTCTACGATATCTTTAAAATAAAAAAGGCGAAACCAATAGTTGATTTCGCCTCAATTAAATCCTGAAATATTATTTGTGATGCAAAGCCTGCTGAACACGGGCCGTGACGAACTGACGTTCCTGCTGATTTTTCTTGCTGCTTCTGTACCACATGTATCCAATTACGGCAACTAATATGTAGGGCATTAGAAAAAGGTAAACGATACCTGTGTTCAGCCCTACCCCCACATTATTTCTTCCATTTCCCATAGAACTTTCAACACTTCCTCTGCACATTGCACATTGCGCCATTGTAGAAGGAACCGTTAACACTAAGAATGCAATTAAAAACCCACAAATCGCCAGAAACTTTTTCATACGTAATAGGGACTTATCAATAAATAAACAATTACACCGCTCACACTCACATAAAGCCAAATCGGAAATGCCCATTTTACGGCTTTACGATGTTCTGCCAGCTGGTTACTATAACCAAAATAAACAGCTCTTAATACAAACCAAACGACGACAATTGATAACAAGATATGTGAAATCAATAAAAAATAGTAGATCGGCCTGATAAAGCCCGAACCTCCAAACGGCGTCGATTCATTTGAAATATGATAAAGGATATAACAAACCAGAAATATTGCACCGAGGATAAAGGCAAATGTCATCATCAGCCGGTGCAGATTTCTGTTATTAGTTTTTATAAAATAAAAGCCCATAAGAAGTAAAATCGCTGTCGCTGTATTCAACATACCAATGACATGCGGTAAAACTTTCGTCCATGAGCCCAAATCAATCTTCTGCCTGATACCGATCAGCACGGCCACTGCAACCGGGATTGCTATGGCAAGGACATTAATTATTTTCCGGTATTTCTTATTCTCTTCAACCAATACAGTTGCCATAACAATTCGTATTAATTTGATTTTTTCTCGTAATCCAAAATTTTAATTTCACCCATCAATCTATCCGTTTCTTCCAAATCAGATAAATTATAATATCCTCTGATCTGACCTTTTGTATCTACTAATACTAACTTAGATTCAAGGGAATTGGTTTTAGCTTTCGGCACTTTTGTTTCCATTTTCAAAACCCTTTTACAGATACCTTCAATCTCCGCCGTCGGCCCCGTAAGGACTAGCCAGCTATTTGAGTCCATTAAGGATGGATAATTCGCCTTCTTACCATCCCAATTTTCCGAAAGAGTTATCAATTGAAGATTTGGTATAATTTCTGTCAAAGCAGAAACTCTTTCTATCTGCCCCAATACAATTTTACAGCTGTCATCACATTCCTGTGGCAGAAAGTTTACCACAGTGATCTTGCCATTTTTAAATTGCTCAACGAAAGGCTTTCCGTTGGTATTCTTCAAAGTAATTTCTGGCAGCTGATAAAATACGGTATCACCGTCGCTCTTTACTATTTCACCAGTTGATGTGACCTGCGGGTGGTAATAGGGCAAATCGTAGTGATTTGTTGCGAATAACTTAAGGAACACAAAAACCAAAGCCGGAATTACTAATGTTAATATTAGTAATCCGGCTTTACGGAAGTTTATCATAACGAATAGCCTCTACTTAAAAATGGCTTCAAAAATAGCATTACCTTCCAGAAGAAGTGCAAGAATCAGCCAGGCTACGAAAATAACCGGAACGATGATAGACCAAATCAGCGACTTGGTTTCATGCTTAAGGTGCATAAATTCACCTACGATATAAAATGCTTTTACAATCGTCATCACAATGAAAATTGTAACTTTCAAAGTCCCGTGGGGTACAGTGAATGCAATAAGGAACTCTAGTGCTGTCAGAACAAGCAGAATCCAGAAAGTTTTCCAGATAGCTTTACGCTGTTCCGCACCTGCGTTCGGATCCTGTTCGTGTATATGATGTACTTCTGCCATGTGATTTAGAATTAAAGAGGTCTACGATTAAACCAGATAAAAGAATGTAAATACAAATACCCAAACGAGGTCTACAAAGTGCCAGTAAAGACCAACTTTCTCAACCATTTCATAACTTCCGCGTTTGTCATAGAAACCAGTCGCTGAACGGAAGAAGATAAGGATATTCAAAATAACACCACTAAATACGTGCGTTCCGTGGAAACCTGTGATGAAGAAAAAGAAATCTGCAAAAGCAGGAGGTCCATATTGATTTTCAGTGAGGTTTGCGCCGTGGACTAATTTCTCAACCCAAGTTCCATTTTCGATAACTTTCATCACAGTACCCGAGTCTGTCCCATGGATAAAGTGAGCCCACTCCCAAGCCTGGCATCCAAGGAAAGTAAAGCCACCAAGAATAGTCCAAAGCATATATTTCTCAACATTTGCACGGTCCATACGGTGCCCAGCTTCCACAGCAAGTACCATCGTAACACTACTTGCGATAAGAATAAAGGTCATGATACCGACAAAAACCAATGGCAAAGAAATTCCGTGCAAAAATGGCACTGCTTCGTAAACCTTTTCAGGAATAGGCCAGTACATGTTTGAGAAGGTGAAATTCGCAGCATCTCCAACATAGGAAGGGAAACTAAAACGTTGTGTCCCATATGCTACAAGTAATGCAGAAAATGTGAACGTATCTGAGATGAGGAAAAACCACATCATCAATTTCCCGTAACTTGCTTTCATCGGCTCGATTCCGCCCATCCACATTTTGGGTTCTACCGTGCCTGGTGTTGTTACATGTGCAGCCATTGGTGAAAAATTATCAATTAAAAGTCAATAAAAAAACAAAAAGGTATAACCAGAGTAAATCTAAAAAATGCCAGTAAGTAGCACAAATCTGTATCTGTCGTAAATTCTTGGCATGCACTTTCTGCTTGAAAACAGCAATCCATGCATAAATTAAAACAATGATACCACTAATAATATGGAAACCATGAAGTCCTGTAAATACGTAAAAAAACGAACCGGAAGGGTTACCAACGAAATAAACATTCATTGCCACCAGCTGTTTCCATCCCTCAAACTGCATCCACAGAAACGTCAGACCAAGTACAAAAGTAATAGAAATTGCTATTTTCAATAATCTGAAATCATCTTTTTTTGCAGCGAAATAAGCGGTCTGCATGGCGAGGCTACTTACCAGCAGCACACCTGTACTGTACCAAAAAATCTTTGGCATCTCAAATTCGAGCCAGTTACCTTCTGCTCTCCTTACAAGATAAGCACTGGTCTGCGATGCAAAAAGCATTATAATACTGACCACGAACAACCAAAGAATGAATTTCATCGGGTCCATAGAAAGCGTAGCCTGAGGCTCCTTATCTACTTTCAAATGTTGAATGTTTTCCATTTCACTAAATTACTATATCACAATTTATCCAACAAAAACGCAATCTGAACAATAGGCAAATATATGAAAGAACCGAACATAAGCTGCCGTGCTGTTTTATCCGTACACTTTCGCATCAAATGAAACGTCTGAGCAAGGAACAATACCCCGAAGACAGTTGCTATAAAAGCTGAGTTAATTCCAGTCATTCCCAGTTTATAAGGCAACCAACCTACTGGCAATAAAAACAACGTGTAAATCATAATCTGCATCGTTGTGTCCGCATCTTTCAAACCGTTGGCTGGTAATAACTTAAAACCAGCACGTTTATAGTCGTCATCCAAAACCCAAGCAATTGCCCAAAAATGAGGGAACTGCCAGAAGAACTGGATCGCGAACAAAATACCAGGCTCTAATCCAAAATGATTTGTCGCTGCAACCCATCCGATCATCGGAGGAAATGCTCCTGGAAACGCACCTACAAAAACCGCAATAGGACCGACGCGTTTAAGTGGTGTATATACAAATCCATACAATACCAGCGAAAGAAGCGCCAGCAATGCGCTAATCATATTAAAATAAACTACGAATATGAAAAGCGACGAAATACCCAAAAAGACTGCCCAGACAATCGCCTGCTCCACTGAAATCCTTCCACTTGGTAGCGGACGATTTTGCGTTCTTTTCATCATTTTATCCAAATCCTTTTCAAGAATCTGGTTAATAATATTTGCAGCTCCGGTAATACCAATTGAAGCAATACAGAAAAGAACCATCTTTATCCAGCTCACATCTGAAGCGCCAAGACAATATCCCATCGCACCTGAAAAAGCAATCAATGATGCCAGTCTGAATTTTAATAATTCAAATAGGGCTTTTACCTTATCTCCAACTTTACTAAAACCTAAGCTTTCCTCTGCTGATGTCATTACTTTACTCAATTTCCAGTCTACACTAAATCTTCTCTCAGTTTAACTATTTCTTTATGCCAGGAAAAGCGATCCGCATTCAT
>Ga0247803_1001807_pt1 | contig 11052 bp, 8 predicted proteins | sample UWRJL014104B1_FD_180928 | JGI IMG/M metagenome (GOLD analysis project Ga0247803, IMG submission 180928) | Plant litter microbial communities from Arlington Agricultural Research Station in Wisconsin, United States - UWRJ-L014-104B-1 | ecosystem: Environmental > Terrestrial > Plant litter >...
ACCGCGAGCCGCGTGCTGGTGCACGATTTCGCTTCACGGACTTTGGACGAACTGCTCGGCGAGCAACGTTCGGGTCTGTCCGATGACATCGGCAAAGCAGTGCAGGCCGACTTGCAGCAGTTGAACAGCGGCGTGGAAATCCTTGCCACGGTAGTGGAAGCGATTCATCCGCCAGCCGGTGCGGCCAACGCCTACCACGCCGTTCAGGCCGCGCAGATCAGTGCTCAAGCGCTGATTGCCCGGGAGCGGGGCGCGGCCAGTGCGGCGGCCAATGCCGCGCAACTGAACGCCTCCGTCGCCCGGGATCAGGCGGCTGGCAATGCTCGGGAAGTAATGTCGGCGGCGCAAAGCGCGGACCTGCGTTTCAGCGCCGAGCGCGAAGGTTATGCCAAGGCCGGGCAAGCTTTCCTGCTGGAGCAATACCTCACGCAACTGAGCCTGGGGCTGAACAAAGCCAAATTGCTGGTGCTGGATCATCGTCTGGGCGGCGCCAACAACGCGCCGACCATCGACCTGCGTACTTTCACCCTACCGGCAGACCCAACGGCGCCGCGTAAAGCCGTTCAGTAAGGAGTCGACCCTTGAGTCTGTTTCATAACCACAGCCACGACCATCATGATCACGCCGGCCACGATCACAGCGGGCATGGCCACCATCACCATGGTGAAGCGTCGGGGCCTACAGTTTTCCCGTGGCGAAGGGCTGCTCTGGCGGCGGTGTTGATCGCCTTTGCCGTTGCGGCGGCCAGCCTGGTGCAAGTGCGCTCCGGCGAAGCGACGGTGATTACCCGGTTCGGCAATCCATCCCGTGTGTTGCTTGAGCCAGGCTTGAGCTGGCGCTGGCCCGCGCCATTCGAGGCGACCATTCCGGTCGACCTGCGTTTGCGCACCACCTCCAGCGGTCTGCAGGACGTCGGCACCCGCGATGGCCTGCGCATCATCGTTCAGGCCTACGTGGCGTGGCAGGTGCAGGGCGATCCGGAGAACGTCCAGCGCTTCATGCGCGCCGTGCAGAACCAGCCGGATGAAGCAGCGCGGCAGATTCGCACGTTCATCGGCTCTGCACTGGAAACCACCGCCAGCAGTTTCGACCTGTCGAGCCTGGTGAATACCGACGCCAACCAGGTGCGAATTACCGATTTCGAAAACCAGTTGCGGCAGCAGATCGATCAGCAATTGCTCGCCACCTACGGCGTGCGCGTGTTGCAAGTGGGCGTCGAGCGGCTGACCTTGCCTTCCGTCACGCTCAACGCCACGGTGGACCGCATGCGTGCCGAGCGGGAAACCATTGCCACGGAACGTACTGCCGTGGGCAAGCGCGAGGCGGCGCAGATTCGTTCGGCAGCAGAGCGCGATGCGCGGATTGTCGAGGCCGATGCCACGGTGAAGGCCGCAGACATCGAAGCCCAATCCCGCGTCGAGGCGGCGCAGATTTATGGCCGTGCCTACGCGGGCTCGCCACAGCTGTATAACCTGCTGCGTTCGCTGGACACCCTGGGCACCATCGTCACTCCAGGCACCAAGCTGATTCTGCGCACCGACGCCGCGCCGTTCCGAGTGCTGGTTGACGGGCCGCCGACGCTGGATGGCAAAAGCGGATCGCAGCCATGACTGAACCCTTGACTGCGGCTGAACAAAAGCCGCCGCTGCAAGGCCCATGGGTGCAGGCCAGTCGCTTGGCGTTTCTGGCCTTGTACGGCGTCACCTTACTGGCCGCGCTAGGCTGGGCGTTGTCCAACGTCCGGCAAATCGACCCGCAAAATCGCGCGGTGGTATTGCGCCTCGGTGCGTTGGAGCGCATCCAGAATGCCGGATTGCTCACCGCCTGGCCGCAACCCTTCGAACAAGTGGTGTTGCTGCCTTCTGCGGATCGGGTGATTGAACGTCGGGTCGAGACTTTGCTGCGTTCATTCGAGGCGGTGCGGGCGGACAAAATCGCCAGCTTCGCCGCGCCCATGAGCGATGCTTTGGCGGGGTCGGGCTATCTGCTGACGGGTGACGCCGGTGTCGTACAGCTGGACGTGACGGTGTACTACAAGGTGACCGACCCTTACGCCTACGTCTTGCAGGGCGATCATGTATTGCCTGCGCTGGATCGCCTGGTCAATCGCAGCGCCGTAGCCCTCACGGCGGCGCGGGATCTGGACACCATTCTGGTAGCGCGACCTGAAATGGTTTCGGCGGACAGCCAGTCAGCCCAGCGACGCGAGCGTCTGCGCGGCGATCTGGTGCGCGGTATCAACCAGCGGTTGAGCGAGCTCAGCGCCACGGGTGTCGGGATGGGTATCGAGGTGACGCGGGTCGATGTGCAATCGAGCCTGCCGACGGCCGCCGTCAACGCCTTCAACGCGGTGCTGACCGCCAGCCAACTCGCCGACCGTGAGGTCGCCAACGCCCGTAACGACGCCGAGAAAACCACTCAGGCCGCCAATCAGCAAGCCGACCGGACATTGCAAGTTGCTCACGCTCAGGCCTCCGAGCGACTGGCAAAAGCCCAGACTGATACAGCCACCGTCGCCAGCCTGGCTCAGTCGATCCAGAACAAAAGCGATCCCGGCTTATTGCAGCGGATCTATCGCGAGCGGGTGCCGAAGATTCTCGAACAGGCGGGCTCGGTCACCACCGTCGATCCTCGCGACGATTCCCGTTTGATCATTCAGGGAGCAGACCAATGAGTGGCGAAGCCGCGCACATCCACGCTGAGCCAGCTGCACCGGGCAGCATGCTGAGCAGCTCCGAACAACGCAGCGCTGCCCGGCAGCTGACCCTGGCGATGCTTGCGCTGGGCCTGTTGGGACTGGGATTGATCTGGCGTTTTTTCGCGCCGGATCAGGTTGGCGTCAGTCAGTTGCTGCTAGGCGCTGCGTCGCTATTGGTGGCGATCCCAGTGGTCAGCGCCGGTTGGCACAGCCTGCGTCACCCCAGCCTGCACGGCATCACCGATCAGCTCATTGCGCTGGCGATGCTGGGCGCCTGGGCCACTGGGGATCTGATGACCGCTGCTTTGCTGCCGATCATCATGATCTTCGGCCATGTGCTGGAAGAGCGCAGTGTGATCGGCTCACAGGAAGCGATTCAGGCGCTGGGCCGGCTGACCCGCAGCAACGCACGGTTGATTACCGCCGATGGCAGCGTGCAGGAAGTCGACAATTCGACGTTGGTGGCTGGCGATCAGGTGGAGGTTCGAGCCGGTGATCGCGTGCCTGCTGACGGATTGGTGATTTCCGGTCAGGCCAGCCTCGACACCGCACCCATCACCGGGGAGTCCGTACCGCTGGAGGCGAGGGCAGGCGTCGAAGTCTTCGGTGGCGCGATCAATCTGGACGGGCTGCTGCGCATTGAAGTGACGCGCATCGGCAATGAGTCGACGCTGGGTAAAGTCATCGCCCTGATGCAAAGCGCCGAGCGCTCGAAGCCGCCCATCACTCGCCTGTTGGAGCGCTATGCCGGGAGTTACATGGTGTTGGTCCTGCTGATCGCGGCGGTGACCTGGTTCATCACCAACAACGCTCAGGCGATGTTGGCTGTACTGGTCGCCGCATGTCCTTGCGCGCTGGTGCTTTCCGCTCCGGCTACGGCCATCGCCGGGATCGCGGTTGCGGCTCGTCACGGGATTCTGATTCGCAGCTCGGCGTTCCTTGAAGAGCTGGCTGACCTCACCTCGCTGGTGGTGGACAAGACCGGCACCCTGACCTTCGGCACCCTGCGGCTGGAGTCGGTGCAGGCCGTGGTTGCCCAGCGCCAGTATTTCCTGCCGCTGGCCGCCAGCCTTGGTTCTGCCAGCAGCCATCCGGTGAGCCGCGCGCTGGCAGGGCTGGTGGCCAAGGATGAATTGCTGACCCTTAGCGATATTCATGAGCGCCAAGGCCTGGGTGTGGTCGCGATGACGGAGTTGGGCAAGGCAGCTTTGGGCCGTCCTGAGTTGTTTGAGCAATTAGGTATTACGACTTCAGCGGTGCCCAGCCACGACGGACCGATTGCCGGGCTGGCGCTGGACGGCGAGTTTCTGGCCTGGTTGTTATTGGCCGACACGCTCAAGCCCGAGGCGCAGTTAGCTCTGGCTGAACTGCGGAATCTGGGGATGGGCAGGCAACTGCTGCTGACCGGTGATCGGAAAACCGTCGCCGATAACCTGGCCTTGAAAGTCGGCATCAGCGATGTTGAATCCCAGGCGCTACCCGAAGACAAGCTGAGCCGGGTCAGAGGCGAAATCGCCAGTGGCTTCCGGCCGATGGTGGTGGGTGACGGCATCAACGACTCTCTGGCCTTGAAGGCAGGCGTCGTGGGGGTAGCGATGGGGGCGGGCGGCGCTGATATTGCGTTGGCTTCGGCTGACATCGTCCTGATAGGCAGCGATCTACGCCGGCTTGGCACGTGTGTACGGCTTAGCCGCCAGTGCCGCCGAACCTTGCAAGTCAACGTGATCATCGGCCTGGGCTGGACGCTGGCCATCGTGGCATTCGCCGCCTTCGGCTTGCTGGGTGCCGCTGGCGCCATGGTCGCCGCCATCCTGCACAACCTCAGCACACTGCTGGTGCTGGGCAATGCGGGCCGGTTGCTGCGGTTCAATGAGCCGTTGGTGAAGGTGATTTAACTATCTGAATTTAAATGCTTTTCTGTAGGAGCGCGCTTGCCCGCGATGATGTCGGGTCAGACAATATTTTTCTTGACTGACCCACCGCAATCGCGGGCAAGCGCGCTCCTACAGGGTTCGTGTTCGCTCCGCGTCATTGTGGGGTTCAAGGCGGGGTCACGTTCCCTGTAGCTACCGGCTGGTCCAAAAACATCGTGCTAGAGCCCTGCACTAAGTATAAAAAAGCGCTTGAGCTTTGAAGAACTCTGTTACAAATTAAGGGTCAGTCAAATGAGAGGGTGTTCACTCAGGCTGCATTAGTGGGCGTATCAGAGGGCACAAGGCCGTTCCCGGAAGTCGATTTATAGTCAATCGCTATAGCATCCATAGCCTGTTGGTTCCAGAACGGAGCCGGTTTTGAACTACCCTTTTTCGAGTTTCTTGATCATTGGGGGTTACTCAAATGCTCGCGCAACTTCCACCGGCCTTGCAAAAACTTCACCTGCCGTTGCGTCTCATACTCTGGGACGGGCATGAACTGGATCTAGGTCCTGCACCCAGCGTCACCATCGTTGTAAAAGATCCCCATCTGGTTTCCGAATTTACCCATCCGAGTCTCGACTTGCTGGGCAGCGCGTTCGTTGAGGGCCGGCTGGAGATGGAGGGTTCCATCAGTGAGGTCGTGAGGGTATGCGACGAACTGAGCCAGGCGCTGTTGGATGATGAAGACGAAGACACGCCGGTTCGTACCCAGCACGACAAAGCCACCGATGCCGCCTCCATTTCCTACCACTACGACCTGTCCAACGATTTCTATCAGTTGTGGCTGGACAAGGAGATGGTCTACTCCTGCGCCTACTTCAAGACTGGCGATGAAACGCTGGAACAGGCCCAACAGAACAAATTCCACCACCTGTGCCGCAAGCTGCGCCTCAAGCCTGGCGAGTACCTGTTGGATGTCGGCTGTGGCTGGGGCGGCCTTGCGCGCTTCGCTGCCCGTGAATACGGGGTCAAGGTGTTTGGTATCACCTTAAGCCGGGAGCAGCTGGCGTTGGCGACTGCTCGGGTAAAAGCAGAAGGGCTGCAGGATCAGGTTGATCTGCAATTGCTCGACTACCGGGATCTGCCCCAGGATGGTCGCTTCGATAAGGTTGTCAGTGTCGGGATGTTCGAGCACGTCGGCCACGCCAATCTTGAGCTTTATACCCAGCGTTTGTTTGGCGCGGTGAAGGAAGGCGGTCTGGTCATGAACCATGGCATCACCGCCAAGCACCTCGACGGACGTCCGGTGGGGCGAGGGGCCGGTGAGTTCATCGGTCGCTACGTTTTTCCCAATGGCGAGCTGCCTCACGTGTCGCGCATCAGCGCCGAGATCAGCGAAGCCGGGCTGGAAGTTGTCGATGTCGAAAGTTTGCGCATGCATTACGCAAAAACCCTGGAGCATTGGAGCTCGCGCCTGGAAACCCATCTGGAACAGGCCGCGGCGATGGTGCCTGAACAGACGCTGCGAATCTGGCGTTTGTACCTGGCGGGATGTGCATATGCCTTTGCCCATGGCTGGATCAACCTGCATCAGATCCTCGCGGTCAAACCTCGCGCTGATGGCAGTCATGATTTGCCGTGGACCCGAGAGGATATTTATCGGTAAATGATGACCTGTGGGAGCGGTGCTTGCCCGCGATAAGGCTGGATGCGGCTCCTTTGCTGAACCGCGTCGCCCAAATCGCGGGCAAGCACCGCTCCCACAGGGATAGTCATCGGTATCCCTACAAAATCGGTGAGATAAGCCGCGCCACGCGCATCCCCAGCTGTTGCAAATGGTGCGTCTCGCGGCTTTCCTGAACTGAAATCTCGTGGGCCAGGGCGAAGTCTTCGTTAAGCATGCGTTCTACTTCCCGGGCGAAGTCTCCGTCGACGGTCAGCAACATCAATTCGAAATTGAGGCGAAATGAGCGGTTGTCTAGATTGGCGCTGCCGATTGCCGTGATCTCGTCATCCACCAGCACCACTTTTTGATGCATGAAGCCTGGCCCGTAGCGAAACACTCGCACGCCAGCGCGGACCGCTTCGAACGCGAACAGGCTGGAGGCGGCATACACCACGTAATGATCAGGGCGCGATGGCAGTAGCAGGCGCACGTCCACGCCGCGTAATACGGCGAGGTGTAACGCGGCAGAGACAGCCTCGTCCGGCACGAAGTAGGGGCTGGTGATCCACACCCGTTGCGTGGCTGCATGGATCGCTTCAACGAAGAACAGCGAACAGGTTTCCTGTTTATCTGCCGGGCCACTGGTCAGCAGTTGGCAGAGCACGCCGTCTTCGGGGAAAGAATCGGGCAAGCTCAAGGGCGGCAGCTTGCGTGTGGCCCAGAACCAGTCCTCGGCAAACGACTCTTGCAGGCATGCCACTACTGGACCGATGACTTGCACATGGGTGTCACGCCATGGGGCGAGTGGCGGTTTGAGGCCGACATATTCGTCGCCAACGTTGTGCCCGCCAACGAAGCCTGTCGTACCGTCCACCACGACGATCTTGCGATGGTTGCGGAAGTTGATCTGAAAGCGGTTCAACCAACCGCCTCGGGTGGCGAAGGCCTGAATTTGCACGCCGCCAGCTCGAAGCTTTTCGCTGTAAGCACCCGGTAAGGCGTGGCTGCCGATTCGGTCGTAAAGCACATAGACAGCAACGCCTTGAGCTGCTTTTTCCAGCAGCAGCGTCTGCATGCGACGGCCGAGTTCGTCATCGTGAATGATGAAAAACTGAACCAGCACCGTCTCTTTTGCTGCTCTGATGGCGTTGAAGATCGCCGCGAAGGTCTCGTCGCCATTGATCAGCAGTTTGACTTCGTTGTTGGCCAATGCCGGAGTGTGGCCCAGCTTGGGCATGGCGCGCAGAGAGGCATAGGCATCGGAACGGCGTGCTGCAACCGCTTCCTCGATCCAGGGCCGCCAGTTCATATCGCTGATGGCGCTGCGCATCTCTTCGTTGGCCTGGCGTCGAGCTTTGATGTAAGCGTCGAACGAACTGCGACCAAACACCAGGTAGGGAATCAAGGTGAAATAGGGGATGAACAGCAGCGGCATGGCCCAGGCGATAGCGCCCTGTGCTGTACGGACGGTCAACAGCGCATGGATTGCAGCGCCGATACCCAGCAGGTGAATGAAGCCGATGACGTAGCCGAAGAAATACGGGCTGTGATAATCCATGCGTAACCTCTCTCCTGACCTGCTTAACAGACCACAGCAGACCCGGATTGTCGCTATTTTATTAGTGGTGCAACTGGCGACAGGTTCTGTCGTCTAAGCCTTCATTGTCGGCAACTGCGTTCGGTTGCCCTTGCCCGTCACAGTTGAAACAAGGATCTCCAAATGAAGCTGCCTCTGATAAATCCTTCCCTGGTATTGATGTGCTGTCTGGTTGCCCCCTTCGCCCAGGCGCAGATGCTACAACCTGGCTTGTGGGAGCTGACCTCCAGCAACATGCAAGTGGATGGGCAGGCCATGCCGGACTTGCAGATGATCCTTGGACAGCTCAACAACTTGCCGCCCGAGCAGCGCGCCATGGTTGAACAGAACCTCAAGAATCAGGGGATCGCTCTAGGTGGTAAAGGTGTGCGCTTCTGTTTGACCCAGGCCCAGGTGAAAAGCGACGACATTCCGCTGACTGATCCAAAGTCGGGCTGCACACAGCGCATCACTGATCGTAACGGCAAGAACTGGAAATTCACGTTCAGTTGCCCGAAAGCACAGGGTAATGGTCAGGCGCAGTTCTTGAGTGACAAAGAGTTCACGACCAACGTGATCGGTACCTTCAATGCGACGGGTCAGCAGCAGAAGGGCAGCATGGATACCCGCGCGGTGTGGTTGGGTCAGCAGTGCGGCACGGTTCAGCCCCGCACTTAATGTTCCACGGCTCTGATCGTCCTGATCAGAGCCTGATTTCCTGCAAGTCTTCACGCCAACTGCTGTAAGCCACGGCATCATGGGCGTGAAGACTTTCCGCATGTACTACTTTCACATCGAAGCCTTTCAGCAACGCGTTCTGCCTAAGCGCGTGATGCAGACGTCTGGCCGCGTCTTCGCAAAACATCAGATTCTGACCATTAGCCAGGGCGAAAGCCTGTTCATCCGCGCGTTTCACGGCGGTTTGAACGGCCGTCCCCAGCGCCTTTTCCGTCTGATCAATCACCTCTGTAATGGGTAAGCGCTGAGAAAACTCATCGAGCTGCACCTGAATATGCGCAGTGCTGCGTTGGCTGTGGGGCGTTGCCACGATCCCGTTCGCGCTTCCTAGCCAGTCATGAACAGCTGAATATTCCACTGTGTTATCGGCGAAGTCGCTGGCGAATTGCGCTTGAATCAGCTGTCTGGACAAAGCTGCCGAACATGGACAGGTCGAAGAGTAGGCCACGTCAATTTTTAGTTCCACGTGGAACACTCCATTTTTGATGCTTGCCAAGATGCTGATTGGATAGGCTTTCCAGCCCGTTAGAGGGCTGACTAGTGCGGGACGTCTCAGCAGACAGTCCCCATGGATAGTGACGTAAGCATTCTGCGAAAAACCCTGATGGCTATCGAGAAAACGCTGCAATAGCTGGCAAAGCAGGGCAGGCCTGAGATTTTCTGTTTCCAGCAACTCCAGCGCCAGATAAAGGCGCGACATATGAATACCCCGTGATACCCCATCATCCAGACTCACGCCCGCATCTACCTTTGCCTGGACACGCTGGCCATCAATGAGCACGGGCAGAGCTATCCCACACATGCCGACCCAATCCAGGGGCTGCACCTGTTGGGAGGCTTGGGCTGCAATATCGGGAAGTGTTGCTCGTTTCATAAATGGAAAATTCCTGATCAAGCCATTAGTAATCATGCATTGTTATACTATAACATGACTATGTGATTGCTTGAGGTGCTCGCACCCTTCCTATGAACAAGGTCCCGAACCTTGCCAACGAGCCCGTGAGGCTGATGAGAATTCCGATGCCAAGTCGTCTTCCTGTAACCGTACTGTCCGGCTTTCTCGGCGCGGGCAAAAGCACACTGCTCAACTACGTCTTACGTAACCGCGACAATCTCAAGGTTGCCGTGATCGTTAACGACATGAGCGAAATCAATATTGATGGCAGTGAAGTTCAGCGTGATGTCAGCCTCAATCGGGCTGAAGAAAAACTGATCGAGATGAGCAATGGCTGCATTTGCTGCACGTTGCGCGAAGATTTGCTGGAGGAGGTCAGCCGGCTGGCTCAAGACGGTCGCTTCGATTATCTGCTGATTGAGTCCACTGGCATTTCCGAACCCTTGCCGGTTGCCGAGACCTTCACCTTTCGCGACGACGCGGGCAAGAGCCTGGCCGATATGGCACGGCTGGACACCATGGTGACGGTGGTGGACGGGGTGAATTTCCTGCTCGATTACCAGGCCGCCGAAAGCCTCGCGAGCCGTGGCGAAACATTGGGCGAGGACGACGAGCGTTCGATCACCGATTTGCTGATTGAACAAATCGAGTTTGCCGACGTGATCCTCGTCAGCAAGATCGACTTGATTAGTTCCAGCGAGCGGGAGGAATTGATCGCTATCTTGCAGCGCCTCAATACCCAGGCGGAAATCGTACCCATGGTAATGGGCGAGGTACCCCTGGCGAAGATCCTCAACACCGGCCTGTTTGATTTCGAGCGCGCTTCACTGGCGCCCGGCTGGCTCAAGGAGTTGCGCGGTGAGCACGTGCCCGAGACCGAGGAATATGGCATCGCCTCCACGGCATATCGAGCGCGGCGGCCGTTTCACCCGGAGCGGTTCTTCAGCTTTATTGATCGCGAATGGACCAATGGCAAGCTGCTGCGCTCCAAGGGATTCTTTTGGCTGGCCAGCAAGCATCAGGACGCTGGCAGCTGGTCCCAGGCGGGCGGCTTGATGCGGCACGGTTTCGCCGGTCGCTGGTGGCGTTTCGTGCCCAAGGCGCATTGGCCTGAGGACGATGAAAGCGTCAGCGCCATCAAGAGCAATTGGTCGGTAGAAACCGGCGACTGCCGTCAGGAACTGGTGTTCATTGGGCAGAATATCGACTTCGCGCAGCTCACCGCCGAGTTGGATAACTGCCTGCTGACCGATGCTGAAATGGCCGCCGGGAGCGACGCCTGGCACTTGCTGCCGGACCCGTTCGGGCCGTGGCACGAAGAGGAGGCTGCGTGATGCTGGCGCCTGTCACTCGGTGGCGGCCGCTGGTCCGTCAGGTCCAGGGCGCCACGCCCGCCATCCTCGGCAAGGTGTTGGAAGACGATGTGAACCTGGCAATCTGGCAGCGACAATTACCTGCCCACATTGAAGACTTTGGCAGGCTGTTGCTGGCGTTGAACGAACCGTTGGCTGAATCCCTGACCTTGGAAATCAGCGATGAAGACGCACTGCCTGATCTTCAGGGATTCGCGTCGGCCTATGCGGATCTGGAAGGCTATGAGGGATTTATCGCCGACGTTGCCTG
>Ga0247803_1001811_pt1 | contig 11043 bp, 7 predicted proteins | sample UWRJL014104B1_FD_180928 | JGI IMG/M metagenome (GOLD analysis project Ga0247803, IMG submission 180928) | Plant litter microbial communities from Arlington Agricultural Research Station in Wisconsin, United States - UWRJ-L014-104B-1 | ecosystem: Environmental > Terrestrial > Plant litter >...
CGCGATTATTTTTTGCAAACCAATAACATATTCATTTGCTGCTTGTTTATTTTCAGTACATTCAACATATAAAACTTCTGAGTAATTGGTAAATCCTTCGTGAATCCACATATCGGCAATGTCTTTAGCAGTAATGCTGTTTCCAAACCATTCATGACCGCTTTCGTGGATCGTAATAAAATCCCAGTTTAAACCATGTCCCGTTCCGCTTAAATCCCTACCCAAATAGCCTTTTTTAAATTGATTACCGTAGGCAACTGCACTTTGATGTTCCATACCTAAATGAGGTGCTTGAACTAATTTATAACCATCTTTGTACCACGGATAGGAACCAAACCAATATTCAAAACATTTAATCATTGGTTTTACATCAGCATCCCAATGCGGGCGAGCTTTAGCGCTATCGGTTTGCAAAGCCCAAAAATCTAGGCTTAATTTTCCCGCCTCGCCATCATAACTATCTGTCCAGTGTGAATATTTACCAATGTAAAAAGTAACATCGTAATTATTTATTGGGTTACTTACTAACCAATTATATTGTTTATAGCCATTTGGCTGATCGACAACATTTAGTAATCTTCCATTGGATATTTCCTGTAAATCTTTTGGTATGCTGATGCTAATTTTCATGCTGTCAACTTCATCACTTTGGTGATCTTTATTTGGCCACCATGAGCTTGCTCCAAAACCCTGGCAGGCAACAGATACGAAAGGGTTACCTGCTGAATCTTTTTTGAAAATGAATCCACCATCCCAAGGTGGGCGCTTTGCAATAACAGGATTGCCAGAATAGAAAACTGTAAATTTATCTTTATTTCCTTTTTTTATTGTTTTAGGGAAGCTTACAAAAACAGCATTGTATTCTCTTGTAAATGGTAAATTTGCGCCTTTGTAAACTACTTTTTCGACTTTTAAATTCGAAAATAAATCGAATTGTAGTTTGGTGAAATCCTGGGTTGCGGTGAAAGCAAATTCATTACTGCCACTAACTGATTTTTGATCGATGTCTATCCTAACATCTAAGTGGTAATAATTAATATCGTAACAGGTTCGTAGTGGTGTTAGGGTTCCCCGCAAGCTATCTGCTCGAGAATTAATTTGGTTTTTGCCTAGCATTTGAGCATTTGCACTTGATAGACAAAATGCAAAAGCCAAAAGAGTAAGTAGTTTTTTCATTATGTTTTATTTAACATCAATGCGAGATAAGAAGCAATCTTATGATTTTAATTTATGAAATTTACCATTTTTAGATTGCTTCGTGCCTCGCAATGACCAGCGTCGAATGGACGGTTTTTTTATTTTATCACATCAACTTCTATAAAACTATCATTAAATATAGTTTGAGTTGCTTTTATGTAATCAGCTTCTGAAGCTTTATAAGGATTATCAACAAATTTTTGAGGATTACGTGCAAATAACGGGAAAGCCGTGCTTTGAACCTGAATCATAATTCTGTGCCCTTTTTTAAAAGTGTGCAATACATCCTGTAATTTAAAATTAACATCTGTTTTTTGATTGGCAACCAAGGCTTCAGGTTTTTCGAAACTGTTGCGGAAACGAGCAGGCATAATTTCCGAACGTACCATTTGCCAGTAATTACTTAGTGTAATATTTTTATTTGGCATATAAGGGTTGTTTGGTTCGTCAGCAGGGTAAACATCTATCAGTTTTACAATAAAATCCGCGTCAGTTCCAGTTGTTGCAACTTTAAGGTGCGACATAATTTCACCGCCCAGGGTAATATCGTTATCTAAAATATCTGTTTGATAAACCAAAACATCAGGACGACGGCCAGCAAAGCGTTGGTCTTCGCTCATGTAGTTATGTGGTGTAAAGCCCAAAGTGGTGGTTAAATCTTCTGTGTAAGGAACAGGTTTTAAAGGATCACTAATATAATTTACCGAACCAGTTGAAGTTGGAGCAGTCATGGTTAATTTGCCATCAGCTCCAAGATATAATTTTTGCTTACTGGCTTTTTCTGTCGGCCACTTTTCAAAAGTTTCCCAACCTTTTTTACCCGTATCGTACATGTATGCTTCAGGTAAACCTGAGTTTTTATCGCCATTACCTTTTAAGAAGTGATTGAAAAACTTAGCTTCTATATTTTTTTGATAAAAAGTTGCAATGCTATCGCCAAAATAAACGTTGCTATGCATGGTATGACCAGTTTCACGGCTCCATCGGCCATGACCAAATGGTCCCATTACAATGGTATTATAAGCATTTGGATTTTTCTTTTCGATTGTTTTGTAAATGTTTAACGGGCCAGATAAATCTTCTGCATCAAACCATCCTCCAACTACCATTATTGCTGGTTTAACTGTTCCGTAGTGTTTTAATAAACCACGTTTTTGCCAAAACTCATCATAATTTGGATGATTTACCGTTTCCTGCCAGTAAAAATTGTCTTTATAATACTTATCAGCATTGCTTAACGGGCCCAAATCTAAGGCGAACTGGTAACCATCTTTAGTGTTGGGCTTAATGGTTTGATTACTATACCATGCGCTGGTTTCAGGGCCTTTTTTCTGAACACCAAAAACTGGGAATGTAAAAAAGTAACTCTGAAGAAATGAACCATTGTGGTGAAAATCATCAAAGAAAAAATCCGAAATCGGAGCTTGAGGTGAGGATGCTTTTAAGGCTGGGTGATTACTTAAAATACCTGCCGCGGTATAAAAACCAGGGTACGAAATACCCCATTGGCCAACTTTGCCATTGTTATTAGCTACATTCTTTACTAACCAATCAATAGTGTCAAAAGTATCAGAACCTTCATCAACATCAGTTTTTGATTTTTTATTGTCGATAACTGGAGTCATGTTGGTAAAAGAACCTTCACTTTTATATCGGCCACGAACATCCTGCATAACCACTATATACCCTTCTTTCATCATCAATTCTGATGGGCCGAGCTTAGCGGGAAATTTATCTTCGCCATAAGGCGCAATGCTGTAGCAGGTTCGCTGCATAATCATTGGATATTTCTTATCCTTTGAGGCATCTTTTGGAGTGTAAATAGCGGTAAAAAGCTTTACGCCATCTCGCATGGTAATATAGATTTCTTTCTTTGTGAAATTTTCTTGCGGGAAGCTTGCATTATTTTGTGCAAAAGCCACTGAGGCTGAGCACACGAAAACCATTATAAGGGTAATATATTTCATTGTAGATTATTTTAGAACAGACACTGTTATGTAAGAACTATTTGAAGTATCGTGATAAATTTTATGTGTGGCTTTTTGGAAATCTGAAGGATCTGCCTGATAAATATCCATAAATTTTTGAGGATTTCGATCGGCTAATGGAAACCATGAATTCTGAATTTGGATCATAATTTTATGCCCCTTTTTAAAAGTATGGGCTACATCAGGTAAAGGGTAATTTACTTTTGTAATGGCGCCAGGTACAAAGGCTTCTGGTTTTTCGAAGCTGTTACGGTATTTGCCACGCATAATTTCGCCACGAACTAACATTTCGTAACCACCCATTATAAGATTCTTGGGGTTAGGAACAGGATTGGGCGCATCTTCTGGATAAACATCGATAAGTTTAACTACATAATCCGCATCAGTTCCAGTGGTAGAAACTACCAGATTAGCCAAAACTGGACCAGTTAAGGTAATGTCTTCTGTTAAGGCATTGGTTTGATAGGTTTTAACATCAGGGCGACGAGCTGCAAAACGCTGATCATCGATCATATATTCGCGGGTACGTTTCGATTGAATTCCATCTTGATAAGGAACAGGATTATTAGGGTCACTTACATATTCATCCCAGCTATCTGTTCTGCCAACTTTATCAAAACCAAGTTTTCCGTTAGGTTGTAAATACAAATTTTCGGTCTGCACATCTTTTGGCGGCCAGGTATCAAATTTTTTCCATTCGTTGCTTCCAGTTACAAAAATGTTAGCTTCGGCAGCGTTAAAATCGCCTTCGCCCTTTAAGTAATGTTTGAAAAATGGTAACTCGTATTGTTGCTGGTAATCGATACTAGTTGTTTTGCCGAATTGAATATCGCCGAAGTAAGAGCCATCGCTACGAACCCAACCACCATGAAACCAAGGGCCCGCCACTAAAATATTATTCGCACCTGGATTTTGTTTTTCGATGGCTTTGTAAGTATCAAAAGTTCCATAAGCATCTTCTGCATCGAAGAAACCGCCAACAACCATTACTGCAGGTTTAACATTTTTTAAATGTGGGGTAATTAATCTCGCTTTCCAGAAAGTATCCAAATTTGGATGTTTTACTAAATCATTCCAGAACTTAATGCTATCAGCAAAATACTTGTCTTTTAAGTTTTTAATCGAACCTGCTTCTAAATAGAAACGATAATTATCCTGAATTGGAAATTTAAAAGGTTTTGGACCTTTATCTGGCGTAATGGGTTTCGGACGAGGAACGCCAAAACTGCCCATAAAGCTAAAGGCATCCATTAAAAATAGTGTACCTCGGTGGTGGAAATCATCACCTAAAAACCAATCGGTAACTGGCGCTTGTGGCGAAACAGCTTTTAACGCGGAGTGCGAATTTGGTAAAGAAGTTGTGGAGTAAAAACCAGGATAAGAGATACCATAAATTCCAGCATTGCCATTATTATTTTTGATATTTTTAACCAACCAATCAATAGTATCGTAAGTATCGGTACTTTCATCAATATCCTTTTTACCGTTTTTCGATGTTTGCGGACGAATATCCACAAATGTACCCTCGCTCATCCACCTCCCGCGAACATCCTGATAAACAAAAATAAAACCCTCACGCATCATTGCAGGGAAATTGCCCAGGCTAAGCTTGTATTTATCCTCCCCATAAGGAGCAACAGTGTAAGGTGTTCGGTTAATTAGAAAAGGAAATTTTTTGGATTGATTTTTGGGTATGTAAATGGAAGTGAATAGCTTAACGCCATCACGCATTGGTATTTGTCGTTCTATCTTTGTGTAATTCGCTCTAACATATGCCGAGTCGGATTGTTGAGCCAGCAATTCGTTAGAAATAAACAAACAAATTAAGAAGCCGAAAATTTTGGTAAGGTTCATTTATAGTTTGATTTTAGGAATAAAATTTAAATATAGATGATTAGAAAAGGATTAAGAAAAAAGACCTCGTAAAACGTTTGTTAAGGATTGTTTTTCTAATCGTCATTCCATTATCAAAATTTAGTTAAATAATGTTAAGCGATAATCTTTTTATGATTTTCATCGTCATACTTACAATTGATTTAAACACAATAAAATGAAGAGGTTATTAAATAGAGGATTGGTTGTTTTTGCTGTAGCAGCGATAGTAACGACCTTAAGTGTAGATAGCGCTTTTGCTCAAAGACCAAGCAGAGGTGGCGGTGGTGGTGGCGGCCGTTCAAGTTCTGTTGGGCCATCAAGAGGTGGTGCTTCAAGACAGCCTTCTATGCAAGCACCATCTGGTAATAGAATTTCACAAGCGCCAAGTCGTGGAGGTAATTTATCTTTCGGTGGCAGGCCAGAGCGTCCAGGTTATCGTCCAAGTCCTGGCTATCGCCCAGGTAACAGACCTGGGGTAGGTTATAGGCCAAATTATGGTTATCGTCCAGGTTATGGTAACCGTTATGGCAGAGCATATTATGGCTATTATAATTATTACAGGCCATTTATCGGATTTCGTTTAAATGTTTTACCATTTGGGTATTATCCATTTTATTATGGCTCAGATCAATATTATTATTCTGGTGGATTATTTTATCGCCAGTACGAAAACAACTATCAGGTTGTAATTCCGCCAGTTGGAGCAGAAGTTCCAAACTTGCCAACTGAAGCCGAATTGGTAACTATCGATGGCGTAGATTACTACGAATATAAAGGTGTTTACTATACTCAAGGCACGAATAAAGATGGCAAAGCTGTTTATATAGTTGCTGGAAAAGATGGGGTTCTAAATACTACAGATGGCCCAGTTGATACACACCAAATTGGCGATATTATTAATGTTTTGCCTGATGGATGTAGGGAAGTAACCATCAAAAATGAAAAATATTATGTATCTCCAGATGATGTTTACTACGAAGAGGTGATAAACGGAAATACCACAAGTTACAGAGTAATAGGTAAACTGTTTTAAGTATAATTTCAAATAATTTTTTAGCCGTTTCAATATAACATTGAAACGGTTTTTTATTAATACAAAATCTATACTTTTACGAAATAAAATATATTGAATTGAAAAAAATACCAACTAAACTTTCCCTTCTATTTCTGATTACAATTTGTGTTTTAGCATCTTGCACTACGGGTAAATTTGCCAAAACAAATCATAAAGAAACAACAATATCAGCTATAAAATTTTTGAATGAATATGTAATTCCATTAAACACATCCTTTCAAAATACTTTAGTTGGAGGCTTATCAGGCATTGATTATGATGCAAAATCGGATCAATATTATTTAATTAGCGACGACCCTTCGCAATTTAGCCCAGCCAGAATTTATACTGCAAAAATTAAGATTCTGAATAATAAAATTGATACGGTTCAGGTTGTTGGTGTTACCTTTTTAAAACAGGAGAATGGAAAAGAATATCCAAAATATGGTACTGATAAAACATTAAAACCTGATGGAGAATCTGCCCGATATAATCCAAAAACAAATCAAATAATTTGGAGTAGCGAGGGCGAAAGGTTATTTAAAAATGGTGATTCGATAATAGTACAACCAACATTAACTTTTATTTCGCCTGCCGGAGATTTTATTGATACTATTCCTTTACCGAAAGGGTTTCATTTTACAAAAGGAGAAAGTGGGCCAAGAAAAAATGCCTTGTTCGAAGGCTTAAGCTTTGCTGATAGTTACAAAACACTTTACGCAAGTTTAGAAGAACCACTTTATCAAGACGGGAGAAAGGCTTCTTATCATTTTGATGGAGCTTTAACCAGAATACTGAAATTTGATGTTACAAGCAAAAGGAATACGGCTCAATATGCTTACAACTTGGGCGAACTTCCAGTTTTACCTACCGTAGATAGCGATTGGAATTTAAACGGGATTTCTGAAATTCTTGCCGTTAACAACCATACTTTACTCGTTGTGGAGCGTGGGTGGGCAAAAGGTAACGATGATCATACCTTTGTAAAACTTTATCTAGTCGATTTAAATGATGCAGAAAATGAGATTAACAATGCTTCGTTTTCTAAAAATCCGCCAAAGCCATTGAAAAAGAAATTACTATTCGATTTCGATAGTTTGAATATGCATATCGATAATTTCGAAGGCGTAACTTTTGGCCCTAATTTGCCAAACGGACATAAAACCTTAATTTTCTGTGTCGATAATAACTTCGCCAAAAACCAAACACAACAGCTTTTTTTATTCGAGATAGAACCATAAGTTTAACATTAAAAGTGCATTAGAAAAATTATCCAGCAATACTTTTTCATTGTAAAATTGTTAATTTCTGTCTATTCTTTAAGCTTTTTAGCTTTCACCTTTCCGCCTTTTTTCCCTACATTTGAGCAATCAAAATTCTAAAGAAATTATGCAATACGATGTCGTTGTTATCGGTTCAGGACCGGGCGGTTATGTAGGCGCAATCCGTTGTGCTCAGTTAGGTTTAAAAACTGCAGTTGTCGAAAAATATAAAACTTTTGGAGGTACTTGCTTAAACGTAGGTTGTATTCCATCAAAAGCATTATTAGATTCTTCAGAGCACTTTCACAACGCGGCCCACACATTTACTACTCACGGTATCAACCTAAAAGATTTAAAAGTTGATATGAAACAGATGATCGCTCGTAAAGACGATGTTGTTGCGCAAAACACTGCTGGTATTACTTATTTATTCAAAAAAAATAAAATTGATTCTTTCGAGGGTGTCGGTTCATTTGTAGATAAAAACACGGTTTTAGTTACTAAGGAAGATGGTTCTACAGAAACTTTAACCGCTAAAAATGTAATCATTGCTACAGGTTCTAAACCAACTGCTTTACCATTTTTGCCAATCGATAAAAAACGCATCATTACTTCAACTGAAGCTTTAAACATTAAAGAAGTTCCTAAAACAATGGTTGTAATCGGTGGCGGTGTTATCGGTTTAGAATTAGGTTCTGTTTATGCTCGTTTAGGTACAAAAGTTTCTGTTGTAGAATTTTTACCATCTATTATCGGCACTATGGATGCTGGTTTAGGTAAAGAGCTTCAACGTGTTTTAAAGAAATCTTTAGGTATGGAGTTTTATATGGGGCACAAAGTTACTGGCGCTACCACAAAAGGTAAATTAGTAACCGTTACCGCTGAAAATCCTAAAGGTGAAACGATTTCTTTAGAAGCAGATTATTGCATTGTAGCAGTTGGTCGTACGGCTTACACTGATGGTTTAGATTTAGATAAAATCGGAATCACAGTTGAAGAAAGAGGTAAAAAAATCCCAGTAAACGAACATTTAGAAACTTCGGTTAAAGGTGTTTATGCAATTGGTGATGTAATTACTGGCGCAATGTTGGCACACAAGGCTGAAGATGAAGGAACTTATGTTGCAGAATCAATCGCTGGACAAAAGCCTCACATTAATTATAACTTAATCCCAGGCGTAGTTTATACCTGGCCAGAAGTTGCTTCAGTTGGTTTAACCGAAGAGCAATTGAAGGAAAAAGGAACAAAATACAAAGCAGGTTCATTCCCATTCAAAGCAAGCGGTCGTGCTAAGGCAAGTATGGATACCGATGGTTTCGTTAAAGTTTTAGCTGATGCAGCAACCGATGAAGTTTTAGGTGTACATATGATTGGCCCACGTGCTGCAGATATGATTGCAGAAGCAGTTATTGCTATGGAATTCCGTGCTTCAGCAGAAGATATTGCACGTACTTGTCATGCTCACCCAACTTATACAGAGGCGTTAAAAGAAGCTGCTTTAGCTGCAACTGATAACAGAGCAATACATATTTAAGATAAATTTGTCTTGGTTTGTGTGCCCTCACGAACCAATTTAAAGTACAAAAGCCGATAAGAAATTGTCGGCTTTTTTTGTTAATTATTATTTCGGTCCCAGGAGAAATCTCAAATAGATAATTTTTTGGGCATGCCCCAATCCTGAAGAAATATCGGGAAAGGGTCGGGCTATCCGCTACAATCTTTTCTGCTGTCTTTCGACTACGCTTAAGATTACAGCAAAAAAGGATTTCCACTACTATCCCTCATGCAAAAACCAAATCCAAACCTTGCTTCTATTAATATGGTTTGTAATTCTTTGCCAATAATTATATATAAATGATAATTACATCTTTCTATTACCATTTCATTTGATGACCTTTGCAAAAACGAAACTTATAATTAATACTGCATTTTGGAAGACGTCAACGCAAATCAGGAAGTATCAAATCTAACAGGAGATAAACCTATATTAGCGTCTAGTAGTCCAAATCGGATTCGTTTGGCTGTATCGTTATTTTATTTCGGTCAAGGAATTGCATTTGCATCTTGGGCAAGCCGAATTCCAGATATAAAACACGCTTTAAATCTTTCTGATGGTAAACTAGGAAGTATATTACTTGCACTTCCCTTGGGCCAGTTGATTACAATGCCGATATCTGGGCGTTTGGTAACTAAGTATGGCAGTAAACTAATTTTAACCATTACTGCTCCATTGTATGTTTTAGCATTAAGCAATTTGGGTTTAGCAACTGCACCGTGGCATTTAGCAGCCTTTTTGTTTCTTTTTGGTGTAGTCGGAAATATGTGTAACATCGCGGTAAATACACAAGGTTCTGAAGCAGAAAAGCTTTTCGGAAGGCCAATCATGACTTCCTTTCATGGTGCTTGGAGTATAGCTGGTTTTACAGGAGCATTGGTTGGGCTTTTAATGGTTAATCTTCACATAATTCCTTATTATCATTTCTGGATTATTATTGTTCTAATTTGGTTAAATGTTTTATTAAATTATAAGCATTTGGTTCCAGGTAAGGGCGCAAAAAGCGAAAGAAAGCCAAAACTATTTACCATGCCTGAAGGTGCTTTGTTGCAATTAGGCATTATTGGCTTTTGTAGTATGGCAACTGAGGGGGCAATGTTCGACTGGAGTGGCGTTTACTTCAAAGAAATTGTTAAGGCTCCAACTTCTTTAGTAATTTTGGGTTATGCATCTTTCATGGTTATGATGGCGACAGGCCGTTTTGTTGGCGATAAAATCATAGAGAATCTCGGCCGAAAAAAAACAATTCAGATTAGCGGTTTAATTATTTCTTCAGGTATGTTTCTATCTGTTTTTCTACCATACATTATCCCAGCTACTATTGGTTTCATGTTGGTTGGCATTGGTGTTTCTAGTATAGTGCCAACGGTTTACAGTGTTGCAGGTAAAAATGGCAAGGTTGCGCCAGGAATTGCTATAGCGATGGTTTCGAGCGTGAGTTACCTTGGCTTTTTAATGGGGCCGCCACTAATTGGCTATATTTCAGCACTTTCGAGTCTTCAATATTCATACGCGGTAATTGGTGTTTTTGGTTTGCTGGTAAGCTTATTGGTTGGAAAAATAAGAGCGATAGATTAGATACTATTGCTTCTTAATCATTCCATGCTCTTTTAATGCCGCAATTGCAATTTCAATTAACCTTAAGTTTTCTTCCAGGTGCCCATGCTGAACCTCTACGTTAACATATGGAATGTTATTTTGCATAGCATAAACAGATAAAGAGCCGTCATTTTCGACAAATTTAGATTGTAGCATCACATTTATATTCGCCTTTTTAAAGCTGTTAAAAAGCCTTAAATCTGTTACGTAGAGCATGTCATCGCCATCCATTTCGGGGTTAAGATAAACAGAATCGGCTGCGCTTGCTAATTCATATCCAGGCAAGTATGAAGCTATTCCAAAGCCGCCATCTGCATTGTTGTGCAAGGTTAAAATGTAACCAGTGGATTTAGGATTGTAAAAATCTATAATTTGTTTGCCAGCCGCATTTAATGCTTTTTCTACTTCATTAGAGCTAAATTCATCTTTCTTCAATCTGGTGTTGATTCCTCGCTCGGTATAGATTGCGTTTGGGTCAATTCGATAAATATCATCCATATAACTAAAGTTATA
>Ga0247803_1001813_pt1 | contig 11041 bp, 10 predicted proteins | sample UWRJL014104B1_FD_180928 | JGI IMG/M metagenome (GOLD analysis project Ga0247803, IMG submission 180928) | Plant litter microbial communities from Arlington Agricultural Research Station in Wisconsin, United States - UWRJ-L014-104B-1 | ecosystem: Environmental > Terrestrial > Plant litter >...
AGGCCATCCACCCGCGTGCATCCGAATTCCCTATATCTTTGAAACACCGTCTCTGGGCGAGTGTCTGCTTCGGCTCGCACTCGCGTTCCCGCCCGGGAAACGGCGTGAGCACCCGAAATCCGCGGGTTGCGCAATGATACTGGCGGCGTGCCGAGTGGAACGGCCCTCCGAGTCGGATCGTGTCATGCTTCTCAATGCACCCGTGGCCGCCGTGGAAGCGGAGTGCGTGTTCCTTAGCCCTTCCTGCAGCCGTCTGCGACTCAGTCCCTGGTTTGGGGTCCACCCAGTTGGGGCCGGCTTAATGTTTGGGTCTGTTATAGACTGTCGACCACGCCTCATTGAGTGTCCCGGAGTAGGCGAGCTGTGTGTCGAGACGCACCGTGCAGGTGCAGCAGGCCAGCATTGAGAACCCCAGCTTCCGTTTCGCCAAAGCAAAGGCTAACACGATATTGCGCGTAGGCATCCACTCCCTCGGAACCTCGTCCGCAGGAGCACAGTCCGCGCAGAGCACCTCAGTGCCGGCGAAAGCACCGAGGCACGAGTTAGACTCGTCGCCATCCATGGACCTGGCACCACTGGGGCACTGCCCACAGGGCAAGGAGCTGTGGACGGCGCAGGAACGTCGTGATGGAGGCCATGCACGCATAAAGCGGTGCGGCCACAGCGCGAAGGCTTCCAATTAGTTTGCGCAAAACGACAACTGCAGACGCATTCTGCAACCACGCCGCTTCGAACCAGGTCAGACGGATGTATCGCGGATGTATCGCCGATGCTACACGAGAACTCATCTTGATGGTAATGCCTACTGTCTCAGAAGTTGGTCAGGCATATACCCTACACCACCCTCCTGAGTTCGCCCAGTTAATTCAATCATCAGCATCGCTAGACACACGCGTCTCCTCAAACCGCCAAGGTGTGAATGGTCGGGGTCATCCGCAGCGGGAGCTACTGGGAAGGGAAAGTTGGACGTGATGTTAAGGTGTGTTTGCCCCCCTAACATCAGCCGACCAATAGTGGTATGGAGCACTTACCTCGGTGCCCGTCAGCTATCTAACAGCCATAACAGAGTTCTCGGGGCCAGGTCCCGACTCCGATCTGGGCAGGACGAGAGTGACGGACGCCCAAAGACAGTGGCTAGAGGGGTGATTGGAAAGCGTCAAACGCATTGGGCAAGGTCGTCAGATCCCTCCAGTCTGGTGATTGTCTGCCCCGCATCCTGGGGAGTCCCCTCCACACATATCCTCTCCGGCTATAGCAGGGCTATTAAGAGCTGTACGCGAACAGGCTAGGAAGTTGCGAGCAGCATGCTGCGGCCTCGCCCGTCATCGGTCGTGTCTCGGCACCTACCTTGCAAGTGCCGCTTTACCGTTGCCTACCCGATCATCGTATATGGCCACTGGTCCTGCGTGTCAGCAACGGGGGTAGTCCTAGGACCCCCCTACTATATTGGTGTAGAAAGAAGCAATGGCGCAGATGCAGTCGGCCACTTGCGGGTATATCAGACGTCAATTAATGATATAGGCTTAGAAGTCCAGTTCGCCCTCCTGCTCGTCCGGGTTGAGCCATCCGCGCGACATCTCGACCGCTCGGCCCCATTTCTTGAACATCATGTCGCTTTCCTCCTTGGAAATACTCGGCTCGAAAATCATGCGGTTCTTCTGATTGATCTCTTTGAGCTCGCTGAACTCTTTCCAGATGTCTACAGCAAAACCAGCCGCGATCGCGGCGCCGAGGGACGTCGTCTCACGCATTTCTGGGCGATCTACGGGAATGCCGCTAATGTTCGCTTGCGTCTGTGTGTGACCGGGTAAGTATGGGTGGCGTGATTCGACCGGAGTTGGGAGGACGGGTTGGTGGGCAAGCTACTTACCTGCATACATATATTGGAGTTGCTCATGCCCCCGTCGACTGCCAGTTGGGCAAGCTTGTGGCCGCTGTCAAGTTCCATGGCGTCGAGGATCGCTTTTGTTTGGAAGCATGTCGCTTCCAACGTTGCACGAGCGATATGACCACGCTCCGTGAATTGCGTAATGCCAAAGATGGTACCCTTGGCATCGTCAATCCAGTACGGTGCAAAAAGACCACTGAAGGCGGTCACGAAGACACAACCGCCGTTGTCTTCCACAGTTGCGGCTAGGTCGCTGATCTTGTGAGAGTGTGTGATAAAGCCGAGGTTGTTCATCAAAAACTTCACGCCACTACCTGCCACCGCAATGCTACCTTCCAATGCATACACAGGTTTGCGCCCTCGCCCAAAGTCGTATGCTATGGTGGCTAGCAGGCCATGCTTGGAGATGACAGGCTTCTCGCCTACGTTGTACAGCAGGAAGCAGCCCGTGCCGTACGTATTCTTTGCAGAGCCTGGGGTAAACCCTTGTTGACCGACAAGAGCTGCGGATTGATCACCCAAGCACCCTGTAATGCGGATGCCCTTCAGGGGACCACTTGCCATCGACCCGAACGAATCCGGACACGAGGATGGCACGATCTTCGGCAGCTTGATCTTGTTCCGGTCGAGCCCGAAGAAGCCCAGAAGCGTGTCATCGTATTCGACCTTGTGGAGGTTCACGAACATGGTTCGGGAGGCGTTGGTGGCGTCGGTGACATGGATGCGCTTCTCCTTGCCGTTGAGGTTGTACAGCAGCCAGGTATCGATGGTGCCAAACGACAATCGCGATTCTTCGTATGCTTTGCGAACCTCGTCGACATGGTCGAGAAGCCACAGGAGCTTGACCGATGATGGATATGTCGAAAGCGGCAGTCCGCAGATATCATGCAGCTTGTCTGCACCCTTCTTAGCCTTGAGCTCCCGCACCAAACCCTTGGTCCTGGTGTCCGGCCAGGCAATCGCATTGTGCAAAGGTTCACCGGTGTGGGTGTCCCATACCACGGTGGTTTCGCGCTGGTTAGTGATTCCAATGGCTTTGATGTCCGAGATATCATGACCCTGGTCCTTAAAAGCCTGGGTTGCCTTTTCTATGCATTGCTCTACGCTATCCAAAATTTCTTTGGGGTCGTGTTCATGCCACCTGCATCATCACCTGTGAGCATTACGAGTCGCAGCTAGAGGATGGCAATACTGACCCCGAATGATGGTAGATTTGAGAGAACTCGATCTGGTGCTGCGCGACAGGCTCGCCCGTGCCATTGAAGATGAGGAATCGCGTGCTCGTCGTGCCTTGGTCGATTGAGCCGATGAAAAACTGCTTCAGTTTCTTTTCGTCGAGGTGGTTTCCTTGTGCGCTGCTGGTCGCCAGGCTAGTCTCCTCTTTGGGTACCGGCTGCGGCTGTGCGCTTGCTGCTGAGCTTTTTTCGTCTGGCATGGTGCGTTGTTCCGCTGCTCGCAATGGAGCAGTGTGGAATAATTTTCTATCCAATATCGTGAGATTTTCCGGTGCGTGGTTGAAGTCGGCGCGGCGTGGTGTTGTGCCGAGCTCTTTGCGAAGTTGCGATGACGTTGGGTTGAAGAAGCGAATCAAAACTAGCGCGCACAAGTTCTGTTGAGGGTTATGGAGAATACAGAAGTGGATGCTGGACAGTACTGCGAGGACGAGACGATCTCATATCGTTAAATGACCGAGACGGTCGCCGCGGGCTTGGTGTTTCTGGGTGGCGCGCGGACTGCCATATGACGCTCGATGTTTGTTTCTGGCAGGTGAGAAAGCGGGGGAGGGGAAGCTCCACGAACCAGGGTTCGCAGGTGTTTTGACGCATGGCTACCTAGCCGTCATGTGAGGCCAAACAACCCTTGAATCTTCGTGTCAATTGCCTCCGTCCCGCACTCCAAGAGTCGATTGGTCAACAACTGGGCTACTCGACCAAGTGCATCCATCGTTCCTGGCATGGCTCGGCATCAAAATCGCAAGGCATGTGATCGCGCATTCGGAGGTTACAATTGTATAGAAGACTCCAAACTCCTATGCTTTGGAAAAATGTGATGATTATACTACAGGTGAAAACGCGATCAACTCCGGACTCGTCCCGGACATATGAATGTTAAGCATGGCTAAGCGCTTGAGCCTGACGAGAAGAAAACCGACGGAGAAATAACCACGCCGTTTTCGACAGTTATACCTACTCCTCCTTGTCATCTTCGTCTTCCTTTGACCCAGATTCGGCCTCTTTCTGGGCCAGGATACCCGCCTCCTCCCTCGAAAAGGTCTCTTGTGCGTCGTCTTTGAGCGTCTTAACTCTATCGATAGCACTGGGAATCCGGTGCTTGTCCGCGTCGGCAACCTCGCCGCGACCGATCAAACTGACCACGATGCTGGCACCAACGATGAATGTCAGCACGAAGCGGTACATGGCATACCACGAAGGTGTCCAGCCTTTGTAGGTCGCGCGGGTGTCCGCGTTGTACAGGAGCGTGAAGGCGCAGAACTGGGTGATGAGCGCGTATTCAACAGGCATCAACAAAGTCGGCCACGCCACTGCTGTAGCCGCCACCCCGATCGCGTAGCGAGGGTACCCTTGATGGCCACCATATCCGGCCCACTCGAAGCCCCAATGGATAGCACCGAGGAAGGAAAGAATCTGACGTTGCTTAGTTGTCATTCCGGAATTGACCTATCGTGCAACTCACTACCGCCCCATAGCCGACTTGCAACGGCTCAAGGAAGTGCAGCATTGTGCTCGCAGTTTGTGCCGACATTACATATCCATATCCGGCTACGGAGTGGTTGATCTCGTAGGCGCACGCTACGGTGGCAACGGAGGTTCCGAGATACGGGAGGACTCCAGCCATGCCGACATAGAGGGCCTGGCGAGGCACCTCCTTGAGGCTGAATGTGTCCCTGATCGTTTCCTGCCCACGGTCAACGGAGGCCCTGAGGAACTCTTCGAGCTTTGCCTACCAGATCGCCTGCTATGCCCTTGCTCACTTTCACTTCCTGGGGCGGCTGGTCCTCGCCGGTGACTTCTCCAAGCACTGGGTGTATACTAGAGGTGGCCGAAACCGTCTCGGGTGTTGGCTTGATTTCCTCCTTTGCATATCTCTTCTCTGCTTCTTTTCGCTCATTCGATACGGAACGCCGGGGGATGGTAGCTTGGATGGGCTTGAACTGAGCGATTGCCAATGTTTGGGGTCTTCTCGATGCGATGGAGCCGATCTGAGCAGCCCATTGAGCTGATGGTGGTGCGACGCGGAAGCTGGCAGCTGGGCGGATAGCAGGCGTCGGAATGGACCTCAGCGCGAGGCGCGAAGCTCCCGTTCGAAGCATGGTGAAGGGCGCGTCAATTGCTAGAGGCAGTGATGCAGAGGGCGAGTGTAAATCGACGAAGAACTGCACTGGAGCTGGGGAAGGAGACGAGGGAACCACACGAGAATGGCTGTCGAGCTGTTCCCAGCTTCCAAGCTCCCCGCCCGTTAGAGGAGGAGCTTCAGTCAGGACGCACGTGTGACGTCACGCAATGCACGTGACTCTATGCGCCACATGAGCTTTGTGTGGTTAGCGCTATCTTGGTCCATGCGCGGAAAATAGTGAATGCGCCGGCATGTTGGGGCAAAACAGGTTCGCTGGAACGGTGTTTGGTATCTAGGAGCGCCTGCGCCAGCGAGTGAGTCCCTTCACATCGATTCGCAAACCTGAGGCTAGCCCACAGAGGTTGCTCTTAGTGGTGGCATCGTGGTGCGTGTGGATGACACACCACGCATGGACTGGGTTGCTGGTGTGCGCTGTAAGGATTGCATTGCGAGCAGAGCGGGCAATGCTATCCGACGCAAGCGGTACGAAGTACAGAGAGACTTCTCGGGCTACCATAGCCATGCGCAGGGGTTTCACTGCCATGTAGTTGCTGCCTATATACCCAGACGATACCAGGACCCCAAGGCAGACGTATGTGTTGAGCGAGGCTGGAGCTGTCGAGCTCTGAGCTGATGGCAGGCTGGGCTGGTACGACATGGCGGGGCTCGCTTAATCGACCGCCGCCAGTTGGCGGGGCTGTTGTGTCATGGTGGAAAGACGGCGAACGTCGAGAAATTTCTCGCAGCAGCACGAAACGGGCTGCGATGGATTGCGCCGCGGTGAATGGGAAATGGGCGTGCGACCGCTGCTGCAGCGCAAAAGTCGGCATTGTTTTGCCTCATCGGTGCGTCAGGCTGGGGCTCAGAGTGGGCCGTGGAGGCTGCTCGAAGCGCGTAGAAGCACCTGGTTGGCCCGTTAGCCACATCGAAACTTCCAGAAGAGCTTCTGAAAAACTGCCCTCCTCCGATACAAAAAGCCCTCCGCCGCACAAGCTGCTGTCTCTCCACTCCACACACCACTCAATTCGAAGCCTCACCTCCACTACAGTCTACCAGACTTTTCGTGAGCACTTTTAACGACTTCCTTTTCTTCTTTGATACCCAGACCACACACACGCCATCATGGCTCCCGCCGTCGGTATCGATCTAGGAACTACCTACTCTTGCGTGGGTATCTTCCGCGATGACCGCATTGAGATTATCGCCAACGACCAGGGCAACCGCACAACGCCCTCGTTCGTGGCCTTCACAGACACTGAGGTACGTTCCACCTGCAGAGCGTCCTCTGCCCCTCCATACTCGAGAACAAATGCTAACAGTCCCAGCGCCTCATCGGTGACTCAGCGAAGAACCAGGTCGCCATGAACCCCGCCAACACCGTCTTCGACGCAAAGCGCCTCATCGGCCGCAAGTTCGCCGACGCTGAGGTCCAGGCCGACATGAAGCACTTCCCCTTCAAGATCATCGACAAGGGCGGCAAGCCTGTTGTCCAGATCGAGTTCAAGGGCGAGACCAAGGAGTTCACACCCGAGGAAATCTCATCCATGATCCTCACCAAGATGAGGGAGACTGCCGAGTCATACCTCGGTGGAACTGTCAACAACGCCGTCGTCACCGTCCCTGCGTACTTCAACGACTCTCAGCGTCAGGCTACCAAGGATGCCGGTCTCATTGCCGGTCTCAACGTCCTGCGCATCATCAACGAGCCCACCGCGGCTGCCATCGCTTACGGATTGGACAAGAAGGCCGAGGGCGAGCGGTAAGTTTTTCACCTAGTCGAGTATCGAAGTCTGCGACGCGGATCCAAAGGGGTTTCAGTGCCTGTCGTCTTATGGCGCAGGGTGCAGCCCCCTCGGATCGCGACGCGCTTTGTACTCGAACTTCACATCGAGAACCCTTCGAACAGCTACTGACATTTCTCAGCAACGTCCTGATCTTCGATCTTGGTGGCGGTACCTTCGATGTGTCCCTCCTGACCATCGAGGAGGGCATCTTCGAGGTCAAGTCCACTGCCGGTGACACCCATCTCGGTGGTGAGGACTTTGACAACCGTCTCGTCAACCACTTCGTGAACGAGTTCAAGAGAAAGCATAAGAAAGGTGAGAATGTTCCAGTCCTTCTAGCATCATTTTAGCCTGTACTAACAATCGAGCAGATCTCACTAGCAACGCTCGTGCTCTCCGTCGTCTCCGCACTGCCTGCGAGCGGGCTAAGCGCACCCTGTCCTCGTCTGCCCAGACTTCGATCGAGATCGACTCTCTGTTCGAGGGTATCGACTTCTACACCTCGATCACCCGTGCCCGCTTCGAGGAGTTGTGCCAGGATCTCTTCCGCTCCACCATGGACCCCGTCGAGCGTGTCCTCCGCGACGCTAAGACTGACAAGTCTTCCGTCCACGAGATCGTCTTGGTCGGTGGTTCCACCCGTATCCCCAAGATCCAGAAGATGGTCTCCGACTTCTTCAACGGCAAGGAGCCCAACAAGTCCATCAACCCCGATGAGGCTGTTGCCTACGGTGCTGCCGTCCAGGCTGCTATCCTCTCTGGTGACACTTCCAGCAAGTCCACCAGCGAGATCTTGCTCTTGGACGTCGCGCCGCTGTCCATTGGTATCGAGACTGCTGGCGGTGTCATGACGCCCCTGATCAAGCGCAACACCACTATCCCCACCAAGAAGTCCGAGGTCTTCTCCACCTTCAGCGACAACCAGCCTGGTGTGCTTATCCAGGTCTACGAGGGTGAGCGTGCCCGCACGAAGGACAACAACCTGCTCGGAAAGTTCGAGCTTACCGGCATCCCTCCCGCGCCCCGTGGTGTGCCCCAGATCGAGGTCACCTTCGATGTTGATGCCAACGGCATCATCAACGTCTCTGCCCTTGAGAAGGGTACCGGCAAGACCAACAAGATCGTTATCACCAACGACAAGGGCCGCTTGTCCAAGGAGGAGATCGAGCGCATGTTGGCTGAGGCCGAGAAGTACAAGGAGGAGGATGAAGCTGAGGCTGGCCGCATCTCCGCCAAGAACGCTCTCGAGTCTTACGCCTACTCCCTGCGCAACACCATGAGCGATCCCAAGGTCGACGAGAAGCTTGATGCCGGCGACAAGGAGAAGCTCAAGGCTGAGATCGACAAGGTTGTGCAATGGTTGGACGACAGCCAGCAGGCCACCAAGGACGAGTATGAGTCGCAGCAGAAGGAGCTCGAGGCCGTCGCCAACCCCATCATGATGAAGTTCTACGGTGCGGGTGGTGAGGGTGGTGGTATGCCCGGTGGCATGCCCGGCGGTGCTGGGGGCTTCCCTGGCGGTGCTCCCGGTGGTCAACACGACGACGGCCCTACCGTCGAGGAGGTTGACTAAGCGGATCGCTCTGCCTCGTCTCCTTTCCTTTGTTCCTTCAGCATACCACCTAGAGGTTTTCCCTTTGGGCGGCGGTAATCGGAGTTCACGGCTAATAGAGCCATTTCTTTCCGGGGTTTCTTCCATTGCATCGGATGAGTCACGATCACGATTGGGGTATGAAAAGTTTCCAGTTGGAGGACATGTATGTACTCTAATGGCGTGGAGCTAGTCCACCAGAGTTGAATGAGATTGATACCAGTTCATAAATGTTCCGCATGCTATGTGACAAGTTGAATGAGTTGAGATATGGGAGCCCGGGGTATCTATGAAGTTTCCTGTCGACCATGTCGATCCAATGCATATGTAAGGTTAATGATGCCATGCGCTACAGTCGTCTCCAACAATCTGCCTAACACGTCACAACGATCGTCGCAATCGCAAGATAGCACAAATCTTAAACCCACAGCCAATGTACCTTCTTACTCCCTATGTTCATATAGCGCTCAAGCCTCTTCCACCCTCCTGGCCTCCTCCTCAGCTCTGCCGAAAGGATTCTTGACCTCCTCCCCAGGTCCTCTCATCCGCCACACATCTTCACTATTCGGCTTCCCCCTTACCTTATCCACCTTCTCTTTGAAATGCTCCTGTACAGCCATTGCCTTCCGTTCAGCAGTCGTCGAGCTTAGCGACATGCAGAAGCGCCAGTCGGCCCAGTGTTCTGAACACGAGCGCAGTTGTCCGTATCGGTAGATATCGTTGAAATGGCCGCCGAGTGAGGAGCAGTAGAATGCGGAATCGAAGGCGGCGCGGCAGGACATTGTGGTGGGGAGGGAGGGGTCGTAGGTTTCGGTGGTAGGCGTAGAAGAGGGGGGTGACGAGGGGCCTAGATGGGGATGAGCGGCGTGGAAGTCGGAGTCGTCTTTTTGTGATTGTGTTTGGGGCTGCGACGGCAATTGCGATGGAGGTGTCGTGTCGGGGGCGGCGCGTATGGGTATTGAGGTGGGTGTGGGTTGTTGCGGCTCTGCTTTGCTTGCTGGCGGAGCGCCTGAGGACGACCATAACCAGCCCATGGTGTATGTTGTATGTTGTTGGTAATGCCTCTTCGATGTTCTCCTTGTGAGCTGCCCTGCAATGTTGTACCTCTGCAAGCGGCCGGTAGGTTTGTGATGCGCGTCGAAAAGTTGTGCTGGTAAATAATTTGCTGGGCGCGATTGGGAGAGCGGTTCGGATACGGTTGGCGGCGTGGCGTGGACGCGTGTGACACGGCTACTCGACAATCGGGCGGTCTGATCCTGGCGAGATTTGGTGGGAACGGGTTGTCTGTCAAAATGTCGGACGAATTGAGTCGAGCCAGGGCTTCGGAGCCGTCAGGTGACACGGGCCATGGTTCAAAACACCGTGGAGCTAGAGTCACGACATACGTCATGCATAGGCCGGCTTGCATCTGCAGCAGCCTGCCTTGCGGCGATCACTCCCCCCACATCTCAGCGTGTCCTTTGCGCGTAATTCTTTTCTGTCGCATTGCAGTTGCTACGCGTTGGAGTCTCGTAACTCCTCTTAATCTTATTCACGGGTCGCACCTCCCCAGTCTGACTGGTTGGCCTGATCGAAGCACAGCACTGCCGCACAGATTTCTCCACCCCCTCCATACCCACCACTACGCCGCCTTGTGTCCACAGCATACGATACCCACGGTCGCCTTTTACGCTCTTACGCTGCACTTCCCTATGACTTCACGAAGTTGCACCACCTGACGCCGCACACCCCATACCTTACCCATCACGACCCCGCCCCGACCTGGGTAACGGTCACTCTTCGCCACCATGCTTGAGGGGCTCGTCGCGAACCTGCTCAACAGGTTCTTGGGCATGTATGTCCAGAACTTCGACCCAAAACAACTCAATGTCGGCATCTGGTCTGGGGATGTCAAGCTGCGGAACTTGGAGTTGCGTCGTGAAGCACTCGACCAGCTTCGCCTACCACTCAATGTAGTGGCGGGCCATTTGGGATCCCTCACACTGTCGATACCCTGGTCGAATCTGCGAGGAAAACCGTTGAAGATCAACATCGAGGATGTCTATCTGCTAGCAGCGCCGAAGGAGGACGCCGATTACAATGCCGAGGAGGAAGACCGGAGAGCACACGCAGTCAAGATGGAGAAGCTGGATAGCGCCGAGTTGCTGAAGGAGCGGAACACCGAGGGCATGAGCGCAGAGGAGGAGCAGAAGAATCAGAGCTTCACGGCCAGCATGGTCACGGCTATCGTGGACAACGTGCAGGTGACGATCAAGAACATCCATATCCGATACGAAGACTCGATATCCGATCCCGGCCACCCGTTCGCCCTAGGCATCACGCTGGCCGACTTCAGCGCCATCAGTACAGATGAGAACTGGAAGCCGACCTTTATCCAAGGCAACACCACCTCAACCCACAAGCTCGCAACACTCGGCTCGTTCG
>Ga0247803_1001816_pt1 | contig 11029 bp, 5 predicted proteins | sample UWRJL014104B1_FD_180928 | JGI IMG/M metagenome (GOLD analysis project Ga0247803, IMG submission 180928) | Plant litter microbial communities from Arlington Agricultural Research Station in Wisconsin, United States - UWRJ-L014-104B-1 | ecosystem: Environmental > Terrestrial > Plant litter >...
TTATGATGCCTGCCAGTGCACAGTATTGCGAAGTTTGCAGCGCCTTGGCTATCAAACCTCCATAAATACCCAAACCGCAAACCGCTATATTTAGCTTCTTACCTTCGTAAGGCACGGGCTGTTCTGGCGGGACTATAAATGAGGGCAACGCGTTTAGCACTGCTGCCGACCCCAGCCCTACCCCTAACTTGTTTACAAATTTCCGTCTTGATATACTTTTCATAATTTTATGTTTGTTTATGGAGTTCCAAGATAAGAAAAAAGTGCAAATGTTACATTTAATTATTAATTAAGGTATAAAGTTTCTGAAATCCATAAAAAAACCTCCGCATTGCTGCGGAGGTACTTGTATTTAAAATGGTATGGGATGATAATTAGTTACCGTCTTTTTCCATTCTTTCTTTAAGTTCTGCAAGTGCATCGATATCACCCAGGGTGGTTTTCTCTGCATTGTTGCTTGAAGAGGTAGTGTTATTGTTGTTGTTATCAGACTGGTTGCTCCTGAAATTCTTCTCTTCCTCATCTTTAAATGTGGCAGTGTGAGAAGCTACAACACGCTTAAACTCTTTGTTAAATTCAATAACCTTAAATTCAGCAGATTCGCCTTTTTTAAGTTTTTTACCGTCTTGTTTCTCAAGGTGGCGTGAAGGGATAAACGCAACAATATCGTCGCCAAACTCTACTGTAGCACCTTTGTCAACAATTTCAGCAATATCGCCGGTGTGAACCGTACCTACTGCAAAACTGTCTTCATACTTATCCCATGGGTTAGCCTGGGTTTGTTTGTGGCCAAGAGATAGTTTACGTCCGTCTACATCAAGTTCAAGCACTACTACATCAAGAGTATCGCCCACAGCAACAAACTCACTTGGGTGTTTTACTTTCTTAGTCCATGAAAGGTCTGAGATATAGATAAGCCCGTCGATACCTTCTTCAAGCTCTACGAATACACCAAAGTTAGTAAAGTTACGCACGATGCCTGAGTGTTTAGAACCTACAGGGTACTTGGACGTAATGTCTGTCCAGGGGTCTTGTGAAAGTTGTTTGATACCAAGAGACATTTTACGGTCATCCCTGTCAAGGGTAAGTATAACCGCTTCTACCTCATCACCCACTTTTACAAAATCCTGGGCAGAACGCAGGTGCGTAGACCAAGACATTTCGCTTACGTGGATAAGGCCTTCTACACCTTCTGCAACTTCTATAAACGCGCCATAGTCAGCAATAACAACTACTTTGCCTTTTACTTTATCGCCTACTGCAAGGTTAGCGTCAAGCGCGTCCCACGGGTGTGCGTTAAGTTGTTTAAGGCCCAGCTGTATACGAGTTTTTTCGTCGTCAAAGTCAAGTATAACCACGTTAAGTTTCTGGTCAAGTTCCAGTACTTCACTTGGGTGGTTAATACGGCTCCAAGAAAGGTCAGTAATGTGGATAAGCCCGTCAACACCTCCAAGGTCGATGAATACACCGTATGAAGTAATGTTTTTAACAACGCCCTCAAGTACCTGGCCTTTTTCAAGCTGCCCGATAATTTCTTTTTTCTGAACCTCGATATCCGCTTCAATAAGCGCTTTATGCGATACAACAACGTTTTTAAACTCATGGTTGATTTTCACAACTTTGAATTCCATTGTTTTGTTTACATACTGGTCGTAATCCCTTATAGGTTTTACGTCTATCTGCGAACCCGGAAGGAATGCTTCGATGCCAAAAACATCTACAATCATACCGCCTTTAGTCCTGCATTTAACAAAGCCGTTAACAATTTCGCCGGTTTCATTAGCGCTGATAACCCTGTCCCAAGCCTTAATAGTACGTGCTTTCTTGTGAGAAAGTACTAGCTGGCCCGACCTGTCTTCGCGAACGTCGATAAGTACTTCTACTTTGTCGCCCACTTTAAGGTTAGGGTTATAACGGAATTCGTTAAGGGAAATAACACCTTCAGACTTTGCGTTGATATCAACAATCGCATCCCTGTCAGTAATCCTCATTACAGTACCTTCTACTACTTCGTCACTGTCTGTTGAAATGAAAGTCCTTTCAACAAGGTCTTCAAATTCTTTCAGGTTGCTTTCATCTACCGGGTCAATACCTTCTTCAAAGTTATGCCAGTTAAACTCCTGTAAAAATTCTTCGTTAGTTTTTTGTTCAGACATGTCTGATTCTTAAAATTTGTATTCTGTGTTTTGCCGGGTCATTAGGCATAAACAAAACAGCAGAAGCGTTTTACATAAAAATTGTTGTATGTATCCCTTTACGTAACCCATTATACCGAAAAGGTGTGCAAAAGTACAACTATTTTAATGATTTACAAACAATTATTATTCAAATTGCCAATACAGCACTAATAAATCTTTGCAAGAGTAAATATTTTGTTACAAAAATAACTTTTTTGAAAAAATTAGCAACACGGGCTTTTTCATAATTTATTTTTAATATCTTAGAAACCGGAAAAGAACTTGAAATTAAGTTAGGTAACAACTTAATTTTTATTATGATTATCTCAGTTTTAAAAGGTTTTTATGCGGCTATAACGCCATTGAAAAAAATTGCGGCTTTACTGGTTTTGCTTTTATTTTCAATAGTGGGCAGTGCGCAACATTTTACTTTGCATGTTTCGTTAACACACGAAAACTGTGCGGGTAACGGCACGCTTAGTTTTACCATGACCGGAGCCGCCGAAACACCTCCGGTAAATTACAAAGTAGTGCGCCTCCCTAATACCACTGTGGCAGATGGCCCCGAAACCTCTGTAGGCAACCTGCAGGCAGGTACCTATAATATAGCGGCAACACAAACTGTTAACGGCACCACAAATACCAGCGAAGTAAACGGGGTGGTTATAGAAAACCAGATTGTACCCCTTACCTATACCATAAGCGGCCAAAACCCCATTTGCGGTAATGACGGCGTGCTTACGGTAAATGTAGCGACCGGCAATGCCGTAACCTACGAAATAATTTCGGGGCCGGTAATGGCGGGCCCGCAGTCATCTAACGTTTTTACAGGCGTACCCGCCGGGTTTTACATGATACGTGCGGCTAACGCGTGCGGCTCGGCGCCGGTGGTATCGTTTACCTTGTTTTCAGATGCAGTAGACTTAAATGTAAGCGACTCTTACTTTCCCGGGGAAACCCTCCCGGCGTGCAACCTTATTAATGTAGCTAACGCTTTATCGCCTGCTACAAGTGTGGGGCTGCAATATCCTATAACAGCCTATTATACCATATATCCGCCCGATGGCAGCCCTTCGGTGCAGGTACCCGCGTTAATGGAATCGGGAGACGTCACCCAGGCGCTGTTTTCGGCAACCATACCATTTTATTATCAAACGCCATATAATTGCCAGATTACGGTAACCGACCCCTGCGGAAATACCTACACCAAAACTACCGAAGTAGATGTTGCCATGCAGGCCGGAATATCTTTTGATAAAGACGGCTGCGGCAAAAAAATGATGATTTCACTCTCAAAATTTGTGGCCCCGTTTACCGTTACCTTCACGCAGTTACCATCGCCGCCGGTGCTTGACCCCGTAGCATTAAATGCGGCTTACCCTGGCCCGTTCTTTGACGCTGTTAACCAGTTTGGCGGCGAAGAAGACGAATTTCCTTTAGGCATTTATGCCATTTCGATTACCGATGCCTGCGGCCGCACCGCGATAGCCCAAACCGAGCTTATACCGCCACCGCCACCCATAGCAATTGTAGTGCCTTCAAACAACGACTGCCTTACTAACCTGGGCGAAATAGAAATTATAACACCACCCAATACCATTGCGGAAATTAGCATAGTAGACGCCCCGGACGAATATGTGCCTGGCCTCCCACAGGATGTTTTTGCCTATGTAAATGGCGACGAGGGGCTCGCAATGACGGGGATGCCACCGGGTAAATATTTTTTTGACATAGTTGATGAATGCGGCTTAATTTATGACAACGTGGAAGTTGACGTACCTGAATATTCTGACAGTGGTATTGTAGGCCTAGCACGGCCTGATTGTATGCCCGGCCTGGGCAGCGCCATGCTGGGCTCACAACTTACCGAAGCCATACTGCTGGATGCACCCGATGATTATAGCCAAACGTTTCCGCAGGACCTTACCGCAAATATTGCTGAAGACGGCAACTTATACCTTGCCGCACTGCCCTCCGGAACCTACAAATTTAAGCTTACCAGCCCCTGCACCGGCACAGCAGAAAAACTCGTTACAGTTACGGGCAACGAGATAACCCAAAACGATTTTATTTATACACCTTACTGCGGCTCATTTGACCTCGAAATACAACATGTGGGTACTGCAAATGCCTCGGTACAGTTTTGGCTGCAAAAAGAGTACGGGCCGGGCACCGACATTTGGGGGCACCCGGACGGCACTACCCCCTATGACGGCACCCTTATTGATAACCAAAATTCGCTTGCCGTGCTAAACAACGCCGTTAACTACAACCTGGTATACCCTACCGGCCACTACCGTGTTTTAAAGACATTTAAATCATTTAGCCCAACAGAAGAATCGGGCCTTAAAACCTGTGATTTAGGAATTTTTGACTTTGAATATTCTAACGGGCTTCAGATTGTAGGGGTAGAAAGCCTTACCTGTGGCGGTGCAGCCGCAGACGTACAGGTAAATGTTATAGGCGTATCGCCCATGACGTTTACAATCATTAAAAAAGATGGCCTTACCGTAAATATACCTAATGGCAGCAGCAATATATTTGCAGCTTTAGACCCAGCCCTGTATACCGTAGAAGTAAGCGACCCTTGTGCAAATATCGAAACATTTTCATTTAATATAGCCGACCTCCCTCCGCCGGTAAATGCCTATCCCGCACCGGGCTTTGCAGAATGCGACCCCGATGGAGATGGCGTGCAAACTTTTAACCTTGCTACACAAAACAGTGCAATACTGGGCACCCAGGATGCATCAATCTTAAACCTTACCTACCATGAATCGCTTGCAGATGCCACACAAGGCATTAACCCGCTACCAGTTACCTTAACCACAGGCACTACAACCGTGTATGCAAGGGCGGAGGTAGCATCTAACCCAACCCTGTGCTATGCCATAAGCAGCTTTGGTATTACAGTATACAATAAGTTTGAACTTACTATGGATGATGTGGTGCGGGGCTGCGAGGGCGAACCTAACGAAATAAACGCCGGGGCGGGCTACAGTAGCTACCTGTGGTCTACCGGCGAAACCACGCCTGCCATTTATCCGGAACATTACGGCACTTTTGATGTAACCGTAACCAATTCAGATAACTGTACTGCCAGTAAAACAGTTACCCTTACTACTACTGCCGCACCGGTTATTACCGAAATAGATATAAACGACTGGACAGACAACAGCAATATAATAACGGTATACCTTGCCCCCTTTAAAGGCTCTATGGAGGATGTAGAGTTCTCAATAGATGGAGTTACCTGGCAGGGCAGCAACGTTTTTACCGGGTTAGCCCCCGGCAAATACTATATTTATGCCCGCGACAGGCGCGGATGCGGCGACGCTGTTCCTTTTAATACCTTCCTGCTTACCTACCCTAAGTTTTTTACGCCAAACGGCGATAGCTATAACGAAACCTGGCGCATTAAATTTTCTGCCGCCGCAGAGCCCGATATGATGGTATATATTTATGACCGTTTTGGCAAGTTAATTACCGGTTTTAATGCCGGCAGCCCCGGCTGGGATGGCACCCTTAACGGCGCGCTGATGCCCAGTACTGATTACTGGTTTGTAGTAAAACGGCAAAATGGCGAAGAATATCGCGGGCATTTCTCGCTTATACGTTAAATTAACAAAACATCATATAATAATTAACTAACTTGCATGTTTATATTAACTGCTAGTAAAAAGATTAAGTCATTAAGAGAAAATTTACCATAGGGTATATCATTTTGTTGTTGCAATTATGTGGCATAATGGGTTATGCCCAAAATTTTACCCTTGAAATTACTGCTGCCGAAGCCACCTGTGCAGCCGGCGGAACCCTAACCTTTTCGGTAGAAAATGAAATACCCGGGGCACCCGTAACTTATACCGTATATCTCTTGCCTGACATTGCAAATGCTGTTGCACAAACTACAAGCACTACAGTAAGCAATTTACCTGCCGGCAATTACTATGTTACCGCTACCCAAAATTCTGATGGCGGTGTTGTTACAGCAATTGCACAGGAAGAAATTGCAGATAATTCACAACTTGCTTTTACTATAACAGATACCACCCCTTTATGTAGCAGTAGTACAATAGGTTCCGGGGAGTTTACTGTAAATGTAACCTCAGGCATTGCAGCCACCTACCAGCTTACAGACTACCCTACCCCCATGCCCCCGCAAACCTCACCCATCTTTTCTGGCATCGACCAGGGATATTATGAGATAACCGTAACCGATATATGTGGGAACCAGGTTGTAGACTATGCTATAATTGCCCCGGAATCGCGATTTGCGGTTGGCGCGCTAAGTTATTCTAATGTTTACCCTGATTGTAATGAAATAGCAACAACATTGAAGATATTATCTGATCCTATGGAAGGGCGTGCGCCTATACCATATCCAATAACAGTTCAATATACCATACACCCTGAGAGCGGAGCCGATATCTTTATTGAGCAGGAAATAACGTCGGGCGACCCATGGTTACTTGAGGTGGACCAAATATTGCCCGAGGCGGTACCGGGCGAGATACTTGATGTAGATGTATGGGTAGTGTACCCGTGCGGTACTGCACAGCATGTTGCATGGGGTATACCGCCGGGACAGCCTCCTATTCCAGTCCAGGAAATATCAATAGCCGACAATACACTTCCCGCTATATGCGGACAAAAATTCCTTACCATAGATGTAAGGAACCTCGTGCTGCCCTATACACTCGTATTTACACAGTTTCCGGAGGGTTTTGACCCCGAAGCCGCTAACCCGTCCTACCTTAGCCCCCATACTGATACCCACCTTGAATTTGGCAATTACAACCTGCCCGTTCCCATAGGCTTTTACAAGGTTACGGTTACCGATGCCTGTGGTAATTCAAAAAATTTACTGCTTACCGTTACACCCTCTGCGCAGGTGGTATATACAGAATATAATTTTGATTGTATAAACAACCTTGGCGGCCTCACTGCCAAACTGGAAGGTTTTGAAGTTGAAATAAACCTGGCCACAGCTACCCTGCTTACCGCCCCTGCCGAATATGAGGCTGAACTGCCCCTTAATGTTACCCAATACATAAACGATGAGCATGTACTGGAATTAACAGAACTGCCTCCCGGCACCTATAAACTTGAACTTGCCGACGAATGCGATAATTCATTTGAAAAATCTATATTAGTGCGTTCCTACGTCCCCTCTACAATGCTGGGTGATACCCGGCCCGATTGTGAGCCCGGTTTTGCAACCGTAAAAATAACGACTCCAAACCCGCCCCTTATAGGGATGACAATACTTAACGCCCCCGCCGGTTTCCCTTATCCGCTGCCGTATGATGCTTCGTTTAATATTAATGCCGACGGTGTTTTTTATATGGATGGCCTGCCCGAAGGCGACTACAGGTTTTTAGGCCAGGATGCCTGTTATAACCCGGATAAGCCCAGGTATTATTCGCCCACCATAACAGGGTATCAGGTAATTACCAATGACCTGCAAATTGTACCGGGATGTGATGAATATGACATTACCCTTAACTATGTGAGCAATGCCGCCGATGAAAATTTTTGGCTGCAAAAAGAGATTGCCACAGGCGTTTGGGGCCATCCGGTAACCGGCGAAATTTATATAGAGGGAGTTGCCCCCAACGGGGACACCGCGGTGCAGTTAACTAATGATGAAACCTTTACCGCTGCCGGATGGGAGGGCACCTACCGAATTTTAAGGCACCACCAGCCTTATACACCGGTAATTGTTTACAAAGATTGTATAGAAGAGATACACCGTTTTGACCTGTACCAGGGCCTGCAGCTTTTAGAAACCAATATATTAAGCTGCCCGGGCGCGCCAATAAACCTTGAATTAGTTACTAATGGGGCTGCCCCCGTTACGTATACTATTGTGCGCAAAAACAACGTGCCCTACCTGATACAGAACGGTCAAAACAACATATTTACAGGGCTTGAAGCGGCAACCTATTCAATAGAAATTACCGACTCCTGCGCCCGTACTCTAGCCGTTGATATTGTTACGCAAGATGCCACGCCGCTTATTGTAGTAAGCGACCCCGGCACGTTATATACCTGCGATTTAAAAAATGACGGTACCGATGTATTTACCCTGTCCTTACAGGACGGGGGAGTACTGGGCAGCCAGGACCCGGATGAGTATACCGTAACCTACCATGCTACCCAGGAAGATGCCGATGCAGGGACTGGCGCTTTACCAAATGAATTTATCAGTGGGCCTGCAACGGTATATGCCCGTGTTATAAAAAACGATACCCCCGGATGCCACAGTACAATTGGCTTTAACCTGAAGCTGTATAAGGTGCCCGAACTTGCAATGGAAAGCCCTGTAGCCTTCTGTGCCGGGCAAGGCGTTACACTTAGCGCACCTGCGGGTTTTGTAAGCTACACCTGGTCTAACGGCGTTACAGCCCAGCAAAATGCAGTAAGTGCCGAAGGGCTTTATACGCTAACTGTAACCAATGCGAGCGGTTGCGAAACTTCGCAAACCATAACAGTCATAACATCGCCCGTACCGGAAATTGCAGCTGTGGAAATTGAAGATTTTACTAATAATGAAAACACCATTACCGTACGTATTAAACCTACTGCATTGCCTGTATACCCTGAATATTCATTGGACGGACTAAATTTTCAGGAAAGCAATATATTTCAAAACCTTGAACCGGGAATTTATACCGTTTTTGTAAGAGATAGCTTTGGCTGCGGGATTGACTCTAAAACCGTTTACCTGCTTACTTACCCGCAATACTTTACCCCTAACGGCGATAGCTATAACGACAAGTGGCGCATTGAATATTCTACCGTGGCCGAACCAACCATGATGGTGTATATTTATGACCGCTATGGCAAGCTCATTACAGGCTTTGATTCCCGTAGTACCGGCTGGGACGGCATGTTAAATGGTGCCCCGCTCCCCTCTGACGATTACTGGTTTGTGGTAAAACGGCAAAATGGCACAGAATATCGCGGGCATTTTGCCCTGATTAGGTAATTTTGTAGAAAAGCAGCAACGATGAAAGATCTTTTTGGCAAAGCCCTACTGGATTACCAAACAAATAACAATCCCGAAGACCTTATTACCGAAACTTCAATAAGCGAAGCAGACGAGATGAGCGTGGCCTACCTGTTCAGGGATTATAGCACAATGCCACCGATAGAACAGAAAGCTATGGAACTGGCTACAGGCAGCGTGCTCGATGTGGGCTGTGGTGCCGGCAGCCATAGCCTGTACCTGCAGGACATGCGAAAACTTGATGTAACGGCCATAGACATTTCTGAAAATGCGATAAAGGCCTGTAAACTGCGTGGGGTAAAAAATGCGTTTACCGAAGACATCCGCGTGTTACATACCAAGCAAAAATATGACACCATACTGCTGCTAATGAATGGTACCGGAATTTTTGGCAAGGTCAGCAACATATCGGCCTACCTGCAAAAACTGAAGTCGCTTTTAAACCCCGGCGGGCAGGTGCTTATAGATTCGTCTGATATTATTTATATGTTTGACGACGATGATGATGGCGGCAAGTGGATACCGGCAGATGGCTATTACGGCGAACTGACCTTTAGCATTACCTATAAAGGCGATACGGAAGCCGAGTTTGACTGGCTGTACCTTGATTATAACACCCTTCAAAACGCTGCCTACGCTAATGGTTTTGAATGCGAACTGGTGCTTGAGGGTGCACACTTTGATTACCTGGCAAAACTGTCTATATAAAAAATAGCCGGCAAAGGCCGGCTATTTGTACTCATTATAGTATACAGGAGTTTACTGCATGTATTTCATTACAAGGTTATTTATTTCGCCTGCTATTTCCTGAGAGTCCTGCATGCTTGCTTCCGATTGCTTTAACGCCTTCTCTGCCATCTTTTTACCTAACGGGGATTCATAAAATTTGATAATCTGTTTTACTTCATCATGCGTAAATTCTGCAAGGTAAAAACTTACCTGCTTGTCTACCATGGGTTTAAGCACAGCGTCAAACTCTTTAAGAAATGCATCCTGCTTAGCGGCCGGTATCATTGTTACTACCTGCTTTTTAGCCAGCTCCATTTGCGAATTAGCACCCGAAAGCTGCAATAATTTCTGAACATCACTTTTAAAAGAGACATCCTGCGCTATTCCAAAATTTGCTACAAGAAAAAATACTGTAGCGATAAAAATCCTTTTCATTTAAAGTATTGTTTGGTTATAGAATTATGTGTTTATGGTATGTTCAGGTATTTGTGGGTTTGCAACGACACCCGCCATTTAGGGTTTGCCATTACATAGTCTACAATAAGGGGTGTCATTTGCTCCCTCTTACTCCACTCGGGCTGGAGGAAAAGTATGGCACCGCCATTAACTTTAGCCGCCTGTTCTTCGGCAAAAATAAAATCATGTTTATTATGTATGATAACTTTAAGCTCGTGCGCATTATCGTACACCTCCTGCGTGGGCAGCTTCATTTTTTTGGGCGAAAGGCATATCCAGTCCCAGGTGCCACTTAGCTTATACGCCCCTGAAGTTTCAATATGCACACGCATGCCCTGTTGTTTTAGTACTTCGGTTATAGGGCCCATATCCCAGGTAAGGGGTTCCCCTCCTGTTATTACTATCGTTTTTGCATATGTGGCGGCATTAAACGCTATGGTATTAATATGCGTAGGCGGATGCAGGTCGGCATTCCAGCTTTCCTTAACGTCGCACCAGTGGCAGCCCACGTCGCAGCCTCCCACACGAATAAAATAAGCTGCCGTACCGGTATGATAGCCCTCGCCCTGAATGGTATAAAATTCTTCCATAAGGGGCAGCATCTCACCCTTTTCTACCGCCAGCTGTAACTCCTTCTTCAACATTGTAATCA
>Ga0247803_1001817_pt1 | contig 11027 bp, 15 predicted proteins | sample UWRJL014104B1_FD_180928 | JGI IMG/M metagenome (GOLD analysis project Ga0247803, IMG submission 180928) | Plant litter microbial communities from Arlington Agricultural Research Station in Wisconsin, United States - UWRJ-L014-104B-1 | ecosystem: Environmental > Terrestrial > Plant litter >...
CAAAGACCCCCATCCAACCCCGACCCCCCCCCCCCCCCCTCCTCTACACCCAGGACATCAGGTATAAGCTCGCAGCCAGGTCCTCGGGTCCTCGGACAACTACCCTTCAACACCAAGTGCAGGCCCAGCCAACATGTCTGGACAACTCCGTGCTGCTGCTGTTGCAGGCGTGGCAAGCCACCTGCTGTACTTCATCAACGGCGAATTCCACATCAGGGCTCCCAAGGTAGCGCGTTTCTACTTCATCGTTTTCATCCTCGTACTCGTGTTCGCTACGAAGGGCCTCGATAAATCCGTACGCGATGCGTTCGCAGCAGCCTGCTCCATTGCGGGAGTCTATGCGGGCGCGCTGTTCGCTAGCATGCTGGTCTATCGTTCTTTCTTCCACAAGCTCCGCAAATTCCCTGGCCCACCTCTAGCAAAACTATCAAAATTCTATCATGCATACAAGGTGCGCGGCTTTCAGCAGTGCATCTGGTTGCATGATGCGCATAAGAAATACGGCGACTTTGTCCGGACCGGACCGTCTGAAATCACCTGCTTCAACCCGGATGCGATTCCGCACATCCTGGGACCGCAGTCGAAATGTCGGAAGTCGATGTGGTGGGAGATGATGTGGCCCGAGGTCTCAATGGTCACCACCAGAGATACCAAGATGCATGATTCAAGGCGGAGAGCTTGGGACAGAGGTTTCAGCGTTTCCGGTAAATACTTGCATCCCTTCATACAGCTCGTAGCTCACCCAGACAGCTCTCAAGGCCCAAGAACCCTATTTATCCGCGTATGTGGAGCAGCTATGTACCTTGATCGCATCCAAGCAAGGACACCCAGTCGACTTCACCGACGTCTTTGGTCTCTTCGCCTTCGACGTCATGGGCGACATTAACTTTGGTCACAAATTCGACATGGTGAAGAACGGAAAGATGGCTGATTGGCTAGCCACTTTCAAAGAGGGCATGTTCCTATTCGGACCTTTTACTCCCCTACCATGGCTGTTCCATCTGGCAATTCGTATTCCTGGGATGCAAAAGGATTGGCTAAACTTCAAGGCTTGGTCAGATGCTCGGTTGACTGAGAGGCTGGCAATCAAGCCAGAGAAGAAAGATGTAAGTTTGCGAGGCATGTGTGATACATCCGAGGCTGACCAGCTAATAGATGATGTCTCATGCGATTGAGCATGCAGAAGGCGACCCCGTGCTCGGTGCTGAAAACCGTCACCACTGGCTGCTGAGCGATTTCATTACCTTGGTTCTAGCAGCAAGGTACGTCTAGCTACGCCCCTCGTCCCCTATGCTATACTAACAAGACCACAGTGAGCCTGTGATTAGCACGGCTGTCTTCCTCATGTATCACATAGCAAACGATCCTGAGCAGATAGTCAACATCCGTAAGGAGCTGGATACTATCGATGATATCACCGATCACTCCCAGCTCCAATACCTCACCCACTTGAACGCGGTCATCGATGAGACATTGCGTCTTCACCCCTCTGTGCCATCAGGTGGCCTACGCGATACACCTCCAGAGGGCATCACCATAGGCTCAACGTACATCCCGGGTAATACCATTGTATTAATTCCTCACTACAGCCTCGGTAGACGTAAGTAATCCAACAAGGCTTTATCGACTGAATACTAATGTTCTATCTAGGCGAGGACTGCTACGCTGAACCGCTCAAGTTCATACCCGAGCGCTGGACCACGCGCCCCGAAATGGTCAAGAACAGCGCCGCCTTTATCCCCTTCCAGAACGGCAGCAACCATCAATGCCTCGGAATGAACCTCGCCAAGATGGAAGTCCGCTTGGCCGTCGCGCGCATTGTGTCTCGCTTCGACTTCAGCTTTGCGCCCGGCGAGACGGGCAAGGATATTCACGAGAAGATGCTAGATCTGTTTACTACGACGCCTGGGCCCTTAAAGCTCATTTTCAAGGAAAGGGATATCATGGCGTGATTATGGTATGTATGTACGAAGCAGGTAGCTTTGCGTCCAAGAGAAAATCCCGTGGTTCTAGGCTAGGGCAAACGTATATATCTATACATGTAGCGTCTAAACAATATACTTCACTTTGAAATCCTAGCCTATCATTGACTTCATGCTTTACCTTATACCCTCTGTTAGCTGAGTTCCAATCCACACATGATTCTACAATATGTAAATGCCAACGTGGCGAAGGAAAGATACCTTAAACCAGCTATGAATGCGTAACACAGCGAGCCGGGATTGAGATTACGAAACCTCCGGGCTCTCATATGCGTGTGTAACAACAGCTTCCGGTCACTGTCTACGGTTCTTAGACGTGCCATGTGCTTGTGTATCAGTAAACAACAAATAAGGGCAAAGGATGTACGAGACATCAATAGTGTGAATGGTCGTTCTGTATTACTACATATGTACAAGTTGCGAAGAACTGAGCCACAAGGCTATCAACAAAGGGAATCTAGATGTGTTCTTGATCACCGCAGAGGTAACCTTAGACATTCTGTCGCGTACCGACCGGGGCCCTGTCCTCAGAACTGTGCACAGACGGCACACTGCGGGAATCAACATCATACTGCCTGCTAACAAGGATACCATCCTTGGAACGTCCCCAAAGCTCGTTTTCATCCTCTTGGATCCCCGACAGCTGCGACTTACTGAAGCTGGTATCCGAAACCGTCGACTTGGCAGACTTGTGTCCAGAGGTCGATGGGCTAGACAGCTTCCAAGACTTGCCGTTGCTAGCTGCCGAGGAACTGGCACCAGATGGGGCGATTGGCTTGCCCTTGCGCATCCAATCGAAGAGCGGCTTGATGGGTGGGATGCAACCACAGAAAATGACCAAGGAGAGCTCGACTTCGGTCCAGATGTACATGTCGTAGACGCCCCAGGTGAAGTCGACACGGCTACCGAGGAGGTGCAACTGTTGGGATTTGACTGCTGCAGCGATACCTGCACTGAGTCACGTTAGTGGTGATTCGCTATAAATGCGATGTAAAGACTGTGACTTACAAGACACCGAGTGACAAGAATGCCATCAGAACAAGCTTGGTCTTCAAGTCTACCTTGAGATTCCAGACAATGGTGCAGGGAAGCAGAGCAAGTATGAAGTCCATAGCAGTACCGATCGAAGCGTTGGTGATCGAGACGTTCGCGGAGAGGCTAGGGTTCCAGCAATGTTTGTCGGTTGGGAGAATTTCGACATCCCAATTTGCACGAACAGGCTTGCATTGCGCAAACTTGAGGGAGACATCGGCGACGGTGAAGGCCCAGAGGATGAAAACACCAATGTAGAGGACCCATCGTCGCCAGAAGGCGTTTGGACCTGCAATTCGCAGAGTGAGGCCCGCAACACTAGTCTTTGCAGCGGCACATGCGACCGCACCAAAAGGTTGAGCAATTACGGCCCATCGCATCACTTTTGTGAGCTGGCTCGGCGGTGTGATGTAGTAGACATGTTTCGAGCCGCCAGCTTCCACGTAAAGCGAGCCGAAGACGTTGGTGAGGATGAAAAGTACCTGATATCATTTTTAGCCGGAGTCCCACATGGTGAGGAGGGATGAATCTCTTACATATGCAAACAGCATCAGCCAGTCATCAAGACCCAGGTTCCTCATATTGAATCGCACGTAGAACCTGGCAGCGATGACAGCGGCCAGGATAGGGATCGGCGCCCAGAAGGCAGCATAGAGGGATGCTGCACGGTCAACATCCGCTGGGAGGGGTTGGGGTACAGCAGCAGACATGGTGATAACGCTGACTGTGTGCAGGATGGATAAATTAGAAGAGACAAGGAGTAACGGCCTGCTGGGTACTTTTCCACCTCGTCTGGACAGATGATAAACTTTGATTGCTGAGCCGTACAGTCGCAGCAGAGCAGCATGATGCAGTGCATTTAATCTATTCGGTCTTGCAGCGCAGAGCATACTTCAGGTATGGCGCTATTGAGCAGCTGGGGTTGCAAACCCGAGACTATCAGCACGATGATTCTCGGTTCTGCTATTGTAGGATAGTCCCGAGCCGAAAGACGTTGGCCATTGTTGGCGCCTTACCAGATCCCGGCAGGAAGCTGACGAAATAAGAGGCCTAGGCGCCATACGCTGGCTAGGCAAGCATATGCCCTTCGCTTAATTACCGGCAACTTCTAAGCTGTTGGGACTTGCACGACTCCATAGGTCCCGCATTGGAATCAATAGTCTACCGTGCGTGGGCGCTTTCAGGCATGCAGTGACGCTTTGCATGCATAGAACATGGCAGACAACTTGGCGCGCGACACTCTAGTAAGTGTTAGCGTATGCGTATATTTTTGAACTGCTATGAATAAATTGATGAAGCTGTCTGAATTGTAACCCGTTGACCACCGCCTCGGTTCCAACTTGTGATTTCCCTGCAAACATGGCATCTCAACTGCTACCCATCATTGGCCCTGCCTCGGAGCTGATGCGCATCAACAAACCTGTGGGCATCCTCAACATCTTCTTTCCATACATGTATGGATTCCTGTTCGTACGCCTTATTGACGATGCGAGTCACTCGGTACGACGCACGCTGGGCGTACAGCTCCCAATACTATTCTTCAGCGCTTTCGTACTTCGGTCTGCGGGCTGTGTCTGGAACGACATAGTCGACATGGACATCGACAGAATGGTGGCGCGTACTCGTACCCGGCCCCTCCCTCGTGGCGCCATTAGCCCATTCGCTGCCTGCTGGGTTGCCTCTGCTCTATTCGCCATCTGGGCTGCCACCGTTGCGCTGTTACTGCCGGACCCCGTTCGATTGGCGGCCTACGCGACACCACTCACAGCTCTGGTCATCGGCTATCCGTATATGAAACGGGTCACCAATTACGCGCAGGTGTTCCTAGGCTTCACGTTGGCGTGGGGCGTCTTCTTCGGCGCTGCGATCGCCGGCTTCGATGTTCTCGAATACCTCACCCGGGCTTTTGGCTCAGCCTGGACGACCCACAATTTCGACAAGCTAACTTTGCATCTCTCCGACAAGCGCGTATGCGGCCTAACGGCGCTCCACTTCGTTTACGTCGTGTGGTCCGTCATCCACGACACCATTTACGCATTCCAAGACTACAAGGATGACAAAAAAGCCGGCGTCAAGAGCATGGCGCTGACACTCAGCGGCAAGACCAAACCAGTGCTTTGGACGTTGGCCGAAATCCAGGTTATGCTACTGATTGCTGCATGCATTTCTTCGGTCCCCGCTTCGGTCCCCGCTGCACAATCCCTGCTCTCTTCTGGTCAGCCGGATGGCTACCTCACTTTGACTAGCTTCGTTATCGAGGCGCTGCAATTGAGATGGATATTTTTGGTAGTTGCTGTGTCAGGCAACGCGCTGGTCTTGTCGCTTATGGTGGGGAGGGTCGACTTGAGCGATCCACAGGATTGCGCCCGGTGGTTCAAAACTGGTTCCGTCTGGGTCGGGTCAACCATCGGCCTGGGCTTCCTCCTCGAGTACGTCTCGCAGGTCCTGGAATGAGCTTAACCGTCGGTAGAACGGCCCGAGTGGTGAAGTTCGTATAGAATTGTGGTGGCTGCATCTTGGCCGTTTTCATGGGTATAGGGCTTGCAGCAAGCTCAAGGATCGGTGGAATGGGGCGGTGGCTTTCGTATAGAATGGTCAGTGGCAGACGGTCGGAACGTTTGTGGCTGATGTGGCTTGCAGCAAGCCCAACCCGGCACCCTTTAGGTCGTAACCGTCTCCGTATCGCAATGTGTATCCAAGATGAACTAAGCCTTCGACGTGATCAATCACCTAAATCACGCTTCTGCATTTTTTATCGAGCTGGTATTGGAATTGGTATTTCTTGCTGGGAGAATAAACCACAGCATTTGTGGTATGCAGAACGGAGAAGGTGTGCAGATCACATGGTTTGTTCGTGAAGCGCAATTCTAAATTACATCCAAAGCTAATTCATCGCTACGATGCACGGCAGCATCCGAAGGTTTATACGAGGCGTTTGCCTCTCGTTCAGCATCGTACCCAAACAGCAGATTCCGGAATGGAACATCAGCCAAGAAATTGGGGCTGTCTTTCGCAAAGTTCGGGTCGCCTTTGCCAGCCTGGTCGACCTCTCCGTTCTCGATCCTTTTCATTTCTGCAGCTAAGATGCCGTCCCTGGTTTTTTGTTCTTCGCCGTCGTATAGCGCATAGATGTCCCGGTTGTTGCGCGCCTTCTTTTTCACATGCTGAACGCGCATTTGTCGGAGCTGAGTGTAGCGCTCTAAAATGCGACCCAACTCCGAGGTATCGGTCAAGCTATAACCCTTGAGAAGTGTTGACAGCACGACGGCATCCTCAAGGGCCATGGCAGCCCCTTGGCCCCTAGACCATGTCAGTTGGTGCTTAGATGGGGCATTTGTGCGACTCACAGGTAAGGCAGCATAACGTGAGCTGCATCACCAATCAAAAGGACCTTGTCTTTCACCCACTTTGTAGGCATTTCCGTGTCTAGGAGCGTCCATCGTGCTGTCGCAGCTGCCGATTCGAGCAGGCCTTGAATAGCAGTCCATCCACGGAACGCCTCTTTGGCTTCGCTCAGATCCACAGGGTGCGGCAGTTGGGGTGGATCTTCGACGCCCTCATGCTTCATTGTCAGGACGATATTCAACAGTCCATCGCGCTTGAGAGAATAAGTCATTGCATGTCCACCAGGTCCGATTAGGAGATTGATGCTGGGGTGATCGACTAAGTGAGCCAACTCAGGTGAGTTCTTGCGCACAGCGTCTCCTGGTATAATGACCCGGAAAACATGGTCGCCGCTGTCTTTAGACGGGTAATACTGCCCTGTGACAATTTCCCTGCAGACAGATCTCTCGCCATCAGCAGCAACAATCAGGTCCCCTTTAAAGACGCTTCCATTCTCGGTGGTGGCTGACGGGATGCTCGTATCCACGGAAGCAATGCCATGGCCCAACAAAACTTGAACACCGAGTCTCTTCGCTTCTAGATGCAGTACAGCGTGTAGGTCGTAGCGATGGACGACGATGTAAGGCGTGCCGTATATATCAGTCATCAGCTGACCGAGTCTCTGTTCCGAGAGCTTCTCTAGATGCTCATAACGTAGAATCGCAGCAGACTCTGGAAAATTGGCGCTTTCAAGAACTTGCGGCAGGACGCCAAGTGCCTTCAGTGCGCGGGTTGCATTAGGGGTGATGTTGATGCCCGCTCCAATCTATTGACTTGTAAGTATTGACTGTTCAATTTTGAGGTATGATGCTACATGCCTCTGCCATTACGGGCACCTTTTCAAGGACTGTGACCTCATGGCCGCCATTTCTCAAACCAATGGCGCAAGCCAATCCGCCTATACCGCCGCCAATGATAACAATCTGCATTTGGATATGTTGGTTATGTGGTGCTGGTCGAGACTCAAGGTGGTGATGGTTTTGGTAGCTCTCCGATTGCTTTAACATAAGACCGGAAAACTTGTGACCAATCAGCATCGAAAGCACCCTGGACAAGCTTGTCTCATGAGCCACCCTGGCGTGAATCGCCTCAAGGCCTACATATGCAATCAGTCATTCGCGCCAAATGCGGGTGGGGCGCTAGTCTAGCGGGGTAAAAGGCGGTGGCGGTCATCACCGAGAATTTCGGCTACCGACCAACACAGACCCACCTACGTGGGCTGCATGTACCAGGTTACCCGGTCTTGACCAAGTCGTAAACTTACCAGTATGCCTGGGTTGCCGTTACTTGAATCACATTCTCCAATGAATGAGTCAACGTAATTGAAGTTCCTTGAGAAGCGTCCATTATGTCTTCGACTGATTATTCGGGATTAATTCAAGAGCTCGAGCAGGTCGGCAAGCATCCTCCTCGGGATGAGACGCAGCGCCGCGACGTCGCCGCAGCTCTTCGAAAGGCATACGCTTCACTGGAAACACCGCTGGACATAGTTCACCGTATTGCATACTCGGTTAGTCTATCGAATCGAATGCACTTCATTACTTATACTGATAAATATGTAGCCACTTCAACTTGCGGTCGCCAAAATCGCCATCGACTTGGGTATCTTCCACGCGCTCAACAAAGTAGAGGAAGGCTCCAACGTTTCCTTGGACGACATTGTGGATAGAACTGGTGCGCAACGTAGCCTAGTCGGTAAGTAAATTTCCTTCATGGCCACTTGCTTTGCTTTTAGGTCCTCCTTGTAGAATTTCGTACTTTGTGTGCAGGAAGAATCCGCACGAAATACAGTAGAGTTTGTACACAACGGTCACTACATTTACATGCTAATTCAATCGCTCCATGTGGTATAGTGCGAGTACTACGCTTCCTTGCTGCAAACGCATCGGTCGATCAAGTGACGGAGACGACGTATGCGCCTAACACAGCGACCAATGCCCTCAGTCAACCAGGATTTAGTGCAGCAATAAACCATCAGTGAGTCTTCTTGTTCTCTATCAGATGTTGTCACTCACTTCCTCAGTTTTGAGGCTCAGCTTCCAGCCTGGTCTGCTCTGCCTAGCTTTCTCGCATCCATCTCTTACCAGGTGCCGAAGACCGCTGAGCATACTGCCTTCCAAGTCGCGCATTCCACGCCACTTACAGCGTTCCAGTATGCCGCCACGAAGCCGAAACTCATGGCCGACTTCGCGCAGTGGATGGCGGCTCAGCGTCAAGGAGAGGAAAGTTGGCTGAAGGTGATGACCCATGCAGACTTACTTGCGCAAACAAACCAGAGCGAAGCGCATGACAATCCATTCTTTGTCGACGTTGGCGGGGGCATGGGTCATCAATGCCGAGGGCTGAGGGCATGGCTTCCAGCTGAAAGGAAGGAGCGCATAATTTTACAGGATCTGCCTCCCGTAATATCAAGAGCTGGTGAGATTGAGGGGATTGAAGCCATGCCTCACAATTTTTGGAATGAGCAACCTGTGAAAGGTAAACGTCTTCTTGTGGTAGATGTGATGAGGTCACGAGAACTTACATTCCACCCTAGGCGCTAAGTTCTACTATCTTCGGAACGTCTTCCATGACTACTCAGACGAAGGATGTAGGTCGATTTTAAGACACATTAAAGACGCGGCGTCTCCAAAATCGACGATAATCATCGATGAGTTGGTCTTACCAGCAAAGATCAGTGGCTCCTCTGCGGTGGCTGAAGCAAACGCGAGCTTGGACATTCTACTGATGGCGAGCCTAGCGGGTCAAGAGCGCACTGAAACTGAATGGCGGAGTCTGCTCCAAGCGGAGGGGCTGTCGATTCGCGAGCTGAGGCAGTACGACCACAGAGGTCACAGTGTTCTGATTGTATGTAGCGCATCCTAGCCAATGCTCTGGCAAGACCAATGGGAGATTGCCAATATAAAGGTCTTTGAGAGCTTCGTGCAGTGCGAATAAGCTTTGTCGAGAGTTTTCCGCATTTTGAGTCTCGCCTACCCTTGGCCCGCTACGAGCTGTAGATCTTCTGCGATATGCGAGTAGCTTACCTATTTACATCACCGTGTGGCTGCACTGACCACCATGCAGCGGGAGGGGCTTACAACACGAAGGCTGAGCATGAGACGCCATTGTAGCCTTGGCTGATCCCAAGGTTTCGGTACAGATACGAGCAGATCGTCCTTCGTGGGGTGTGGTGGCTTCGAGTATGTGGGTGGGAGGTACAAGATGGCTGCCGCTGTGGATCTGCAGGTCAATGCGAGGAATGCGACGCCGTTGTAAAAGATAGCGCGAGTACTGAAGAAGCAATTTTCACCACCTGTGCATCGTACGGACGGCAGGTCGAAATGCCTGTGCGCTATTGATAGTAGCACCTACTTCGTAGTGCGCCCAAATGCATATATTTTTGTGTTTAGCCAAGCAAATGTGTAATCTATAGATGACTTTCATTCAACTATTAATTTTTTGTAACGAGGTGAGCTATAGTAAGCTGTTAGCGAAGCTCTTCTAATAAACACGTGTAGCACTTCTAAGATATACTGGCAATAGTGGCATTAGACTCTAACCTTAGACTAGCAAAGAACCCCCGGACTAGACACGGTCACAATTGGGAACGGATGGGCAGCGTAGAATTAAGATAGTGACAGAAGGAGAGTGTTGTGGTAAAAGAGACGAGCGCTACCTCGCAGGCGAAGCGATCTTGACTAAGATATATCCGTAATCAGGTGACCCATCAGGGCGTATGCCCTGATGATTTTTTTAGAGATGTAGCACTGCACTGCTCTACTATCCCTTCATACATCGTGCTATACACATCCATCTTTCCATTAGCCTCTTCTCAAATGAGCCAAACTAGCAAGTGCTAACCGCGGGTCCCGCGATCGTGTATTTCCTAAGATCAGTGTCAAACACGTAGTACACAGTCATCCCCGGATCCGTAGCCGAGACGTGTCCCGGAATCTTCACACCACTAAACGTCTTGCTACCAGATCCCTTCACCTTAATTTCAGCGCACGAAACATAGAGCTGAGGCACTAGACCCGTCACGACGCCAAAGATGGCGAGATGTTCGATACGGACGAGGTACTCGCCGGGTGTGAGACAAGATAGGATAGTGGTCGAGTAAGCGTGAACATATTGCCATTTCGGATATTGGCCGGTGAGATTGGGGCCAGTCTCAATAATCTTGAAACAATTGGAAGAACCGTCTGCGACGGCCGCGGAAACGACTTTAGTCATGTAGCTGGGTGTTAATTCCGCTTCACTGTGGGACAGTTAGACTCCTTATAACTGGTCCATCTCCTTTGTTAGCCTTCGTGTTATTGGCGCTGGCACGTAGGGAGGTCAGAAGGCCGACTACGCCGCTGGGTCACGTGGGTTGGCTAGATCGGCTCGGGTCGAGCCAGTCGAGCCAGCGAAGTATATAGGACTTAAGCCTTACTTTCTTATATACTTCGTAGTTAACTCTTAATATAGATTATACCTTTTAGAATTATTACTAGATTATATAGTCTTATTAGTTATTTACTAAATATAGTTTTATAAATTAGTTTACCTTATACTCTATATAAAGGTAGTTAATACCTTCGCTTAATCTAATTATATACTATCTTAGCTATTAAAATTATAAATATGAAAATTAAGGTAAAATCC
>Ga0247803_1001818_pt1 | contig 11025 bp, 15 predicted proteins | sample UWRJL014104B1_FD_180928 | JGI IMG/M metagenome (GOLD analysis project Ga0247803, IMG submission 180928) | Plant litter microbial communities from Arlington Agricultural Research Station in Wisconsin, United States - UWRJ-L014-104B-1 | ecosystem: Environmental > Terrestrial > Plant litter >...
TATAGCTTGCCCAGGACAGCAGTGTTGGGGCAATCAATAGTTTGCACCCTTGGCGACAATGCGAACTGATTCGTGAAGGGCAGGAGGACGTGGTCGTGCCGTGCTACTTGACACTGCCGTCGGGTCGCTCTGCAGCAATGGCCACCACGTCTTGTTCCTTGGGTCCAGCATAGAAGAGCCCTGCCCAGCCGACAACTGACGAGCTTCGCCCATTCTCTTACTCTCTTCAATCACTATGCAATATCCACGTCTTACAGCTTTGGTAGCTTTGGTCGCTTTGACCGCTTTCTCCAGTGCCCAAGACAGCCATGGCGAAGGCGAAGAAGGATCCAGCATGGGCCCAGTAGCTTTCATGTGGCCTCCAGACCGCGCATGGAATGCTACGGATGACAATATTGGACCATGTGGAAGTCCAGACGGACCTTCGAATCGGACGTCGTTCCCACTGTCTCAAGGCTCGGTGGCGCTGAGTATCGCGGATGATGCGTGGCATGTTGCTTTTCGGCTTGCTATCGGGAATGGTGAGACTGCATTGGTTTGACTTCATCTGCACTCCATGGATGCTGACTGGTGCTGGTGTAGACCCGAGCACACAAGCCGACTTCGACGACCAAGTCGTGGACAACGTTACCGACATCGATCCGGGACATCAATGCTACAAGATCGACCCGCTCGAAAACATTGTCGCGGGCACAAATGCTACCATCCAGCTGGAGTACTGGGCCGAATACGAAGGGGAGAACAACGGGAATAACCAATCCTTCTTTGTCTGCGCAGACATAGTCAGTGCCCCTTTTCTGCTCCATCCTAGCCACAACTACTAACAACCTCCCTTCTCAGACGTTCGTCGAGACCACAAAGTTCACGCAACAAGTCCCCTGCTTCAACGTGACGAGCGAGGAATTCGATGCACCGACACCCACCGCCTCGTCAAGCGGTGCACCTTCGGCCACTGGACTCACTTTGCCGGAACCTTCCCAGGAAACTGTCTCATCGTCGAACGGCCTTTCGACCGGAGCCAAGGCAGGTATAGCCGTCGGTGCGGTCATTGGGGGGTTGGCTCTGATTGCACTCGTCGCGTTTTTCGTCTGGAGGAGGGGTAAAACCGCTGGAATGAAGGGGAAAGACGACTATGAGTTAAGGGCTAGAAACTTGAACACACCCCCTGCTGAGTAGTCGCAAAGTCGCGAAGGAGGGAAGCGGGCTGCAACGCGCTGCTCAGCGCCTGATGCTGCAAATACCCAACAAGAATGTTTCTTCTCAAAGACCATCGTCTTATACGAGCCCTTGTGTTCCATGAAGACTGTTGAAAGTCTTGCTTCCAAGAAGCAACTCTACCTACTAGTATCTCAATTTAATGTGAGTAAGCTCATGAATCCCGTCCAACCTCTTCTGGCGCTTTCTCCTTTCTCAACCCTGTGACAGTCTCGACATGTTCACTCCCCAAATGACTTTTCTCCACAAACGCACTGGCAACCACACCCAAAAATGCAAACACAGTAAACGTAATCCACATATTTCTCATCGCCAGCGCAAACGCCTTCTTCGCCGCCAGTTCCCAATCAGGATTCTCCATGGTGCTCGGCAACATAACATTCGCCATCGCACTCTTACCGCTCAACTTTTCAAGATAACGCTGTGGCAACCCCGCAGCCACGAGTGTAGCCTGCTCGCCGTCCATTGAGTTCTGAAATATGGTACCGCCGATGACAACGGAGATGGTCAGCGCGATACTCCGAATGAAGGATAGCGTCGAGGTGGCGGTCGCAACGTCCCTTTGCGCAACCTGGGATTGTACGGCAATAAGGGGCGCTTCGAAGAGCATGCCTGCGCCAACGCCTCCAATGAGGAGGAAACCGATGGCGCGCGCGATGCTGGTGTATGCATCGAATGCGATGAAGAGGCCGGAGCCCAAACACATGAGCGCAGTGCCAACCCATATGATTTCTCGGAACTGTCCCGTCTTGTGCATGACCAAGCCGCAGAACACGCCAGCTATCGCTCCAGTGACGATGAAGGGGAGTAGCAAAAGTCCAGACTTCAGCGGATTGAGTTCGAGAACTGATTGTAAATAGAGAGGCATGTAGTACTCTGCCGCAATAAAGAAGAAGCCGTGGCAGAAGACTACAGCTAACGCGGCGACGTTGGTTCGTTTCCTGAAGAGTGACATAGGTATCAAAGGGTACTTTGCGATTTTGGCCTCGCTGTATATGAAGGCGAAGATGAAGCCGCTGCCTACAACGAGTAGTGCAATTACTTTGGCCGAGTCCCAGGCGAAAATGGCGCCGCCGAAGTTGAGACCAAGGAGGAGCATGAGCGAGAAGCCGAGGAAGGTGATGATGCCGCTCCAGTCAATGGCTCGGATCCCATCTGGGAAGGAGGTATGCTCGTGCTGGATGTCTAGGAAGAAGATGATGAGGACGGCAGCAAGGCCGATAATTGGGAGGTTGATGTAGACTACCAAGGTTAGCTGCGGAACGTGAGAGCGAAGGAAACGAGCGCAACCCAGCACTTACAACACCAACGCCATGACGCCAAGGATGCGAATACACCGCCGAGTATGGGCCCGATGCCACCTGCGATCGCCCACATGCCTTCTGTAAGACCCATTAAGAGACTTCTTTGTCTGATCAAGATTCATCAGCGGGAATTCTTCACCACCATCGCTCCAAGCAAACTTACCTCAAACTGAACAAATCACTAATGCAAACATGCACCAACAAAATCAAGCCCCCACCCGCCACTCCCTGAAACGATCTCCCGATAATCAGTACCTCCATCGTATTTGCAGTCGCGCAAACCGCCGAGCTCACAAAGAAGAGCGCTAAAGCAAGCAGTACGATCACTTTACGTCCCCAGATATCGGAGAGACTGGCCCAGATAACGCCTGTAGCCGCATTCGCAAGGTTGTACGCTGCGCCGATCCATGTGTAGCCTGCGGCGGACTTAAGATCGGCTGAAATAGTGGGTGCGGCAGTAGCGACAATTGTCGCATCGAGAGCGGCTACGAAGAGAGAGAGCTGTGGACTGTTAGTATCGTTCCTCGGCGCGTTCCGATGCTGTGGGTGGCGGCGCAGATCCGGATAGGTCAACCTACGAAAAGCGCAAAAACAATTGCGAAAAGCTGCCATCCACTCCTCTTCTTACTCTCGTCCATGACTTCCAAACCTCGCTCAAGCGTATTTGCGGTTTCGATCGCATCTTTAGAACTCCGCGGAGCAAGCGCGATTTGACTCGAAAGGCCGACGGCCGCCAGTTCGATTTCGCTTCCCATAGCTGTAGTGGAGACCAATTGCCAATATTGAATGGCGACTCAAGTGCTTCGTCGAATGCATATATAGTACACAAGAGCGGTGACTGCGAAGATAATGACGTAAGCAAAGATTGGTTTTGCAGTCATCGCCGAACGCCTAGAGGCGATCCCCGCATTATCGCGCCTATCAGCTTCGGAGGTCGCCGCTTAGTGATTGAGAAGTTTTGACTCACCAAAAAACCGGGTGCGCCCTTTAGTATGATCCTGGGAGATGTCTGGGGAAATAAGGGCGTCTCGACGCTAGTAAGCGATCTCCACTCATACAATACTGTACGGTAGCTCCCGAGACCAGATGAACGGTAGCGTCACGGGCGGGATGTGTCCATTTACCCGACGGAAACTGATGTTCTACGCAAAGAACTTTTGGGTTTTTTTTGGTAGGACAGGCTGAGTCATTTTATCCTTGCTACGGGATAGATTCATTTCATTTACTGACATGTCCATCACCCGCATCCGACCCTAGGATAGGTATGCTCTGCCAAGCTGAAGGCTTAGAACAGCAATTGCAATTCTGTGATTCTATGTAGAGGGTAGCATCTTGCGTGGAGAACGTAGGCTCTTGCCAGACCGAGGAAAAAGAACGGAGTCAGATCAGTCGAGCCTGCTACTCTTGGAGTGCCTTCAATTTGCCGCTCGAGAGATGAGACTGAACGTTGGAAGAGGTCGATGTTCGCACCCGCCCTTTCGGGTAATCCTAACCCACAATACATCATTGAACATGGACGTCAAGGCTATCACGGAGCTTGATTCACCAGATTCTCTCCCTCTGGAGCCAAGCACTGCACTGGTTTCCACCACTCTCTTCTTTCATACACAACTTAATCCATGCAAACATCGCTCGGTCCACTCGCGCAACCTCCCCTCAACGTCGCGATCCACGCCCGACACCCCGAACAGTTATATCTTCGCGCGTCCCCCTTCCTCAGCGCAACATCCAGGCACAACCCTCGATACAAATGTCCGCAACTCGGAACACTGCTCATGACAGCCGCTGCGTGTTTCTCAAGGCAAATGTTGCACTGCACGTACATGGCGGCGATGTGCTCTTGACGTTCTTCGAAGACCATGGCTTTCAATGAGGTCGCTTGTCCAGGCGTGGAGACTGGCGTAAGTTTGCAAGAGGTAGTAGGGCTAATTGGAGGTTCCAGGGGAGGAAATATTGGGTTGGTACTAGATTCGGCTTGTGGGAGGGTCATGTAGTCATCATTATCTGATTGAGCAATGCACCCTTTGCGATCGTCCACGATTGGTGTTGTCTCGGCGGCAATTGAAGGACTCCACTCAGCGGCTGGCTTTACTACCGACTCAGCAATGACTTCCTCGTAAAATTCATTCTCAGTCTCCAAATCCACAGCTATTTTGACCTTATGAATCTTTTCCTCTGCTGTCCCCTTCAGCTGCGTCATCCATTTATCCACTCTCTCGTTAGGTGTGTGCTTCTCACAGAGCCTTCTGCCACTCTTCTTATTCGCACTGGTTGCCAATTCCGAGCACTGGCTACCATGTCCTAAATGTCGGACGAGTGCCTGACAGCGATCTTTCGCATAGCCATCGTGGAACGAACAATAGTGCATTTCAAAGGCCTTTTGATACATTGTACCGGCGCGAGCACATTCGTACTTGGGGTTGCGCGGCATCTTGTATGCGCAGTGATAGGATGGCTTGGTGGCGTTGATGGGCCTGTGGGACGTAGTGGATTGGGTGGAGCTCGTCGATTTGATGGACATGATGGGGACGGCTGTAGTTGCTCGGGTTGGGCTGGATGGTGGGTCAGGCATTGTTGACGTGTGTGGTCTTCTGGATATAGTGGTGAACTCCGACAGTGTGGTCCTCTGAACGAAATTGCAGTTGATAGCGACGATTCCAGACGAAGAGCTAGGGAAGTTGAAGAAAGACGCATTGTTCCCTGACAATATAAAGGTTTTTTACTCAAACAATGTCGTAGCAAGCACAAATACTAAGTGCTATGTCGTAATATTTACAATAGTGACCTACACATCCTAAGAGAAAGCGATGATCTGCTATCTTACATCATGGTAGGATAGCGACTTCGTTTCCTGATCTCAGGGCCCCATTTGAACAGGATCCACGGGATGGGTAGCATAAGAAGGGAGAGGAAACCCAGCAGACTGGTCGCCCAGCCTATTCCGAGATGCTCGTACACTAGATTATGTTTAGCCATGCTTGTCTAACTGGGATTGCTGCAAGAGGGACTCACTCTGGACCGCGAAGAGCGGGAACACGGCACCAAGCGCGTACCTCAGAATACCGTTTGCTGCCATCGCCGATGCTCCACCCGACGGACCATACACATCAATCATGTACAGTGCAGCTGACGTCTGTTTAAATATCAGTCTTGCAAAACATATGTGGTCTGAGCAGGGAAGAAACACACAAACAGGCAAAGGTTTCCCCAAGCAAACGGCACGGTGGCCACACAAAGTACACTCCAATGTACACCCTTATCCGCACACCACGCGAACCAGAATAGCCCCACTGGGATACCCAAACTGCCAACCATCGCACTGTAAAGACGGTGCTCTGGCCGCGCATGCGAGCGTCCTTTCTCCAAGGCTCGGCGGTGCGCCGCTTGGTATAAGTAGCGGTCGATGAAGATGGATGTGACGCCCGCAATGAGCACGCCGATTCCGATTCCGAGGAAGAAGAGACCGGATTGAGAGGGCGTGAAGGAGTACGGTGGTCTGGAAAGGATGTAGGGGAAAGCGGCGAAGAAGAGGAAGAGCACTGCGAAGGCGAAACCCGTGTAGATTGATATAGAGAGGACGACCGGCTTTTACATCGGTCAGTAACATTTTTGGGATGCTTTGGACTTTGAAATATGGACGTACCTCTGTACATAGCATGTGGAGCGGTCGAAAAAAGTTGCGCATCAGCACCTGCCTCACGCTCAGGTTTGAGCCCACGCTTTTCGGTGGCGAGAGTCCTGCCTTTTTCGCTCGGCGTGCCAGAATGATGGGCTTGTAGGTCTCCTTCATAGGCAAAGCGGCCAGGAAGATGGCAGCGGAGATAAAGATGATGCACCACTGTGTCCATCTCCAGCCCTTATACTGTGCAGCGAATCCGCCCACAACAGGTCTACATCCCCGTTAGTTCTCATGGTCCAAACGTCAACCAGGGAGAGCGTAACAGGAGCAAACATACCCAATACTTGGCCCCAAGAACGGCGCCATAAGAAACACACTCGAAACCACTGCCCTTGCCCTTGGCGGGAACAGGTCCGCATTCGTTCCTGCACCTACTGCGAGCGCTGGACTCCCCGTCAGGCCCGCAAAGAATCGACATACGAGCAACGAAGCCAGGTGGTTAGAAAATCCCGCACCCAGCGTGAAGAGTATAAATATTGGTGCTGAGACTAGGTAGACAATCTTGCGGCCGTGTTGCTCGGAAAGCGGAGCCGAGATGACGGGACCAAAGCCTAGGCCAAAGGTGAAGACCGTGAGACCGAGAAGCGCGGCGGTGCGTGAGATGGAGAACGCTGCCATGACACCTGAGATGGCTGGGGTATAGACCGAGGTACCAAAGGTGCTGGCATGAGTTAGGTTCGCGTTTCCTTGATGAATTGAATGGATGCATAGCTTACACTGCGAAGCCGAAGAGACCTGGGATAACAACGTTGTAGAGGCGAATAGCAAGACTCCAATTATGAGGGTTATCCGGGTCGTTCTCGCCATTCCAATCCAACACTGATGGCGCTTGAGTGCAGTCTTCTTTTTCTGATCTAGGCTGTGAGACTTCGATATCTGGGTGCTGTAGCGACGTAACTTCTGCAGCTCCGACCTCGTTGTTGATGGCAATAGTTTTCTCGATGTCACTCCTCGATACGGAAGAATTCTCATCGTGTGAGTCCATGGCGTTTGTATTATCGAGCACTTGTTCACGTTGAAGGAAGCGGAAGGTTTCGGTCCTTCTGTTGTTGTTCGGCGATTAAGAAGGTAAGTCGTATACTAAGTACGATATCGCATTTCGAAGAAGAGAAAGGCGACATGTGCAGTCCGCATGACGAGTCTTCAATTAGTGACTCTGAGCATAGGACCTCCGAGCGATTAGTTATCGGCAGACTGCTGAAGATGTGTTGTGGGGTGCCAAAGACTAAAGTTTAGTTAGCCCTCGGCACAGTGGTGGATAACTAATCAGTGTTAAAGTAGCTCAACCTTCCGATGCACGCCACACCATGATTGGTAGAGCATAAAGTTGGTCAAATTTATAATGTCCACGTCGGGTGAGGTATCCAAGGGCGCGGGGAAATTGAGTGACATGGTAAAAAGACTAACGACGCCGCATGGGTAGCCATGACTGAGCTAGGAATGGCCGTATGAACTGGAATAAATCTGGATATGCTGTCGCATACCAGACAGCAATCTGAACAGCATGGAGTTGGGAAGCTTGCGTTTCATGCATGGAGTGACTTCGTCGGAGGGCGCGTGCGAGAGATAGCCGAGTGTTTCAATGACATAGCAGCGGGCATATTTCGGGTATTCAAGAATGAGGTGAAAGACAACATGTAAGCTGGACATTTCGGAAGTTTTTCTTATGACTGATACCAGCTACACTCTCTTTAATCTAACTAATCACCACCATCGGGTTCAACTAAAGATCACGTCCAAAAAAGACCGAGCTTGGCCTGCCGTCTTGCCGTCTTGCCATGTCATGCCGCCTTGCCGATTAGCCGACGTGCTTTTGAGTTCATTGACTAATTTGATAAGATCGGTCGAAAATAAAAGAAATTACTGCGTGAAGATGCGCAAACATGCACCATTAGAGGAACATGTCGATGGAGCCGTTTATTATCGCGACTTCTGGTCCGCTCCTTGAGACTAGTTGCATTTGAGGCAGCGGTGTATGCGCCGAAAAGAAGTCCCTTGAATTAGTATGTGGCCTCGAAGGTTTTTCCTGGATGCGCAGTTCGTTGGATACACCGGCTTTGTAAGTGAAGTATGCTCTTTGGATAAGAGAAGGTCGTACTGTAAGATAGACCTATCTGTTTTGATGTAGAGGGCATGCCACGTGGTTATATACGGCCCGGCCAGAATCCAGAGTCGCATACAAATCTCTATGTAGATCAGATACGACGCTCCAGTAACACGCATGACCGCCCTTTAACTCAACCACGCGAGCTCAGCCTTCAACCGTTTGCACGACCAGCGACCCGCATCAGAAACCTCCCACTTGACCCGGCACAGGAGATGACGCCCGTCGCAATACTAAAAGACGCGACCAAGACAATTACACCTTCTTTCACGACCTCTTATCCCTCGCGAGATGCCAATCCACCGCACGCCGAAATCCTTCTTCAACACTGATCCTTGGCTCAAACCCCAGCCTCTCTCTCGCCTTGGTAATGTCAAACGTCCGGACCTGGCCAGTATACCGTAGCATCTTGGCCTTGACCTCTGGCTCACCGCCAAACGTGAAGATCCAGTATATGAATTCCCAGATGGCCATGAAGAAGCAGACGAGCTCCATGGGTATTTTCCATACGTGTTTTTCGGCGATGGGGTACCCCGCGCAGGTAGAGACGAAACGTGCGGCGCCCCAGAAAAGCCAGGGCTCGCCATTGGTCATGTTGAAGGCTTCGCCGTCGATGCGCTCGACGTCGGGTACGGGGGTGTCGGAACTGGCAGCTCGGAGGAGGGCCTGTGGTTTTTAGTAACTATGAATCGCGTGGACAAACAAGACGGCAGACCTGAGCGGCCAGCAAATGTCCCTCTGCTGCATTCCCGGCGTAGATGAAATCGTACAAATTCTTGCCCTCTCCGACTTGGAACTTTATCTTGCCCGTCTTTCCTAGCTCGATAAAATGTCTCGTAATGACGACATCGCCTTCGCCGAAGATGGTGCAGAGACGTATAGCCGTGGTGAACAGACCTTTTTGGCCATTGGCGTCGAGCACCAAACCTTCGCCAATGGCCTTAGTTTTGGCATAAACACTACCATTAACGGGACTCTCCAGGACAGGCCAGTCTTCTGTCGCCCAGATCATGTCGTGGTACGAGTCTTGAATAACCTCTGAGCTTGACGAGTGTACCAGAACACGAATGCCCTGTTCCTGCGCGCAATCGATAATGTTCCGCACCCCAAGGACATTGCACCGCGGGAAGACGGATTTGTCCGGTGTCATGGCGTCCGGAGAAGCGACATTGATGATGACGTTAGGCTTGGTGCTCTTGAAGGCGGCTGTGAGATCACTCTTGGAGGCGAGATCGCCCGCAACGTAGTTGATGTTATCAAAGCGATTATTCTTGACCGAGATGTCGAAGACGGAGATGGAGCCCGCAGGAGCGCCGTTTTCGAGAAGGAATTTGACGATATGGTGGCCGAGGAGCCCACAACCGCCAACAACTATGACATTTCCGAGACCTCTCACAGCATCTTCTGGGCGGCCCATTGTTGCTGCAGATGTAGCTCCAGCTCGCGGTCCGGCTCTTGGACTAGGTGTGACGAGGAGAAGACTATGGCAAAGAGAGGGAGCAACGCAATGAGAATTTGAGGGCTGGTGAGAAAGAGCGCTGAGATTGTGGCACAGCAAATTAAATATCCGTGTAACAACAGGTGAAGGAATATTTCAGCCCCCAAACTGCCGCGCGTGGCCAATCACAGTGCCTAGTCCCCGCTCTCTCCCGCGATGCCTAACAATGGCAGATTGCTGTCAACCGCCATCTGCAGATGGCGTAAATTATTGCTCCATCCTCACTTCTAACTTTGTAACACTGTTGGCTGTCAGACATGTTCACATGTTCATGCGTAATGGTAGAATTTGAGCCATACATAAATATATACAACCGTTCTTTCAAACTAACTACAAGAAAGTAATCGTGAAATCGTGAGCCTAAACCCCCCTCCCCTCATAGATCTAATGAACAAAGCTTTGCTGCGTATTCATCTTTACAAACTCCTTGTTCTCTTTCTGCCACTTATTCGCATACTTGACTCCAAACCCTTCGGCAAAAACTTCACGAACAGCCTCAAGCGGCATGCCCTTGCATTCCGGATAGCAGAAGATGATGAAAACCCATCCGACGAAGACAATGGCGCAATAGAAGCCGAATGCACCAGAGGGAGTAATGCCCTTCATCATGGATAAGAAAGTGGAGGCGATGATGATGTTTGTCGACCAGCAGGTCACAGTATTCAACATGGTGCCAACCGCGCGGACTTCCATGGGAATGAGTTCGGTGCCGATCCAAGCAATAGTGGCCACACCAGAACTGTAGAAGCCGACGAAGAGAATAATGATGGCAATGAGGAGGTAGCCTGGCCAGCCTATGACGTCCGATTGCACTTCGAGGGTGTGCGTGTCGATGGGAATGTAGTGGAAGGCTATAGCCGCAATAAGTAAGCAGCAGAACATGCCGAAAACGGTGACTAGAAGAATCTTGCGGCGGCCGAACTTATCGACTATCACAAGATTGACGACGCTAAAGACGAAGTTGGTAGCGGAAACAGTAATGGCAACGGCCGTGGCGTTGTTGAAACCGACAATTTTGAACAGAGTCGCGGAGTAGTACATGAGCGTGTTGAATCCTGATAGCTGAGAGATCGCCATGACGATACATGCGACGGCCACGGCGCGGAATGTAGCGGCCGTGGTGAAGATGCGGGCTAGCGTCTTCCAGATGGAGTCGTCGACCATAGTATGAGTGGCTTCGTGGATGCTCATCTCAATGCTAGCGATTTTGGCGCGGCGCTGCTCT
>Ga0247803_1001821_pt1 | contig 11017 bp, 10 predicted proteins | sample UWRJL014104B1_FD_180928 | JGI IMG/M metagenome (GOLD analysis project Ga0247803, IMG submission 180928) | Plant litter microbial communities from Arlington Agricultural Research Station in Wisconsin, United States - UWRJ-L014-104B-1 | ecosystem: Environmental > Terrestrial > Plant litter >...
TGCAAGAGCACCCCACCAGCCGCCCCACCCAATCCTCCACAAACACAAACGCTCTTCCACAACAACCCGATCCGGCCGCTATTTCCAATCCTGTCGCCAAACCCACCTCCACTTCCAACGGCCCAGGCCAGTACACAGGCATCGCCTGCGCCGCCTGCCACGAGATCTGGGCCAACCTATGGTGCGACGACAATGAGCCATGCGAAAACTGTGCTGCAAAGGGTACTACGTGCCAGCGGCCTTCTTGTGAGAGCGGTCAGTTGCCGAAAGAGGAGTGTACGAAGACGGGTAGATGTAATCGCGCACATGTGGGTATGGATGATAATTGGACGCTTGCGCCGTGGAGGAAAGATCTGAAGAGAAAGGGGAAACAGACTGAAGATCGCGAGTGGCCGGCTAAGCGAAGGAGGGTTGAGGAAGGTAAAGGTAATGGTACTGGTGCTGGTGCTGGCAAGGGTGATGAGGGTGGGGAGGGTGGGCAGGGTGCTTAGCGGTGGCTGGGTTTGCTAGGGACGGGGAGAGGTTGTGTGTGATTTGCGGGTGTTGGGGGATTCGGATTGAACAGGGAGTTTGCGGTATTTTCCACTTTGTGGGAGGTATTTTGAGTTTCTTTAGGGGTGGTACCTGGCACATTCCTGACTCACGAAGCGGTATATCGCGATTGTACGAAATGGAGCTGGCGCTTGTGGTTATGGGAGAGCCGTGCCCTTGTCTGCGGGTATCTGGAATTCCACATCAAAATACTTTCGCAATTGCTTCGCCCATTCGACGTCTAGAGTAGAAGAATGTACTGGATATATGCACTTGATTGCATTCCAAAAACTTCTCTCTACATTTGCATGTATATTTTCTCCAGTCCACGGTTTACCGAGGAAGAATGTTGAGCCTTAGTGATCGATTACGATCATAATAGTATTTGGCACTCGACTATTTCTTGATTGGACGGATGGGTTCGCGTTGTTCCGTTGTCATCTAGACGTGGAGCTGTTCTTCATACACAAACCGCTAACCGTAACAAATCAGAGAGCAGTAGTTTCGGCATGTCAGCCAAGACGCGTCATTGATATAGAGCGCGTGATGCATCTGAAGACACCTTTGCAGCACGATGTCCGGCTTCAAACCCGACTTACGCGCTGCAGGCTACGCTTTCAAGAACGCTGCAAAAGCCACACTCGGCTAGGCAGTACGAAGTGCTACATTCAACCCCAGATTTCGACGAGCAATTCCGTACCCAATCGTACATCGGCGACCCATTATGACTACCTGGCGAAACCTGAACAGTTCATGCGAACCTCTGCCAAGACGAACAACGTCTGGATCCACACTGAGCCCTACCGAATCGCCCCCAATCTCTCAGCTGAAGCAAGATCTTGAGACAGATGTGTGCATCATCGGATCAGGAATCTCTGGTATCTCCATCGCATACGTTAGTCACGCGTGGGGTCAGTGTGGCCATGGTCGAAGGCTATGATATTCTCTCTGTGAGAGTGGTCGCACGAGCGGGCATCTTGCCAGCGACTTGGATGATAGATACAAGACTTGGGATTATCCAGTGCATGGGAGTCGATTTAGTAAAGATGGGGTGCAGTTAATTGGGCCGAGTAAGGGAGGATTGCAGCAGCTCAATGAGGGTGAAGAGGAATTACGAAAGAGGGCTATTGAGGTGTAAGGAGGCGGAAGTGTGGGTAGAGCATTGTGTGCACGGGAGAGGTAGGCAGTTGATCATTGAGAGCATCTATATTGACACCTAGCGCGATCATTTAGGCCAAGGTGTACCATACGGCAGTCACCGTACAGCCATGCTCATCTAATACCGCATCAGTCCGCCAAATCTACCAAGCGTAAAGTTGAATGACAGCCTCAATATCCAAGTAAGACGGCTGGTAAACTGGCCGTATAGGCTCAACATTATGAACCGTAGGGTGCTCCGGTGGCGGATTCGAGGCAGAGTACCTGTCATACACAGATCAGCACTGTGGTCAAATTCTTCCCCTAGCCTCTCTCCATCACAAAACAAAACTCACCTCTCCTTCCATTTCAAAAGATGCATCCTCAACAGCTCCACTTCGCCTAATCCCAAATTCGAACCCTGCCAACTATCATAATGCATGATCGAGTTCAAGTCATACATGGCTGATACTGTCTTACCGAACTTGTGCTGCCCGGTTGGATCAAGCTCGATATCCCACTCGACTTCTGTGGAAAAGGAGTATGCCTGGAAGTTGTAGTATCGGCCTAAGTAGCTGCTGTCGCAGACTTCGTCCATGGTGTGCTGGCCTTGGGATTCAACGACGGCTTTGGCTTCGGCATAGCCTTGCAAGTACTCGCATTCGAAGTGGATATAGTGGTCACCTAGATAGGTTCAGTTTTAGTGGTTTAAAGGTATTTGAGGAGGGGGAGGGGGGTTGTTACGGTCTCCTAGAGACGAATTAGTGCTTTACTAGATGGAGGTGGGCTAGGGGGCGCACCTCGTTGGTGCTCGTGATAAAGACCTAATACGTGACCCATCTCGTGAGCTAGAGCTTTCTTTAGGCTGGACAAGGGATGCAGAGTTAGCGAGCTTTGTTCACGGAAAAATTGAGCGGCGATGGTTTCAAAACGCAAAGTGGCGGGGTGTGACACGACTAGCGACGCCAATGCACACATCCGGTTTCTATACTTACAGAACAGTGAACATGTCAGGTGGCATGCCAGGTGTTATATCTGTTCCCATCGATAGGGTATGCCGCCCAGGTTGTGAATTGCTGCAAAGCGCACAACGTCAGCATCAACAACAACACATGCCAACCACATACTCAACCCACCACGGGACAACTTACTAGATACCATACCGGTAACCAAGTGTGGCATGACCCGACTGTACCCGACCCTCAGACCTCACTTCCAGAGTGTCAGGTGGCACCGCGCCGTTCCACGACCCATCCGCATTGCGACAAAATGGCGTGTTCCCACCCGTAGTAAACTCATAGAAGCCACCCAACCGATGTCCATTCTCCTGGCTCGGATTTCCAATTCGGCTGCGCCATAGATCCCAGCCAGCATTAAGCCAGGCCGCGAGTCGAGATTTGGCGAACGCATCATGGAAGCAGTAGGGAATGAGAACGATGCCAGGTCTCATGGGGACTCTATTCCGGGGCCAGGTTTTGATGGGACTGTGGTTGGTGTTCGCGTCGTCGACAACGTGGGTCCAGCCTGTTGCAGGGTTGGATTCGAATTGGGCCATGTACAATGCGAGGTTGGTCATGTTGTTCCAATGTGTTGCGTCCAGCAAGGGGGGGATGCAGGATGCGGCGAGAGCTACGAGAGCTGCGATGGAGAGGAGTATCAGCTTCATGGCGGCGGTGGTGAGTGGCGGTCGCTAAAGCCCTCAACGAAGGGAGAGTCGAAGGAGATTGGTGTACTGAGCAGGTCGGGGGTTTGACTGCGAGGTGCGCAGGTGATATACTGGCGTATTATCGCAGAGTGCGGCTTTTGAGGCCTTGGCCTGTGAAACGAGAAAATAGCTCTGTTGTGGAGATGGATAGCTAAGAAAAATGAACTTTCACGCCATAATGCTTTACCTAAAGGTTAGCTACTAGATTTGTAGTAGAAATCCCTCACTGCGCCACTTTTCAACTCAGTTCCCCATTGCTCGTACGCTCAACTCCATGTTGCTTGTACTACAATGTTTAAGTTTCTGTTGTTTTTGTGAAATTGGGAATTGAGGTCGGTATGTGCACGAAAGTGTTAAAACTTGCAAGCGACAATAGTCCAATAGATCTGCTTTCACTTGAGGTGTAGTAAAGGTAGCCGTTGATTAGCTGCACCAAGCTTTGGTAATACTGCGTTCCATGAACCCCTTGCCGTGAGGAAGCCACTCTTCCTTCTTGAAATTTTTGGAGCCGGGAATCGAATCCGAGTCGAGTATTTTCCCTAGTCGCGAGATTCCATAAGAGGGCAACAGTGATAGCACTCGAAACGGACCCTCGTCTGCGGCTCTACTCTTGTGCATCATCTTTTCGTCTTATTGTGTGTCTGTAGCACGAAACGGGTTCGGTAACAGCAGCGAGTGGTATCGATACAACATAGATTTGCCCAATCCGTGGGAATCATTGAAATATAAAGTGAATAGGAGAGACGAAGATGTGAGAACATTGGGCGTCATGAGGTCTCGATCCGCTACTGTTCCCGGAAAGCCGTACTTTCATGACGTTTTCGACACAATCCCTTTCTTTTACCATTGGGCATGGATCGACTACATACTCTTTACAAGAGCATAATATTTCGTCGCTCCGCTGTTAATAAAGGTGGTGTTGACCCTCGCTAAGCTCAGCCCATCCACTCGGTGTAAACTTCGGTTCCATTGGCTCCGCCGCTATGTCAGACTGCCAAGGTCTTAGCAAACACATACAATAAGACTCCACCTTGTTAGCGCTAGACTAGTTCCTCATCCCATTCTGCAAGGCTGTGTGCTTACGAAAAGCGTTCTTGGGAGGCTTGGCGCGGAGTGGTGGACACTCCGCTCGGTAGGCATGGTGGGATTCGCGCAGTGTTTGAGGCCTATGAATTTGCACATAAAAGCAACGCCACGGATGACTTCTGCTACAAATCCTTCCGCACATTTTCTCACTCAAAAATACGTGATTCACACAGTCTACATATACTTTCAAATACAACTCCAGCCTGACACGCTCGACTAAGATGTCGCACCTCCAATACTTCAACTACCCCGGGTTCGGCGAACGCTCCCGAAAAGACACCCACTACAGTCAAGCCGTTCGCATCGACAACCGCATCGAGATCTCTGGTCAAGGTACCTCCTCTCTCCCCTCCTCTTCCACCACAATCACTAACACATCTAGGCGGTTGGGATCGCCAAACCGAAAAGTACCCAGCCACCATCGCCGCCGAGGTCGACCAAGCCTTTGAAAATGTCGCCGTTGCACTGCAATCAGCTGGCGGAAAAGGCTGGGAGCAGGTCTATAAGACACGCATGTTTTGGGTAGCAAGGGACGGGCTGACCTTCGAAGACGTGGCGGGCGAGGTGGTGAGGAATCTGCAAAAGTATTGTCCAGATCATGGTCCGCTTTTGACATTTCTTGAGGTGAAGGGTTTGTATGCTGAGATGAAGATTGAGATCGAGGCTGAGGCGCATTTGGGATGATTCGAGAGTCGGGTGATGTCTTGAGTTCCTCTTGGAAGAGTTGAGTCGTTGTTTCGCAAAGAATGTAAATCCAATCCTGATACTCGTTGGGAAAGTAACCAAAAATCTTCCTCCTCCCAAGATCCAGACCATTCCAGAGATGAAGGATCTCTCCTACGACAACCGCATTTCAAGACGCAGGCCTAACCGTCAAACTTCGAGAGATGCGTAAAGGTGGTTTCGGTAGCTCATATCCATCCACGAATACGCGTAGCTGCTGGCCTGTTGATGTTGTGAGCTTTCCATGACGAAGCGAGCGGACCATGCGACGGATGCCGTTGGATGCAAGTGGCTTAATCAGGCTGCGAGGACACTTTTGCTGCTCAATTGGTCAGTTTGAAATCCAGGGACCTTTACACAGCATTGAAAAAACCTACCTCACTGGAAGTCGAAACACACAATTCGAAGTCCCAACATCGAAGTCCGCTGAGCAATCCGCATGCGGCAAAGTAATGACAAACTTCTTCAAGACCTTTACACGTTCCACGTGCTTGAACATATACGGCGAAAACTCATCCCACATATTCCGCACGTCGGGAAAGAAGTCTGAGGCACTAGGACCGCTGGGCAAGTCCGGGTTTCTTATACGAATGTGTAGATGATGTAGACCTTCTAATCGGCTCAGACTTTCCCAGCCAGCGTCCCATTCGGTGAGATCAGAGTCGTGCCGGCGAATATACTTGTTCACGGACCAGTTGATTCTTAGGTGGCGTATTGAATTCAATCGCTGGGGAACTATGAGTTTAGGTAGGTGGGGGAGCACGAATGGTTCCGGTTGGACGTTTGACATGATCATGTAGTTTGCGGAGTATAGAAACTCTACCGATTCGGAGTAGCTGGATGTGATGCAATTATCAGTAGTAGTCGTTCCCTGTGATGGCACCAGTACGTACACGATTCGGCAAGTCCTGAGGAGTCCCAAAGCACACTTGAGGTCGTTCTCTGCATTGGTGCTAGCGGGATCTCTACGGGTTGGCGGAAGGCTACGTGCACCGCGAAGCTTCCTTGCGGTGACTCTGAGATGGATAATAGCTCCTCCCAGCGTATATTGATAGACTCGGTGCCGTAGCTCTAACGGCAGCTTTGCAAAGAACGCTGATTGCGGTTGCTCCACCGTCCTTTGACCAGGAGCAACGTCGTCCAAAGGTAGAGTAAGAGCCCTCGCTCTCGGCTCCAGTGGTATCGGCTGCTCGGACTCGGGTCTCTCGTCGCTGCCGCGGTAGTTGGGTTTGAAGCAGAAGCGTAATCCTTCTATACACACGCATGGGCAGAAAAGGATGATGTCGAACGCGTAATCGATATACCGGAAACGATCGCGCGCGCTTTCGATTCGAGCCCTGAGTTTTGTCATTGGGGTTGATTGTCGTAGAGGCTGTTGAGGCGTGTTGAGGTTTCGAAGTGTTGCCTGGGAGGATTGGCGATCGTAGTAAGCGGACCAATGAGATATGTCAACATCTAATCCCTGACAGGTACCACCTTATGGCACGCTTTCCCAATGTAGATATCCCTACATCTTCATGTAAGGCGCTTCGTCTATACATAAGCTGACTGTGTCGCTAGCGCTATCAGTCGCACGATCTGTACGCTAACTCGGGCAAGTGGGCGCGGGGATGCCTTACCGAATGGTCTACTAAACTGGGGCTTCGGGTACTTCCAATTACTGTGATTGGCCCGAGAAAGTACGTGCTGAGCCTCTGCGACACTATTCGAATAATCATTTGGAAAGATCAGATGCGGGGCAGCTTTTTAGTCTGTGTGAGGCTTGGTCCTTCCTATTTAAACCCTCGCGCAGCCGCATGTTCCCTCCGTACCTCATCCAGACCTCTCACCAGCACCGGAAAACCCCAAAATGACTATCCAAGTCTATTGCGACCCTACTACCATTAATAGCCGGAAGGTGTTGACCGGCCTGGAACAGCTACATGCGGACTACAACAACAACCACATCAATTGGTTTGCCGGCGAACACAAAAGCGATGACTTCAAGAAGATTAACCCTATGGCGACGGTCCCAGCGGCAGTCCACGGCGACCTAACCCTCACCGAATCCAATGCAATCCTGCAGTACGCGGCCGATCTCTCTTCGGATGACTCGATGTACCCGAAAGATCTCAAGCAGCGCGCCATCATAAACACATGGTTGCTTTGGGAAGCATCTGCGTGGTTTCCCAGCTGCTATGTTTACCTGGTCGAGAACTGCATCAAACCAGGCGCGTTCAAGCTGGAGCCGGATCAGAAAGTGCTCGACGGCGAATCAGAACGCTTCCACAAATGCGCGGGCATGCTCGATTCGCAGCTCAGCAAGACGAAATGGGTCACAGGCGACAGCGTCACCATTGCTGACATCGCCATTGCAGCGCCCATGCACCTGCATGCTGCATCAAAGCTACCACTAGATCAGTACCCCAACGTCAAGCGTTGGATCAGCGAGGTGGAGAAGCTTGACAGCTGGAAGAAAACGCAAGCTCCAGTCGATAAGATGATGGCGAGTGTCTCGGGATCGGGCTCCTCCGTACGTACCACAGTCAACTACACGCAAGCCGTCACCGGCATAACGGAATTCTACCTCTACGAGAGCGAGAAAGCTAAGGGTGTTCATGAACCAGGAGACGCCCCAGTAGACATTCTCGTCCACGACGGTCGCGCGCATACGCCTTCTTTTACACTCGACGACAACGGATTCTCATTGCATCCATTTCACTCCGCGCATAAAAATTGGGAGGACGATGAAGCCGTACGGTCTCATTTCTACCCTGAAGTCGTCGATTTCTTGAAGCAAACGTTGGGAGTGAAACGGGTTCTTGTTTTCGACCATACAATCCGCAGCGAAGCAAATGCTAGAAAGAAAATCACCGACGAGACAAATACTTCCCAGCGTTCTCCCGTCATGCTCGTGCACTGCGACTACACATCTGAATCCGGGCCCCTCCGTGTACGCCAACTGCTGCCCACTGAAGCCGATGACCTACTCTCTCGCCGCGTCTGCTTCATCAACGTTTGGAAGCCCATCAATCGTGTTGTCGAAGAACGGCCCTTGGCAATGTGCGATTCCCAGTCTACCCAATCCGATGATTTCTTCAAACTGTTCCTTAGATATCGTGATCGTACGGGTGAGAATTACGTGATGAAGCCTAATGAGAAGCATGAGTGGTGGTATTATCCGAAAATGACACCCGAGGAAGTCGTGCTGTTGAAGACTTTTGACTCGGAGACGGATGGGAGAGCGAGGTTTGTGGGCCATACGGCGTTTGTGGATCCGGATAGTAAGGAGGATGCGCCGTTGCGTGAGAGTGTGGAAATTAGGACGATTTGTTTCTTTTAGAGCGTCTTGCAAATAACTTTACGTATGAGTACGTAGAGCTGTAGTACAGCTTGTGTGTCTGTATCCCGGCTCATGTGTTGCGCGTGTTCGTGAACTACGCAGATGCGAGGTACACTCAGACTGCAAGTGACAAGTGTCCAGACCGGTTTATTGGCTCTGCCCCACGGAAATCACGACCGTGTAATTACAGAACCGTACCTCAAACCCTCCAATAATTAAAAGCACAACAAAAAATGACAAATACCGTATACTGCTTCGAGAAAGTGAAGCGAAGAGAAGAGAATTTATCCAATATGCGGGTAGTAATCCGCCCACCTCGGTGTCAAAAACACACCAGGTACCGCATGAAAGAGACTCCAATACGACTCCCAGATCAAATACCCCCTCGCCAATGCGTACGCCGTATTAAGAATAAATCCTACAACGAGAAAGGGTGTTTGCCAGAGCTCAACCCCCCCAAACTCGCTACTCAGGCCTGAAGGGTTTGAGAATAACATTTTACAGGCCGTCCAGAGGGCTACCCAGTGTGCAAAAAACATGTCTGCCTGGTCTTCACTCTGAAATGGCATTTCGACGAACGCCTGGACAATCAAGTAAAAAATGGGACCGTAGCCCATGATTGTAATGGAAGAAATCCTCCAGAGGAGTTGCTCGGTAGAGTTGCGGAAGGGGGCATTCCACGCCAATGCATGTAGACCGCCGTACACGATACCGGATACAATGAGGATTGTTGGGACCAAACGATCACGCTCGCTAGGAAGCAAGCTCTCTCCCAAATTGGTGGGTGCCAAAAGACTCAAACCCCGATAAGAGGAAGTTACTTGCGAGTACCGCGTGAAGTTGTGACGCACAGGGGCAGCCAGTGTCCATAGTTCAGTATCGACCACTCCAAGTAGCAGGTTTTCCCCAATACGTGGGTCTAAGCGAAAACCGGTGTGCAGTAGCTCGTCCCCTGGGTTGAGGTCAATTACAGCGTCCGAGTCTGCATCGCGTCGATTGTGTTCCACATCCGGTATAACTTGGTCATGAGATCCTTTCTCTTCGTCTTCGATGAGTACCATTTTGGCGACGAACTCAGTACCGCAGTGCCTCCATGCTAAGAACTGATGAGCGCTCTTGGCATGAAGTACAATGGGTTCTGCAACGTCTAAGGGTTTGTGCCCCCACAAAATGTATACTAGCGAAGCGCATAAGCAGTGCGTGAACGTGTTCATCTACAAAAGTAAGTCACTGGAGTTCTCCATACACTTGCACGAATGTGTTTCCGTTGGGAATGACCTACTTCGAGTAGGGTGATCGGTAAAGGTTGCGCGAAGCGTGATATGCACTGCGCCATGAACCACAAAGTTTGTATAAATACAATGGCTCTTGTTAACGCATTGGTTTTGCTTTTGTCCTCAATGACTCTCTCGGAGATTTGTGTGGCTATGCTCGGGTCGTATTCCAGTAAGAGTTCGAGCATTCTGGGGTCTAGATACCAGATTTTCGCCTTTTCAGCTCGTAGGTACTGTTTCTGCCACTCCCTCGTATCTATCACTATGCCACCCATATTCGCAAAGAACATCTGTGTGGGAGACAGCTATTCTCTGTTAGAATCAGGCACTCGTGAAAGTGATGGAGGCCTACTTCTTTGCAGGTCACACTGTGTCCGTCAGTGGCCTCGCCTACTCGCGAAGCTTTTCTTGATTCGATGAATTGCGACGCAGCCGTGTATACGACAACCTCTGGCGTGAAAACACCGAGTAGCAACCAGCCAATCTTTATTAGGAACGAACGAACACGTCTGCACAGATCAGAGACCTCATCCGAGTCAAATGCAGGAACATCCTGGCGAGTGATCCAACGGAGCGTTTTTAGAAGTCTGTGAACAAAGGTGCGCAGCTTGGAATTCTCCAAAGGCTCAGGAGGAGGGACATTGAGGTGTAAGGCGGTCCACACGCAGAGGATCATCGTCAAGATACAGGTCCACAGTATAGACAATGTGCCGCGGCCTTGCGGGGCAGGCTGCCAAGCGACGGAGGCGTTGCGGCCCTGCGGGTCACCGAAGATGCGGTCCATCGTTGTTGCGTAATTCGTGGAGTCCTGGTGTGATGGAGATGCGAGTGTCAGAACGGGAGGTTGTTGTAAGAGTCTTCGTCAGGCTCGAGGAACAGGCTGAGATGGGCGCATAGCCCCCACGTGTTGATGCCATATCGCATCAGGCTGAGCTTTTGCCGCTGAAGCTGGGGCGGATGCAGGACAGCTCAGCTCTCGTGGTTTTACGGGAGTGGTAGTTAGCGTTAAGCGAACCGTGAGTAAGCAACAGCATCTTGGGCAGTTGCCAACATGCTGCTTGCGACTAGATAGAGCACCATGGACAATTGCGGCCATGTTCCTAACCCTACATCCCCTAGACAGGGTTCATTGTTTCGAGGTATTGCACACTTCACGTGCATGGTCATGGCGGAGCTGGTTCGACATGCTGCAATCGCTTTGCAGCTGCCGTTGACCGAGCGGAATGAGAGACGCAACAA
>Ga0247803_1001822_pt1 | contig 11014 bp, 12 predicted proteins | sample UWRJL014104B1_FD_180928 | JGI IMG/M metagenome (GOLD analysis project Ga0247803, IMG submission 180928) | Plant litter microbial communities from Arlington Agricultural Research Station in Wisconsin, United States - UWRJ-L014-104B-1 | ecosystem: Environmental > Terrestrial > Plant litter >...
ATGGATACAACATTCACGTGTAAGGACTTCTAATGCACGTTCATCGGATGGTGTGGTTCTCAGCGTGGGGGTCCGTTCGTCTCCACACCACGCTAGAAATTCGATTGCCGAAGCACCTGCCCATTGAAGGTAGTATCAGGAACATTTGTGGAAGCCCGTCGTGGCCCAACAAGGCGGTTGGTCGCGTGGCAGACAGGTAGGTGCATTTGCTTTTGGGAACGCACGAACAGGTGTGCTCATCTATCTTTGGCGGATGCAGCGAATGAGAAGTTTCTACGGTCGAGGTTCCCGCTATTCGTCGCGATGAAGACCGGGCACTGGGATGCATGCTAGTTCTGATGAGATGCACAATGGCGGAGTATCTGGTCCAGCGCTCCGAGCGTACCACCTACAAAGGCTTTCGAGGGTGCGTGTTCACGGCGTGGTTGGAACTGTGCAATGCGCCGACCGCGCAAACGGTACAACCCAGACTCGGGGTTGAGGCGGTGAAAACTTCCCCGCACTGTGCACACTCCCCGTCCCATCCATCCGATCCGATGTCGCCCAGCAGGAGAACCCAGAGCCCGCTCCAACTCATGCTAAATTTGACCGGCCCCTCGCTGTTGAATTTTTTAACACTCGCGAGACTTGAGCCGTTTTGCCAGCCCAGCGCCGCAATCTACCTCTTCATGGCGGGCTCGTGTTCGCTAGGGTTGGGGCCGGCTCCGCCATGGTGCCGTATTCAAAGGCAGATTGGGCGCGTGCTCGGCGAGGTCGGTCCCATCTCGCTGCACCTGCATGTCGCTGCGATAGAGACGAGATGGCGCGACGGGGGATCGCCTGACACGTTTTGGGAGCCGCAGGCCGGAATCCTGCGCTCGTCGGCCGTTCATTGGTGAAGGTGCCTGTGCCGGTCAATTGATGTTTGACACCTGGCAGCGAGTCCGTCGTCCATCACGAGCAGCTGAGCGTGGTCGTGCGACACTGCAAGGAATAGCGTGCGACACGCCGAAAGCCTGGCCGCGACAAGAAAAAAGTCTCGTGTTTAGCCGCCATCTCGGATGCGAGAGGCGCGGATCCAGGCTGCTGACAGCTTAAAATCGCAGTGACCGTGTTGCTGGCCGGCCTACGCCGTGGACGGTGAACGGCTATTCGGAGCATTCCATGGCGTGCGCAGTTTAGCACCCGTCCTCAACATCTTCCACCATGCAAAGCAACTTCTGGCGCAGTCTTGATAGGGGCAGCCTTATCGTGCCCTAACCTGGGACGCCCTGGTCTCAATTTCACATGGTTGCGAGTCTCGGGAAAGACGCGTCTTTTGGGCAACGGGCCATGCTTGCTGCATCCTGGAGCCTACAAGCTCCCGCTACACTTCCCTAGTGATTGGCCCCACTACCCCAAAAATGCGGCCCAGCCAAAGCCATGTACTTCAATGCCATGCCGCTTGCGACCAGGCAAGAGGTGTACTACGTGTATATGGGCGACGATTGCCCGCGCTGACGTTCCAGGGTCTGTCTTACATAGCGGCCCTTTCCGAGTCCTTCTTTGCGTCATTCAGCCTCTTCTATCCACCTCCATATCCCAAACATGAGCACCGGCGCACACTACCCTCCCCCATGACGACCGCGAGCTTCACCCGTTGCATCCCTACCTCGACTAGCGCACATGTCTGAGCTCTTGCCAAGTCGACACGATGAGCTCACGGACGCTGACCAACGTTGTAAACGACCAGACGGTCGCGCTGAACGCCCTCATCTATGGCTATGCCGGCCACTCGCTCGTCACCCCCCAGCATGCTCTCCAGCAGGTATGGTGGACTGAAGAAAGAATCAACGAAAAAGTGACCATCGAATTCATCACGTCGAGGCTGCGGCCGAAGGAAAGAGAATGGCTGCATCGCCCTGTGGGATTCGGGGACCTTACCGACGACACATATATCGAATGGATCTTGGAGAAGGCGCGGCGGTTGTTCCTGATCCTTGCAGAGGTCGGAGAGGCGGACAGGATCTTCGGCGTGGTGGATAGGTCGTGGGATGATGATGATTTGCCACTCCAGATGCCGGACATCGAGGATCTTGCATTAGCCAACAGACGAGACGAACAGGCCAACGCCCGTTTCTACCACACACAGTTCACCTTTCTGCTTCGAGAGCTCCGAGAAGGCGTGCACATCGACTACGCGTCGAACGAGGAGATACCGATCGAGTACGTTATTTCGCTGCCGCCTGCCGTCAGCCTGCAGAACTGGTCGCGGATACATCTGCCCAAGAAACAAAATGAAATCTACGTCAGGCGCAAGTTTTCGCTCGGCAACGCGGAAACGATCGATGAAACCGAGGACGAATACTTAATGGACGTAGACAGCGCGAAGATGGTGGAGCACGAGCATATCGTTCCCGTGTGGGCATCCTACACCGCGAAGGGATATGGCTATGTCCTCACAAATTTTGTGGCGCAGCACACGCTGAGGTCCTTCATAGACCATCGAAACCCGACTCAGTATCAGAAGCTGCCCAAGCCATCTCGGAGATATTTGCTTCTCAACTGGCTTCACTGTATAGCCGATGCTGTTGTCACGATGCACGAGAACGGTTTCTGTCACTCGGCAATTCGCCCATCAAACATTCTTATCGACGAGAACAACCACATCGCATTCAGTGACATTGGATGTCTAGAGACGTTCCAGCGAGACAAAAGACCAGATCCAATGGACGCATACGTATACGGGGCCCCAGAGACCCAAAACTCGACGAACCCTTTTGACGCACCTCCTTCCTCACCGACCGCCAATAGGACACGGAAGCCCTCTAGCGCGAGCAAAAGCTCCTCTGGCTCAGCCAACAGCAACACTTCGCAGCGTCAAAAGTTGACAAAAGTGCCAACAAACGAATTCTCCGGATTCAATTTTGGCTTCAGGAAGAACAAGCAGCCGGTCAAGCAGCGACCGCGTATTGACGATTCCGAACAGGCGGATGTATACTCGCTAGGATGCGTCTTCCTCGAGATCATCACCTTCATGATGAAGAAGAAGCCCCACGATTTTGTCAAGCACCGGTCCTCGAAGCAGAGAGTCAACGCAGGCGGGAAGAACTCGCGCCTAGATTCGTCGTATCATGCAAATTCGGACAAGGTAGCGACGTGGATGCAAATACTAGAGGATGCGGCGAACTCACAAGAAGACGATGCATTCCACGCCGTGCCTCATTTGCTCACCCTCGTTCGCGGAATGCTCGGCAGGAATCCCCATCTACGCCCGAGCGCAAGGGACGTTCGAGACCGCATTCTCGAAACCCTCCTCAACCACACTTCCATCCCGGACATCCACTGCCGCGAACATAGTCACGACATCGGCGCCGCAACGTCCACCTCCGGCTCCGACCGCGCCTCATCCATGTCCTCGTTCCGCGCCTCCTCCATATCAACCGCATCAAGCTCATCCAGCATCAACTCAAACGCGAGCAGCACGTCCACGTCCTCTTCCTCCTCTACCGTGCGCGTCTCCTCGATACTGAACTCGTACTCGGACCGCTCGACGCTCGCTGAAATTCGCGAGCTGGACGACGATGATAGCGCGTCGATATTGACGATTGTGAAGCCGATACCACCGTACATCAATGAATCATATGAGTGTCCAAGGACGGCGCCGGTACCGCCTTCGCCGCCTGTGTCGCCACCGGTTTCGCCGCGTTCGCCTGTTTCGCCGGTGTCGCCAATGAGCCCGGGGTTTGACAGGGCGGAGAGCCCGTCGAGTGCGGTCGCTATGCAAAAGCTCAAGCTTTGGAATAAGCCGCGTATGCTCTTTCCGTGAATCAGCATAGCTTCACCAATGAGCCCGACACCAGCGAGTCCCGGCACCAGACACACATGTTCTTAGCTTCGATGTGTTTCCTGCACAGCGGAAGAGCTCGGTGTACAGGTCCTCCGTTCCTACTCCTTCAGGTTTGACACCACTCACAAACGTCGTAAGCTTCGATGTGTTGCCTGGATAGCGGAAAGGCTAGTCTCTCCGTAGTCTTGGATGAGATCTATTGGGGAATCGCTCTTCCCATTAGGACCTCCAGCTTCGACACCACAGTCGCACATACTCGAAGTATTTCCCGGACCGTGGAAGGGCTATTTTCTCTGTACTCTTGTTTGGGAGGTAGATGTACGACTTCTGTGCACCCCTCTCCTCTCTTCGAAACCACAACCGTTCAAATCTCTCGTCCGGATTTGATCCCTGGAACATGGAAGTGCTAGCATCGTCACCGGGCAAACCACCCGCATCCTACAGTTCCAACAACCTTCCAATCACACAAGCGCACTAACCATCCAGCTTCGCGGAACCTGGCACTCCGTTGGATCACCGCTGCTTGAGGCAGCTCCTGGGGTCAATCCTCAGAGGGGGATGGTTATCTGGATAGGGAAGGTGTCATGGCTGCTGTTTCACGAAAATCGTTTGCTGGAATTCACATAGCTGAGACAATGACAGGAAGAGTTGGAGGGGGGGTTCTGTAGTACGGCATTTGGACGACGAGAACGCACCGGGAGGTAATAATTCGGCTACAATGTTGCTGCAATGTTGGTCATTACTCTGGGAAGCTTGGTCGAGATGTATCGGGTGACGTGTGGTAGATTGAGTCTAACATGATCCCAGTAAAAGCTTATTACTATGAAAGGAAGGTGTCTGTGAATGATCCATCACGTGGCTAGTCAAGAATCAACTAACCTACTTTGACCTAGCCGAGTGCGGGGTTTATTCGCATTGTTCTACTCTCACTGCACCTAAGGTCAAACATTAGCATCCGGCCTCTGCATTAGCCACCGGCCTCCTAAGTGCCAATCCACATTCCGCTGTGCATTTGCCAGCACACTGTTATGCCACCATCGCACGATGTGCCGCCATGCAAGGGGTGCATCTACGAAGCCGTTGACCCTTACAACGAACATCACGCCAAATCTTGCCACGTCGCCAAGGGTGGTTCGGACCACGGGTTCGACGCTCGTGCATTTGAGTGGCATGGCTTCATCTGCTGTGTCTGTTTGACCGACGGCAGGATGCTTGGCTGCAGGGTGTCCACGTTGACCGCTAACATACCGTCCGTCTTAAGGGTTGGTATTAACGTTTTAGCTACATGAGACGAGGATTCGGGTTGATGATAACTCCAGCATGATGCGAGCTACCTGTGAAGATGGCCGACGCAGTATTCAAGCATTGAGCAGGACACTCACTGTTTTCGTCATCGATACTCCCAGGAGCCGAGACCCTGTATGCCTGCGTTATTATTTTATACTATTCGTCACACACCTCCGGCGTTTTAGTACTACCGAGGTACTCTCCAATCTCACTCAACCCAACACCCTCTGCAATCCCATGTCCGAACTCACTCTCGGACAATAATACCCGCAGTTCTCGTTCTGATCTGTGGTGTGAAAAGATTGGGAAGGTCACTCGCAGCACCCGGTGACTTTGGACGCGTGATGTCGAAAGAATGCATTGTCCTGCATAGATCGACGGAGGCGTACAGCCTCCAAGCTTGATCCCGCCGCTAATCCTAGGCGGACAGGGACAGCATGCAGCTCCCCTGGAGCTATTGCGCGGGGTACTGTCAACTGCAGTCTTAAAGTACATGGCTGGCGACTACGCTGGTACATAATTGAATGGTTCCCTTCACATGCGCCGTTTGGTCGGCCATCTCTCACCGCCAGAATCACCACCGATCCGCCTCAATGCAAACGCATCCATCTTCGTGATCCGTTTGTCTCCCCAGGCTACCTGACCGCTCTTATTGCCTCCGACTCTAGCATTATAAAAGTCACACCTACGAACGCAAACCATACAACAACCTTTTCACTCTGATCAATCCATCCGCGAAACATAATTCAGAATGCGGTTCTCCAATCGGCTGCTTTTTTCGCTGCTGGTGTCGGCATCTCTTGCCATAGCTCTTGACAACCGCAGATTGTTTAGTCGCCAGAGCAACAATACCGACTACGTATTAAAGAAAGGCCCACTCGACACCCCGTGGACCGAAAAAGTCGGCACAAATCCATGGCCCGAGTATCCCCGTCCCCTAATGGAGCGTGCGAATTGGCTGAATCTCAATGGAGTGTGGCGGTATCGGAACGTAACCGGCACCGATCGCGCACCGGATGCTCCACCCTTTAACACCGAGCTTGAGAACCCTGTGCTAGTACCTTTTTGTTTGGAAAGCGCGCTGTCTGGTACGTGGTATTGCGGTTTCGATGCAAGAGACGCTAACAGCCGACAGGCGTCATGGGCAAGAAGAACTTCCGCAGCTGGTATCGTAGGACGTTCGATGTGCCCACCGAGTGGAATCCGAATAATCGCGTGCTACTCAATTTTGGTGCCGTAGATTACGAGACGACGGTTTACATCAATGGACAAATGGCTACCAAACATGAGGGAGGTTATTGGGCTTTCGAAGTTGACATTACGGACTATCTGTCGAAGAACGGGACAAACGAGCTGTATGTAGATTGCACTTTCCACTACCCGGAACTGACCAGTATTGCAGGCTCGTCTATGTTTGGGATCCAACGAATCTGGACATTGCGCGACCTCCAAACGGCAAGCAGGTACTCGATCCGCAACACATTTGGTATACGCCTTGCAGCGGTATCTGGCAGACGGTATGGCTCGAGTCAGCTCCCAAGGAGCGAATAACCAAGATCGATCTTAGCGCGGATATGAATGGCGTTGGTATGAAATCATTGTCCCAAATCATTACGTTCGAATCAGCTAACAGATTCAGTAAACGTCACTGTGCACAGCTCCGGAAACTCAAGCTCGCCATATGATTTCATAGTGCACAGCCCAGACGACCAAGCGCTCACTGCAGTTGCGAGAGGAAACACGAATGAACCTTTCCTATTTAAGTTGGAGGATGCGAAGCTATGGTCACCAGATTCTCCAAACCTGTACAACGTCACTGTAAAATTGGGGGATGACACAGTAGAGACTTACATGGGCTTCCGCACGGTGTCACAGGGCATCGTTGATGACATACCACGCCCTCTTCTCAACGGAGAGTTCATCTTCCAGATTAGCACTCTTGATCAAGGATACTGGCCCGATGGCATTTACTCGCCTCCTAGTGTGGAAGCTATGCTCTTCGACCTGAAGCTTCTAAAGGACACGGGATTCAATATGGTTCGAAAACATGTACGCACAGCTCCCGTTCCTGGCCAACTTGCTTGCTAACGTCCAGGGCAGATCAAAGTCGAGCCACCTCTTTTCTACCAAGCATGCGATCGCATGGGCCTCATGGTCATGCAAGACATGCCTTCCATGACTAACGAATTCTACGACCGGAACAGAGATCCTGATGTCCAATCCATCGCCGGAGTGGCCGAAGTGGCCGGATGCTCGACACTAGCAGGCAGTAGACGCAAAGATGAAATTTGGCCAGAAGACCAGGCCGAGTTCGGTCGTCAGCTCGCAATACTAGTCGAGCAATACAAGAGCTATCCAAGCATCATAGCATGGGTGCGTTGTTTACCCAAGAGTGTCGAGGACTCGAACTCATACTGTTATAGGTTATCTACAATGAAGGTTGGGGCCAGCCAAGGTTCGGTGCTCCCGAATTCGGTTTCACCGCTATGGTCAAATCGCTTGATCCTACACGGCTTGTGAATGCTGTCACTGGTTGGCACGATGCCGGTGCGGGCGATTTCCACGTAGGACCAAATCCCAGCCACATCTCCTCATATTTGTTAACGAAGTGACTAGGATAATCACCACTACTCATACCCTCAGTGCGGCACGCCGTGGTACTCGGCCGACTCCACTCCTTACGACCCCAAGCGCATCGGCTACCAAGGCGAATTCGGCGGCATCGGTCTCAACGTCTCAGAAGAAAAGTGCTTCCCCCCAATAATACCGACTCATCCGTAAACAAACAAAACTGACAGTTGATTAGTGCCTGGAAAGTCCAACGCTCCATCGACGAAGTCAACAGAACCTACGAAATAACCCCCTCAAAAGAGTTCTGGAACTTGCGCGCACACAAGCTCTTCGTCGAGCTACAGGAGCAAGTTGAATTGTACGCCTGCTCTGGCGCAGTCTACACGCAGACGACGGATGTAGAGGGCGAGGTTAACGGATTGGTGTCGTACGATCGGAGAATCAATCGTATGAATGTGCAGCAGTGGAAGGATGATATTCAGGGTTTGTATGATGCTGCGAAGAAACGGGGAGGTGGGAAAAAGGTTCCGATGCCGGTGCCCGTTGGGAATGGCCATGAGTGGCCTGTGATCTCCTTTAAGGGTTGACAGGAGCCTAGTGAGGTGTTCTTTTGCACCTTCGGTTTTGAATAGATTCATACGTGGAGATGGAGGGACGGCGGGGTAGCGGCCATTGATGCATTTCACAGATATTTTACATGTCATGGGGACCACGTTTGGAGATGACCATTCGAATGATGCAGTAAGCATTTCTACCTAAGAACCTCCTTCCCGACAGTCTATACAAGATGAACTCTACCACCAAAATTTCTCCATGAAAATAATATACAAAAGAAGGTAAAGATAACGAATGTACACAATCATCACTGACTCGCTCACGCAACAGCACTCCAAGACAGCCTCTCCGGCCTGCCCCTTCCAACCCTCTCCTCTTTCTTCCCACCCTTCATACTACTAACATTGACTCGACTAATCTGTAGCGGCTCTGGTGCAAACATCTTAAACATCATTTCATCCCGCTCGCTAGACGTCGACCGCGATGAATCCGGCGACCCATCGCGCGATGATGACGACGAATAGGGTGGCGAGGGTGGATGGTTTACTACCACTGGGTGCCGGAACTTGCGCGATGAGAGTGGAAGGGGTGGGGATGGTGGGGAGGCTGGATGTTGTTGGTAGTGTTTTTGGCCGTGGTGTGCGTACTGCGGTGTTTCGTCGTGGTTCAAATTCGGGTTGTGCGTCGGCGTAGGCGGTGTTTCCGCAAATACTGGAAGGGCGGGTAGCGGATTGTTCTTCCGGAGTTGCTGGCGGCTTTTGTTGCGAGGAAGACGCTTCAGGTTTTTTTCCATTGCCGCGTTGATGATGAGATAGACATGGTCCTCAAGCGGCTTAATTTCTACATCTGAATCCGGATCCTCGGGTTCCTGGCGCATGTTTTGGAAAGAGTTGCTGCGCCGAAGGATGGATTTTGTGTTCGTGTGTTGCTGCGGAATGATTTGAGGGCCCGGTGAAGTCGACGGCCGGTTGTCGCTGTCGTTTCCGGAGGATGGGGCGCTCAAGAGGAAGACGGCGCTCCATGATGGATGTTGCTTTCCGCGTGGATTTTGTGCGCGATGGTGTGCGACGGCCTTGGTCGAGGCTGGGGTGATTATCTCAGGACTGGTTGGGGCGAAGCGCACGCGTTTCTTGATGCGAGGACGGGAGGCTGGCTTCGGGGGTGGCGGCGACCTGGTAGCTGGCGCTGGGACAGGGCGTATATCCTTCGCGGGGATGTTGAGAACAAGAGCAGGCGGTGGATTCGTGCCTTCTTTGATGGGTGCGCGTAGCTTGAGCGGAGGTGGAGCGACGTTATGTGCTCTTGTGGGGCTTTCGATCGCGGTGGGAATCCAAGGCTTGCAGTCGAGGAGTTGGTTGGCTGGGTGGAGGGCTTCCGCTTCAGCTGCTTCTTCTTCGAGGGTTGAGAGAGGTCGGGGTATGTGTTGTCCTGGCAGGGGCGGTGGAGGAGGAAGAGGAAGAGCGGCACCTCGACCGTCGTGAGATGCAGCTGAGAGTGAGGCGCGAATGAAGTTGCGCGTTGACTTCTGGAGATCCGTTGAGGTGTTGCGCATTGGTGGCGGTGCCTGAAGACCTTCGGGTTGATATACCAGCTTGATGGGCGCTCTGATTGTCTCATGCGGTGTCTTCTTGGGCCCCAACTCTTTTGCACCCGGACGTCTCCCGCGTGCAACTTCAGGTTGTTGGTTGACTGGCGCAGATATGGTCCTGCGTAATCGAGCGAATGAGGACCGGTACGAGGAAGCGGGAGGATCGGAGCATGCTCTCTTGTGCTCGATTCCCGCTGTCTTTGCATAGCACGTTTGTTCCATCGATCGACTTGATCCAGGGCGTTGTACCTTTGCCGATTCCTGCATCCCGTGTTCGACTTCTCTAGGCAAAAGCGAGTAGGTTCTGTGAGTGCTAAGAAGCATGACGAGTAAAAGCCGGCCAAAACGCCGGATTTCGAAGGGCTGTCGGGCAATATGTACTATGTCAAGCGGAAAGACTGAGGAGAGTGGAGATGAGATGGAGAATTAAGGGACGGTAAAGAAGAGCCGTGCTTAACAACGACGGTAAAGCTATTCAGTAGCTGGCCGGATTGCAGGCGGGGAGTAGGCCTAAAGGCGAAAACAACGACGGAGTGCTTATACAAGACCGAGGCTCTGTGTGCTAGCCAACTCCTTCCGTGGCCCAACACCGAAACCTCGCCGCCTCCTCACCTGCTGCTACGATACTAGTATGGGCCATGATCACCTCTTACGACGTAGATCGCTGCGCCTACTCCGGCTACACTGTGCCCCACGCTCGGCTGTTCTTCGTCGTGATTGAATGGAGTGGTGATGCAGCCACTTGAGCCGCATCGGTCGCCCTTAGGCTGCCGTAAGCGGGTGCAGATGGGGCTGGCGGAGAATACAGGGGTCTGCACCGTAGAGAGTAAGATGTTCGTCGGAGGTTCGTCGGAGTTTTCAGGTGACGACGAGGCTAAGCTGGACGAGTATGGTAAATGCGTTTCGTATAGCTCCGGAGGTGTGAAACCTGGAGCATGTCCGTGGTGGTGTCGCATCGTCATTCGGAGTCTGGTGTCCGTCCCACGCTAGCGCGCAAGGTCCCGAATCGGACAAGCGCGGCCACGTGATACCCCCACCCCGAAGTGCTTACTCTCAGAGTTTTCTACAAACCTTCTTTGATCAGGCCAGAGGCGGGTGCTCAAGTGCCGCAGTCTTGCATCTGACGATTCAAAATATCCGGTCCGATCTTGGCAGCGGTCGAAGCCGCAAGCGACGCCGGACAACACGATGCCTCCACAAACATT
>Ga0247803_1001823_pt1 | contig 11011 bp, 5 predicted proteins | sample UWRJL014104B1_FD_180928 | JGI IMG/M metagenome (GOLD analysis project Ga0247803, IMG submission 180928) | Plant litter microbial communities from Arlington Agricultural Research Station in Wisconsin, United States - UWRJ-L014-104B-1 | ecosystem: Environmental > Terrestrial > Plant litter >...
GTTGTGATCTTGCTCTATTCTTTGAGCGGCGCATTACGAGGAGCGGGAGCTGCGGCAACGGCTATGCGGTCACTCATCGTGGCGAATTGTCTAAATATGATTTTAGGACCGATTTTAATTTTCGGATTTGGCCCGGTTCCTGCACTCGGAGTGGCAGGGGCAGCGATCGCAACAGCACTCGGCCGTTCGATTGGCGTAGGTTATCAACTTTATTCTCTAACCAGAGTCAATACAGCATTAGCTTTCGTCTTACGCGACTTAAGGCCGCACAGGGAAACGATTATTGCCATGATCAAAGTGGCAACGGGTGGCACCGTTCAGTTTTTGATTTCATCTGCCAGCTGGATTTTCCTTACAAGAATTCTCGCAGAATTTGGCAGCGACGTGGTAGCAGGATATACCATTGCGATCCGTGTGATCATGTTTACGCTTTTGCCAGCCTGGGGACTTGCCAATGCAGCAGCCACTTTGGTCGGACAAAATCTTGGTGCACAAAAACCTGAACGTGCAGCGCTTTCCGTGTGGAAATGTGCGTCCTATAATTTAATTTTCCTGGTAGGTCTTTCGGTGTTTATGTTCATCGGCGCAGAGCATATTATTGGCTGGTTTAGCCCGAACGTGGAAGCCATTCATACCGGAAAACTGGCTTTGCGGGTTTTGTGTCTGGGTTATGGATTTTACGCTTATGGAATGGTTGTGATCCAGTCTCTGAATGGCGCCGGCGATACCAGAACACCGACAATTCTGAACCTGATCTGCTTCTGGGCAATCGAAATCCCTCTGGCTTATGTGCTGGCGATCGTTTTTAACTTAGGCCCTATCGGCGTTTTCATCTCGGTTCCGGTCGCCGAATCTTTTCTTGCCTTGCTGGGTATCTGGCAATTTAAAAAAGGTAATTGGAAAACTGTAAAAGTTTAAATTGCCACGGATGCACGAATTTTTCACGAATTTCTGATTAGAATTCTTGAAAAATTCGTGTATCCGTGGCAAAAACCTTCTGTTGTTATGAATGAATTATTCTTTTAAGATTTTGAAAACCTGCTTCTGTTGTCCCGACATTATTTCCAGAAAATATATCCCGGATTTTACCGCGGCTCCTGAAATATTGATTTGCTGCGTTTGTAGGGAACCTGAGGAAATGATCGTTTTTTGTTCTAAAAGTCTGCCGCTGACATCAAAAACATTGACGTTCAACAGATTGCTTTTCTCCGTCTGAAAGTCCACATTAAAGACACCGTTTGATGGATTTGGATAAACTTTCCAGTTCACCTTATCAGAAAACGTTACAGAACGGATCGCTGAATAATTGAAAGTCTCATCCTTATCCACCATTTTCAATCGGTAATAACGCGTTGAGTAGCCGGTAATCTGCTGGTCTGTAAATTGATATTTCGTTATCGAAGCGGAATTGACTTTACCATCGACCTCGCCGATTTTTGTAAACAGATTCTGATTTAATTCTTTTTCTCCCGAAGCCATCTCAATTTCGAAGTGACTGAAATCTTTCTCAGCGGCAGTCGTCCATTCGAGTAAAACATTATTATATGCTTCTGTTGCATCAACTTTTTTAGCTGTAAATCCGGTCAGCTCAACCGGCAGAGGCGTGGCAGACTGAAGGCTGCCTTTGGCAAGCCAGAACTCTGATAAACTTTTTGTCTTGAATTCTACATAATATCCGTTGTCGTAAGGCACTTTCACTACATCGTCTGCCGACAACAAGGACCAGCTGCCATTGGTATTGTTCGAAAGTGTCCCATCTTCAAGTTCTTTACGAAAATCACTATACTTGGAAATCGCCAGATCGTAAGCCGAAGCAGGTTTTGCGCATCCGCCACATCCTGTGGCCGAAAGTAGCTGTTCAGTCTCTGAATCTGTAAAATAAAGCCTGATCACCGCGAATTCTAAGAAAGAAGTACTCTCCGGTTTAATCGTAAAATTCCTATTGTGATAATACTGACCATTGCTGTTACGCACGGCAGCCTGATTTAAATAGGTTTGAACAACTATTTTCCCTAAATCCTGATTGGGTTGAATTGAGGCTATTATTTTATCATTTTCGGTAAAATTAATCCAGCTTGCTCCATTTACATCTGATTTTGAAACTGTCGAAGATTCCGGTCCGGAGGAATAAATCGGATTTGCAAGATCGTAAATATGCACATCGTCGATCGCAATTCCCTCCCGGTTATCGCTGTCATCGCTCTGCATTGCAAAACGGAACCGGACGTTCTTCAGGCCTTGCGGAATCGGGACTGTGCTCACATGCCATCTTGTATAATCCTCCACACTCCACACGTCCTTATCAGATTTCAAGTTGTACCAATTCGTACCCGAACCATAGATGCCAAGTTTAGTCCAGATATTTCCGTCGGTTGAATACTCGACATACGCAAAGTCACAGAGTTTATCCGGGCATTTTTTCAAATCGATAGCGAGACTGAAACTCAGCGTCGGATTTGCCATTCCTGCAATTGCAAATCCAGGCGAATACAAAAACGATTTTTCGGAAGCGTTGTATGTTCCCGATAAATTTGTTTTCCAGGCTTTCGACCCGCTTGCTGCATTATTAATCTTCGCCGACACCGGACTTCCATATGCCCAGGAATTATTAATTCCCGCACTTTGCCAATTTCCTGCCTCAGCTTCAAAATTTTGTAAATATGGAAAAGATGAAATGATTGCGGTACTGACAACATCAATTTGTGCCGAATTATTGTCCGGTTTTGAATCCCAGTTATTTTCGGTCCATACCTTGATCGAATAAGTGCCTATGGATGAAAAATTAATAATATTCGAAAACTGGTAAGTCACATCTGCCTCACCCTTAATATATGAAATATTCTGACTGACTACCGTTCCATTATTCATTTGCAGCCTAATAGGAACGTCATATAGGTCGCCAGCGGAATTATTTCTGACGACGACACTTATTCTTTGATTATTGTAAATCAAATTATTTGACACGGGAGGAATGATTTTCACCAGTTCGATATCATTGGATTCTTTCGTGATCTGAATATCGTCGAAGCTATACCCCGCACCTCCATACTGATTTGCTGTCACCTTTTCACCATACTGGCCAAACCGAATCTGAAAACTTGCCGAGAAAGTCTTGCTATTTGAAGTGAGAATTTTGCTTAATTGTATAACTGCACGCTTATACCCTTCTCCCGGAGAACTGTGATAAACGTAAAGATTATCAGCTTCGATCCAGGAATCTGTATCTTTTGCACGAATCCATACCTTGTCATTTTCATTGTAATACTGCCCATGATTATTAAACCAGAACGATAAACGCAAATCATCGTTTGCCGGGTTGAACTGCGATAAATTAAAAGTTCCAACTAAATAATTTACGTTTCCGGCTGAAACATTTTTATTAACATCCAGTGTCAGGGCACGGCTTCCCGAATATGCCATGTCCGAGCCGACATAGGTGCGAAGCCTTCCATAAGCTGTCGAGCCGATAATATCAAAACGATCTCCGCCAATCAGACCAACTTGTTTAAAATTTGTCTGCTGGACTGGATAATTTTCAAATTGTTCCATAAACGGAAGCGTTACAGGTGCATTGTCAAGCTGCTTGAAAATTTGGGTGACTACGTTATTTTCTTCAACCGGATCTCCTGTTTTTTTAACAAAAACCCGAAAACGGTATGAGGCGACATCTCCCAAATTTGCAGTTGCTGCGAAAGTATGATCATAAGTCCCTCCTGGCTGGATCGACGGCTTGATGGTTTCCCATAGAATGGCGCTGTTATCATCTCCAATTGAATAACCAACCTGAATATTTTGATCCGAAACCTGATCATCAAGATTTTTTATACGAATTGTAACAGGATTTGAAGCCGAGAGCTCAGAAGTGGTGTGAATTCTGCCAGACTGCGCGGGAGAAATAATGGTTTCAAGTTTCAAATCGTTGTCTGAGATACTTCCTTCACAGTTTCCCTGGTTTGGTTTCCTGATAATCGCAGGACTGCGTCTTCCCGGATTTCCATTGATGCGGGCCCTGACCGAAACATAGTAGGTCGAATCTTTTGACAATCCATTTAAAGCAAAACTGGTACTCGTAGTGGTAGCCCAAAACGACATTTCATCACCTTTCAATGTCATAATTTCGTAATCGGAAGCACCATCTATCGCCGGCCATTGAATAGCAATATAGCCTTCGCATTGCGTCGGCGATAAGGCAACTGCCGGCACACCCAGGATTGTAAACGGTGCACTTTCGCTGACGATATCCGTGCCATCTCTCTTAATCCGAACCTTCGCCCCGCTTGTTGACACAACTGGCAAAGTCCATTTGATTTGTCTTAGATCAGCATTTACCGCATCTTGAATGGATGTCCATGAACCTCCGTTGTTTAGAGAATATTCGATTTTGAAAGTCTTTCCGTCATTTCCATAGGCATCCCAGTTGATGTAAATATCTTCACCACTCGCAAGATGCTCCTGTCCGGCCGGGTATGTCAGCGCTGTGGAGACGGGAATATTATCATAAACGACAACATAATTCTGATTTCCCTGCGTAACCGTTGTTCCGTTTATTACAATTGTATAATCCCCAGCTCCCGGATTATTGATGACAATTTGTTCCATATTATTCGTATCGTCCGTTCCGTTTCCGGCTGCAGACAAGATATTCTTAGGATCCAGCAGCTGTGGCAGCAATGAAGGTGAATCAGGGGAAATGACACGAAGATCAAGATTATTAACCAGAGCCTTTCCGCTTAAAACTGAGGGAGCCGGATCATTCCAATACAACATGACCTTTAATTGCGCTGTATTGGCAGGTACTTTTATCGTATGTTGTGCAGCAGATCCATTTGAGACTCCACTTTCAAAATAACTATTCTGATCAAGCATTTTAATTGACCGTAATAAATTAATTCCGCCATATCCGTTACCATAGTCGGGTCCGGCCAGTCCCTGATCCATGGCTCCATTACACAAAAGCGCTTTCATCAGTGCATTTAGGGGGTTATTTCCATTATGCAGCTGACGGTAGCGCTGATACATCAAAACCAGTCCGCCGGAAACCGACGCACTGGCCATACTTGTTCCGGTACTAACATTGTATTGATCTGTGGGAACCGTAGAGATGACCGACGATCCGGTCGCCGTTAAATCCGGTTTCATTCGCCCATCCTTTGTTGGGCCTTTACTAGAAATGTTGTTCAAAATACCTGATTCCAAAGCGTTTCCAACAGTTATTACATTTTTGGCGGAAGTATAACCCCCTAAAACATTTCCAAAGCCAGAAGGAACACCCGCGCATAAATTCACTAATCCGCTATTTCCTGCAGCAAACACATGTTGCAAATAGGGAAAGTCAAAAGCTTGCTGATCCAAAATTTTCGACGTCAGGGTATAATCTCCAAAATCACTGCAAGATCCTGCATCAATACCATAAGAGTTGTTTGTAATGACCATTCCGTAATCTCTTACATACATACCTGCATTAGCCCAAATATTACTGTTAATCTGAGCGACAACTCTGCTTTTCGGCGCATATCCCATGTATCTTTCATCGACAATTCCGGCACCGGCAATAGTACCTATGACATGCACGCCATGCGAGTTTCCTTTAATCCCGGAATGGTTAATAACCCTGGTGCTAAAATCGATATGCTGCTGCGGATCGGCATTATCTCCAACTCCGATTGTCACGCCCTCACCTTTCAGGTTAAAACCTAAAGGCAAAGATCCGGTTAGGGCATTGGCGCGCGAACTGGCTATACTTCTGTAATTATATGACTTCTCCTCTCCCGGAATTGCCTGGATATATTGGACGAATGGTAAACCTGCAATTTCCTTTAATAAAGTTTTAGGAATACGAATTTCCACAACCTGATAACCTTTCAGGTTTTCCGAGATGATCTCTATCTTCCTGGAAAGGAGCTCCTTTTTTACTTCTTCAAAGCTAAAAGACTTTGGAAAATTCAGCCACAAATCTATTTTGCCTGCAACCTTTTCAGCATGAACTGGGAAATGATTATTTGCCAGAGCAGCCTGCATCTTCTGATCAGGACTGAGTGTGATAATCGACCGTGCCAATGTCTTTTTCAATAACTTCAAATCAAAGCTATTGCTAACGGTAGCAGTATACGCATTATCCGGAATATAGTCCAGTAATTCAACCCCGGCATTTTTTAACTCTTCTCTGGTTGATTCCGCAGGTATTTTGTCGAACTGGATAATTACCAAAGATTTTTCCCCCGCACCGGAAGTACGTAAACCAGACTTCGTCAGATTTTCCGAAATATTATTTTCAGGTACTATTGTTCCACTTTTGAGATAAAGCTTAGGTACCGGCTTAACCTGTCCTTCGGCATGATGCAAATTGGATAGATTGAAAAACAGGGCCAGACAAAACAGATAAAATTTGGTGTCATACATGTCTATGGTGGAGGGTTATTTTATTTTTTTCTTATTGAATAAATCTGTAGGATGTAACTTTTTGAAAAAACTACTTCGACGTATTTGCGGATGTAAAATTCTTTTTGCTTCACTTCACCTCTACAAAAATGCCTCCGAAGTCATCTATTTTTTATCAACTTGACTGATACGAAATTAAATTAAAAAAAGGGCAGGAGCATTTAGTAGCAGTACTACGTCGGCATAGAAACATTTGTAGACATATATCGCATTTGAAGCAAAACAGCGAGGATTTCACTTAAATCATACTTTCCGGGAAGAAACTAAAGTCCTCTTTAAAGCAGTTATGTTTAAGTATGTGCAAACAATTTATTTTACGGTTGGAAAAACCGATAAAAACACTAAAAATTAGTTGGCTATTCGATAACCTTACTGCGAACTAGTTATAAAAAATTCCACATGAAGATCGAACAAATTTATACAGGCTGCCTGTCGCAAGGAGCCTATTTTATTACATCCGGTAACGAGGCAGCAGTTATTGATCCTCTCCGGGAAGTCGCGCCATATATTGAAAAAGCGAAAAAACTGAATGTGGAAATCAAGTATGTTTTTGAAACACATTTTCATGCCGACTTTGTTTCGGGCCATATTGATCTTGCTGAAAAAACAGGTGCTGAAATTGTCTACGGCCCAAATGCCGAGACCGGTTTCACAGCTCATATTGCAAAAGATAACGAGGTATTTCAGGTGGGAGAAATATCTATCAGGGTTTTACACACGCCTGGCCACACGATGGAATCTTCCTGTTATTTGCTTTCAGACGAAAATGGAAAAGAGATAGCACTTTTTAGCGGCGACACACTTTTTATCGGTGATGTCGGGCGTCCGGATCTTGCTCAGAATGGGGCGGTAACACAAAATGATCTGGCCGGTATTCTATTTGACAGTCTTCGCTCAAAAATTATGACTTTGCCTGACGATATCACTGTTTATCCTGCACATGGCGCCGGTTCTGCCTGCGGAAAAAGCATGAGCAAAGAAACCAGCGACTCACTGGGTAATCAAAAAAGGTTCAATTATGCGCTTCGTAAAGATATGACAAAGGAAGAATTTATTGCTGAGGTAACTTCCGGGCTAACTGTGCCGCCTCAATATTTTCCGGAAAACGTTAAAATGAACCGCGATGGCTATGAAAGTATTGACGATGTTTTAGAACGTGGAGACCAGGCTTTATCTGCGGATGCATTCGAATCAAAAGCAAATCATACCGGCGCACTCGTTTTAGATACCAGAAAGCCCGAAGATTTCGCAAAAGGTTTTATTCCAAATTCTATTAACATCGGAATTGACGGTGGATTTGCACCTTGGGTGGGGGCCCTTATTCCTGATTTAAAGCAAAACATTTTATTAGTTACTGAACCGGGCAAAGAAGAAGAGGTGGTTACCAGGCTGGCCAGGGTTGGATACGATTACGCTATCGGATATCTGAATAATGGTTTTCAGACGTGGGGAAAATCTGAAAAAGAAACAGACTCAATCATTTCTCTTCCCGCCGAAGAATTTGCGAAAAGGTATAAAGATGGTAGTATTAAAGTTATCGACGTCAGAAAACCAGATGAATTTGAGGCCGGGCACGTCATGGGTGCTGAAAACATTCCGCTCGATACGATCAATGACAACATGTCGGCTTTATCAAAAACTGAAACTTTGTACGTCCACTGTGCCGGCGGATACCGTTCGATGATCGCAGCGTCTATTTTAAAAGCCAGAGGATTGACGATGTTATCAATATCGAGGGTGGTTTTGGAGAAATCAGCAAAACTGACGTGGAAGTTTCCAAACCGGCCTAGAAATTCATAACATCTTGATTTCAAACTTGCATAGCTTTGATTTGGTTAAAAAAAATATGTAAGTTTAAATAGTCTACAAAACTAATATAGATTAAATGGACTTATTTGAGATTATCCGAAAACCTTGGCCCTGGTACGTCGCCGGGCCTATTATTGGCTTGACAGTTCCGGTCTTACTGCTTTTAGGAAATAAGTCTTTTGGAATTTCATCTTCATTACGACACATCTGTGCAGCAGTTATACCAGCCAATATTTCTTTTTTCAAATACGACTGGAAAAAGGAAGTCTGGAATTTATTTTTTGTCGCAGGTATCACGATAGGTGGATTTATCGCTACTTTTTTATTGACAAATCCTGAATCCATAATTGTGTCAGAAGCAACAAGAGCTACTCTTTCTCAATTTGGAATCACAGATTACTCCGGCCTGATGCCCGCTGAAATCTTTTCGATTGATAATATTTTCACTTTAAAAGGATTGATATTTTTTGTCCTGGGCGGTTTTCTGGTTGGTTTTGGAACACGTTATGCGGGGGGCTGCACGTCGGGCCATGCGATTATGGGACTTTCCAACTTGCAATGGCCTTCTTTGGTTGCCACAATATTTTTTATGGCAGGAGGATTTTTTTCAACCTGGATTTTATTGCCGTGGCTTTTACAACTCGTCAACTAAATTCTTTCTGACTTATTTCTCGTTCATTATGGCTACTGTTAAAAGTAATTCTGCTTCTGAAATTGAGCTGACCGACCGGATTGATCAGGACATAGATAATTATGACGGCACCAATCAACAGTCTACTCAGGAAAATTTCACTTCAAACCTGAAATACCTTATTGTCGGACTATTTTTCGGAATTGTTTTTGTAAAAGCAGAAATTGTTTCATGGTTCAGAATCCAGGAAATGTTCAGACTTGACTCATTTCATATGTATGGAGTGATTGGATCCGCTGTGCTCACGGGCTTGGTTTCGCTGCAAATAATCAAACGGTTTAAAATAAAAACGGTCAGCGGGGAAAAAATTAATGTACCACCAAAAATTTTCAATAAAGGCCAAATTTTCGGCGGGTTCTTATTTGGCCTGGGATGGGCAATAACAGGTGCCTGCCCTGGCCCGTTATTTGCACAAATTGGAAGTGGATTTCTTGTCGTGATTATTACTTTATTAAGCGCAATCGCGGGAACCTGGACTTATGGATTACTTCGCTCCAGACTCCCGCATTGATTATATTTTTTTGGCGACGAGATATAACTGCTCATCTCCCAGCATAAAAGGATCTGCTTCCAGGTTTCCGAAAGCGCCAATGATCTTTAGTCCTGCGGATCGGAACATGAAATTTAACTCACCTAAGGTATAAATATGCTGGCGGACATTGAGTGTTACCCGCTCCGAATCCGAAATAAAAGTTTGTTCAGCTTCTATATACCCTTCTTCGGGATTGTAATCGTTTTGAGCAAGATAAGTTATATTCCCTTCCACGGGCATCCAGTTTCTTACCTGAAAATTTGGAAAAATACTTTCAGCCAGATTTTCCGTATGAATGCTGAAAAGTCCGCCATCTACAAGGATATCTGAAATCTTTTGCAAGAATTTCTGCATATCTTCCCGCGGAAAAAAACTAAAACTATTGCCAAAACAGTACGCCGCATCGAATGAATTATTTTCAAATGTGACGGTCAGTATATCTTCGCAGATCACAGTAACCGGCAAATTTTCCTGAGACGAAATTTTCTCCAATTCTTCACAATACTCTGATGATAAGTCGACACAGGTAAGTTGCGCACCAAAATCAGCAAGCGGCAAAGCATGACGACCATAGCCGGCCATCACGTCCAGAACCTTACTGCCTTCTTTCAGATCGAGCGTGTCGCGAAGAAAATCAACTTCGTATTCCGTATACTCATCGTCCTGATTTTGTTTCCAGGCCTTCTGAGGCAAACCTTTAAAATATGTATGATACCAGGCCAATGTGGTGGGGGTTTAAATTTCTGCAAAAATAGGTTAAAATTGTTAAACGCAGGGTTTAGGAAGTTTTACGCTGAGATAGAGGAGTTGTTTATTATAAATCAAAATGAATATAATAATGAGCTCTGCGTTTGACAATGTAGTTGCGGTAAGATAATAAACCCTTCAAAACTCCGTGACAAACTCCTTTAACACTGCGTTTTGATAACAGGCCAATGTTGTGGGCGTTTAAGTTCTGTAAAAATAGGTTAAAATTGTTAAACGCAGGGTTTTGGAAGTTTTACGCTGAGTTTGAGGAGTTGTTTATTATAAATCAAAATGAATATAATAATGAGCTCTGCGTTTGACAATGTAGTTGCGCTAAGATAATAAACCCTTCAAAACTCCGTGACAAACTCCCTTAACACTGCGTTTTGATAACAAGCCAATGTTGTGGGCGTTTAAGTTCTGTAAAAATAGGTTAAAATTGTTAAACGCAGGGTTTTGGAAGTTTTACGCTGAGTTAAAGGAGTTGTTTATTATAAATCAAAATGAATATAATAATGAGCTCGTTTGACAATGTAGTTGCGCTAAGATAATAAACCCTTCGAAACTCCGTGAAAAACTCCCTTAACACTGCGTTTAACAAATGTCGGAGAAGACTGCCTTTTAAGCGAAGTTCTATAACTTCTACATTCTCATCAATCCGGGCGTCAGGCGAAGGTAAACCTGGCCGGAAACAGGAATTTTTCCATATGCAGCTTTCAAATCATCACCAATTGCAAAGACGCTGGTCTGAATTCCGGCTTGTAAAAGCGTATTTGAAAACGAAAAAAGCTGAC
>Ga0247803_1001825_pt1 | contig 11001 bp, 10 predicted proteins | sample UWRJL014104B1_FD_180928 | JGI IMG/M metagenome (GOLD analysis project Ga0247803, IMG submission 180928) | Plant litter microbial communities from Arlington Agricultural Research Station in Wisconsin, United States - UWRJ-L014-104B-1 | ecosystem: Environmental > Terrestrial > Plant litter >...
TTTGGAGGCGCCGTACACGCTCAAGGGATACATCGCACGACGCTCCATTCCACCAGTGCTACCCAGCGGACTTCCGATGGCGATGAACTTTGGGTTGGGGGACTTGTCCAGCAGGGAGACGGTGGCTTGGAAGAGGGCGAGTGGGCCGTATGCGTTGGTCTCAATGTGGTGGGTGAGATCTTTGAGTTGGACTTGGGCGATTGGGCCGGCGGCCTGGCATATGCCTGCGTTGGAAACGACGACGTCCAAGGTTTCGATGCCGTGGTCTTGAGTGAGCGTCTTTGTGAGCTTGGCGGGGTCGAACTCGGTGCTATCGAGGGAGAGGACGATGAGCTTGCTGTTGGAGCCCGTGGAGAGGGAGGAGAGACTTTTGGCTGTCGAGTGCGCGGGATCGCGCACTGTGGCGATGACGGTTACGTTGTCTCGCGACAGGTACTTCTCGACTGCAGCACGGCCGAGGCCGCGGTTTGCGCCGGTGATGAGGTAGGTGGTGGACATGGTGAGGTGCAAGGAAGGTTGCTGGATGGGCAGTGAGCAAGATGGCGAGTGTGATGTTAATTGTAAAGGAGCGAAAGTCGCCGGTTTAATAGACTTTGATCAGCGAGAGCGGAACGTTCTGGTATCCATCTATTGCGTGTCATAATGACTTGCAGCGGCCCTCAATATCTTTCGCTGACAAAAGGAAAGCCGACAAAAGCGTGCGGAGATGGTGCACGATGTTGCGGAGATGGTGTACGATGTTGCGGAGTCGGCCGCTGAAGTTTCGGAGATGGTACATTACTGCGGAGATGGCTGACATATTGATCGCCATCCACTTGCGGACCTCTGGATAACCGGAGCCAACTTAGCAAGAGTATGGTACGCAATAGCAATGCCGGAGTAAGGATAAGTTTTCTTAGTAGTCTTTCATGCTTTGCAAATAATCAACCAAATATGGTAGAAAGAATACATCCGCTATGCGATAACACCTAAATTCAAAAATGGCAACGCAGCGTCAACGCCCAAATGTGATAACAATAGGTAAAGAATTCTGCTACACGCTTAAAATGCTTCGCTAATCCCTCATGCATATGCTCGCTCTACTGTTCGCACAGCTAAAGTCAATCCAGTCTCCCCAGCCGATCGTTCTTTTTACGCAGCTTCGCAGTCTATTTCCCTTCTGCGTCATTGCTCGAAGAACGATAAATCTTCCTATCTCGGCCCTGGCCGGCGTCGTCATGACTGCAACGATGATGACCGCGCTCTGTATCTCGATGTCTCTCACTTCGTCCATTAACATGGACAATCCGCTGTTTCTTATTGTCGTCTTCGGTTTCTTTCTTCATCTTAGGCCTGACAGATACAATAAGCACAAGATTGGATATTGCAAAAACTTGGTGCTCGGATCTTGTCATCTACCTGCCATCCTCAATCATCCGCGGTCGATCCCGCTCACGCTCGCGTTCGCGTTCACGGCCGGCATCGTCCGTGTCGTCATCGTCGTAGTCCCGACGCCCCCTTCTATCTTCTTCATCACGATGGCTGCGACGGGTTCGTCGGTCACGGTCTCGGTGGTCGCGCTCGTCGTAAGGCTCATCAACATCTTCCTCTGATCGAAGTTAGCGTCAAAGACCAGGGTTAGAGTAAGAATACGACATACCTCTAGTCTCGCGAATCTCCTTGGTGCGGTCAGCCAGCTTTTGGATTTCCTGTTTGGTAAGGACCCTCAACACAATGACACAGTCCAGTCGCTCTTCGAAACGCTCCTTGGCTTCTTCGAGGGCTTGCGGGTTGACGAGCTTGCGGTCGATCTTGGTCCATCGCGCGTTAGGTGGGATATCCTTGCCCTTCATTTGGCTCTTATGCGGTGCAACCCCTTCGCGTATTGGCTCGGGGTCCTCTGGAAACTTTGCTGTCGGCCTGCGAAGAATACCCCTAGGTGCAGGTAGGGGGTCCCTGGGCGGGGAAACGATCTGAACTGCCTTGCTAGGTTCCTCCCTATCCATGGAGTCGGGCTCTTGTACCATGTTTGCATCCAACATCTGAGATGTGTGGTCATCGTAGCGGGAATATTGAGGCTCGGCAGCCGTAGATACCGCCCCACGAGAGCGAATATCGTCGCTGCGATCACGAGACCTGTCCCTGTCCTTGTCCTCCCTGCGCCGACGTCGCTCTTTCTCACGATCTGCGTCACCAGGATCACGAGCTCGCCCGCTTCTCTCGGCTTCTTGCTGGATGCGACGTCGGTATTCTTCGTCCGGGTCCAAGGCTGCTTCCTTGGGTGGCTGTTCTTTTCGGCGCTCAGCCTCTCGTGCAGCATCCCTGTCCACGTAGTGACGTGGCCGCTCATCGCTACTATCATCGGAAGGAAGCTTTCGTGGTCTCCGCTCGCGGTCCTCGTCTTCGTACCGGCGTTCGCGAGGTTTGCGTTCGGGTTCCTGAGTCGAAGCATACGCAGCAGCGGCAAGTGGCAGACGCTCTTCTGGTCCCCAGTCTCCACGCTCATCCGGTTTCCGGACACGACGCTCATCTGGTGCGCGCTCACGACGTTCTTCTGGCACTGCGTCACGACGCTCATCCGGTATTCGGACACGGCGCTCTTCGGGTGCTCGCTCTCGACGCTCTTCCGGTACTGCCTCCCGACGGTCCTCTATGGCTCGCTCACGCCGTTCTTCAGGCACGCGATCGCGACGCTCTTCAGGGGCCCGGTCACGGCGATCATCAGGTCCTCGGTCGCGCCTGTCGTCTCGACGTTCATCGGGAGCCCAATCACGCCTGTCCTTCGTATCTCGCTCCTTACGTGGCTCACGTTCCTTGTCCAAATCTCGCTCGCGATCACGGTCGCTGCCTCGGTCTCGATCGCGGGATTTTAGCACTGCAGCACCGATGGTTGCCGCCGCACCAGCAGCAGCGCCAGCGGCTATCGGTACAGCGGATGGTGGTGACGCTTTGCCGTTGTCCCGGCGGTCCCGATCCCGGTCCCGCTCTCGTTCTCGAGGGCGTTCATCGAATGCTGGAATAGCTTCACGCTCACGTGCCGGTCGGGGCTCTGGCATGCGAGCTTCGGCGCGGTCGCCGGAGTAGTATTGATTGCTGTATTCCTCAGGCCTTGCACGTGGGACCTCTGGCGCAGTCCAAACAGGTGGACGCTCGAGAGGCGGATCCAGGATATGGCCGCTGTTTCCAGAAGCTATGCCGAATCCACGCGTAGCCACTTCGCGGTCTTCGAATCGATCAACGGGATTATACCTTCTGTTCTCCACGTCTCTATCTCGTCGGTCGTATTCATCGTGGTACGTGTCTCGTCGGTGATCTCGGGGCTCCTGGTGGATGGCTGGAGTGTGATGTCTGGGCGCAGCTGCCCGCGCTGGCACGACTTCTGCAGGATACGGGTCGTATTTTGGGACATCACGGGCACGCTCAAGTGATGGGGATCTACCCCGGTGGTGACTAGCAGGCTTGCTGGCCCCGCTGTTGATCTTATCAAAACCGCGAGTCGACGGAGGAGGGCCAAGTTCTCTGTTGGAGACGCGCGGACCACGGTCCAAGATCATGCTGGTGGGCCGTGAGCCACGCTCTACGCTGCCAGATCGAGGCCGGCGCCATGCGGGCTCCGTATCCCGGTACATGCTCGCAGGATCCGTGTAGGAGTAGCCGTCGTCGCCGAAGTCGGTGGCCCGTACTAGAGGCTTGGGCTTGTTATAGGTCCTGCCACCGCTGTTGACGCTGTAGCCGCGGGTGTCGCCGGAGGCCCCGCGACGAGCCTCGACTACATCCTTCTCTGCAACTAATCTGGTCGAGAGGCTGTCATCGTCCACACTGTAAATCTTCTTGTGCTCTCGTCTAGGGGCGTGAGTGATGTATGTCTCGGCACGATTGTCAAACGTGGACCGAGCGAGAGGGCTGGAGATAGATTCGTGGTGGGCGTGTGACCCATGGGGGCGGATAGGAATGGACGTGACGGGAGGTAGGATGTTGGGTCTGGTAAGTCGGTCATCGGACTCGGTGAGCGTGTTCCGCCGCGGTCGACCAGTATAGGTGTCGTATTTGAGACTGGAGGTCCGCGAACCAGATGATGTGCTCGGGGTGTGGATCGTGTGCTGCGGGTAGTGGGTGCTTGCAATTCGGTCGGCGCTGGATCTGGGCGATGCCGGACGGACATAGTAGCTCGAGTCCGAGTACGGGTCGAAGCTGCCCGACGATCGAGCTGGGTGCCCCAGCCGCGCACGAGGCGAAGACGGGCGGTAGTATCGCGAGTCCATGCTCGGAGACTGCGCGGTCGCGGCTGCGTGCAACTTCAGAGGCGAGAGCGAGACGGCGGCGGAATGACGTCGAGGGGGCAGCGGCGGGGTCTGGGTGGAGGAGTAGGAATATTTGCGCAGGGCCGCAGCCTTCTGGGGGAGCACGACACTAGTCATCGTCATGGTCAGCCGGTCGCTCGTGGGCGGATGGGGAGCGCAGATGGCACAAACGAAAGAGACTCTGTGACGAGTTCTGACGGGGAACTGCGTCGCACATATTCAACATACATTCGGTCGCTATGTGCTGGCGCTGGCGGCGGCTCAAAAGTTGGCCGGACGACTCGGTGGCAGCGGTCTGCCTGCTCACGGGGGGGATCGAGGCAGCTTCTTCACAGGGAGCCCGATCGGGGGTGGGTAGGAATCGCAGCCCAAAGGCACGCCCGGTGAGTGCAGGGGGCGAGGCTGTAGCGAGCTGCGAGTCAACGTGAAGTTTGCAGATGGACGCAGGGACAGCCCGGAGCGGAACAGCCAGGGCACGCAGGTGGAGCAGTCAGGCCGCAGATGAGGGGCACGCCGGGCATGCACCGGTGGAGCGGGCGCACGGGATGGCTGAGAGCGACGTCGTGCTGCGCGGCGCTCGCGGTGGACTGGAGCGGAGAGGGCGAGGGCGAGGGAGAGCGAGGCTAGGGAGATCGTGAGGTTCGGCAGCCCCAGAGTGCGCGGCCAAAGCTGGTTACGTGGACGCGGGCGCAGATGGCCGCTTGCTATGATGTCGCCAGCCGCTAAGCAGCGACGCCTCATCATTCGCCGGAGGATTTAAGGCCGTGACCCTTATTCTTAGTGCACGCCCCGCGCCAGTCGTCCAGGCGCGCGGTCAAGCATTCCACCCTCTGCCGCGCCCGACGTCACACTACTCGGCGACGCACCCACGCCTCGTTTTTCCATCCTGTCTTCCCCTGGCCACCGGTGCACTCGAACAGGACTCCGGTCGCGCCAGCCGCTGTCAAGCCAGAGGCGGCCCCGCTCTTTCGTCCGGCCAACACGACGTCGACTCTCGTTCGGGGCAGGATAGCCCTGCTGGCTGCCCAAACTAGCCCCGAGTCGTGAAATCAGCCAGAAGCCTCACGTTGGGTGCGCATTTGCGGCCCGATTGCTGGTGTCTGCTCTTCACTTCACGGCCACGTAGCACTTGGCTTCCGCGCATCTCAAACACATCCTAACGCTTTCCATTGCTCCAGTTACCCCTTTGGGCGGTCTAACTACCCTATGCATCCTCGATATGCTGCACGCCCTTGTTATCCCCCTTGTGCCCCAGCACGCTGCTCTCCGAGTCTGCGTCGTCGGTAACATGGTGGTGCTGCAGCTGCTTCGCCCGTGAATACCGAGGGATCGTGTCCTTAATGCATCCTTTGATGATGTCGCCTTCGAACAGATGGTGGATCGACTCGAGCGGCACACCCTTGGTCTCTGGCACACAGAAGATCGTGTAGACTCCCATAATAAGGCAGAAAGACCCAAAGAGCAGGAAGGTGCCATAGGTGATTTCGTCCAGCATCAAGGGTGTGATTTTGGCTAGTGATCGTGAGCAGACATCCATGTAGCCTAACGGGCGACCCACCAATAACAAAATTGAACAGCCACTGTGTCATCAGCGCCAAAGCCATCACCAACGACCGCACTGTGCCCAGAAGTCAGCTCATGTTCGGCACTTGTGCACCTGTACAAGGACAGGATCCGCTGTCCGCCAACGTACCATGGTTAGGCGAGCACTCCGACGAGAGGATAAATGGCACGGGGCCCCAACCTGCATGCATTAGCTAGCAACTCGAGTTCCACGGCAGCTACTTACCAAACGAATAGAACACCACGAACAGATAGACACAGATGATAGCGAAGATGCTGTTGCCGGTGAGCGGATCCCCAGGCTTGGTTGGGTTCACGGCAGCGTTAACACCGATGTAGAACATGGCAAATGCTTGTCCTGCCGAACCGATAAGGAGCGACCACTGCGAGTGGGGTTAGCACGGCGCTTTCATCATGAATTGGGTGGTAGCTAGGCAGAGGGGCATGCCGGTGAGTGCATGCACGCAGAGCGTGGACAACCCTGTCAGATGGAAATGGTGATGACCAGCACATACCTTTCGTCCCAATTGCTCTGTAAAGGCCATGAGACCAATTGCGGTGACCACTATCTTCACTATGCCATAAACGCCCGTCGCGAAGAGACCGGCCGAGGTGCCAACAAGACCGATCGACTGAAAGATTTGCGGCGCATAGTAATTAATCGAGTTTGTACCGGTCCATTGTTGCCAGAACATTAAGATGACGGCAAATGATGTCTGGTAGAACATGCGCTTGTTCGAGCATGCCGCCTTCAGCTGGGCGTTCAGTGGTAGCTTCTCGTGTCCGTGGAAGTCAGCCACAATCTCTTCCAGTTCTTGTACCACGTCCTTATCATCCGCAGGCTTGCCTCGGACCGTTGCCAGTGCCTTCGCAGCGTCTTTGACGCGGTCCTTCTCGACAAGCCAGCGGGGTGACTCGTTTTGGAACACTATTCCAACCAGCAATAGAGCGCCGGGAAGCATCTGGAGGGCGAAGGGAATACGCCACTTGGCCGAGCTGAGTGACGTGATCTGGATGTTGATGCCGTAGTTGACGAAGAAGGAGAGACATATCCCGGTGACGTTGAACAGCTGCATGCTACTACAATTAGCTTAGCCAGTACACAGAATACCGAAGACTCACCATCCAATGCAGCGGCCTCGGATTTCCTTGTTCGCGTTCTCGCCAATGTATGTTGGGACGACGGCAGAGATCAAGCCGACTCCAAAACCTCCGATAACCCGACCCACGTAGAGCTGATTCAGGTTCGTGGTGTTTATGGCGCAACAAGTCTGGACCAGAGAGCCGACGAGGAAAATGATGTCCGCAATGATGAGAGCCTTCTTTCGTCCGAATGTGTCGCTGACGTAGAACGAGGACATGGCACCAAAGAAACAGCCGGCCTCGAGAGTCTGTCAGCCGCGTTCTGCATCAGCGCCGCTTCAACGTACCTGTAGCACCGAGACGATATTGCCCTGGAGGCTGCTGAAATCGGGACTGTCCTTGTCCAGGTTGAAAGAGTGCTGGAAAGCGTCCATGGTGAGCACACCACCTGCGAGTCACTTGATTAGCTATGCCGACGGCTGCTACATTGCCGTTGTCGCATACCGATCAAGCCCGTATCCCAGCCGAACAGCATGCCGCCGAAAGAGGCGACAGCCGTGAGGAAGTACACCCGGCGATAGGCTTTGATATCGCTCCAGATAGCCTTCGGATCAAACTTCGCCATGATGAACGATGTCGCGTCTTCGCAGGGCTGGGGCTCGAATTTAAAATCTGGAGTGGCAGGCAGGTGGGCCTAAGATCAAGAAGGTGAAGGTAGCGAACGAAAGAGCGTGCTACCTGAAGGGTTTATATCTATGGCTGCCAGATGCCGATCGAAGCACCGCTACGCTAAATACCGGGTTAACTTCCCCGCGAAAGGCGACCTGGGGTCCGGGGATGGCTCAGTTCGACCTGGAGCCGCCCCAGTAACTACTTTTCGGCGAACGAAGAACTTTCAAAAGCCGCATGCTGTCGGATACCCGCTGACTTGTGCCGATGCATCTTACAGGTCATTCGAGCCTGAGAGGACCTCGGGAGAGTCGTGGGCGGGGGTTGGTTGCCGAGCGCCACTTCCGTCCCCAGAAAGGCGCACGGACTGATTACCCAGTGCCGACGTGTCAAACGCCGACAGCTTTACCTATGCATGCACGAGACAGGAACAAGAATAAGAACAAGAATCTTGGCACAAAGTGCGGTTGAATGTCTTTCACTGCTATCGCGTCTTGATTCTGACGTTTATGATATCCACTCTAAGACCTGATGCATACCACCCAAATTCTGCCTCTCAAATATTCGCCCGCTCCTTCTTCTGCTCCGGCACTTGGGTCAAAAGCTTTTCCTCCTTGATTGCCGACTTCAAATTGTCCAGGACGAGTAATTCCATGTCGCGCTAATCGAGTGTCAGTTGGGTCGCTGAGTGGATGGACAAAGAAGCTTACCTGAGTCTCGAAAGTCCCTGTTCCAATGTGAGGCAGTAACACCACGTTCTGAGCTTCAAGCAGGCCCGGATGTATCTTGGGCTCCTCCTCAAAGACGTCGAGACCAGCACTCCAGACCTTTCCGCTCTTCAAAGCATCTACCAACGCCGCCTCATCGATTATGGGCCCTCGTGCCGTGTTGACGATAATTATGCCATCTTTCATCTGGTCGAATTGTGGCTTCCCGATGATGTGCCTCGTCTTGGGGTTGAGTGCAAGATTGAGACTCAATACATCCGACGTCTTCAACAGCTCCTCAAACGTCACGTACTTGGCGCCGTTCTCTTCGTTCGCGGGCAATTGGTTGCGGTTGTGGTACTGTATCTTCATGCCGAAAGCTCTAGCGCGGTGTGCCATTGCCTGTCCGATCCCGCCCATGCCTAGTACACCAAGCGTTTTATTCTTCGGGTCGTGGCCGAGAGAAAAGTTACCCCGCCAGTTGCCTGCGCCGTCAGTTTCCGCATCCTACTCGCGATTGAAAAGACAAACCTTGTCTAACCGCTTGGAAGCTCTGCGTAATATTGCGCAGAGCTCCTAACATGAGAAAGATCCCTACGTCCGCCGTGGCATCGTTGACGGCGATCGGAGTGCTGGAGACGGAAATGCCCCTCTTGGTGCAAGCCTCAATGTCAATGTTGTCATAGCCCGCACCGTTGTGACATATGAACTTCAAGCTCTTCGGCAGCGCATCGAGAAGCTCGTCGTTGAAGTTGCCCGTCACCTTGTTCGAATCGTTGCTTCGGTACAGCGCGAATATGCCGTCGAATGCGCCGGACTTGCATGTCGAGAGGAAGTCGTCGCGCGAGCCGCCTTCCGGGTATTCATACAGCTTCGATGCAACTTGTTCGACCTGTTCCCATTCCTTGCGTGCGTGCGTAATCGTTCCGATGAGCAGGGCGGCTCGTTGCGACATTTCGACGATTGACAATTGGGGGGATGAGTGAAGGGAAGAAGAATGCAGTAGACGCAGCACTTGGGACTAGAGAAGGCAGGAAGACAAAAGGTTTCCGAACAGCAGCGGCTGCGACCATCTATTTGACGCAGTTGCCGTTGACGTAGCTTCGGCGTTTGCGCCGATTCGTTCCGACCCCATTCTACCCTACGCGGTGGGGAAATGCCGACTTAGGAAGTTCTCGCCGTTCATGTCGACACGGAAAGCGAACAGTTGAGTCTACTTTGGGACACGTTGCGTGTCCGGGGTTGCTAATGTCTGGAACAATTATCTGCCTTTGCCGTTGCGTGCTTGAAGGCGAGAATGCACATGTGAGCCGAGCATCACAACATCGGCAAGCGTACACATCCTACCTGTCCCGTCCTTTTCCCATAGCGTGGACATCGAGGAAACTTTGCTAAACTTACGAAACAGCGCCTCTGCTTCAGGACGGGACGTACTGAGAGCCCTCTATATATGCCTTGCGGGCTTTATGCCTTGCGGGCTTTATGCCCCGGCCTTACGGGCAGGAAACTGCTATTTTGACTTTCCGCTGCCACAGTGCCAGACGAGCGGCAATTGAAACTGCTATGATGCCGATCCAAACGCCGACGACCCCACCACAATCTTACGCTAGCCCACAATTCCAACCCCGCCCGCTCAGAGCACCAAACGATCCAAGCGTTGGGGGGGGGAAGGGTTTCATATGTTACAAATCCATCTTGGCGCTAGCACGGAAGCATCAAGCCCACATCCCCGTTGAAGAGCAATGCTTCAATGATCTCTCCACGCGACTGGGACGGTCTGCGCGAATATGACTTGGATTAGCGATCAGGTCACGCCAGCGGAGATTTCGGACGAAATAGCACGCTCAATGTTGCGAGCTACTCATCCTACGGCCAAAACTGCGTCTGGTATAAGGCAGCAGCTAGGCAGCGCTTTTGGTGCCTGGATTGGTGCCTAGTTGTCAGGTACTCAAGAGCAGCGCAAATCAGGCCTAAAGTCATATTCGACCATACAGACGCAGGAACCAAGTCTTGGAATACACCCGTAAACATGGAGCTAAAGACCATTACCATTCTCGGCGTAAGCACTCCCACGCCAACACCCTCCATTGAGACCTCCCCCACTTACCAGTCCTCGACAGCCTCGCGGCAACGTCGGTAGCGCCCTCATCAAAGAACTCGTCAAATACGGCGACCGCTTCACCATCACGGCCCTATCCCGTCCGACTTCCACCTACACCCCACCCGCCAACTCCAACATCACGGCAAAAAGCGTCGACTACGACTCTTTCGATGCCCTCAAGACAGCATTCACCGGTCAAGATGCTATCGTGAACTGCGTCTCGGGCGGAGCTACGCAATATGATCCGTCCAAGCTGATCATTGATGCAGTGGTAGCAGCAGGCGTGAAGTTGTACTTTTCGAACGAGTTTGTGGGCGATCTGGAAAGAAAGCAATACAGGCGTCTACCGGAGTCTTGCGTCGGTGCAAAGGTTAGGATCAGGGAGTATCTTGAAGGGCTAGCGAAGGAAGAGAAGATCACTTGGACGGCGTTGAACGGGGGTCCGTTCTTTGAAATGTGTAAGTCGTTTTGGAGAAGCAATCCGGCCAGACAAGGCTACCGACTAACAACGTACAGGGCTCATGAAAGGCCCAGCCGGCTTCGACATCCCCAACCGCGACGCCCGCATCTACGGCACAGGCAACAACCCCCTCTGCTG
>Ga0247803_1001826_pt1 | contig 10996 bp, 11 predicted proteins | sample UWRJL014104B1_FD_180928 | JGI IMG/M metagenome (GOLD analysis project Ga0247803, IMG submission 180928) | Plant litter microbial communities from Arlington Agricultural Research Station in Wisconsin, United States - UWRJ-L014-104B-1 | ecosystem: Environmental > Terrestrial > Plant litter >...
ACCAACCACCACCACATTGCCCTGCGGCTGATAGAAGCATCGGAGAGAGTGAACTTGTCCATTTCGAAGGCGATTGCTAACGTTGGTTGATTGTAAAGGTGAAGGTTCGTCAGGTCTTGTAGGTTCGAGATCGCACGTCGACATAGCAAGTGCGGTGGTAGGGCTTGACGCTTTCAAGGAGAAAGGACGGGTGTCGAAGTACCGTGCTTTTTCTCGGAGCGATGCCTCGTACAACTCACTGGGATCTCTCGAGATACGCTCTACAGGGATGGCCAACGACATCCCGAACCTAGTCTGTCGACCGAGGGACAAGGTAGCTCGGTAGCTTAGAGCTCCATTTCGACTCTCCATCCTTCGTTGTCCTCCCCGTTCATGGCGGCGTTGACCAACAGCGTCTCTTTGCTCACTCCCCTTGCTTCCTTTATTCTCAAGGTGCGCTCCTCTTGATGCTCAACACTGGGAAACTCCTCCTCGATTCCGCTCCAGCTCACCCTCGCCGCTCCTCGTCCCTCGTGAATGTGCCCGAAGCAGTGTAGCCTCGGTTTCACTCGTTGTATGGCTTTCGCGAGTTTTTCGCATCCGAGATGCTCGCCCTTTCCGTTGGTGTCTAGTTGAAAATTTGAATCTTGTGGGAGTCTTGGAGGGCCATGCGTCATCACGATGTCGACACCGGAGGGGATAGGATTGGAACTGCCCTTGCTCATGCTGGCATAGCTCAAGCCGTCAGACTCCGAGCCTTCCATATCAATCTGGCGAGAGGGAAGATCATCGGTGGAGATCCCAGTAGCCGAGATGTCCTTGGTACAAAGGCCACTGAAGCGGTCTTCACTACCGTACGAAAAGGCGTAACCGTTGAATTCTGGCGTGTACGGCGATGCGTAGAGGGTGAAGGTCTTGCCAGAGGTGAGAGTAAATGAGTGAGTACCTTCCTCGACATAGTGGATTCTGTGTGATTTCAGACCCCTCATGTATTCAACGCATTGGCGACTATTCTTGAGCTCGTCTTCAAGGTCGTCAGCGTCCGTGTTCTTGCGCACCCAATCTTCATCCAGCTCGAGGTCGTGGTTTCCACCAACGATGATCTTCAACTCCGCATCGATGGTCCTAATATTCTCCACGGCCTTTTTGAAGCTCGGGAGGCCACCAACCTGCGTGAGATCGCCGCAGTGGAGGAACACGTCTGCTCTTGGGGGTGACTTTTCGGTGGTGTATGGCCACTTGTCGTGAGTATCCGACAGGACAAGAAAGCTGGTGGAGGTCGTCATGATCGCGTCGGACTTTTGGAGCGAGCAAAGTTTATGCTGCATGCGCAATTCCCGTGTAATAGGATGATAGGGGCCCTCGCAAGGTTCACTATATTTGGATCAGTGTGGTGACGTGTATGAGTCATGCAGATAGACGCACGCTCGAATCAACCAAAGTCGTTGCAGTTTGCTTCCAGAATTGAATATTGATTCGAGGTGGGATCCTCGCTTGACCGAGCTACTTTTCACCCCGACCTTGGCTCAGGCACGATTTCAGTCCAGTTTCTGTTGACCAACAACGTTCCGCCTTTGCTCAGGTAGCCTTATCCATACCACAAGCGAAGATTTAGGCAGAACATCAGCCCTACATACCCGCGTCGAATGTCCGGTAAGCAGCGGCGTGCCAAAATCTTGACGTCGTCATCAACCGAAGCCAGGTGGAAGTATGCCTTACACTCCACCATGGTACTCTCAACATCACCGAACTGACTTCAATTTACGATCACCAAGCACTAACAGTTTCCTATCTCAATCGCTGGCTCAAGGCCTGATCATTATGAGCTGTAATTTCCCTCCAGCCATCCACCATCTTGGTACCACGCCGCCTTCGTAACATACTTACTCTCCTCACCCAGCAAAAATGCAATCGAGGCAGCGATTTCCACCGGCTCTGCGGTGTAGCGCAGTAAGGTAGGAATGTTGTCTTTAGTCAACCTGAACTCGCCGGTAGCTGTGGTGAACGGCCCCCACAGCGCTTTCGAGTTGATTGCTCCACTGGCTCAGTGTCAACATTTATTCACCAATGGCGCAGTAGCAGCATTTCGAAGACCTACGGACACAGAGCATTTACTCTAATCCCCCTCACAGCCCCCTCGTATGCAGCGACCTTGGTCAATCCGATGATAGCATGCTTCGCAGCGACGTACGCTGATACTCCTGCAGTCGCATAATTGCTAGTTACGCTTCCGACGTTCACGATGGCTCCGCTGTCTTTGATAACTTTCATCTCTTCTTTCAAGCAGTGGAAGGTGCCGACGACGTTGAGGTTGAGCAGGTTGGTGAAGTATTCCGGGTCCAGATCTGTGATAGGAAAGAGCTCACGCTGCTCCAGTGCTACGCCCTTTACTCAGCACCTATTTACAAGCTGAAGCAAATCGTTGCTTTGAGGGGTACTCACCTGCCACGTTGGCACAGCCATCCGGTTTACCAAACTTGGTGACCGTCTCTTCGATCCACGAACGGACTGCATCCAGATCTCTAATATCGGCCACGCGTGTCCAATATCGATTCTTCGCCTCTGGGAATTCTTCTCCAATCTCTTTCGCAGCATTCGCGAGGTTATCTTGAGAAGTTGCACATCCGGAAACAGTTGCGCCTCGAGCCAGGAGATACTTGCTGAGGACCAGTCCAACACCTCTACTGGCTCCGGTGATTGTAATGACTTTACCGGCGAACGGCTGCGGGTTTACCGCGTAAATATTCGGTACGGCCATGCTCCAACGATGGTGGTCCGGAGGAATACTCTCATCAGAATCTCTTTGAAGGTGCCATTTATACCTGACTCTCAGGGGCGAGGGTACGCCTCCGCTCTTGCAGAAACGCAGGAGCGGAGATCTATACCAACTTCGTCGTCAACAACCTTGCGAGGTTTGCTGCAGGTCAGGCTGCTTGAAGTAAGTAACACGAAGCAGGAAAGTATGCAATCAATGCTGCAGCGCCCAGACGAGGCTACGATGAACAGGGCTAGAGATTCGGCGATGGGATCCGGGAATTTTGAGCTCCACAAGGCACGATGATAGCGCATTGTACAAGTAGAAGGTACTCAAGTGCATGTTGATGGGGATCTCAGCGCCACCGCGATGAAAGATCAAAAGCTAAGGCTCTATCACATACGCCGCAACGAATTAAAATTGATCACAGATCTTCTGCTCAAATCCTCCCGCGAACAAAGGCATCAAAACTCTGCACGAGGGAAGATCAACATCCCACGCGTCCAGGATTCCTTGGAGAACGATACAGAGCGGTCGCTTTTCCACCGTGTTGACATACACTACGGTACTACGCCGTATCATTGATAGCGCTAGCCCGCGGCTATACATACCATAATTCATCGATGGGGCAACCCCTATCAGAGATCTGGGAACGTCCTATTGTTGATAGTGTTGAACCGCCGATTCTGGAGCTGTCCGCATAAATAATACGGCGTGTCTCATCTTTGATAGGGTGCATCTATCATTGATGCGGCGTGGTACCGTAGTGATATGCGCACCTATGCCCGGCTAATGCATCGCGCGTTCTCCACCCTTTGTCTGTCGTCCCGGCGCAACGGCCCATCCGCGCGTCACGCGGTTGTGTGCCTCCTCTAGGAGCGTCTTTCGCCTACCCGCGCGACACGCACCTGTATGCGTCTCTCTTTTAGTCACACCCAGGATCAACCCCAACATCACTGGTACAAGTTCAATAGGGACGGACGAGATGTTGGGGCCAGCGGCGAATTGCATTCACGGATGGGTTCCTTGGAGAGTTCCTTGGATGGGTTCTTAGCGATGCCTAGGCAAGATTGTCAATGATTCATGTTCGGATTCACATTTCGCTCGACCGTGCCGCGCTGTCAGTGATTGTCTTTGTCTCGTTATGGGGGCGATTAAACTCGTACCATTCAATCTTGGTTAAAAACGAGGTGAGGCGTACGGAACGTTGCCGCAACATGAATCGCAAGCCGGCTAGTTACCGTTCTACATAATATCGTCTGGGAGGCGTGGGCATCCGGGGGTCGCGGCTGAAGAAGCTGGGGCATTATCCTCCTTACTTATGAACCCTCGACTAGCATTCTCAAGAAGTTTCTGCTCCGATTTGTATTTCCGACTTGTGCTGTCAACTGTGCCAACGTGAGCGCGCGTGTGAGCTTTGCAGCGATTTTAAGAGCACTTCACAGTCATGAGCGAGTACATGGTAGAGCCAACTGCTGGACAGATCAGACATTACTACAGCCCACCGAACGCACATAAAGCCCTCATAGCGACTGGTGTGTCCACAACAATCATTGCCGCCATATCAGTAGCTATGCGTATCTTCACACGGACAAGCGTAACAAAAAATGGTATCAACATGGATGACTGTGAGTATTAGCTCGAAATCAGGATCGAAATCGCGCTAACGTACCACCAGACATGATAATGTGCGCCCTTGCGTTGAGCTTTGTAATGCTTGGTCTAAGTCTTGCGCGTACGTATTGGAATTGTTCTGTGAACGGATAGATGCTTACACCTCGTAGACATGCATTCTGGACTAGGCTATCACTTCTGGGAGGTGAAAACGGCGAACTACATGGTCGACTTTCAAGTCGTGAGTATCATCCGCGTTTCTTCCAGGTTCACGTTCTAATTTATCGTTAAAGTACACCCTAGCCGTTACCATAGTCTACGCCACGAGCCTTGCCTTCACCAAGATCTCCATCTTACTTTTCTACCTACGTCTCTCGCTAGCGAAGTGGTTCCACATTCTCATATGGACACTCGTCGCCGTCGTGATAATATACGCTGTCGTATACGACCTCATAAGCATATTCGGATGCAAACCAATTGCCGCGAGCTGGGATTTGAGGCTATTACCCGCAGCAAAATGCGTTGATACGCTGACCAAGTACATGGCGCTATCGGTTTTGAACATCATCATTGATGTTTTTACACTTGTGCTCCCAATCCCCGTGGTGATTCCGCTTCAGATGTCCCTACGGCAGAAGCTCAGTATTATCCTGGTCTTTGCGACGGGTGGCCTGTACGTTCCGAAAAGTTCTCCAACATTTGCGAACATCTCTGACTAGCAATGCAGTGTCTGCGCCATAGCCATCCGCCGCACCACCCTCCTTACCCCCCTCCTAGCCTCAACCGACTACACATGGGACGCCGTTGAGCAATACCTCTGGTGCTACGCCGAAGTAAATGCCGCTATTGTGTGCGCCTCCGCGCCGGCCCTCAAACCCTTCTTCGTGCGCTACGTACCCGGCCTCCTCAACTCGAAGTGCGGCAGCTCCAAACATGACGAGTACTCAGAGCAGCCCCATAGCCGCACTCTCGAAACGATATCACACAAAAAGAGTAGGAAGCTGGGGGTCAAGGATGTGTTTGAGTTGCAATCGAGGGACGATGTGAGTGAGGAAGGGAAGACGGGTGACGGATGGAGGGTGACGCAGGAAGATGAAGCGAGATTGTGGAGTGGAAGTTCGACGGAGAAAGGATTTGTTAGTGCGAAGATTACCGGGGACCAGGGTAGGAGAGGTGATGTGGAGGCTGGCCGTATTTCGCTCCAGAGTGAAGAGCGACGGGACAGGTCAAAGGGCATTCATGTCACGTCGGAGACGCGGATTACTTACGAACGGAACTAGGCCATTAAATTGCGGATAGATCAACGCTAATGTCACCGCGGCACTATAGAACGATACCCGAGGAGTATTGGAAGGATGAACGCATACTTCCTCACGAGCTCACAACTTACTCGCGTACCCGCCGACCTCCTTGGTGAAGAGGACCTTCATTGGCGCCGCGAGAAGATCTTCCTTCTTGAACGTGCGACCCATCTCCTTGAAGTCCTTGCTCGTGCCGTGAGCTTGGAGAGAAGCTTGATCCTTGTATCTGCAACCATTTCATCAGCATATGTGCTGCGGAAATAGAGCAATGTGCACAGGATCAGTAACTTACGTTTCCAACATCACGATAGTCGGCGCATCGCCTTTGGTTTCGCGGTGAATTTGGTACCGCAGTGTGCCCGGCTCGTTCGCTTTTACGGCTGTGGCAACGTTTTTGAGAAGTTCTTCTACCTGCAGACCGATTAACGATGGATGTGGAAATGGATGCGTGGTTTGTTACCCGATCTATTTTGCCTGGCTTGGGCGAGATGATCGCCATGATGTCAAATGAGGTGGACATAGTGAGTATCGGCGACTGGCGTCGTATTTCTTCGAGCTCGAATTGATGGAAATACAGTTGTATGAATCGGAGAGGCTTGAAATGTGAATTCACGATGGTGTGTTGGATTGGGATGTCGATGTTGTAATCTTACGAGAGAGTTCTGTGGAGAAGTCGTGGGCTGGGCCGAGGTACCGAGGTCTGCATGGCAACGTCATTAATCATCCTGTCCGAAGCACCGCTACCGCAACATAGCATCGATGGCTAACGATGGTGCGTATTTTGACTCCTTCGTTTGGAGCGTGTCGCTTAATGCTTCTTCTATTGATAGGGCCGCGGAAAGACGATTTCGTTGATGCTAGCTATGGTAGTCAATGCGCGTCGCAGCAACTCAAGAGACTCCCTAGCGCTTCTTCTTAACCTGCGCCATTCGTACCTCCAGCTTCTCAGCATCGTAAACCACATACGCGCTCCGCAACATCGCAGCCCCTACAAGATACACTGACCCAGGGCTCGGGATAATCCCCAAATGACACAACCCTTCCCCATCTTCACCCCTTATCTCCCCTAGTCTCGTCGGCAGTCCAAAAGGATATATGATCTCCGCATACGGTGCGCGAATTGTTGGACCCTCGAGACCGTTCTTTCCAGGAAAGCTGAAGGCGATGGATGAACGTGATGAACGGAGTGAGCAAGGCACGTAGGGTTCGCTGGGAGATGAGTGCAAATTTACGTTTAGAGGCGCGGTGATGGCAGCGCAGATGGGTGCGGGAAGGTACATGTTTGGCGATCCGGTGTCTAGTGTGGTGAGGATACTCCAGGCTGAACTGGTGAGGTTTCCGATCTCACCGGTTGCATCATTGATGCGTGCAATAGATGTGAGATACACAGACCATCCGGAAAATTCGCCTCTCGATAGCTTGAGCGGCACGCCCTTCAGCTGGCCTTCAAACTTGCTCTCATCAATTCCTCCAAACAAGATCGTCCCACTCTTCGCACCTTGGTCGTTCAACCACACACTGAACAACTTGGGCTGGTAATACCCCTCCTCAAATGCGTGCTCCCAAACCGGCACAGGCACTTTACCGTAGTCCCCTCTCGCAGGACTCCCCGGCATTATATAAGCCGCTGACCCCCGTCTTGGGCCCAGCCCCATAATCCCTAAAAGCCCACCCTGCACGATGATGTGCGGCGCTTTTGTGACCGCGAATGATTGATTGAGTAGGGTCACACCACCAATGGTAATAGTGTCGTTGTAGTATTGGCCGAGCATGGTGTTGTCGGGAGTTAAGCCGAAGGAGGCATTATACGCTATGTCGATGTCAACGGATGTAGATGAAGTTGTGGGATCGAAGGTTGGGAAGGGACAAGGATTTGGGGCGCAGCCTGGTGATGAGGGGTGGGGGAGCCAGAGGTCTGCGGAGCCGGTATCGAGCATCACTGAGAAGGGTTGTGGCGGGGTGCCGACTGTGATGTTGACGAGGTAGCGCTGGATTGGCCGGTAAGTGGGCGGACGAATAGACGCGGAGATGAATGTACCTGCTGGGCCAGCTCATTGTAGACCGTGAGCTCCCAGTCTCTCGCTCGAATGCGATTGCGATCATAGAGAAAATCGTTTTCTAGCTCGGCGACTTGAAAGGCGACTCTGAATGGTTCTGCTAGGCTGAGCGAAGCAAAGACAAGAAGCCGGAGGAACCGTGTCATGTGCGGGCTTCTCATTAAGAGCGGAGCGAAGTATACCACGATTAAGTCGTCGGAGTCTTGACAAACGCCACAGGATAGAGGAGGACTCTGCCAGTATTCAACGCGCGTTTGGCTAGAATGAGGGAGAACGGTGGCAGTGCGAGCATGAGCTGCTTGCCAAACATGGCCAACATCTGCTAATAATAAACCTGATAATATTATCAGTCTCACGCTTGTTCCAAAGCGGTAAACTCCAGTACGCAGGTAGCAATTATAATACATTTAAAGTCTTATTATAATGATGTGAATTACAACTGTCTCAAGCTTATTCTAAAGCGGTAAGTTTTAGCAAAGCAGATAGCAATTATAATACATTTAATAGTCTTATCATAATAATATGTATCGCACTTGTCTAACGCTCATCCCAAAGCCGTAAGCTCTTGTCTGAGTCAAGAATACTTTTCTAGGATTAATAACTATAAAAGCCCACCTCCATTCCCACCCAATCACTCTTCCCTTTCCCCCACAGCATCTTACCATTGCCTCAAGCCAGCTATAATCTGTCTTCGAGCCGTTGTAGTTGTTGCACCTTTCGCGACGATCGTTCTAACCTCGCAACCAATAGTAGACTAGCACCCAGCCCCACACCAGCCAATAGAGCATTTCATCATGACCGTCACTCCTCGCCCACAAACACGTAGTGCCTCTGCAGCGCGTCTCCAGCACGCTGCGCGACAAAATCAAGTTATTCGTGCCAATCCCACCGCTACTATTGTTCGCATCAGCAACTCTGTTAGAAGCATTACTGGTCTGGTGAACGACATTGCGTTTTGGCGACCGACAACTAACGGCGTCTCTGACCCACCACCGCCTTACACGCAAGTAGTTCCACCTAGACCTTTGGCTTGGAACAGCGCGGCCCATCTTTGGAACAGCTTCCTAATTACCACACCAGCTGCCCGTAATTGTCGTGTTCGACTGCTTCTTCCGGTATCTGTACACACATCCCGATATCTGTCACGGCTCACCGACGGTCGATCGGTTTGGAAACGGGCGGACCAAGCAGTGGGCTTTTTTGTGCACCAGGGTGTGGCCCAATCCACACCTGCAACCATCGCTATCAAGCTTACTAGCCGTGTGCTTACTGTTCTCGATTCACAGAATCGGCAGGTTATAGGCAGGAGGATCCTCCCCATTGAGATGAAACGAGGCGCCCTGGACTCCTTCTTCAAGCCGACGGCACCAAAAAAGCCAAAGTATGAGGCTAGCGTGGGCAAGTCGACTCACGCCTCTTACCCGTTTCCTATCCCACACCTACCGGGACCTTTCGCAGAGCAATTGAGCTTCGCCCCTGCGGAGGAAGACAAGTCCATCAATGACCAGCTCCATCTCGACCTAGTCTACTACCAGCCCTACATCCCGTCCAGCATCGTGGCGGGCATGTACGAGTTCCTCCGTCAAGAGCTGTTCTTCTACCGTGTGCAGTACAAGATCAAGCGCGGGGCCGTCGAGACCGACATCAACACGCCGCGCTTCACTACCGTCTTCGGCGTGGACGATACGAGTCGCTTCAACGAAGACGGCGAGATTGTGGACGCAAGGACGGGGCGCAAGGTCGAAGCTAGCCGGTACAAATGCAGCCCTCGCCCAATCCCGCAGTGCCTCGACCAGCTGCGCAAGTTGACCGAGGGCACCACGGGCGAAACGTTCAACTTCTGCCTGGTCAATTACTACGCCGATGGCCAGGACAGCATTTCGTACCACTCAGACGACGAGCGCTTCCTCGGGCCGAATCCCGCCATCGCCTCCTTCTCGCTCGGCGCAAAGCGCGACTTTCTCATGAAGCACAAGCCGCTCGCTCCGTCGTCCACCCCTGTGGAAGAGACCAAGCAGATCAAATTTCCGCTAGGCGCAGGCGACATGTTGCTCATGCGTGGGTCGACGCAGAGTAACTGGTTGCATAGTATCCCGAAGCGAGCGGGCGATGAGGCGAAGAAGGGCAGGATCAATATTACCTTCAGGAAGGCGATGGTCAAGGCGGGGACGGAGAATTATTATCAGTATAACGTTGGGAATGGCGGGGTTTGGAAATGGAGTGAGGGGAAGAAGGAGATGGTGGCTTGGACGGCGAGTGGTGGTAACGGCGTGTCTGAGTGATGTATGGTCTAGAGGTGGTGGCATGAGAGGATGATTGAATGAAGACGTCACTTTTCTTTCGTATTGCTTGTCAGGAGGAGTTGGTCTGATCTGCCTTCCGTTATCCAAAACCACAAGAAACAAAAAAAGAGTATCATCGAAACAGTTTCGAGGTCCGGGAAAGGGCTGTATATTTTGCTTGCGTGTTCAATTGGGTCCTTTAGAATGACCGTCTCATACTGCTCGTGATGTAGTCGTGTCGTCGAAGTAACAGGGTGCATATGAACCACAACCACCAACACAAGAGTGTCGATGGAAGTCGATGGCAATGATGGCTACCATCGGTATTGGCAGGCTTGTGCGACATGATGTTGATGGAGTCGGTGGCTTGTGCTGAACCCCGCCAAAGCCGCAATACATAGAACGACCAGCTCCCATGCGATCGGGACCAGGATGAGATGACGACGAAATGCATACGCTGGCGGTGACTCATACAGGCTATGGAAATTGCTCGCATTAGTAAGACTAGACGCATAGTTACCTTGAGCGGAGAGACTGTGTGTGGTGTAGAGGAAGACGGACTTGGCGGTGGACAGAATGAAGAGACGGACTTAAAGGTCTGGGGTCCGCCAGCTCTCGTCTTTCGCCGCCATCGACCTCTACGACGCTCAACGCAGTCCTCGTCCCACTGCTACGCCTTCCTCCCGAGCCTTGCCCGACTGATCGATTGATTGAGGCTGCTGCGCATTGCTGTCCGCAGCGCAACGGTATCTTGTTCCCAGCCGCGACGCAGACAGCAGACGGCAGACGGCAGACGGCAGCCAGGTACATTCCCCTCACAGCATGCTCGCGCTCGAGGAACGACGACTGATGTCAAGCCTAGGCTTCAGCGACGGCAGCGCATCGAGTTCGCCCGGTATCCTGCGCCCGTTGGACGGCCAAAAGTCGGACCTCCCTGACGGCTGCCCACGTCCACTACCCCTCACGAGGAAACCGCACGCGCGTTTGGACGCTGGACCCGGCCAACAA
>Ga0247803_1001827_pt1 | contig 10994 bp, 8 predicted proteins | sample UWRJL014104B1_FD_180928 | JGI IMG/M metagenome (GOLD analysis project Ga0247803, IMG submission 180928) | Plant litter microbial communities from Arlington Agricultural Research Station in Wisconsin, United States - UWRJ-L014-104B-1 | ecosystem: Environmental > Terrestrial > Plant litter >...
AAAGTATTGCTCCGTATGCGCTGTAAACTAAGTCACTCGCAATGATAGGACCAACTTTCTGATTACTTTCAATTGTATATTTAGCACCTGTTTTAGCTAAACCAGCTTTCAGTGCATCTTCTACTAATTTATCAGCACCATTGTCCTGATCAGTGATATGGTAAGTAGTAGTAATTTTTAATTCGCTATCACTACCAGCAGTTTTAACCTGGATCTCTTCGTTTTCGAAGCTAGGTGCTAATTTCGCTTTTACATCTTCAGTATCCATTCCTTTATCAAAATGAACGATGTAAGTACGGCCACCTTTAAAGTCGATACCTAATCTCAATCCACCGTTTTTAAAGTAGAAAACGATACCTAAGATAATGATGATAGAAGAAATTGCATAATAAATTTTTCTGCGGCCAACAAAGTCAAACGCAATGTTTTTGAAAGCATGAATTGTTGCTTTGTTACCGAAAGTGATGTTTGCATTTTTATTCAGTAAACCTTCGAACACTAAACGTGAGATTAATACCGCACAGAAAAGAGAAGATAAGATACCGATACATAATGTAGTTGCAAAACCCTGAACCGGACCGCTACCAAATACATAAAGGATAACCCCTAAGATTAAGATCGTAACATTGGAGTCAATGATTGAAGGCATTGCATGTTTGAAACCTTCTCTGATCGCTAAAGCAGTAGTTTTACCGTGGTTAAGTTCTTCCCTTACACGTTCGAAAATCAGGATGTTCGCATCTACCGATAAACCAATTACCAATACGATACCTGCGATACCAGGTAAGGTTAACACAGCACCTAGTGAAACCAGGATACCCATGATGAAGAACAGGTTGATCACTAACGCAAGGTTAGCTACCCATCCTGCTTTGTTGTAGTACAATGCCATGAATACAAGGATCACAACAAATGCGAGTACGAATGACAGTAAACCATTGTCAATTGCTGTTTGTCCTAATGACGGACCAACAACGAATTCTCCAACGATACGTGCCGGAGCGGGTAACTTACCTGCTTTTAAGATATTCGCTAAATCCTGTGTTTCGTTCACGGTGAAGTTACCAGTGATAGAAGAGATACCGTTAGGTATTTCGTTCTGCACAGTAGGAGCAGAATAAACTGCGTTATCTAAAACGATAGCGATAGATTTTAAGTTGTCTTTATTTGCTGAAGCTTCTGCAGTAATTTTTTTCCATTTCTGTGCACCTTCGCCAGTCATGTACATAGTCACTTCAGGTTTACCTTTCTGATCGTAATCGTGACGGGCATCACTGATTGCTTCACCACCTAAATCTGGTTTGCCATCAGGATTTACAGATTTGATCGCATATAGTTCAAAAACTTTAGTACCATCCATTGGTCTGACACTCCACATGAATTTCATGCTTTGCGGAACGATCGCAGCAACTTCAGATTTTTTGAAGTAAGAATTTACTTTAGCAGTATCTTTTTGTGCAACCCATCCAACAGTAGAACCCGGGCGTAAAGCTGGTTGTCCGTTTTGTGCCTGGTAAGTAGGAACATTTAAAACAGCAAACAATGGATTAGTTTTAGAAAGCTCCTGAGTTTTAAGATCAGCAGAATCTTTAGTAGTAGATTTTTTAGCCAGGTTAGCTAGCGCACCACCGCCTTTTGCAGCTGTGTCTGTAGCTACTGCTGATTTTGCAGTAGTAGTATCTTTCAAAACTGAAGCAAGCGTTTTGTTGATGTTCTCCATGATCGGGTAAACCTCTTCATTTTGATAGACCTGCCAGAATTGTAATTCTGCAGAACCTTGCAATAATTTATGTACCCTTTCTTTGTCCTGTACACCTGGCATTTCAATCAGGATACGGTTAGTACCTTCTTGTTTCTGCATGTTAGGGCTTACAACTCCAAATCCGTCGATACGACTTCTGATAATGAAGAACGAACGGTCGATTGCGCTTGTCGCTTCTTTCGATAAGTAAGTTTTAACTTCAGAGTTGCTAGCGTTAGCTTTTAACTGCTGAGCATTATCCTGGTTAGAGAAGAAGTCTGCAAGTTTTACATTCGGACTTAATTTTTCAAATTCATTTACAAACAAACTAATGAAATCTTTTCCACCAGCATTTAACTGCGTTTGTGCAGTTGATAGTGCTTTGTTGAAATTAGCATCGTCAGTGTTGTTAGCTAAAGATTTTACCAGTTCACCTAACGAAATTTCCATCGTTACGTTCATACCGCCTTTAAGGTCCAGCCCTAAATTAATTTCTTTTCCTTTACAGAACTGATAGTCAAATCCGAAAATCGGATAAACTGGAACAGTTGACATCGAGTCCAAATAGGCTTTTTCCTTAACCAGGTCGCCTTTCGCGTAAGCTTTAGCGTCTTTTTCGACCTTCGAAGTAACGAGATTGAACGAGAGTGAATACACACAGACAATACCTAGAAGTATTGCCATAAATTTAATGAAACCTTTACCTTGCATTTTTGTTTGTAATTATTTGTCTATGCTGTATATTTTTTTCAACAAGTCGGCAAATCTAATTAATTTTTTAATTAATAGTCAGCCTTATATAATATTTATTAGGGACACGCAACTATTTACGCACGAGTGTTGAAAAAGTGTAGTCAAATGGGTTTTTATCATCCGCTTTATTGTCAACCACCTCTGTTTCCCGCCATATCTCCGGATCAATGACCGGGAAAAATGTATCTGCATCAAAAACACTATGTATTACGGTCAAATAGATCTTATCTGTAAGAGACATGGCCATCTTATAGATTTCGGCACCACCAACTATAAACACCTCTTCATTTTTATCACATAAGGCGATTGCTTTTTCTAAAGTATCCACTACTTCTGCACCATTGATCTTTAGACTGGTGTTACGCGTAATTACGATATTGCGGCGGTTGGGCAGTGGTTTTCCTACTGAGTCAAAAGTTTTGCGCCCCATAATTACAGTATGACCTGTAGTGGCATTTTTGAAATGTTTAAGATCCGCAGGCATACGCCATAACAATTGATTCCCTTTTCCTATTGCATTGTTTTCTGCAATGGCTACGATTATAGATACGATCATACTGCTACTGCACCTTTAATATGAGGGTGGGCTTCATAGTTTTTCAAATTGAAGTCTTCAAATTTGAAATTGAAGAGATCTTTTACTGCCGGGTTGATTTCCATTGTAGGTAAAGGGTAGGGGGGTCTGCTTAATTGCAGCTTCGCCTGCTCAATATGGTTATTATATAAATGTGCATCGCCAAGCGTATGAATAAAATCGCCATATTCCAGTCCGCATACCTGCGCTACCATCATGGTCAATAAAGCGTACGATGCAATATTAAATGGTACCCCCAAAAATATATCCGCACTCCGCTGATATAATTGGCAACTTAACTTGCCATCAGCCACATAAAACTGGAAGAAAGCGTGACAGGGAGGCAAAGCCATCTGGTCGATGTCTGCAACGTTCCATGCCGATACAATGATTCTTCTGGAATCCGGATTGTTTTTTATTGTATTGATGATCTGGCTGATCTGATCTATTTGTCTTCCATCCGGCGTAGGCCACGACCGCCATTGCGAACCATAAACCGGCCCTAGGTTGCCTTGCTCATCTGCCCACTCATCCCAAATCTTTACGCCGTTATCTTTTAAGTATTTAATATTGGTATCTCCGGTTAAAAACCAGATCAGCTCGTGTATGATAGATTTGAGGTGTAATTTTTTTGTTGTCACCATTGGGAAACCTTCCTGCAGGTTAAAACGCATCTGGTATCCGAATACGCTGATGGTTCCTGTTCCTGTACGGTCATGTTTCTGTGCGCCGTGATCAAGCACGTGCTGCATTAAGTCCAGATATTGTTTCATTGATAATAGGTATGCTTTTGCTTAGTATGCAAAACTAAAGAAAATGTAACTCTGTATCGGTGTCTAATTCTCCTTTTATTGAAAACATTATTAAGGTTCATCCTAATTTATTTAAGAACCTTCATTTTTATTATTAACAGTGCAGATTATTGTTTTTTAAATTATTGATATATCTATTTTAATTATGGCATTATGCCAGATATGAATAGGTATGATATAGATATAATTATCAATATCTGATGTACCTGTGCCGGTTACGAATAATAATATCAGAGTCAATATATTAAGATATGGCTTTTTATTTTTTTAAGTTTGTCTTTCAATCTTTAAAAATACTAAATGCTCGCATTCGCAAATGCCAAGATAAACCTGGGTTTAAATGTAACTGATAAAAGACCCGACGGCTACCATAATCTGGAAACTGTTTTTTACCCAGTGAACATTTATGATGTAATAGAAATTACAGCTGCCGATTTTACCTCCTGTGACATACGCGGTATTTCCATTCCGGGAGATAGCATGGATAACATTTGTTTGAAGGCTTATCATATGTTTAGTAAAGATTTTAAATTACCTCCTGTAAAAATCACTTTGTTGAAAAATATTCCGGTGGGTGCGGGTTTGGGCGGCGGTTCTGCTGATGCAGCTTTTCTGATAAAATTGCTGAATGATAAATTTGAACTAAAGTTAACGATAAGCGCTATGGAAGACTACGCAAGGGCACTTGGTGCCGATTGTGCTTTTTTTATCCAGAATCAACCTGTTTATGCTTTTGGTAAAGGTGATCAGTTTTCCCCTGTATCAGTTGATCTTTCTGCTTACTTTAAAGTGCTGGTGAAGCCGCCTGTTCATGTATCTACTGCTGATGCTTATGGAGGGCTGTCCCCTGCTTTTCCAGAAACCCCTTTAAAAGAATTGATCCGGTTGCCGGTTGCAGAATGGAGAGGAAAGCTTAAAAATGATTTCGAAGAACGTATTTTTGTGAAATATCCTGAAATATCTCAAATAAAAGAACAGCTTTATCTTGCGGGTGCTACATTTGCATTGATGAGCGGCAGTGGTTCTAGTGTGTTCGCATTATTTGATACTAAAGTTGCCCTTCCGCTGTTAGAGAAAGAAAATAGCGTGTATTATAATATTTAAAAAGCGATGGAAATTAACCTGGTACGTAAAAACAATAAATTTAATTTCGAAGCCGAAAATTCAGTCGGACAAAAAGTGGAGTTAGATGCTAACCCGGCAATTGGCGGGGAGGGCAAAGGGTTCCGTCCGATGGAAATGCTTTTGGTGGGCCTTGGCGGATGCAGCGGGATCGATATGATCAATGTGCTAACGAAGCAAAAGGAGCAACTTGATGACGTGAAGATTAAAATCACGGCTACACGTAAAGACGAAGAAGTGCCTGCAATATTTGATGTGATTACTATCCATTTCGATTTGTATGGTCAGCTTAGCATACAAAAGGTGGAGCGTGCGCTTGATCTTACTTTTGATAAATACTGTTCGGTTTCCAATATTCTGGGCCGATCTTCAACGATAAACTTTTCCTATACTATCCATAACTAAACTACGATGCAAGAAAAGAATTTTGAGACCATTGCTATCCGTTTGCAAGCAGAGCGGAGCCAGTACAAAGAGCATTCCGTTCCTCTTTACCTAACCTCCGGATATAGATTTGATGATTCAGAAGATATGCGTGCGCTCTTTGCGAACGAAAAAGAGGGTAACGTTTACAGCCGGTACGCTAATCCGAATACAACTGAGCTGATTGAAAAGATGTCAGCACTTGAAGGTGCAGAAACAGGATGGGTAACAGCTACAGGTATGGCGGCAATCTTTACTACCTTCGCAACTTTTTTAAGTGCAGGCGACCATATTTTATCGAGCCGTGCGATTTTTGGATCAACGCATCAGTTATTAAATGGTGTTTTTCCAAAATGGAATATTTCTTATACCTATGCTGATTTAGATAAAAAGGAGCAGTGGGAAAATGGAATACAGCCAAATACCAAAATGATCTTTATCGAGACACCTTCTAATCCGGGGATTGAAATTATAGATTTAGAGTGGATTGGTGAGTTTGCCAAAAAACATAATATTATGCTGGTAGTAGACAATTGTTTTGCTACTCCATATTTACAGCAGCCCATAAAATATGGTGCCGATATTTCTATTCACTCTGCAACTAAATTTATCGACGGACAGGGCCGTACTTTAGGTGGGGTGATTTTGTCTACTGATAAAATCATCAGGCAGATTGAAGCGTTTGCAAGGCATAGTGGTCCGGCAATGTCACCATTTAATGCCTGGATACTTTCTAAGAGCTTAGAGACGCTTGCTGTGCGTATGGATAGACATTGCGAGAACGCATTAAAGGTGGCAGAGTTTTTAGAAGCGCATCCGAAAATCACTAAAGTCAGGTATCCGTTTTTACCGTCACATCCGCAGTATGAAATTGCTAAAAAGCAAATGAAGCAGGGTGGTGGTATTGTGACGATGGTTATTGATGGTGGTGCACCGGCGGCGGCGGCGTTTATGGATAAGTTGAAGATGTTTTCTATTTCTTCTAATTTAGGGGATACACGTTCTATTGCGACACATCCGGCAACGAGTACGCATTCGAAGCTTGCGGAAGAGGAAAGGTTGTCTGTTGGTATTGAGCAGGGAACGATCAGGCTTTCAATAGGTTTGGAGCATATCAATGATATCCTTGGTGATTTGGCGCTGGGATTGTCTTAACATTCGCGAAGTTTTTATTGATTGATCGAAAACTTATTATAAAGATTTTCTCCAAAAAAACAGGTATCAACTCTCCTACTCAACATTTTGCTGAAGGGCAAAATCTTGCATGTCGGTAGAGTTAGTGCCTGTTTTTTTTTAAGTAATTCTCCCAGAGCATCCAGCGACCTTGCTATTTATCATGCCCTTACTTTTGCTTTGTGCTTACGCAAGTTTCATTGGGTCTATAGTGAGGTATTTAGCCAGCTTTATACTCCGGTATGGTCGCTGTAGTCCGTTTTTAAGTTATTGATAAGAAATGGGACAGTTATTTGCAGGCTGTCTCTTCCGTTGTTTTAGTTGATATATTCTCTATCTTCTTCGCTTAAACCGTCTTTTGGAGTTTCAATTTTATTTTCTATTTGATGATCATCAAATTTTTCATCGTAAGTCTTTATTATAGTTTTTGGACGTCCTGCCCAGTATCCAAGAATGAAACCGATAAAAGTGCAGACACCAACAACGATCAATTTAGAGATCTCACCTTCACCGAAGATATAATCAAATTTTACCTTATCTGTATTCATCATGAGAAAAATAGTGATTAGTACAGTGAAAACGATGATGAAGATAGTTTTAGCGCGCATAAGCTTAAAAAGTATAATTTACAATAAGTTCAAATATAGGATTCTGGTGATATTCCCGGTTAACGAATACAAATCTTGTTCCTAAATCCAGCACTGGCTCATAACGCAGGATATTCATGTTGCTGTGGAGCTCAAAACCATAGGTCTTAGGTTCAGCAAGGCTAGTCTCCAGTCCGATGTTCTCGTAGCCACAAAATACACCTCCGCGTACATTTCTAATATAGGCCAAAGGACCAATTTCGGCGTCGGGGAAAGCAATAGGGAAACGATAGTTTAGCAATAAAGTATTTCTTAATTTACTTTTTGCCTGGATATTGTTGTAGCCATAAACTGTATTGATTTCATTCGTGTAGATTCTAATTCCAGAGGATTCCTGGAAGTTAAAGTTAGCAAGGAAGGTGTGGTTCTTAGCCAGGCCAGGAAAATAGAAGAAACTTTCTGCGGCAAAGAGGCTTCCGTTGAGGTTTGCATCAAAGGGCTGACTTAGGTAGGTGAACCTGATTATTTGGGCCCATCTTGGTGCTATGTCTCTTTCTGCAGAGCGGATGTAGTGAGAAAAAGTAAAACCAGTTTCTAGTGGGAACCTGATTCTCGTAAGGTAATTTTTTGGCATGTTTTCCGGTGCATATCTTTGTGTAAAGCTGGTGCCTGCATTTGCCGAAAAATTGTAAGTATTGTTTTGTGCTGATAGCGTATAAGGAACTACAGCGTTCAGGCCAAAGTAATTTTCCCTGAAATCGCCCTGCTGTATGCCAGTCGAAGAACTGTAAAAAGTCCGTCGTGGCCGGTTCCTGTAAGTAGCATTAATAATTGGATAGAAAGTTTTTAAGCTGATGCCCGCATTGTACTGAAATCTCTTAAGGTCCCTCAGATAATCTACTCCTGCATACGAATCTACAGTGTTGAGCAGGTTGTTTGACTTTAACTGCAATCCTGCCTGATACTCGTTTTCTACAACAGGTATGATACTGTGGAAGTTAAATAAGCTACCTAATGCATTGTAAGGTTTAGAAGTAAAACTATTGGTTGGAATGTTTGCAAATACACTGCCTGTATTTTCTTGTTTTTCTGCCGCCGCCCCATAATAGACAAAGTTGTTTTTGCCATTGTTCAAAGGCTGGATCTTGGTTGCGGCCACCTCGAAGCCGAACAAGTTGTAATTATTAAATAAGATGCTATCAGTTCCCTTTATTAGGGTCGGGTTAAAGGCGCCGTATTTAGAGGCGCTTAGCGCGATTATTTTTTTTGAAGCAGGATCAATACCATAAATATTGTCTATTCCATTGTAGTGGGCGTTAAATGCGATTCTAGAGCCAATGAATACCGGCCTGCTTAATTGCTGTTGCGTTTCGCTAATAATTTTATTGGTTCTGCCCTCAGTATCCACTGTCCATAGTGCTTTACCGTTTTCGTTCACGCTAACATAGGTGATTATTTTTCCGCTGCCGTCAAACGATGGAGTCTGGATCAGCAGGTTGTCTGGATTTGGAAAAGTACGGATCATCTTTCCAGTGTTTGCATCCATAATGATGAGCTGTACTTTATTGCTTAAGTCGATTTCTACTGCAACGATCCGCAAGCCATCAGCCGACAGGGTAGGGGAGAAGGTTCGGGTGGTGTTGGTCAGTGTTTTAACTTTTTTAGTCTGCAAATCGTAAATGCAAACCACGCTATAGGTGCGCTGCAGGAACCTCGGGTCATACCGGATTTCGTCCCACACAATCTTACCATTTGCATAGCTGAACCAGGGTTGTTCCTGCTGGCCGATTCCCTTTAACTGCACCTCCTTTTTATCTTGTCCGATCAGCACAAAAGCAGGAGGCGCCGTCTTGCTGGTTTTTAAAACCAGGATTTTTCCATCGGGCATTTTTGCAGGCAGGTAATAATTCGTTTCATACTTCGCTTGCTTGTTGAGCACAGGGTAATTTACAGTTGGTGTAAGTGCAGCTTGTTTTGTCCAGTCGCCCCTTAGTTTTTCTGTCGCATATCCGTACCATTCACGTCCTGTTTTTCCACTGAACTTCTTCAGGCTTCCTGCAAATGGATACAGGCGGACAGGATGTTTTTTAATGTCTGTCAGCACACTGTCGAAAACAGATTTTCCGGCCGATTCCCTAATGTGTGAAGCAAGGAGATAACCGAGCTGATAATACCCCGGAGTGACATCTTTTTCCGAACCGAAATTGGCTTTGCTATAGCTGTATTTTTTACCCTGCAGCAATAATGTTCTATAGGGCATGATCCAGCTTGGCTGTCTGCCGCGACCCGCATTAGTGAGAGAGGTTTCGATGCTTACTGCATCTCCTTCAAAATACCATAAGGGGATACTTACACCCATCCATGCAAAGTATACTTCTTCGGGAAAAGGATAGGGTTTGCCGCCAGTCAGTTTATCGAACTGGGCAGCGTGCCTAAGCTCATGTACGGCAAGGTTATTCAGCCAATCCTGGCTGTCAAAAGATTGAGGCGGGGTAGTATTGAATTCAGACTTTTTAGGGGCCAGCTGCACAAAGCCATTTGCTATCACACCTCGGTTTTGAAAGATAATAGGGAGCGTAGTTTTTTTAACGTTCAGGCTACCACCTACAAGAGGAAAAATGGCAGGTATGGTATTAGCCATTCGTTGTGCTTCGGTTTCCATTTCTACAGGATAGATAATCTTAAATCCAGAAGTATTGATCTGTCTCCATTTTACACCAAATGGGTTCTGCTCACCGTTAAAAACCTGTGCTTCCGATTTATGTAATGTAAATGTTAATATTATTAAAGTTAAAACTCTGAATGTTAGTACTGTAATTTTATAAATTTGGTGCATTATAGCTTATTACTAATTAAATTAGTTTATTAAATATTTTAAAGTCTTTTCTATATGTTGTGATAAATCAAGTAGTTGTATTTAAATATCTGAAAATTAAAATTATATATGTTAAATTATTGTTTAAACTTGTATTGTTTTTGAAGTTTAAATCAAGGCCTAACTGCCTGATTCTGTTTTGTCTTATTTAACTTCATATTGTTGCATCTAAAGGCGGTTTGAAGATACACTATTTCGCGTCGCATTTAAAAATAAAATCAATTGTTTTATGTGCTGGATGTACGAAATATAGATGCAAAAGATCAACTTACGGATGAAGGGGATGGGGTGTAATTTACCGCTAATGGTTAGTTTTAAAAGCCTGTAATCAATATTTTGATCACTGTAAATTGAGGCGTACCCCTACTCTTTTATGCTTAAAAATCGAATGATTTTGAGCTGAAAATCTGCATAAGATTACATCTTATAACATCATGAAATTTATCAATGCCAATAAAAAAACAGCAAACCTGATGCGCGGGCCCAAAGATAAAATCAAAATATGTTGGCCGAACGATATCTCTATTTACAGAAAATTTTAACTTCTGTTCTTTCGTTTTTTGTAAATCGGGTATAGAAAAACCGCACCTAAAATCAAGGTAGATCCCATATAAAATCCGAGGGACATGGTCTCTTTATGACCAAAGAAAATGAACGCAAGAATGATTCCGTATACAGGTTCGAGGTTACTGATCAGCGCTACGCGGAATGCTGATAAAGTGCGCATCACAGACACGCCTGCAATGTAAGCAAGAGCAGTGCAGATCGTACCTAAAACCATTAGGTAAACCCAGTCTGATGTACTAAGGTTAAACCGTTCACTGAGCAGACTAGCGTCAAATAAACGGTAGATGGTAATCCAGAAAAAAGCACCAGAAAGTTCATAAAATCCAATTACCCTGGCATCGCTTTTTTGTGCAAATTGAGAGTTCAT
>Ga0247803_1001829_pt1 | contig 10991 bp, 10 predicted proteins | sample UWRJL014104B1_FD_180928 | JGI IMG/M metagenome (GOLD analysis project Ga0247803, IMG submission 180928) | Plant litter microbial communities from Arlington Agricultural Research Station in Wisconsin, United States - UWRJ-L014-104B-1 | ecosystem: Environmental > Terrestrial > Plant litter >...
GTCGTGTAGAATGACAGGTTGCTGAAAGGGCACTTGGGGTGGCACGTTCCTTTGCATCTGGATACTTGCCTTTACTTCGATGATGTGGCGTTCCAAGCACTGGTTTTGGCCCTTGATTTCGTCAAATCGCTGCTCGAGCCTTTCGTTCTTCTTCAGCGTTTCCTGTAGCATGCCGAACATCTTCTGACAGTCTTCAGAGGACAAGCCACTATTGCTCGTAAGTTCATGGGACAACTAGATCCATAGAACCAGACTCCACCTGTCGAGCCGGAGCACTTACCTTTTGAGCCTTTGTTGTATGTCTACAAGGATATTATCGTTGTTTCCGATAGCTGGCGTTCTAGCTGCGGCCTCTTCTTCTAGGAGGGTGATTCGCTTGGTCTATTGACCTTGCGTATGGCTAATAGTTTGCCAATCCTTCGTGTGGCTATCGATGCTGATCATCGTCTTGTTGGTGTTTTCAACATTGGCGTTTAATCGCATCAACGACTCACTATGGCATTCAGTACTCTCAACCAGTGAAAAATACGAAATGTTGTCGATTAGTAGACTTACACCTGAGAAGTAAGGAGAAGCATATTAAGAGCTCCCACATGCATCTCAATCTGCGACCTGAATTTCATCACATCCTCCCTCTTGCACACCGCCCACTGTATTTTGCGCAAGCGATCGGCGACCTTCCTCTTAGACGCGTTCTGATTCCCCAAGACGTCGAATCTCTCGATGTCGATCAGAAAGCTTGTGATGCATTTCCAGCAGTCCTCTCCAGTCTGCTTGAGTGCATCGCGTCGCGCGTCGGTGTCTAAGACCACTGCCGACGCTGTCGTCAAGGCACGCTCCAAAGAACTTAAAGACCTCGATAGTTCCGCATAGTCCGCTTGCGCTCCACGGGTCTCGGAGAAGGCTTCGATAGACGTTTTCAATAGCTTGATGCCGGAGAGGAAGTCGGATACGGACACACCGAACGGGAAGACCATGTTGCGCGCCTCAGTTTCACTTCATCAGTCGTTTCTCGAGAAAAGCGCGAGGCCAGCAGATGAACTCGAGCTCATCGCAGCTCCGTGAGGTTCTTCGGCATAAAAAGGGAAAATGCGAAATGGGTAGAATAAAGAAGAAAAGACTGTTGAGGTGTGAGGTAGCACGGCTGAGGAGCATATGTCAGTGCTGGCTCACCGGTCGGGCAATGCCCCAGTGGCTGAAGCTGTTTGTTCTTGTGTTTTCGGGGCCATCCGAACGAATGATATCGCGCGATTGACATAATTAGCCAGCGCACAACAAAAAACATCGTTTTATTGGACTAAGGCAATAATTTGTATGACTAGGGTTTGGAAGCGGGGCACATATTTGCGTGAAGCTAGAGTTTTCGTGGTACATCACTCCCACTAGAATTATGCAGAAGCAAAGCGCCGACGATCGATCAATCATTCATTCTTACGTATCGTAAACCTTTGTTCCCGCGGAAACGTGTTCGTTATTAGCGATGGTTGAGACCACCCAAGTCAACCTTCGCTGGCGTTTTAGGCAACAGGACATGATTAAACATATATTGACAAGGATATACCTACCACGCCCGTTTTAATGGAGCAAAACGGAATCAGGGAGCATACGTTGATCGGTGTTGATTGTCTTGCAAGTCCGCAATATGTGGGGCAGGTGTTAATTTTCAAGTCCAGCAATCGATGCGTCCTTGAGTATTGGATTTGTGGAAGGTAACACACCAAAGATAACTCTTCATGGATCTTTAGTGTTTGCAGAGCCCTCATAGTGTGACCCAGAGCGCCAACATATGGTCGGTTTTGTACTTCTTTCCGTTCCAGATCTCAATTAAGATGTGGTGGGTATTTGGTGAAAGAGAACATAAATACTCGTAAGTAAGGTGCGTAATCTATCGAGAGAAAGACACAAAGTCGGATTGTCCGCGCTTTAGAGATGGGGATCGCTCGGTAGGTGGAGGAAGGAGCAACTTCAATCGACAAAATTGAAGTAGGGAAGAGTGCCCGTGCCATGGAAATGGTGGGTTCGCGGTTTTCACATACGGGAGCTCATCTAGTTTCTGCAGCACATCCTGATCTGAACTAATCGATCAGGTTTGAATTCATTGGCATGCACAGATGCTGTCATTGTTTTGTCGATGGGCCGGTGGTCTGACGTCGAGACTCAAACTTCTACTGTCTTTTAACGATTCTGGCTTCAACCTCAAAATTTTGCGGTCATTATTCCGGCAACACGGCGACATGACAAGACGTTATTTACCTTTCGGATAGTGATCGACTGCGGAATAGTGTAGTAGGATATGACCCTTGCCGTGAGGCACTGGGTAACGTTCCTTGTTGATGTCATGGCGCTATCTTTACAAAGCATTTAGGAGAGTCAACCAGGCTATCCCAGGGGAGACGAGCGCCGTTAGCGATTGAGTCTTGGCTCTGGGCAACTAGAGTCACCAACCAACCCTTATCCGCACCTTTGTTTCCTCGACCCACCTCCGTCTTCCATGTCAGCGTGGCTGTTAATCCGCTCCTCTGTCTAATTAGGCCAAGCGCTTCAGTATGAGGTTATTATCTACGGATTCTACACTTTAACCAATGGCCTGACTTTGTTACGTTCTGTAGCTGTCGCTGTCTATGTACAGGTAGTCAGTTAGCTATCTGCAGAATGGTTATCTGCAGCTGTAATCTAATTTGTCTAATTTAACTACTTGTTTGAACATTTCCGTTACGGTGACGTTCGCCCGCGAAGAGGGGGTACTGATTGGGATGGTCACGCTGGTTCTCGATAAACGGATGTGCTGCCATCGGGTTCAATCAATACGTAGGATTCGCGGCTAAAGCAGCTCCTGCCATAAGGTTCTACGTAAAAGCTCATCGCCTGATATTCAATCTACTTTGAGTGCGCATACTAATCCCGGTCCAAATTTCGTCTGCAGCAGGTCCTGGAGAGGGGGTGTTCGGCATTTGAGAGATATGGAAGATATAAGAGCTGGGCTCAGATACGCAAGACAAGAGATAAGCTCGATTTTAAGTTGCCTGTTCCAAACTCATCATGGTCTTCATTGCTAGGGTTGCTGCAACTGTAGCAACTGTTATTACTGTAGTTCAAGGTCACTGTAAGCTGTTTTCACTCTCCTTAGCTTTGAAGATCCTAATGTCAACCTTAAGTCACGTTCGTCCGTCTCGCTCACAACGGGGTCTGGCAAGAGCCTACCCGCTACATCCGCAATAAAACTGCCCCCTTTGAGGACACCTACTTTGGTTATCCGAATGGCATGATAATTTGGCACCACTACGGCGATCCTACCAACTACATAAATCTACCCGAGTCCGTCCGCTGCGGCCGCGACAACATGGCGCACGCCCCTGCCACAGACGTTCTTCACGTCAATGCTGGAGATGAGATTGAGTTCGCTCACAGTAGGCATAATCCGGAGGATTGGACGGATGACCTGTGGTATAATTGTCCCGAGGGAAGAGGTACATGCCGCCTAGGGGTTGATATGCCACATCCTGGGCCAGTATTGGCGCATTTGGGAAAGGTTCCAGACGGAGTGGACGTCAGAGAGTATGACGGGTCAGGGGAGTGGACAAAAATCTATACCTTAGGTTTTGAGTATCGCAAAGACCAAAGAGACCCAATTCACTGGTTGGCGTACAACAATAACACGGTACCAGTACCGCGGGTATGTTACATTGTTTACACCTTGCACTTTATGGCAAACCTCGTACTAATGCACGCAGTTCACCTTTAAGATCCCACCACAGACGCCTTCGGGTCAGTACCTTCTACGCATAGATTTAGTTTATGCATATGAGCATCCAGGCTCCGCGCAAAGTATGTGATTGCGCTGTGCAAACTTGGACCTAACAACTTGCTAATATGGTACCTTCTCCGTTAGTGTACCCTAGCTGCGCTCATCTATCAGTGTCCGGGACTTCAACCAGCGAGTTTCCGACAGGTGTCAAAATACCTGAGATTTTCTCTCCAGAGTCTCCAGGTAGGTGACGCTATGACCATTGCCTACCTACCTCCCAATAACTGACGAGAGACTATAGGAATGATAATCCTGAACGACGAGGATGGCTGGCCGACTATGAGTCCCAACTATACATTCCCAGGCGGCCCGCTTTGGGATGGGGGAAAGCTTGTTATTGATAAGCCGGTCTACAAGGAGTAGGATTGAGCTCGTACGGCGAATCGTTCAATCTTAGTTCCCTAAACATGCGTGGGTATGAAGCTACAGAGAATTTCCATCACAGTTTCATTAACTCGTGGTCGAGCTACAAAGGCGTTGCCTGGATAGTTTTTCCGAAAGGGCGGCAGGGCGTAATGATCCTTTCCTAAGCTCGGCGCGTTTCGTACCGTTGATTTAAGTAGCAAACTCCGGACTATACTTTCCAGTACACTTCGTTTGGGCGACACTTTTTGCGGATCGCCGGGCACTTCTCTAAAGCGGACAAGCCATCAGGCCAACATTTCCTTTTCCAGTTCGCCAGATTTCCACACTCCAGCACATATCAACGCTGTCCCAAAATTAGGTCTTCTAGTAACTTCCCCATGACCGACAAGTAATGTATTTCTTGACGTAGCTTTCCACAGTCCCCAGACCTCTCCACTTCAGCACATATCAAAGCTGTCACAAACTTTCAGTCGTCTAGTGACTTCCCCACGGCCGACAAGCCATGTGTTCCTAGATGTAGCTTTTCAAAGTCCCCAGACCTCTTCACTCCGGCACATTGCCCAGGCTCTCTGCGCGTTTCAATCTCCTGGTGAAACCTCCAAAAGCGAACCGCCACCATCCATCTCGTGATCTTTATGATGGCTCTAGACCACTCTTCCCACACATGCCTCTTCAAGGCCTCAGTTTTGAGTTCCTAGCGACTTCTCCCCAAAAAATTGCCCATTCGTCAGGTCCATTGTGGTTTGCAGTACCGAATCTCGACAACTCCAGGACGTAGTCTCTCAACCTTGACGTTTGTTTCCCCAGTGGAAGCGTCTCCGACAGCGACAAGCGACATTATCGATCGTCTCTGATTGTCGTTCAGGACCCACCCGCCCAGCACACGCCTCAGATGATTAGATGTTCAGTGCGGTCGAGAAGCTCCCCCCATGGAACAAACGGTTAGAATTTTCGACTCCCATAGAAGACTCCAGAGCAGATCTCTCCAGGCCGCCGTAGTACACGTCTTTGAGACTCCCATTCACCAGAGAGAGGGGAGGAAGAGAGAGGAGTAGCGGCACATGGGATCCCGTGGAAGTTGTTTTAGCCCCGCGGCATTCATCTCTTATATGCCGTTCTTTTGAGACTGTCGCCCATGCGCAACGATGTTTAAAGTTTTAGATAGAGGGCCAAAAATATTCTTGGCAGGTTGCAGTTTTAGTGAGGCACTGCCCCAGACGTGAGATTGTGAGGAAAGAAAGTATTGTTCGAGTACCCAAGAATGGACTGATGGCGGATGGATGAACGCACGTATACCATCGTCAACACCAGGCGAATGCAACACCGTAGCAATAACGAATACATCGAAGAATCGGATCTCAACATCGATGTCATTCCTACAACCTGTAGTGTACTCCATATGTCCCCTAAAAGGGATGTCTATCATGTGAAGCTCATGTGCCCAGCGTTATCTAACAACAACGCCATCACAACAACTACTACTCCGTAAATGCCAAAACCATGCTCCCAGGTATCCCGAAGGAAGGTACAATATATCCCACCCCGACCGGTACCCACAGCGCCTTGTAAAGATGATAGAAAATAAAAGTATGTGCACAGAAAGGCAGCGTGTCGAACACTGACCGTCATCACCTCTGCTCTCGCTCTTCCGCCGGTCTCGCAGGCTCATTCGACGACGCAGACCCAGATCCAGACCCAGGCTCGTCCTCCCTCGTCGCTGCGGGTGTTGCCGAACTACTTCCCCCCTCTGCGTCGGTCTCCGCATGCGCTGGCGGACTATCCTCCCGCCCTCTTCTTCGCCCACCAAACACCCCACTCAACCTAACACTCATCCTCTTACTTCTCCTCTGCCCTGCAGCGGCCTCCTCCGCAACATCTACGCCCTCTTCACTCCTGTTCCTCCTCTGCTCTCTTAGCCTTCTCAGTGCCGAGATACGCTCATCAGCCGACGCATCCGGTCGTGAGCGGAAGGAAAGAATATCGCGCATGACGGAGCGCCGGCGTCGGGAGAGGTCGGCGTCGGATTGGAGGGGTGGCGCGAGGTGGTCGGGGTCGACGCCGGCGGTGGACGAGGTTGTTGAATGCGAGGTTACAGGGCGGAGGTCTACGCGGCTGTGGTGGGTATTAGCATTCGTACTCTCTTGGATGTAAAGAAATGCATGGTGAGCTTACCAGAGCGGACATGTGCCGGATACGTTGAGGAGCCATGGATCGACGCAGTCGGGGTGGAACTTGTGGTTGCAAGGCAACACCCGGATATCTTGCCCTTGCTCGAAGTCTTCCGTGCAGATGGAGCATCCAAGACCCTCATCGGATGGGGCCGTGTGAGTAGCAGCTGTGCCCGCGACCACGGGTTGCGCAGCAGAGATGCCTGACGCCATACCCTCATGCTGTTCGCCAGCAGCATCGCGGGTCGTCTCCGTCGCCGGCGTATCCCGAGTCTCCGCAGCTCCATCAGCATTCTGCGTGGTTGTCTCCGCACCTACACCCGGGCCCGCAGCATTCACATCTCTTGCTTCCGACGTCGATCCTAACTCAACATCCGCCGGCTTCGGCTGCTCTTCCGTCTGTCCAAACTTGACAATCGGCAGCGTATCCAGAATAGCTCTTCCCAAACCCCTCGCCCTACTCTGTCTCGGTCTTCCCAATACATCCCTCGGCCCATACCGATCCGGATGTCTATGTGCCCGAATCGCGCCCGTAATGATGATAACCAAGAACAGCGCCGTAATGATTCCGGTAATGCTGTACAAGATAATCATGGCCACGGCCGTCGATGGCGACGGGCCTAGCGGATTCGGATTCCCACCGGACGGATTCTGGGACGTCTGCCTGCCATCGGGGGTACTGTTGTTTTCTTCCACCGAGCGAACGACTTGCACAGAGAGCCGCGAAGACTGATTCTCGCTCACCCGCTTGTTGATGGTCGCCGAGTCGGATGTGCTGTTCATCGAGTAGATGGGGAAGTTTTGTAGTATGTCGGTAATGTTGCTGAATGCGCAATATAGGGCCGTCGTACTGTAGAAAATGGCGCCGTTGATATGGTCGGTATCGTACGCGGACCTGAATATGTCGTCCGCTTGGAGATTACCGTTGTAATCATCGCAGCTAATGAAGGCGATATCGCCCTCAGTTATGCTGGTGTACGTTGTGTCGGTCGTGAGGTACAGATTACCCTCGAGCTGCGAGTATCCGTCAGTTCTAATCCGCACCATATATCGACACCCGCTGAGGCGCATGAAGGCACTAAGTACTCACGTTGCGATTCGTTGCCTCCCTCGACAGCGGTACCAGCTCTGTGAGGTTGTTCCCATCCGTGTCCTGCAGCATAAGCTGTCCAGCATAGTCGAACGCGTTTCCTGCCGACGAGTTTGAGGCTGCGATGTTGGCGTCGGCGTTCACCACTTGCGATGTAGCAAACAGCGCGAGCGTCAACTGCCACGGCAGTCTTTGTAACATCTGTGCCAGCATCTTTTATCCGCACCGCTTGTGTCGCCTGACGCTTCGTCGAGAATCGTAGTCGCTTCGCAATCGGCTTGTTCATGCGTCGTCGAGGTCGTCTTATCGTGAAAATCGCACCGAGCTACTCGCTGTCCATCGATTGCACGCGCGGGGCTCCGATTGCTGAGAATACGGTCCAAGCCACCACCTCTTACACAACCAAATACCTCTCCAATATACAGTGACGTCCAAATGCTTCCGCGCGGTTCCGGTAGGCTATCGCGATCCCATAGCCACACTTATCGTAGACGTCAGAAACAAAGTAAGAACAGAGGAGCGGCCGGGTAAGTTCAGACGCAGCGTAGGAAGTCGGCGGATGTCAAAAGTCATCACTCAGCCCCAGCGGGAGGCTCGGCGAGAACCTCGGGGACGGGTACGAGGGGTAGGATCCACCTGTAACGATCGACGGCGCGAAGACCGCGACGATGCGTGCAAGGGCGGGATTCATGCATGCCGGCCAAAATTCCCCCGTCGAGTCGAGTCCAGGCTGTCCACTGGAGACGTGGCTTGCTCTAGTCTAGTCCGCAACCGGGGCCTGCTCGGTAGCCTACCCTCTTCGCGATCGCACGCGTTTGAAGACTTCCCTCATTCTGCAATTGTCATGCTCACCTGCATCATTCAGTAGTACGCCTCTTGTTCCGAGACCCTGCTCTGCTCAACCACAATTCCATCTACGTACCGACTCATAATTGCCCTGCAACCAGCACACGGTATCTCAGACAGAATCTCTCCCGTCTCAAACACATGTCTCGGGTATACCACGCGCCGACACCCAGCATCCACCCTGTATGGTCGATTCGATGCGAGCGTCCCCTCGATGCCTTATCTGAAGAGGGAGCACCCACGTCGCAAGGTGGCGCTACGCGCGTCTCGTGCGCCACGATATGCAGTGTATTGAGTGAGCTCGTACGGGTTTGAGGCTCGCTGCTTTCATACATGAAGCCGGCCGATAGTGCTCACAACATCCGGTACAAGCTTATGACTGAAGCAATCCATATTGCCACACACAAGGTTGTTTACGGCGTGTTCTCACTACTCACCGCACACCGCAACCCGATATTCTTCCCCACGCCGAGACAAAACTCAGCCACCCACCAACTCCTAGTCTGTTTTCCTCGAGTCAAGGATGCATCCACATCCGCGATCAAGTGCTACCCTCCTCACACATTTCTTGACCGACACGTGGAATTTGACGTATGGATCTTGGAATCATATTGCTTTGCATTAATTTTTGCTTCCAATCGCTTGTTTGCTTCAGACAGCCCTGTACCGGAACACCTGCGCTATGCGCCCTCGAAATGCTGCCAGACTAACACAGAAAAAGAAACATTATCTATCAACCACGCGTGACCAAAGAGGTCAACCCATACTACCGACTGATATACACCCACGATGCATTGCCCTATCCTCCGCGGCGCCTTGTTGCTCAGTAAGCCTGACCACCACCCCTCCCCCGTCCAATCGTCTTGAAACTCATGGACTCGTAACGCTGCTCCACCAGCCCACCCATAGCGAGCGTGTCCGACATATCAACACCCATGCGAGTAAAGTCATTAAAGCTCGAAAAGTGGAAGCCGACAATGACAACAACGTAGGACAGGATGAGGATAGAGCCCTTGAAGTAGTTGCTCTTGCCCTCGCCGTACATGTACGAGAGGAGGAAGACGCAGAGAATAACCGTCACCATATCCCACTGAGGGAAGATGAGGGCTGTGCAACATGTTAGCGAAGATTGGAGATAGTATCGGCTGTATGTGTGCTTACTAAAAGATTGGTTGACAACTTCCGATGGGTCAATGTAGAGGTTGTGGATGGCACTGTAGAAGACGAGAGCCGGAATCTGGAGGAGCAAAACTTGCAAGGCGTATGCGGAACCAATCTCCATGGATAGGGCAATGTTGCCATTCATGGCGAATGAAATAGCGTTCTAGAAGTTCAGTTGTCAGTTCAACCATATAGCAAAGTACGTGGGACTCGGCTTACCAAGAACTCAGTGGTGTTGGGCACCAGCGCAAACAGCGTGATACCCAGAAACTTTTCGTCAATGTTAGAGCCCACCAAAATCGAATCCACGGTGTTGACCAGAATCTCAGCAATAACCGCATACGCAAGGGTTGCTGATAGTAGGATAGCGGAACTCTTTGCTCGACTCCAGTTCGGCGCGTCATGCCCACCACCGGCCTGCCCTTGGTCAGCCTCGCCATGGCCTTCAACAGTTGTAGTTCTCTGATGGTGTGGTCGTTCAGATTGTGCCTTGGCAGGAGTGGAAATCATCTGAGCCGTTCTGCGTGGTGCTCTGATGGCATCGCGGGTTGCAATGGCTGTGGTCGCAGCGGCAATTTCAGTCATGTGTCGCACCAAAGACTGGTTGTCTCTTTCCGACAGTCCGTCGAGATGAAAGCCGGGAGACAGAGGACGATCGTCTCCGTCTTTGGGCGGAACAACGTGTGGTGTTTGCCCATCAGATTTCGACGATGGTCGCGCTGGCTCGTTGTCTTCGCCATCTGCCCTATGCGCCACCTGATGCATGGCTTGCCCAACGATGCGCTTGTATAACTGGCTGCTGCGTACATCCCCACGCACAATGGAATTGTTCGTTGCCTGCCGGGTGAGTGTGTTAGGAAACTCAAAATGCCCGCTGCTGGTCATTTGACTTGCTGACATCTCCACTGGCTTCTTCTCGTCGGCTTCAGAGCTCCAAATTACTGCGGCATGCGTTCTTAGCGTGAACAAAAGACCAATGAGATATGACGTGAACAGAAGCGCAGCGCAAAGCCATATGTAAGGCTTGACCGCGTCTTTGAAGAAGGGGTCGTTGATTGCTGGCGTTTGGGAATAGAAGCATCGTCGGCAGTCCCTTGGCGATACGTGGCGATCGTGGACACACTCGGAGCACATGAGCTCATGACTTCCATAGATCTGGTAGAACAAAGTAGGCCCAAAGGCACCGATAACAGCGAAGAGCAGCATAGTTGAAGTAACTCCGGCTGACTTGACATTGAAGCGTTGCGTCTTCCTCTTGATGGCGCCAAAGCACATGGAAAGACCCGGAAGGAAGAGGATACCAGCGAAGATACTGCCGATAATGCTGCCCTCGACAAGAGCGGCTTTGCCCTCATTCAGTGCAACGCAATAGAGGTAGACCTCCACGACGGTAGAAAAGAAGGCATTGATAGTGGCACCAACTCCCATGGACGATTGAGCTGAGATGGATGCGACCGCTTGACCGATGAAGTAGGCCAGAGGTATGATGGAGCCCAGGGCGAGCGTGAAGATGAGGCCCTGGCTCGTCAGCGCGTTTCTGATGCCGAACCAGACG